>Ga0105048_10011477_pt1 | contig 13968 bp, 13 predicted proteins | sample MAT05_FD_78382 | JGI IMG/M metagenome (GOLD analysis project Ga0105048, IMG submission 78382) | Freshwater microbial communities from Lake Fryxell liftoff mats and glacier meltwater in Antarctica - MAT-05 | ecosystem: Environmental > Aquatic > Freshwater > Ice > Liftoff microbial mat | place...
ACTGCTGCGCAGGATGTCGTCGTCGTCGAAGCGGGCTTCGTACGGTTCAAGACGCGGGATGTGCGGCGTGAAGCGGTGGTGGGCGAACGGGAAGTGGTGGATGTCGAGCATGGCCTCGATGACTCGCGACAATGGCGCGTTCCAGGTCATCTGCCCGACCGGACCGGCAATCGGCGCTTCGGGCACCCAGGGCACCGTCTCTGGGGGCGTCCCCCGACACAGCCACACAAACCCGTGGGCCTCGACCGTCGGCCGCATCGCCAACTGCAAACCCGCAGGCACCGACGCCGTTGGTCCCTCGCACGGCATGTGGACGCACGCGCCGTCGCCGTTGTAGCGGAAGCCGTGGTAGCGGCACACCAACACGCCATCGACGACCCGCCCGTGCCCAAGGTCGGCAGATCGGTGCGGGCAGCCCGCCAACGCCGCCTTCGCGTGCCCGTCGGCAGCGCGCCAGAGCACCAGGCGCTCCCCCAGCCGCGTCAGCGAAACAGGCTGCGTGGTCAACAACGAAGAAGGCCACACGGCCCACCAGTGGTGCGGGATAAGTTCACTCATCCTTTATTGTACCAGTGGTCTAGACCGACGGTACAGATATGTATGTGTCGTCGACGCGGTGTTGACGATGTGGCAGCCGGCACCTACGACCACGGCCACTTACGCTGAGGTTTTTGCCATGCAGATTGCCAAGAAGTCTGCTGGGGATAGGAAATTCAAACCGGTCGACCGCAGCCCAAAAGAGCGTCATCCGTGGTGACCGTGTGCGGGTTTTCCCGGAAGATCGGGCGTCAAGCCTCGGCTCTAAGAAGCTCTGGCGCAGCCGATCCCAGCAGCTCTGGGCACCGGGCCAACTGACGTGATCATTGCCCTGGTCGTTGCGAGGCTCTGGCGAACTTTGTCGTCAGGGAGAGCGCAGTGACCAGACATCCATTTTCAGCAGCGGTTCCAGCATGCTGAATCCGCGACTGGCGGCTGCGGCAGTCGCAGGTATCGGTCTGCTGCCCGGCCTGAGCGTCATGGGCCAAGCGGTTGCTGCTCTGTACGGAATCACATCGGGCATCAACGACTTCGTGAATCAGCACCTCGAGGACATGAAGGCCTCGAGCAACCCGACCGTTGAAAGAACCGGCCGCATTCTCGAAATGGCCAAGTACGGCTTCGGGTTGGGCTATCTGAGCTCGGTCACGGTCATCGCCGTTGGGCAGTTTCTGTTGGCAATACGCTCACCGCGATTTCCACGGTGGCGACGGCCGCCACGTTGAGCAATCCGATCGCAATGACCTGACATGTCCACTGCCGCCTGATCGTTCTCCAAACCCGCCGCCAGCATCACGACTTGGTCCGTCTCCGGCCAACCGCCGTCACGTCTGCGGAGCAGTGTCTTTCACGTTAACGGCGCTGGCGCACAGCCCCAAAGGGGGGCTCGGGCGCCAGGCGGCCATGCTTCCGGCGCCTCACGGTGCCGGGCCTCAAAAGGTCTGCTGTTCCATGGCATGCCGCCAGATCGCGCCCGGCGTCGCCATCCAAACGCCGCCGGAGTCGCGCGCGGCGGCTACGTGTTCGAGGGCGCGGCGCAGGTGGCGCAGCCGGTAGGGCTGGCCGACGAGATATGGGTGCAGGGCGATGCCCATCACCAGCGCCGGGGCCTGCGCCGCGCGCGTCTGCTCCAACATCTCGTCGAGCTGGTCGACGATCATCTGCGCGAAGTCCTTCCCGTCCATCTGGCGCGCCACGATCATCGGGATGTCGTTGAGCTCCTGCGGGTAGGGAACAGACCACAGCGCCTGTCCGCTGCGCGTGCGCATCGGGTGCGGTTGATCGTCGTGGCACCAGTTCAACGTGTAGCCGTAGCCGGTCTCCGCCAGCAGGTCCGGCGTGATGTGGCTCTCCGAAATCCAGGGTGACAGCCAGCCTGCCGCCGACTGCCCGCTTTCGGCCGCGATGCGTTCGCGGCAGGCGGCCACCAGTTGGCGCTCGCCAGCTTCGTCGAGCACACCCTGGCGCTCGGCATTGCTGTGGCCGTGACCGACGAGCTCGTCGCCGCGCGCAACGCACGCCTGCACCAACTCGGGGCAATGGTCGTAGAGAGCGGTATTGATCAGCGCCGCGGCCGGCAGCCCAAGGCGGTCGAACAGTTCGAGGCAGCGCCACGCGCCGACACGGTTGCCGTACTCGCGCCAGCTGTAGTTCAGCACATCAGGCTGCGGGCTCGCGGGGCCAATGCCGGCGCCCAGCCCCTCGCCGAAAGCGAAGTGCTCGATGTTAAAGCCCAAGTAGACGGCGAGCCCGGCACCGCTGGGCCAGCGGTACGCTGGCCGCCGCGTGATGGGGCTGTAGTCGAAACGGCCGTGGCCGGGCAGCAGGCCTGCGTATTGCTGTGCCATCGAATGCGTCGCCAGGGTCAGAGCCGGGTCAGCCCAGCCCGCATAAGCAGCCACTCGCCGCTGTCGTTCCAGACGGTAGTCTGCAAGATCGGGCCCTGCTTGACGACGCAGCGGTCGACATAGCGATTGCACTCAAAGGGCGTGCCGTCGGGCCACTCGCAGTACAGCGTGCCCAGGCTATAGACGACGTCGCCTTCGTCTGCGTTATGGTTGGCACCTCCTCCGGCAGCGGGCGCCATAGTCTTGGTGAGCTCGATGCGTTTCTTCACCCACTGGTAGCGCACCTTGTTGAACACGGTCGGCGGCGGAGTGGTGGGTGTGGTGCTCATGGACAGGATGCTACGAGATGTGGCCGACGCCCCGCGGCAAGATCAGCCGATGACATCAACATTCGCCGTGCGCGCCACCGTTCTTCTGATGAAGCAATGCTCCCTGCGCCATTGCGATTTGCCCGAGATCGGGTCGCAGAGTTTGGTCAGCATGGTACTGACCGGCGAATGCCAACTCCACATCTGTTAGGCCGATGCGCTGGCCAAGCGGTTTACAGTGCCGGCGGAAGTGTTCCGTCCTGAAAGGCAGCCGGTGGCGGGGCGGGGCATGCCGGCCAGCCTCTACAGCCTGAACAATCGCCCCCAGCCCGCCACCCGCCCAGGGTCTACCCCGGCCACCTTCAGCGCCTTCCACATTACGGTCGCGACGCTATCGAATACCGGGATGCTGAGCTCGGCCTCCATCTCGGCGGCCAACGGGCCGCCGCGCAGGTTGGTGCAAAACACTGCGATGGCCTGCGGCCGGGCCAGTGCGACTTCGCGCAACATCGTGCGCAGCTGCTCGGCGCTCACCTCGCTGAAGCTGAAGTTGTGGCGGATATCCAAGTGCCGCTCGGCCACACACTCGATGCCGAGCCCCGCGTAGTTGGCGATGATCTTCTGCTGCACCTCGTCGATGTAGGGCGTCACCAGCGCCATGCGGCTCACGCCGGCCAGAGCGAACAGCTCGTTGAGGGCGAGCACCGACGTGCACGCCGGGATGCCGGTGGCGGCCGTGATGGCGGCGCACAGACGCTCGTCGGCGTCGAAGCCCTTCCAGCCGGCCGAAGTGCCGTTCCAGCCTATCACCTGCACCTGCGCGTCGGCCAGCAGCCCGGCCGCGGGAAGGAATTCGGCGTCGGTGAATTGCGCCAGAGCCTTCTGCGACAGCGATATTTCGGTTACCCGGAATCGGCCGAAATGTAGCGACACATCAGGCAGGCCGGCCACCATCGCGCTGCTCACCGGCTCGAGCACAGTATTGGATGAGGGCGTGAGCATGCCGAGCAGGGTACGGGTCATGGCGAAGCGTCGGGGGTTGGGTAGAGTTAATGCGCAAGAGTCGTGCCGCCGGAACAGATCTTGCGCAGCGAATCTGGAGTGAAATGACCAGAACAAATTTGAACGGGACGGGACCATGCGACTGCACGGCAAGACGGCGCTCATTACCGGCGGCAACACCGGCATCGGCCGCGGAGTAGCCCTGACCTACGCGCGCGAAGGCGCGGACGTGGCCTTCACTTGGCTAAAGGCACCCGAGGCCGCCGAGAGCCTGGCAGACGAAATAAAGGCTCTGGGGCGCCGCGCGCTTGCCCTTCCCTGCGACGTGACCGACGAGGCCCAGGTGCTGGCCGCCTTCGCCACCGTGCAACAGGCCTGGGGTCGGATCGATGTGTTGGTAGCCAACGCGGGTATCCAGCGTCCGCAACCGATCCTGGCGATGAGCGTAGCCGACTGGGACACGATGATGCAGGTGCACCTGCGGGGTGCGTTCCTGTGTGCGCGGGAAGCCGCGCGCCTCATGATGGCGCAAGGGCACGGCCGTATCGTTACCGTGTGCTCGCAACTCGGCTACATCGGCCGCAGCGATTACACCGCTTACTCCACCGCGAAGGGAGGGCTGCTGGCCTTCACGCGCGCGCTGGCAAAGGAGCTTGCGCCGCACGGGGTGCTGGTCAACGGCGTGTCGCCGGGTCTGGTGGACACGGGGTTCGACCCACTGAGCGTGGAGGCGAAAGCTGCGCACGCGGCCAGCCTGCCATTGCAGCGGCTCGGCACCGTGGACGACATGACGTCGGCCTTCGTATTTCTGGCGTCCGACGAGGCGCGCTATTACTGCGGACAGATGCTGCATCCAAACGGCGGGGAGATCATGCCGTGAATCCGGCGGCTCGCGCCGCGAGTGCCTCCGCGCGAGCCACTGCGGCGGGAACGGCGTCGATCAGCGGCAGGGTGCACCCGGCCTGCAGCTGCGCCGCGTAACCGGCCAGCACCGCACCGGCCAGAACTACTGCCTGCGCGCCATCGCGTTGCACCTCGGCGATCAGCCCCTGCAGCTGAGCGATGCCGGCGCGTGGGTCGGCCCGGAACTGCGGCGCAGTGAGGCGTGTGGCGCGTACCCACGGCACCCGCGCCGCCAGGCCGTAGCCAGCCACCATGTCGGCATAGAGTGGCTGCAGGTCTTCGCCGAGCGTCACCAGCGCAGCGCGTTCGGCGAGGGTGGTGGCACGCAGCAGCGCGGCTTCCGACAGGCCCACCACCGGCACGCGAACGTGCGTGCGCAGGTCCGCCAGCCCCCAGTCCAGCGAGATGGCGAGCAGCACGGCGTCGATTGGTTGATCGCACCGCCGAACGGCGTCAAGCGCGGCTCGCGCGCCGATGGCAGCACCCTCGGGCGAGGCGATAACCGCCGAGCCGAAGGCACCTGTGGCTTCCAGCACTTCGGTGCCTGGCTGCGCGCAGGCGCGCGCCAGCGTCGCCATCTGCGCGGTGATCTCGGTCGACGTGTTGGGGTTGACGAGCAGCAGCCGCATCGCGCGCGATCGCCTCAACGTGGCGGGGCGTGAAGACGCCAATGCCGCGCAATCTGTCCCCGGGTGGCGAACCACCCGCCGCCGCGCGCTTTCATGTGAGCCACGATCTGCCGCAGCGCGCCGATGCGCGCCGGCCGGCCAAGGATGCGCGAGTGCAGACCGACGGTCAGCATCTTCGGCGCGTGCTCGCCCTCGCGCCATAGGGTGTCGAAGGCCGCGCCCACATAACGGGCGAAGTCGTCGGCCTGCACGAAGGCGGCGGTGTCGAAGAAACGCATGTCGTTGGTATCGAAGGCATAGGGCAGCACCAAGTGCGGCCGGCCGTCCACGTCCACGTCGTATGGACAGTCGTCGTCATAGGCGTCGGAGTCGTACTCGAAGCCCGCCTCCACCAGCAGCCGCCGAGTCCAGACCGACGCCGAAGCGCGCGTATTCCAGCCGCGCGGGCGCTGTCCCCAATGACGCTCGATGGCGTCGACCGTGCGGGCGATGGCATCGCGCTCGGTCGCCTCGTCCAGGCCCGAGTGCGCCTCCCAGCGCCAGCCGTGCGCCGTGATCTCGAAACCGCGTTGCCGCGCATCCTCGCCCACCCACGGAGCAGCCTCGATGGCGCGGCCACAGACGTTCAGGGTCAGCGCCACACCTTCGGCGTGCAGCAAGTCGGTGATGCGCCAATAGCCCACCCGCGCGCCATATGCGAAGTGACTCGCCATGTTCAGATCCGGCACGCCGACCAAGTCACGCTTCACCTCGTGTAGCGGCTCGTTGCGTTCGTCGCCGTAGCCGAGCCATAACTGCGCGCCCTCCTCGACATTGAGCACGAAGCTTACGGCCACCCGCGCTTCGTGCGGCCAGCGCACCGCTGGGTAGCGGCCGGCGTAGCCGCGCAGATCGGGCTGGTGCGGTGTCACTGGACGCGCGCGGGATAGGTAGGCTGGTCGAGCGCCAGCGCTTCGCAGCGGCGGTAAACCTGCTCCATCACGCGGTGGATGGGCGCCACGCTGGCTTCGGCCAGCTCGAAGGTGGGCACCAGGGCCTCCACCGCGGCGGCGATGCGGCGCACCAGCGCCGGCTCGTCCACGCGGGTGAGTCTGCCCTCGGCCAGCACGCGTTCGCCGTCGACCCACACGTCGACCAAGCCCGCCCCACGTTCGGCATAGACCAGTTGCCGTAGCGGATCGTGCAGCGGCACGAAGGCTGAAGCGTCGAGCCGGTAGGCGACAAGATCGGCCTTTTTGCCGACCTCGATCGTGCCCAGGTCTCGTTCAAGCCCGAGCGCCCGGGCGCTGCCCAGCGTGGCGGCCCGGTACGCTTCCTGCGCGCTCAGCCAGCGGGTGTAGTTTACGTCCCGTACTTTCGACAACGCGGCCGCCGAGCCCACCGCATTGAGCATACTGGTGGTGAAAGTGGCGCAGCAGCCGTCGCTGCCCATGCTGACGTTGACGCCGGCGTCGAGGAAGGTACGCACTGGCGCCACGCCAGAACCGAGCATCAGGTTGCTCCACGGGTTGTGCTGCACCGAGGTACCGCTGTCGGCGAGGATCTGCACCTCCTGCGGGTTGGCCCAGACGACATGGATCAGCGAGGTCTTGGGGCCGAGGATGCCCAGGTCGTGCAAGTGCTGCAACATCGTCTTACCGTAAAACAGCTGCCCGGTGATGACCTGCATCCGGGTCTCCTGCACATGGGTGACCATTGGCAAGTCCAGCTCGAGGGCGAGCGCCTTGATCCGCTGCAGGAAGGCCGGTGTGCAGCGCTGCGGCGCCGAGGCCGACGCGATCATCGAAACACGTGAGGTGCTCGGGTGGCGCTCGCGCGCATGACGGGCGGTGGTGGCGAGGATCTCGTCCGGGTCGGGCCGCGGCAGTGCGCGCAGGCGGGCGTGCTCTTGCGGCGAAAGGTACTCGTTGACGAAAGGGAAGTTGTCGATGATCGGCCGGTCCATCATCGCCAGGCCCTGGAAGGCGCGGATGCCCAGGTCCTCGCAGGCTGCCAGCGTGCCCTCGATCATCTCGTGGTTGACGAAATTGCCCAGCGTCATGTCGTCCAGCACTGCGGTCGAACCGGTGCGGACGGCTTCGAGTGCCGAGACCATGGCCCGCAGGTAGCTTTGCTCACGGTTCAGCGGCACCGGCAGCGGCGTGCGCACGTAGTGCATCCACAGCTCGAGCGGCAGGTTCTCCAGCCGTCCCTTCTGGAAGCCTTCGTGCGAGTGGTAGTGGCTGTTGATCATGCCGGGCGCCAGCAGACGGCCGGTGAGGTCGACGACGGCGGCATCGTCGATGGTGCCGGCTGGCTCGATCGCGCGGATGCGATCGCCCTCCAACAGCACATCCAGCGGACGCTTGAGGTCGCAGGTGTAGTGGTCGCCGAGCAGCGCCAGAGCGCCACGCAGAACGGTACGAGACACAGGTGGGCCTACTTGATATGACGTGAGATGCCGATGAGCCGCTCCATCACGACCATCGCCACGATAGTGACGGCAATCAGCACGCCGGACACGGCGGCAGTGCGCACATCCAGGTTGGATTCGATGTTGTGCAATAGCCGGATGGGAAGCACTTCGCTGCGTGCATCTGACAGGAACAGCGAAATGGCCACGTTGTCGAACGAGGCCATGAAGGCGATGAACGCACCTGCCGCGATGCCCGGCAGCACCAGCGGCAGCGTGACCGTGCGGAAGGTGAAGCCCGCACTCGCGCCCAGGCTGCGCGCACTCTGCAGCAGGACCGGATCGAGCTGCAGCAGGCTAGACAAGGTGGTGCGCAGGATGAAAGGCGAGGTGATGGCGACATGACCGATCACCAGCGTCCAGAACGACAGACCCAGTCCCATCAGGTTGAAGGTCATCAGTAGCGCTAGGCCCAGGGCGAGCGTGGGCAGCATCAGTGGCGACATGAACACCGATTCCGCCAGCCGCGCCCAGGTCGCCGACTGGCGTGCGAGCGCCAGCGCGGCCGCGACGGCGAACAGAGTGGAGATGGCAGTGGCGATCAGCGCCACCTGGAACGACAGGCGCGCGGCACGCCAGATCTCCGGCGACTGGGTGAACAGGGCCTCGTACCAGCGCAGCGAATAGCCAGGAGGCGGGAACTTCAGCGAGAACCCATTGGTGAAACTCGTGATCAACACAACCACGGTCGGTGCGATCAGCAGCACGATGGCGACGGTCGCGAGGAGCCCCATCGCGAGGTTGAACGAGCCTCGCTCGAGGCGGCCGGCCAGCGCAGGCGCCTTCAGCGCGACCTGGGGCTTCACGCGGTCGACCGTACTACCCATGGACGAACCCCTTGCTGCGGCGGCCGAGGATGTTGACCGCGGTCACGATGGCCAGCACTGACAGCAGCAGAGCCATCGCGATGGTGGCGGCGAACGGATAGTCGTTTACCTGAACCGCCTGCTGATAAATGTAGAACGGCATGAACAATTGCTGCCCGCCGCCCACCAGGGTCTGGGTGACGAAAGCCGACACCGCCGCCGCGAACACCAGCAGGCAGCCCGCCAGCAGGCCGGGCGTGGACAGCGGCAGCGTGACCTGGAAAAAGGTTTGCCAGCGGCCAGCGCCAAGCGCGCGTGAGGCGTGTGCAAGGTTGGGATCGATGTGGCCGAGCGCGGTGATCAGCGGCAGCACCATCAGCGCCAGCTCGATCTGGGCGAGTGCGATGGTTACCGCCCACGGCGTGTACAGCAGCCGCAGTGGCGCCTCGATCACGCCCCACTCGAGCAGCGCATTGTTGATGATCCCCTGCCGGCCCAGGATCACGATCCACGCGAAGGTGCGCACCACCGCGCTGGTGAGCAGCGGCAGCAGGACCAGGAAGATGAGCAACTGCTGGACGCGCCGACCGGACACTGAGTACAGATATGCGACCGGATAGCCGATGACCAGCGCCACCAGCGTGACTTGCAGCCCGAGCAGCAGCGTATTGCCGAGCACGCGCCAGTTGAATGAATCACCGAAGAACTTGACGTACTGGGCCAGGCTGTGCTGCTGCAGGGTCGGTTCGGCATGCAAGCTAACGTAGCCGAGTAGCAGCAGCGGGAAAAACACAAAGGCGGCGAAGAACAAGCCGAGCGGCAGCGCGAGCTGCCATTCGCGACGCCAGGGCGCGCGCGCCCTGGCAGCCGATATCGGCAGGGCGACGGCGCTCATCCCTGAAACACGGCCACGGCAGCGTGCGGCGCCAGGCCGATGCGTACCGCCTCACCCGGTTGCAGTCGCTCGCCGGTGGCGGTGCGCACCGTGGTGACCTTGATGGGCGTGCCATCGGCGAGCTCGAGTTCGTTTACCACCGTCGGGCCGAGCGGCAGCACCATGCGCACGGTGGCGGCCAGGCCCTCGTCAGCGCTGGCTGGCATCAGCAGCCAGTGTTCGGGCCGCACCGACAGCACCGCCGCACCGCTGCGCGAGCACGGCCGCGCGACCGACAGCGACAGATAACCGCCCACCGTCGGTGCGAACGATGCGCCGCTCGCACCCATGCGCAACTGGCCTGGGACGAGGTTGGCCGTTCCTATGAAGCGCGCCACGAACAGTGACTCCGGTCGGTCGTAAATGGATTCGGGCGGGGCGAACTGTTCGACGCGTCCGCCGTCCATGACCGCCACGCGATCGGCCATCGACAGCGCCTCCTCCTGATCGTGCGTCACCATGATCGTGGTAATCGACAGCTCGCGCTGGATGCGCTTGACCTCGATCTGCATGTCCAGTCGCAGGTTCTTGTCGAGCGCGGCGAACGGCTCGTCGAGCAGCAGCACCCGCGGCGCCACCGCCAGGGTACGCGCCAGGGCGACACGCTGCTGCTGCCCGCCCGACAGCTCGCGCGGAAAACGGTTGCGCAACGCCTCCATCTTTACCAGGCGGAGCATGCGGTCCACCGTCTCGACGATCTGCCCGCGCGGCGCACTGCGCGCGCGTAGCCCGTACCCAAGGTTCTGTTCCACCGTCATGTGCGGAAACAGCGCGTAGTTCTGAAACACGATGCCGGCGCCGCGTTCGTTCGGAGGCAGTGCGTCGACCACGCATTCGTCGATCTTTACGTGCCCGTCGGTCTGTCGCAGCAGGCCCGCGATGATCCGCAGCAAGGTGGTTTTACCGCAGCCCGACGGGCCCAGCAGCGCCACGAGTTCGCCCGGAGCGATCACGAGCGATACGTTATTAACCGCCACTGCGCTGCCGTAGCGGTGCGTGATGCCGTCGAGTAACAACGGTGTGCCTGACCCGAGGCCTGCTGGCCTTGCGGCAGCACCCGCCAGCATCGGGGTCGCGAGGTCTCGCTTCATGGTGTGTGTTGCCTATTCATTGCCTGTCCAAGCACCGCAAGATCAATGCCAGGGCACGAGGCACCGAGTGCGCGCGAATTGGCACCAGCAAGGTGCGTCGACGGGCACGCACACACACGCTCACGCGCGGTACTTCATGAGCCAGCGTAGACCGGCACAGCAATGCCGCACAGCGCACCCGCATGGCACAGACTTTGCAGTGTGTTTCGCCATGTTCCTAGGCGCCACATTTCCTCATTCAAAAAGGACCTTCATGAATACCATCGACACCTCACGACGGCAACTGATTTGGGGCTTGGCTGGCGGCGGTGCGCTGGCGATGGCCGGCAGGCCTGTGCTGGCGCAGTCAGGCAGCATCGCCGCCACCACCTACCCGGGAGCCTGGGAGACGGCGCATCGCCAGCACTTGGTGCCGGCGTTCCAGGCGGAGACGCGCGCGCAGGTGAACCTGGTCGCCTCGCTCGCGGTGGACACGGTGTCGCGCGTGGTGGCGGGCCGCGCCAATCCGCCCTTCGACGTGGCACTTCTGGACGAGGGCCCGTTCCTCAACGCGATCCAACAGGATATCTTCGAGAAGCTGCCGGTTGACAAGATTACCAATCTCAAAGATATCCCGCCGCGCTTCGTCGAGCCCAGCGGCTTGGGCGTGTTTGCCTCTGCACAGGTGTTTGGCATCGCCTACAACACCGACAAAATCAAGACACCCCCCCGATCGTGGAACGACCTGCTCAAGCCGGAGTTCAAGGGCCGCGTGGGTCTGGTCGGACTCGGTTCAACGCTCGGCTCGGCGTGGATCGTTGAGCTGGCCAAGCTGCGCGGTGGCAACGAAGAGAACCTCGAGCCGGGCTTCGACTTCCTGAAGGCAGTGCTGCCCAACGTCGGTGCGGTGGCACCGAACCCGGGCTCGCTGGCGACGCTGTTCCAGCAGGGTCAGATCGACATCTCGGTGCACTACAACAACAACGTAGGCGACCTGCAGGCGCGCGGGGTTCCGATCGCACTGGCCCGTCCCGACACCGGGTGGTCGCTGGTGCTGGCAGCCTTCTCGATCATCAAGAACACGCGCAATGTCGATCTCGCCGCGGCCTACGTGAACGCAGCGATCAGCCCTGAGGTACAGACCAAGATGGCCGAGGCGCCTTTCTTCGTCGCGCCGACCAGCCGTCGGGCGACACTGTCCACGGGCGTCCAGAAGTACGGCACGCTCGCGGATATGGAGAAGTTCAACCGCGTGGACTGGGCCAAGCTCAACCCTCGACGGGCCGCGATGATCGAGCGGTTCAACCGCGAAATCAGGGTCTGAGGCCGACCACACCCGAAGGCGCTCGGACGCGGTGTGGCAGCACCGTCTCGAGCTGGCGCGCGAGTCCGAGCACGCGCTCGTCGTGCCAACGCGGACCGATGATCTGCAGACCGACCGGCAACCCTCTCGCGCCAACACCGCACGGCAGCGATAACGCCGGCACCCCGCAGTAGTTGAACAAGGGCGTGAACGCGGCATGCGCGCGCGGGCCGACGGCTCCGCCACCGATCACGGCAGGTGCCGATCGATCCACCAGCCAAGGTTCGCAGGGCACGGTGGGCGTCAGCAGCAGGTCGTAGCGGCTAAAGAACTCGCCCAACGCGTGAGCGAGCTCTTCCCGCAGGCGCAGCAGTTGCGCGATACGTGGGCCGCCGACGGCGAAGCCGGCCTCGATCTGCGTGCCCAGGTCCGGGTCAAACAGCTCGGGCTCGATGCGCCAGCGCGCGCCGAACAGCGAGGCAAGCGCGGCCTGCTGCAACTCCAGGAGCGGGTACTCGCCCGTTCCTTGCGGCCAGACGGGGTCGGCGACGACGACGCTGTGCCCCAGTCGCTCGGCCGCCACCGCACCGCGTTCCACCGCGGCCGCCACGTCCGCATCGACGGCGAAGTCACAGCCCAGCTGCGGGGAGTAAGCCAGGCGCAGCGGTCGCGCCAGAGCGTCGGTCAACTGGCCCGGCGCGCTATAGAGGTCACGGCCGTCATGGCCAGTGAGCAGCGACAGGGCGAGCGCTACGTCGTCGACACACCGCGCAATCGGCCCGACCACCGAGATCTCGGCGCTCGGGTCGGCGAAGCCCCACGGGTGCGGCACGCGGCCGAAAGTCGGCTTGAGGCCGACCAGCCCGGTGTGTGCGGCTGGCCGGCGGATAGAGCCGCCCGCATCGGTGGCCAGCGCGAGCGCCGCCATACCGGCGGCAACCGACGCAACCGCTCCACCCGATGAGCCACCCGTCGTGCGCGCGGTATCGAGCGGGTTGAGCGTGGCGCCGTGCAGCGGGTTGACGGTGACGCCGCGGCAGGCGAACTCCGAGCAGTTGGAGATGCCGACCACCACCGCCCCGGCCTGCCGCAGCCGGGCGACTGCCCAGGCGTCGCGCGGTGCCACATGCCCGGCAAAAAGGCGAGAGCCGAAGGTGCTGCGCCGCCCGCCGACCCATAGGTTGTCCTTCACGCTGAACGGTACGCCGGCCAGCGGCAGCAGTTCACCCGCCTGCAGGCGCTGCGCCACCGCGTCGGCTTGACCGAGCGCGTCGTCCCCGTCGACGTCGATCAGGGCCTGCAGCCGGCCGTTGACCGCCTCGATCCGGCGCAGCGCCTGCTGAATGACCTCCCGCGGGTGCAGCGTACCGCGCGCAACCGCGCCAGCAAGGGCGGTTGCAGACCAGTCGAGGATATCCATGGCAAGAGACCAAGCAACGATCTTGCCAGCCGGAGTGGCTGCTGAACTTGCCGCGAACAGACGCCTGTCACGACCCGCGCTAACTCCGCTCAGTCACTCACCCTATTTGACGTTGACCGGACGGGGTTGTCCCAAGGTTGGTTGGACGGAGCACGGGCCTGGAGGAAGTAGGGACGGCGTAAAACGAAGGAAAGGTGGTTCTTCCCCACTTTGTGTGACGCTTCGACCTCTGGCCATGGCTGATTTGGTGGCCACGAGTTTGAACTGCAGTGCCTCAGCCCCGATGTGAGGACTTTGTTCAACAGTTGAGGTTGCGATGACCGTCATACCAGGCCTGTCCCTGCCGCTGAAGGCAGTTGGGAAGCGCATGTAGGGCTGGGACGAAAGCGACGATTGCCTGCAGGTCGAGGTGAGCGTCGCTGTTCGCCGCGCGCCCCGGTGCCAGTTCTGGCCAAAGCCTTCGCTATTCCCAGGCGAGCGCTGCGCGACGGGGTCGAGCCCGCCGACGGCTCGCAGCCCATGCGCTCGCGGCTGCGCTTTTGCACGAAGTGCATGAAGCTCGGTTATCACGGCGTGATGCATCAGCGCGCCAGCGCCACTTGCTGTCCTTGTCATCGCGACGCGTTGGAAGAACACTGCCGCGGCTGTGGCACGTCCGTCGAGTACCGAATCAACGCCAGACTCCTGAATGCGCCCTTCCGGTGCGCGCACTGCCGTCGGCCCTATTCAGGTTCGGGCCGTAGCTTCGCACCGCGGC
>Ga0105048_10011478_pt1 | contig 13967 bp, 17 predicted proteins | sample MAT05_FD_78382 | JGI IMG/M metagenome (GOLD analysis project Ga0105048, IMG submission 78382) | Freshwater microbial communities from Lake Fryxell liftoff mats and glacier meltwater in Antarctica - MAT-05 | ecosystem: Environmental > Aquatic > Freshwater > Ice > Liftoff microbial mat | place...
CAGGCGCAGGATCGCCGGCGCGGGCGCGGGGCGGAAGCGCAGCTCGGCCTCGGGGCGCGACCAGCGGAAGCTCGTGCCGCTGCCGTCGTTGCTCAGCTCGCGCCCGTAGAAGCCCGCCACCGCCCCCTCATCCAGGGCGGCGCCGATGTCAAGGCGCTGCCGCCCGCGAGCCGCGGACTGCCAGAGGGCCCCACAGGCGACGGTCAGCAGGAGCAGCAGCCACCCCAGGGCTGCAACACGGCGTCTGGCTGGCGAAAAGAGCTTCACAAGCCGGCAGTATACCAGAGGACGCCGCGCCCGATGCGTCGGCGCCGCCATAGGGGTGCGGCGTAGCGTTTCGGCCCAGGCGGGGCAGCGGGCGACGGAAGGCGCGCCACCGGGGCGCTGCGCGCCGCGCGTCGGCGCAGGCCGACGCCGTGCTGCGTCCGCACGCATCGCGTGGCCGCATCCACCCAGGGTCCTGATCGCCGACGCCCACGAGATGACGCTGGAGGTGTACGTCACCCTGCTCGCACAGGCGGGGTACGAGGGTATCAGCACCAGGACGGGCTCTACAGTTCTGGAGCGAGTGAAGAAGGGGCGGCCGGACATCGCCGTGCTGGACATCCAGATGTCGGAGCTGGACGGGTTGAGCGTCATCCGGCAACTGCGCGCTGACCCGGGCCTGGTGGGGCGCCCCATCATCGCGCTGACGGCCATGGCCATGCCCGGCGACCGGGAGCGCTGTCTCGCGGCGGGGGCCACCACCTACCTGGCAAAGGTGGCGCTCCGCGACAGGGTCAATACACGCATATAGCTTACTGCTGCTCACCACCTTGGCGAAGCGGGCGCAGCGACGGCGCACTGTCCTCGGGGCCAAAGATCGACTTCTGGGCGATGTTCCAGCCGTAGTGGAAAACGGCGGCGAGCCAGAGGTTGCCTGTCCCGAGACGGAGGAAGGCGAGGAAAAGGCCGACCGTGCTGAGCCCCAGGAAGGGCTTCCAACCTGGACCGTGGTAGCGCGCGAAGAGCGGGACGGAGATCGCCAGGGCTACCGGCAGGCCGAAGGCTGCCCGTAGGGTGTCGAGGCCGTATCCGCGAAAGATCAGCTCCTCGTTGGAGACGAGCAGCGCCTCCTGTGCGGCCTTGAGGGCAATGGCGAGCGTCCATCCAATCCCAGCGCGCCGCGCTACCCGTCGCCGCTCCGCCGCATCAGCGCGGCGCCTCTGCCGCTGGCTCGACCGCCCGTGGCAACTCCGGCTCGCGCAGTGGCGAGAACCAGCCGTAGAGTGCGCTGATCGCAACCCCTCCAGCCACGAGCAGCAGGGCCGCACGGATATCGAAAGCCTCGGTGAGCAGGCCACCCACCGCCGCGCCGAAGGGCTGCCCGCCCCAGGCGATCATACGCGCGGTGGTGTTCACGCGCGCCTGCAAGTGATCCGGCGTCACCTGCTGCCGTAGGGAGATGCCGTTGATGATGATCAGCGCGTTGCAGAGCTGCCAGAGGCCGATCAGCAGCACGCCGGCCCAGAGGCTAGGCGCCAGGGCCAGCGCCACCAGCAGCGCGATATGGGCGAAAAGGCCGGCCAGGGTAATGCGCCCGACAGGGAAGCGCCGCACGAGTTGCGGCAGCACCAGGCTTGCGGCCAGCCCGCCGATCGCTGTGGCAGTGTACAGCAGCCCGATCCGTCCGTCGTTCTGGGCCATGCCCAGCGCCTGCACCGCGTAGACGATCAGCAGGCCGACGACGGCGCCGGCACTGAAGCTGTTGCCGAAGCCCACCAGCGTCATGGTGCGCACCAGGCGCTGCTGCCACAAGAAGGCGAGCCCCTCGCGGATGTCGGCGGTGAGGCGCTGCAGCACGGAGCGCCCGACCGGCTCCGCCACCCGCGCCACGTTGAAGGCGCGCGGAATCAGCGCCAGCAGCAGGGCCGAGAGCAGAAACGTGGCCGCGTCAAGGCCGATCACATTGGCCGGGCCGACCAGTGCTGCCAGGCCGCCGCCCAGCGCGGGCGCGATGATCGCGACCATGGTGCTGGCCGACCAGATCGCACTGTTGGCCTCCACAATCCGCTCGCGCCCCACCAGGGCCGGCAGCGCGCCGAAGTTGGCCGCATCGAACCAGACAAAGGCCGTCATCGCGAGTAGTGCCACCACGTAGATCTGCGTCACGGTGAGCAGCCCCAGCGCTGCGGCAAGGGGAATGGAGCCCATCAGGAGCGCCTGGATAAGAGCGCACCCCACCATCAGCCGGCGTCGATCGACCCGGTCGGCCAGAGCCCCCGCAAGGAGGCCGAAGACGAAGTAGGGCAGCACCTCCAGACTGGCGAGCAGCGCGGTCTGCAAGGCCGAGCCGGTGAGCTGGAAGACCAGGATGGGCAGCACCACAGCGGTAATCGTCGAGCCACTGATCGAGATCAGGCGTGCCACCCAGAACAGGACGAACGCGCGGTCACGCCACAGACTGGCCGGTTGGTTGAGCATGATACCTTACCAGCGTGATAGACGGTCTCAACAACCAGAATCACACGCGCTATGGCACACGCGTGCGATGACATCTCATCTGCGGCACGCTTCTGCCCCTTTTGGGCGGGTACAATGGACCAGGAAGCGAGGCGTATTCGACGCCGACACTAATGAAAAGGAGCGCGTTATGACTCACCACACGCATAGCGATCACACCCACGTCCACAGCGAGCATTGCGGACACGTACGCCTTGCGCACGAGGGCCACGTGGACTATCTGCACGACGGCCATCTGCATCACGCCCACGAGCGTCACTACGACGAGCACGTGCTCGCGGTAAGCGCGACCAATCCCGACACCTGCGCGCCAGTCGCCTGCCAGTGCGGCCACGATGGCTGCGGCCACGCGCTGGTGCCCCACGGCGATCATCACGACTACTTGATTGACGGTCGCCTGCACCACCGCCATGGCGATCACTGCGACGACCACGGCCCGGTGACGGTGCTGTAGGGCAAGCTTACTCCTCCCGCAACACGCCATCGCGCTGGTGGGCCACGAGGCGGGCGTAGCTCCCGCCCTGGGCGAGCAGCGCTTCGTGGGTGCCGCCCTCAACAACCTGCCCGCGCTCCAGCACCACGATGCGGTCGGCGCTGCGAATCGTCGAGAGCCGATGGGCGATGTACGTGGCCGTCACCGCCAGGCCAGCCAACGTCACGCTCGCGACCCCCCCCGCCGAACCGGGCTGGTCAGGCCAAAGACGCGTGGATTGAGCATCATCGGCGCACCTCAGGTGTACAGGTTGCGGTCGTGCTCGGCAAGCGCAATCAGGCGACCATCGGGGTCGCGCACGCTGAAGGTGCGTCCATAGGCTACATCGGTGATCGTGTCCGTTGGCAGCAGGCCGCGGTCGGCCAAACGGATCATCACATCCTCCAGCGGCTCCCGGCTATGGAAGCTGATCGCGACGGGCGGCTCGGACGGGGCGTCTGGCGCTGCGGCGTGGATGCCCAGCAGGCATGCACCCAGGCGCAGCTCGGCCCGGCCGAAGGCCCGGTCGTGCGCGGTGAGTTGAAAGCCAAGCGCCTCGTAGAAGGCGATGCTGCGGGCAACCTCGCGCGTGTAAACGATCGGCATGAGCGCGAGTGGCCAGTGCGGTGAACCGGTGTCTGCCAACGCGGGTGGGCTGCTGGTGAGATAGGCATTGAGGGCTGCCTCGACCAAGCCGGAGAGTGACTCGTTGCGGTCGATTGCCGCGTGCTTGACGGCGCGGATCAGCGCTGGGGGCAGGTAGATGTTGAACTGCTGCTTCTTTTCTTCGGTCATTGCACAATGCTAGCATACTAGCATCAGCTTTGTCAACGGCTTGACAACCACGCTGCACGCTGCTATCGTTGAGCCATTGCTGATAGAGCGTATCAATAAAACGTAAGCTGTCAATCGGGCAGCTCGCGGCTATCCTGATCGACCGCGAGAGCTACGCGCTGTCTCTGGCGCTGCGCAGCCCCGACGGGTCGCTCCAGACGCTGCTCGCCGATCAGCCCTTCTACGCGCTTGGTGTGTCGCGCTTCTCGCCCGATGGCACCCGGCTGCTGTTTGCCGCCGTGGGCGGCCCGGCCACCGATGCGCAGGGCTATCCCGTGCCCGCGCGCACGGGTTCCGTGCTCGACGACCTGCTGCGCGCATTTGCCACGCCGGCCCTGGCGCACGGGCCACTGCGGATATACCAAAAACCATCCTGCTGCTGGCGATGTATGGGCTGGAGATGGCCGAGGTCGGCGGGACGCTGGCGCTCCACGCCGATCAGGCGATAGCGTCGCGGTCGCGCGGTCGCTGATGCCGAAGATCATGCCCAGGTTACGGATGTCCTGGTACAGCACAGCGAGCGTGTACTCATTCTGCTGGGCCTCGCTGCACCAGCCGCCCGTGTCGTTGGTAACCAGCTCAACCTGCTCGGCCACCAGCTGCACGTGGGCGCCGTGCATCGAGCTGAGCACTTCCATCGGGCCGATTGCGTCCAGCGCCGTGAAACGGGGATACAGCAGGATCGCGATCTCCATACGGGTTGCCCCTAACAATGCCCTAGCGGCTAGCGGCTATTGCACATCAGGGCGTGCGCTCGCCAACCGGGACACGGAAAACAGCGGTGACATCCTCGGCCCCGGCCCGTCGCACGAGTACGACCACCTGCCAGTCGCCGACCATGCTCAGCGGGTTTCCTGTCACGGTGAAGACGCCATCGAGCGCGTCCGCTTCGAGCACGCTCTGGCCCATATCCATCGTCAGCATGGTGAAGGTGAGGCGCACCAGCTGCGGCGCTACCGGCTGCCCGGTGGGGGCAGTGACATGCACCTGAAAGCGGTTTTCGCCAAGGCTGGCCGGGCTCACAGCGAGGCGTACCTGAAGGTCGCCGGCTGGAAGCAACTGGTCGAACGGTCGGCTCGGCACGGGGGTTCGCGTCGGCCCCGGTGTGATCGTGGGGACAATCCTGGCCGTAGGCGTGGGCTCCGGAGCTGCCAGCGCGGCAAGTTCCGCCCTCGTCGGGGGCGCCAGGCTGGTCAGGGCGCCGGCCAATGCAAGCACGAGCAACCCCAGCCCACCTTCGAGCCACAGGCTGCGGCGGAAACGCCTCGGCCAGCGAGCAGAGCTGCCGCTCATCACGCCAGGCCGGACAATCAGCAGGTGATAGGCGCCGCAAGCGAGCATCGCGCCGAACAGCAGCAGCTTCAGACTGAGCGTTTGCCCGTAGGTGCTCTGCCAGAGCGCAGCCGGCGCTGGCAGCTCGCGGAACGCCGCGATCAGACCGCTGATCGTGAGCACGATAACGCTGCCGAGCGCGAGTGGGGAGAAGCGGCGCAGCAGCGCGCCGAGGAGCGCCAGACGCTCATTGGACGCGTGCGCGCCAGGCAGCGAACCCAGGTTTAGTGCGAAGAGCAGGAGCCCGCCGACCCACACGCTGGTCGCTGCCAGATGGAGCCAGCTTACCGCCACTGGCAAGAGCGGCTGTGCGATGGCCCCCGCATGGCCGGCCAGTGCAAAGGTGAGCAGCAGCAGCGCGCCGAGGCAGAGGGCGAGCGGCGTCCGCCGCCGAATCGCCGTGCCGTCACGCGTTGTGGCGACAAGCACAAACAGCGCAGTGGTGAGGCCCATACGGGCCAGCATAAAGACGCCCTGGCGCGTCGAGACGCCAGCCTGGAGCGATGGCGCATCGAGGCGTCCAGTGAGCGTGTACACATAGAGCGCCAGGAGCAGCGGCGATCCGAGCAGGACGAGCAAGAGCAGGCCGCTGCTCCAGCGCCGCCAGCGAACCATGGCGGCCAGCGGGGCCACTGCTAGGCCAAGGGACGGGAGGGCCACCCAGCGCCAGAACACCCACCCACCGATCGCGCCGGTGGCGCCAAGGAGCAGTGCCCAGCGTACCACGCTCTGGGCGAGCGGGAAGGGGGCAGCGTCGGGGGCGGCGACTGCTGATGGGGCACGAATAGGTGGCGAGGCTGGAAGCGGGGTGGCGCCTTCCACAGTGGGGCCGACGGTGGCGGTCGGCCCGAGCACTGAGAACGCGAAGTTGCCGCGCACCACGTGGCCATCGCTTCCGGCTGCCGTCCAGACCGCCGTGTAGAGGCTGGGGGCGAGGGTTGGCAGCCTGAGGAGCAGCCGGGCCGGAGCGGCGGGATCGCGCCCGCCGCCCTGGGCGACAAGTATGCTGTGGCTGTCGTAGAGGGCCAGCGTGCTCAGGGCTTCGAGCGGCTCGTTGAAGGTGATGGCCACAGAGGGCGGTGGTTCGCGCAGCTGGGCGCCTGGTGGCGGCTCGATGCCGAGAATCTGCGGATGGGCCCAGGCGCTGCGCACGCCGAGCAGAGCCGCCAGGCAGGCCAGCATAACGACCAGGGCAGACTGAGGCGGCCATGTGCGCTGTCGAAGTTCCATCAGGTGGAACGGGCAGGCGCGGTGAGAAACCAGCGCCTGCCGTTGCGCTCCTTGCTAGCTGGGGCGGCGGCGCAAGCCTACGCCTACCAGCAGGAGGGCGGCCGCAAGCGCCAGCAGCCCACTGCGGGGAAGGGCGTCGCCCGCGCCGGTGGCGGGCAGCGCCGCTGGCGCCGTGGCTGGCGCGGCGCCGACCGTGAAGCTCAGCGTGCCCTCCTCGGAGTGGCCGTCGGTGCTGGCGTTCTCCCAGCTCACACTGTAGAGCCCGTCGCCCAGGCCGCTCTTGAGTGAGACGGTCAGCGTGACCCGTTTGGGGTCGTTCAGGTCAAGGGTAGTATCGCCCTGATCCACCTGCTTGCCGGCCGCGTCGGTGACGGTAATCAGATTACCCTCCGTCTTCAGCTCCTCGCTGAAGACCAGCACAAGCGTGGCTGGCGCTGCCGCGAGGCTGGCGCCATCGGCGGGCGTAGAGGAGACAAGTTCGGCGTGGGCTAGCGCCGTGCCGCTAGTGGCCGCAAGGGCGAACAGAACCAGTAGGACCGCGATCAGTGCATGACGGACACGCATTGGAATCTCCATGTATCCGGCCGACCCTGGCGGCTCGCGCTGAGCTGCCAGCCTCGGTCGGTCATCGTAACGACAATCGAACCTGTGCGGGCGCTATGGTGACTAGGGCTAGGGCTTCCCGTCAGCGACGGGGATGACAAAGGTCGCCCGGTCGGTGCGCTCGTCACGCTCCACCACCACTGTTACATCCCACGTCCCAGGCATCTGGTAGACGCTCTGCGCGCGGTAGCGCCCTGGCCCAACCGGCTCGGCGATCGGTTTCGCCCCGCTCAGGCAGAGCATATCCATCGCGAGATCGAGATACACATCTGCGCCATCAACGGGCTGGCCACGCGCATCAGTGAGCGCGACACCAAACGGCTGGGCGGCGTTGACCTGTGGGTCGCGCAGGGTGTCGAGCGTAATGGTAAGTCCATCAACACGCTGCTGGTGCCGCTCCTGGTCGGCTCCCAGCGGTGGCAGCGCCCCCCCACACCCGCTGAGCAGCAGCACCAGCATGGCGAGCCCGCTAAGAACCCAGGCTCGCCAGCGATGACGGACGGCGCTCACGGCTGCTCCGCGAGCAGCTCCCGCACCCCGGTCGCGATGGTGTCGGGTGCGGTTCCAAAGCTATAGATCACCCGCAGCTGGCCTTGCGAGTCGATGAGATAGACCGCCGCGCTGTGATCCACCAGGTAGGCGGCGCTCGTGCCTTCAGGGCTATTTTGCTTGTAGTACAGCCCGTACTGCTTGCCGATTTCGCGCAGGGTGTCATCATTGCCCTGCAACCCAATGAAGCTGGGGTCGAAGGCGGCAAGATGGCGCGCCAGCACCTCCGGCGTGTCGCGCGCGCCATCCACACTGATAAACACCACCTGGAGCTGCTCGCCATCGGCGCCGAGATCGGCCTTGACCCGCTTCAGCTCGGAGAGCGTGAGCGGGCAGACATCCGGGCAGAAGGTGTAGCCGAAGAAGAGCACGATCGGCTTGCCGCGCAGCTCGCTCAGGCGCAGATCGCGCCCCAGGCTGCTGGGCAGGCTGAAATCGGCCAGGGCGAGGGGCGGGTCGATGCGGGTGCCGACATCGACGGGCGGCAGCGTCGGCGTTGCCTGTGGCTGGGCGCAGGCGCCGAGCAGCACGAGGCTTACCGCAAGCATGATCAGGCTTCGATAGCGCATCATTTGCTCCTGGGTTAGGGCGCACGCACCGGTGCGTCAACTACAATCGTACCGGTGCGCTCAAAGTTCAGCGTGAGTCGCACCGTCTCACCGGGCTGGAGCGCGCGGGTGAGGCCGATCAGCATTACGTGGAGGCCGGCCGGCTTAAGCTCGGCCTGGCCGTTGGCGGGCACCTCGATCCCACCAGTTACTGGCGCCATCTGCATCACATTGTCGCGCATGGTCGTCTCGTGGAGCTCGACGGTCTGGGCGACATCGGTGCTGGCGGAGATCAGGCGGTCGGCGGTACTGCCACTATTGACGAGGGTCATGTAGGCGGCACTGGTGCCGCCCATAGGCATGGTGTCGGCGCTGGCATCGCCCATGGGCATGGTGTCGGTGCTCGTTGCCATAGGCGTCGCCGCCGAGGCCTGGGTATCCAGGCCGGTCAGCGCGGCAGCGCGCACCCAGGGCTCGGTCACGGAAATGGCAGGCGCGGCGGGGCCGCAGGCGCTCACCGCGAGCGCGCAGCACAGCAGCGCGCAGCAGACAATAATGCGAAGCATTGGTTCTCTGTTGTAACGGCACGCTACGCCAGGCAGCGCTGATGGGCAGATGCCATCACGCGGCCAAGCAGCGCGCACACAGTTAAATTGGCACGGCACGGTGGAAGGGTATGTAGCCGGAACAGAGCGACTAGCGGGGCGGCGGGGTTGGGGGGGTAATGCGGCGCAGAGGTGCGCTCAGCACAGTGGGGAGGGTGAGTACTGCAAGCAGACGGGAGAAGACGACTGCCGCAACCACGAGTGGCAGCACACCCGGCCAGAAGGCGGGGACAAACAGCCCCGCATCAGCGGGCGCGCCGGGCAGATCGCAGAGGAACAGCGCGCGGGGATCGCTGGCAGAGCGCGTGTGTTGCGTGTGGGGATGCGCTGCTGCGCCGACGAGCGCGCAGTGCACAATGCACAGAAACGGCTGGAGCAGGAGTAGCGTGGCAAGCAGCACTGCCAGCGTCGAAACGACGGGCGGTGCTGCTGCGCCCGCTTGTGAAGGCCTCCAGCGCGGCGCCATACTCGATACACTAGCGCTCATACGACAAGTGTACCACATCCCGCTCAGAGTCTTCGTGGCTCTATGGGGCCATGGAACAGCATGCGATAGGCGTCGTGGTCGGCACCGTACCACGCGGTCATCAGGTTGGTATACCAGGCGGCACGCGCAGGATCGGTGGCCCAGCGCACCCCAAGGTAGTCGGCGGCCTTGGTGATGCCGAGAATGGCGTGCTTGATCTCCTCCTCGCTGTAGGTGGGACCAACCGGCACGAGCAGCACGCGGGCCAGATGCGCGGCGGTCGCCGTCGCCTGGGGCGCGCCGTCTTCGCGCAGCGCCGCGTAGTGCAGCGGGCGCAGGGCGGGCAGCCAGCGCACCGGGGTTGCCTCGCCCAGCACGTAGGCATAGAAGGTCGCCGCGTCGCAGGGCTCCGGCACGTAGAGCGCGACGTGCTGGGCGAGCACGCCCGGCGCCGGTTCCAGCAGTGGCAGCCCGGCGGCCTGGGCCAGGCCATCGCGCACCGCCGCGAGCACATCCCGCTGGCGGGTCGCAAGCCCGTCTGGCCCGGCTAGTCGCCGCAGCTGCGCCAGGGCGAGAGCGCCGTCAGGCTGGTCGTCGGGGCTGGCAAGGGCCGCCAGCGCCAGGGCCAGGGTCGCATCGTGGCAGACGACGAGGGCACCCGCGTGGCGCGGATCGGCGCCGAGGTGTAGGCCGTAGAGCGTCGCCGTCGCCGTCTGGCCGCCCTCCTCCAGATTGAGCGCGGGGAGCGTGTCGCTCGCGTCGATCAGCAGCGCGCAGCCATCGGGAGCTGCGGCGCTCCACGCCCCGCCACAGGGCTGCGCCCAGACCACGCGCACACCGTCGAGCCGCTTCTCAACGGCGCAGAGACGTAGCTCACGATCAAGGTCCAGGAAGCGGGGCGCCGCAGGATGCTGCTTCACCGCCTCGGCGAGCGCGCGCGTGGCGTTGGCCGGCAGGCCCACGGGCTCGCCGGGCAGCACCCCCAGCGCGCGCAGCAGCAGCGCCCGCGCCCGCTCCACGCTCGCCAGCAGCACCACGGGCGCGCCGCCCAGCGCGTCGGACCATGCGGCGCGCGCCGCGTTGAGCTCGGCGGGTCGGGTATTCACCACCGGCGGCAGGGCGAGCAGCTGCGTCAGCGGCGGATGGGCGACATAGTCCGGCCCGCGCACGGGTTGCCCGCCGAGGGCGCCAACGGCGCAGAAGCCACCCAGCCAGCGGTCGCTCCAGTCGGTGATCACGTGGGTCGTCATGGTGTTTCCTCTCAATGGGCGGCGCGCGGGATGCTTACAGCGCCGCGCGCCGCGCGCGAACGGTGTGCACTAGCCAGGCGGCCCCAAAGCAGGCGGTACAGGTGAGGACGATCGCCGCGCCTGAGGCGACGTCGGCGTAGTAGGAGGCGTACAGGCCCACCAGGGACGAGCCAACCGCGATCAGCGCGCCCACCAGCATCATGCGCGGCAGGCGGTTCGTGAGCAGGGCGGCGGCGGCGGCCGGGGTCACCAGCAGCGCCGAGGTCAGGATCACACCGACGACCTGGATACAGGTCACCACCGTAAGCGCCAGCAGGATCAGCAGCAACAGGCGCATGCGGTCGGCGCTGAGCCCGATCACCTGGGCGTAGGTCGGGTCGTAGCTGGTCAGCTCCAGCTCCTTGTGCAGCAGGGCCAGCGTGAGCAGCACCCCGGCGGCGATCGCGGCGATCTGCAGCAGGTCGCTCGGCCGCACGCCCAGGATGTTGCCGAACAGGATGTGGCTGAGGTCGCGGAAGGAGCCCACCCGGCTCATGAGCAGGATGCCTAGCGCGAACATGGCCGTGAACAGCACGCCGATGGCGGTGTCCTCGCGGACCGCACCGCGGCGCGAGACCCAGCCGATGCCCAGGGCGGTGAGCAGGCCTGCGACGATCGCGCCGCCAAACAGACTCCAGCCGCCCAGGTAGGCCACCACCAGCCCCGGCAGCACCGTGTGGGCGAGGGCGTCGCCGATGAAGGCCATGCGCCGCAGCACCACATAGGCGCCCAGGGTTGCACAGGTAACGCCGACGAGGGCTGCGGCGGCCAGGCCGGTCTGCATAAAGCTGAAGCGGAACGGTTCGAGCAGCCAGTCGATCATGTCGGCTCCAGTAACGCGGGCGGGCGCTTTGTGGTCTGAAGCACGCCATCGACGAGGGTACACACGCGGTCGAACTCCTCGTCAAGCCGGTCGAGGTGATGCGTCGCCACCAGGGCGGTCTTCCCCTGGCGGCGCAGGCCGTCGAGCACACCGGCAATGATCCGGCGGCTCGTGGCGTCCACCGCGCTCAACGGCTCGTCGAGCAGCAGCAGGTCGGCCTCCTGCACCAGAGCGCGGGCGAGCAGGGTGCGCTGCTGCTGCCCGCCCGAGAGCTGGCTAATCTGGCGCTCGGCCAATTCCACGAGACCGAGCTGTTCCAGTACCGCCGCGACACGGGCACGGTCGTCGCGGCCGGGGCGACGTAGCCAGCCAAGGTGGACGTAGCGCCCGGCCAGCACCAGGCGCGCGACGGTGACGGGGAAGCGCCAGTCTACCTCGCCGCGCTGGGGCAGGTAGGCCACCCGGTGGTGGCAGGCGCCGACGGGCAACCCGTAGATGCGGATCGTGCCGGCCTGCGGCCGCAGCAGGCCGGCCACCGCCTTGAGCAGGGTGGATTTGCCCGAGCCGTTGGCACCCACCAGCGCCACGCGCACCCCGGCGGGCACGCTGAGGTTCACCGCCTGCAGGGCGGGGGCCGACGCGCCGGGGTACCCCACGGTCAGCCCGTCGAGGGTGAGGGCGGGGGCGCCCGGCAGGGCGTCGATGTGGCGGCGGTGGCTGTAGGGTAAGTGCATACGGACGTTGCTCGCTTGGGTGCGGGGAGGCCAGGCGCGCCGGGCAGCTCGGGTCTCCCCGCCGATAGTTACCCGGCCAGGGCGTTCACAATGGTGGTCGTGTTGTAGCGCACCATCTCCAGATAGGTGGCGCCGTCGCTGCCGGGCTCGCCCAGGGCGTCGGTGAAGAGCGTCGGGGCGAGCTCCACGCCAGCCTCGCGGGCGATGCTCTCCATCAGGGCCGGGTTGGAGACGTTTTCCGCAAAGATCGCCGGCACACCGGCGGCCTGGATCTGCTCGATCAGCTCGGCGAGCTCACCCGCCGAGGGGTCGGCCACCTCCGTCGAGATGGAGCCAAGGGCCGTGCCGACGATGTCGAAGCCGTAGCGGTCGGCGAAGTAGCCAAAGGTGTCGTGGCTGGTCACCAGGCGGCGCCGATCCTGGGGCACTGTCTCCACCTCGGTCTGGATGAAACCGTCGAGCTCCTGCAGCTCAGCGATATAGGCGCTGGCGTTCGCCTCGTAGCTCGCGGCGTTGGCGCCGTCGGCGGCCACAAGCGCGTCGCGGATGGACTCGACCATGGCGATCGCGTTGTTCGGATCGTGCCAGACGTGCGGGTCGGACTCGCCGTGGCCATGCTCCTCCTCGCCCTCAGCGTGCTCCTCGTCCTCAGCCGTGGTGGTGCCGCTGGCCTCTGGGGTCCCGCTCGTCTCGGCGTGCTCCTCGCCCTCGGCGTGCTCCTCACCTTCGGGGGCCGACAGGGGCGTGATCGCCTCGGTGACAATGACGCGGGTGGCCTGGGAGCCGGCGGCGGCGTACAGGTCATCGAGCCACTCCTCAAAGGCGAGGCCGTTCTCGAACAGCAGGCTTGCCTCGGCGATGGCCGCGCTATCCTGGGGGGTCGGCTCGTAGGTATGGGCGTCGCCGCCGGGGCCAACCAGCGTCGTCAGCTCCACCAGGTCGCCCGCGACGTTCTGCACGAAGTCGCCGAGGATGCTGTAGGTCGCGATGACGCGCAGGGGCGTCTGGGCTTCTGTGGCCGCGCTGGTAGGCTGGGCCGCTGGTGCCTCGGTGGCGGCGGGCGCGGCGGTGGGTTGCGCGGCGGCCGGGGCATCGGTTGGGGCGGTCGGGGCGGTGGTAGGCTGCGCGGCCGGCTGACCGCCACAGGCGACGAGCAGCGCGAGCAGCGCGAACAGGCTCAGGGCGCTGAATGCGCGACGAGTCATCGGAACCATGGGCACATTTCCTCCGTAGCAGACGCCGCTCACCGGCGTCCAGCAGATTCTCCGGCACCTACCCATACTGGGAGGCGCGCCGCGTCGGTTCACGCTCAGCCGCTGGTCTGGGCCACCAGATCCGCAGTGCGAAGCAGCCTGCAGTCGTGACAGTGGCCGTACAGCTCAAGATGCTGTCCGCTCAGCTCGCAGCCGAGGGCCAGGAGCTGGGGTGCGAGGAATGGTGCGAGGTCGAGCGCGGTGAGCGTCTGGATGCTCCCGCAGCCGGTGCAGACAAACTGATGGCCGCCCGGCGCGGTGCGGGTATAGGCGCGATCCAGACCCTCGCCATGAAGCCGGGCAAGCCACCCGGCGGCGCGCAGCCAGTCGATGGTGCGATACACCGTGGGCCGGCTGCCGATGCCCCAGCCAACCACCAGTTGCTGCACGATCATCTCGGCCCGGAAAGGGCCAGGTGTAGCCGCAATCCAGTCGACCACCTCGGCGCGCGCCGACGAGCTGCGCATTCCGGCGCGGTGCAGCGCCTCCACCACGCCGCTGCGCCAGCGCGCATCGTGTGGCCGCACGCGATCATCCGTGGGGATCAACCAGACACATTGGCATCACCTTCCTCAAACCTACATACCTAGCGCAGATCGAGCACGGCCACTATGCCGTCCTCGCCGCCGACGGCCAGGGCACGGTCGTCGGGCGCCCAGGCCAGCTGGCTGACGGGCGCGTTGAAGCCGTGTTGGGCCAGCGGCTTGCGGCCACGGGTCGGGCGCCA
>Ga0105048_10011480_pt1 | contig 13966 bp, 10 predicted proteins | sample MAT05_FD_78382 | JGI IMG/M metagenome (GOLD analysis project Ga0105048, IMG submission 78382) | Freshwater microbial communities from Lake Fryxell liftoff mats and glacier meltwater in Antarctica - MAT-05 | ecosystem: Environmental > Aquatic > Freshwater > Ice > Liftoff microbial mat | place...
CCCATTACCCCTATTATTCCACAGGAAAAAGCATTGATTTTAATACCAATAACGAGTTTTTAGAAAAATACCTTAACGGATTGCAAGAGGCTGATGAAGCATTAAAGCAACTAGTAGAAGGGTTGCAACGCCGAAATTTATTCAACTCTACACTTATTGTAGTTGTAGGAGACCATGGCGAGGCATTTGGCAGGCATGGGCAAACCTCCCATGCAGGTGGTATTTTTGAAGAAAATCTACACATTCCATTAATGCTGATTAACCCAATTCTTTTTCATGGCGAACGCATGCCACAGGTAGGTGGTATCAATGATATTGCGCCCACAGTTATGTCTATTTTAAATAAACCCATACCCGATATTTGGCAGGGTGAAAATTTATTCAGCACTAATAGAAGAAAAAAGGTTTATTTCTTTAATCCTTATTCCGACATTCTTTTTGGCTTTAGAGAAGGTGATTATAAATTTATTTACAACGCTACCAGCAATGTTTACTCCCTGTTCAATCTAAAAAATGACCCACACGAAGAACAAAATATTGCTGATAAAAACAAAGCTTATGTAGAAGAAAGTAAACAACAACTAAATGATTGGATTCAGTATCAAACCAATTTTGTAGATAGTTATTTAAAGTAATACTGTAGCCTGATTATATTTTCTAACAACTTTATTACTACTGCTTACTATACAATGCAACCTTCTATTTAAGATTGTTGGTAGCTTGTGTAGCTTAACTAATAACTTTTGTTACTACAATTACATTTTTATTTCGAGCTTGAAAGATGTTTTAAAACAATGTTTATTATTTTAAAACATCTGAGCGTTGGTAGCTACGGTAAAAAAAAACTCCGAAGATTTTCTTCGGAGTAAATAAAATAAAATTAAGTGTCAATATTATTACCTGGCTGGAGCTTCCGGTTTTGGCATTAAAGCTTTTCTGCTTAATTTAAACTTACCGGTACGCTGGTCAATTTCCAGTAATTTAACTTTAACCCTATCACCTTCTTTAAAAATACCTTCCATTGATTCAAGGCGTTTCCAGCTTATTTCACTAATGTGTAATAAACCTTCTTTTTTAGGTAAAAATTCTACAAAAGCACCAAACTCTTTAATACTCTTGATGGTTCCTTCGTAAGTATCTCCTACTACTGGTAAAGCTACTAAGCCTTTAATCCAGTTTACAGCCTTGTCTAAACCTTCTTTTGAAGCAGAGAAAACACTTACTTCACCTACGTTGTTTACTTCTTCAATGTTGATAGTAGCACCGGTTTCACGCTGCATTTCCTGAATAACTTTTCCTCCGGGGCCTATTATCGCTCCAATATATTCTTTATCAATGGTTAATTTTACCATACGTGGAGCATGCGGTTTTACTTCTTCTCTACATGCTGGCATACAGTCATACATAGCATCGAGTATATGAAGCCTACCTTTACGTGCTTGCGCTAACGCCTGGCGCATGATGTCCATGCTTAAACCATCCACTTTTATATCCATCTGTACGCCACAAATACCATCACGGGTACCGGTTACTTTAAAATCCATATCTCCCAGGTGATCTTCATCTCCCAAAATATCTGTTAATACTGCAAACTGATCATCTTTTTTAATTAAGCCCATAGCAACGCCACTTACGTGCTTTTTAATGGGTACACCTGCATCCATCAGCGCAAGCGAACCAGCACAAACTGTAGCCATTGAAGATGAACCATTGCTTTCTAAAATATCACTTACAACTCTTACAGTGTAAGGATATTCGCTACCTGGCATCATTTTTTTCAATGAACGCATGGCAAGGTTACCATGTCCTACTTCCCTACGTCCTACACCTCTCATCATTTTTACTTCGCCGGTACTAAACGGAGGAAAATTATAATGCAAAATAAATTTAGTGTAATCCGATTTAAAAGCACTTTCTACCAATAACTCATCTAGTGGTGTACCAAATGTAACGGTAGTTAAAGATTGCGTTTCGCCTCTTGTAAACAAAGAAGAGCCATGTGGAGTTGGCAAAATACTTGTTTCCATACTTAATTGACGAATGTCTTCTGTTCCTCGTCCATCCAATCTTTTTCTATCATTCAGTATCATGTCCCGTACAACATAATATTGCAATTCTCCTACATAATGGCCAATCAATTTTTTATCTTCATCTGAGATATCTTCTGCAAAAAAATCTTTTACTTCCTTATTTAAAGCACTAAAAGCATCGCTGCGTTCGTGTTTGACTGAGGCAGCAGATGCAATGGCATGCATTTTATCCTTTGCAAAAGCAATTATTTTTTCGTTTAATTCTTCGTTTCGATAAGGCTTTTTGTATTCTCTTTTGGTGGTAAGGCCTAATTTTTCTCTTAATTCTTTTTGAGCATTTATCTGAACTTTTACCGCTTCATGCGCTAGTTCAATTGCTTTAATTAAATCTTCTTCCTGGCACTCATTTGCCTCACCTTCTACCATCATGATGTTATTTTCAGTAGCAGCAATGATGAATTCCAAATCGCAGGAAGCTAATTCAGAACGGCTTGGGTTAATAATGAAATTGCCATCTTTTCTGCCAATGCGTACTTCAGATATAATTTCCTGGATAGGAATATCTGAAACAGCCAGGGCAGCAGATGCAGCAAGACAAGCCAATGCGTCTGGTAAAACTTCCGCATCACTGGATAAAAGGCTAATTAAAACCTGTACATCACATAAGTAATCTTCAGGAAATAAAGGACGTAACGCCCTGTCTATCAAACGGCTGGTTAGTATTTCGTAGTCATTTAACCTTGATTCTCTTTTAAAGAATGAACCTGGTATCCTGCCTGCGGATGAAAATTTTTCCTGGTAATCTACTGATAGTGGGAAGAAGTTTTGTCCTTCTTTTGGCTCTTTATTAGCAACTACTGTTGCTAATAACATGCAGTCGCCCTGCCTTACAACAACAGCTCCGTCTGCCTGACGAGCCATTTTACCTGTTTCGATGGTAACCATCCGGCCACCGCCTATATCAAATGATACCGATGTAGCTTGTAAACTCATACTCGTAAAAATTAAAGATTTTTAAAATGGTGTCAATCAGAAAATTTAAGGGAGCAAATAAAAATAATTCCCAACCTTTATAAAAATAGTTGGGAATTAATTTTTTCAAACATTTTGTTTAACTTATTTACGAAGACCTAGTTTTTCGATTAGAGCCCTGTAACCAGTGAGATTGTGTTTGCTTAGGTAAGTTAATAAACGCTTGCGTTGACCTACCATCTTCATCAATCCTCTTTGCGAAGAAAAATCTTTTCTGTTGGTTTTCAGATGTTCAGAAATTGAATTAATACGAAGTGTCAATAAAGCTACTTGTCCTTCAATAGAACCCGTGTTGGTGGTTTTTCCACCAAATTCAGCAAAAATATTTGCTCTTTTTTCAATTGTTAAGTAAGGCATTTCTTTGTTTTTAGTAACGTCTTTGTTAGATATCTTTTTTATTTCGGATGCGAAAGTAGCTAAATTATTTGAAAAATCCATTTTCAAATTTATTTGATTCACCAAAAACAATGCATTAACCCAGATTTTGCAGTATAAAGCGTAAAGAGGTTTTCAAATCCAATACGGATATGTGTTTCAGGTAATTTTTTGGTGTAAAAAAATAGTAAGCTATTAATACGTAAAAAAATGTTTTTAAAGCCTGGTTTAAAAGTATTGTAACCCAAGTTATAAATTTTAAACTTCAAAATCCTGGTGTAACAAATTTAGTTATTTATAAAATTAGTAACCATAAACCATAATATGTGCTTATTGCCTTATCCAAAAACGTTTAGCATCAAAGCAAAATCGTAAACTTGCAACTTTACCAAAGCAAAATAGCTTGCTTTTAAATGCCGGTTAAAAAATTTAAAAGCTCAACACCTTAGTAAATGAATAGTAAGCAAACAATTATATTCACTGTTACAACAGATTTATCTTACGATCAGCGGATGCAGCGCATTTGTACTTCGCTTGCCAACGATGGCTACAAAGTGTTACTTGTAGGAAGGATAAAAAAGAAGTCTATACCATTAACGCCTCAGCTATTTCAACAAAAAAGACTCAACTGTTTGTTTGAAAAAGGCAAACTATTTTATGTAGCTTATAACCTGCGGTTACTAATTTATCTTTTATTTAAAAAAACAGATGCTATTTGTGCAATTGATTTAGATAGTATTCTGCCATGTTATATAGTATCTGCTCTAAGAAAAAAAATCCGGATATATGATGCCCATGAGCTTTTTTGTGAAATGAAGGAAATTGCTACAAGGCCTGCCATTTATAAAGTATGGAAAGCAATAGAAAAGTACACTGTGCCAAAATTTACAAAAGGTTATACTGTAAATCAACCTATCGCAGATGAGTTTAAGGCTTTGTATGGGGTAAATTATGCTGTAGTTAGAAATATTGCATTGTATAGAGAAACCACCGCAGCATTGAGTGAAGATGTCAATGACATTATTGCACCCGGAGAAAAATTTTTACTTTACCAAGGCTCTGTAAACCAAGGACGGTGTTTTGAAACACTCATTCCTGCCATGAAAAATGTTGGCTGCAGGTTGATTATTTGCGGTGAAGGTAATTTTATGGAGCAAACAAAAGCCTTGGTTGCTTTGCACCATGTAGAGGATAAAGTAATATTTATGGGCAATGTGCCGCCAGATAAACTAAGGGCAATTACCAGGATAGCTTATGCAGGTATTACTTTATTTGATGAGGCAGGTAAAAGTAATTATTACTCTTTAGCCAACCGTTTTTTCGATTACCTACAAGCTGGTATACCACAACTTTGCGTAGGTTATCCTGTTTATGAAGAAATCAACAACCAATATCCAATTGCTTTACTTGTAAACGATTTAGGTAGTACTAACCTTGCGCTGCAATTGAACAATTTATTAAATGATGGGTTCTTATATAAACGACTGGCTGAAGGCTGCAAACAGGCTAAGCTTGTATTCAACTGGCAGGAGGAAGAAAAAAAGCTCTTAGCGTTTTATAAAACGTTGTGGTTAAGTAAACTGCTCTAAAAAGCTTTTTGAAATATATTAATAAACTTAAAAAATGGCTGAACGAATTTTACACATAATTACGCATGATGTGCCCTGGCCTGCGGACTTTGGTGGTGTAGTTGATTTATTTTACAAAATAAAAACTTTAAAGGAGGCGGGTGTTAAAATACATCTCCACTGTTTTTTAAACAAACGTGCCCCACAGCAAGAACTAAATAAATACTGCGAAACTGTAACCTATTATCCAAGAAGGAAGATAAACCCTATTTCGCTGAGGCTGCCTTACATTGTAAACTCCCGAAAAAGTGATGCGCTGCTTGCAAATTTGCAAAAAGATAATCATCCTGTTTTAATTGAAGGTATTCATTGCAGCTACTATTTATTTGCTGGCAAACTTACCAACAGAATTATTTTACTCCGCCTGCACAATGCAGAGTTTGAATATTACCATCACCTTGCTTTATACGAAAAAAATCCCCTACGTAAGTTTTACTATCAACATGAAAGCACCATGCTTAAAAAATATGAGCGACAAATAAGCAAAACCAGTAAAATTGCGGCTGTAAGCCAGCAGGATGTGGATTTATACAGATCGGAATTTAATGCCCCTGATATACAATTATTGCCAGTTTTTATCCCATTCACTCAGGCCGATGGAAGAGAAGGACTTGGTTCTTTTTGTCTTTATCATGGCAACCTTGGCATTGTTGAAAATGAAGAAGCTGCCATTTGGTTGCTTGAAAAGGTATTTAGTGAAATAAAAGTCCCTTTTGTAATTGCAGGTAAAAATCCATCCCAAAAACTTACTTTTTTGGCACATCAACAAAATCATACCTGTTTGGTAGCTAACCCTGGCGATAAAGAATTGCATGATATGATTGCAAAAGCACAAATCAATATACTACCCTCTTTTAATAACACAGGTGTAAAGCTTAAACTGCTAAATGCATTATACAACGGAAGACATTGTATTGTAAACAAAGCAGGTGTAGAAGGTAGTGGTCTTGAGGCACTGTGTGCAATTGGTGATGATGTAGATGATTTTAAAATTGCGATTAATTACTTGTACCACATCCCGTTTGAAGAGTCGGAAAACATACACCGGCAAACTGTACTGCAATCATTATACAACAATCAAAAAAACTTTGAAAAAATAGCAGAGGTGTTTTGGTCAGAAGATCAATTTTTGTAAGCACAAAAAAACGTGGACAATACAGCATTACCACGTTTATTAACTATATACCCAATATTTATACCCTTACACTTGCATTATCCCAAACTTTTCCTCTTTCTGTTTTGATCGTTCGTGCAGGAAATTTATTTATAACCATATAATCATGGGTAGCCATCATTATAGAGGTGCCATAATCTTTACTAATCTGAAAAAGTAGTTGCATTATTTCATCGCTTGTTTCCGGATCGAGGTTACCTGTAGGTTCATCCGCTAAAATTAATTTAGGTGAATTGAGCAATGCCCGGGCAATATCCACCCTTTGCTGCTCTCCTCCACTCAATTCAAAAGGCATTTTAAATCCTTTGGTTTTAAGCCCAACTTTATCTAATACATCAGCTATTTTCTCATCCATTAATTTTTCATCTTTCCAGCCGGTAGCTTTTAATACAAACTTTAGGTTTTCATTTACAGTTCGATCTGTTAATAATTGAAAATCCTGAAAAACTACGCCAATACTACGTCTTAAAAAGGGTGTTTTTTTCCAGTCAAGCTCTCTAAGGTTGTACCCTACTACCCAACCTTCACCTTCTGTAAGCTGCAAATCGCCATATAAAGTTTTTAAAAGACTGCTTTTACCTGTACCAGTTTTACCTACCAGGTACACAAACTCTCCTTTGTTTACTGCAATATTCACATCACTTAGTATAAGACTTTTGCCCTGGAAAATATTTACATTTTTTAAATCTATAATGGATTGCGACATTTTATATTAATTATTTAAAGTTTGATGTAAGATGAATGATGGTTCTAATTTTATTAAAAAGCAAATTTAGCTTGTACAAAGGCCGTAATAAAATTTTATTTATTTCAAAAACTGTTAAAGTAAAGTAAAACTAAAAATTTAGTTGTAAAACTAATTATTTAGTTATAGGTTTGTTTTATCAAATAAAAATTATGAAAGTACTTACAAAAGCAGAGGAACAAATAATGCAGGTGATCTGGAAATTGGATAAAGCATTTTTAAAAGAAATTATAGAAGCCTTGCCAGAACCAAAGCCACATAGCAATACAGTGGCAACCATTATTAAAATATTAACGGAGAAAGAGTTTGTGGGTATTAAGGTATTTGGCAGAATGCATCAATACTATCCGCTTGTAAGCAAGGATATTTATAGCAAAAGCACAATGAAAACTTTTGTGAAAAGTTATTTTGAAGGCAATTTTAGCAATGCGGTTTCTTTTATGGTACAAGAAAATAATTTAAGTGTTGCAGATTTGGAACTATTGCTTAAAGAGTTGAAGAAAAAGGGATAAACACCAAAGTACTATTTGTACAAAATACTTTTTAGCTACAATTAAAAAGCAAATAAATACTACAATAATTTCTTACAAAAAAACGTAACGCCTAAACTTTTCTATATGAACCCACTATTTCTTTATGGCATTAAAGTAATTGTTTGCTCAGGCATTTTAGTTGGCTACTATTGGTTAGCCCTTCGTAACAAAGTATTTCACCATTACAACAGGTTTTTCTTATTGTCAGCAGTAGTTTTATCGCTTGTAGTTCCGGTAATTAAAATAGATTTTTGGCAACAGCAACAAAATGAAACTCCCGTAATAAAACTTTTACAGGCTGTAAATGCAGATAACAATTCACTCGATGAAATTGTGCTTACCAGTACTACAAATGCTTTTGACTGGCAAAAATTTGGCGGCTACCTTTATTTATTATTTGTTGGTGTTTTACTAATCAATTTTGTAGTAACACTTTGCAGAATTTTTATTATTTACAAACAGAGTAAAAAGATAGTAACTGATGAAATCAGCCTGATACAAACCGAAGCTAAAGGCACGCCATTTTCATTTTTTAAACTCATTTTTTGGAACCTTCATATTGATATACACTCTACCACCGGGCAGCAAATATTACAACACGAAATAGCCCATATACACCAAAAACACAGCTACGATAAAATATTTTTAAACCTACTGTTAATCACCTGCTGGTTCAACCCTTTTTTCTGGCTTATTCGCAAAGAAATTGACATGATACATGAGTTTACTGCTGACCAAAAGGCGGTAAAAGACTGTGATAGCAGCACTTTTGCTGCAATGATTTTACAAGCTGCCTATCCGCAGCATCGCTTTAAATTAACCAATCATTTTTTTTATTCACCTATTAAACGTAGACTGATGATGCTTACTAAAAACACCCATACCAAGGCTGGCTATATAAGCCGGATAATGGTATTACCACTTGCTGCACTAGTGTTTGTTGCCTTTACTTTTAAAGCAAAAACTTTAGTTGATAAACCATATTCCGGTAAAAAAATTACCGTTGTAATTGATGCCGGACACGGTGGTAAAGATTTTGGTGCAACAGACGGTAATGGCATTTTTGAAAAAGATATTTCATTAGCCATTGCACAAAAAATTAAAGAACTTAATACCAATAGCCTTATCAATATTGTACTTTCAAGGGAAACAGACATTTATCAAACACCGGTTGAAAAAGCAAATTTTATTAACAGCCAATCGGCAGATGTAGCAATAACCATTCATGTAGATGCAATAGATACTGATTCTGCCAGTATCCGGTCGGGCATTTCTTTTTGGGTTTCAAGAGATGATTACAGCAATGCTTCCGGAAGTAAAATTTTGGCATCTTCCTTAATACAAACTTTTAATAATCAACAAAACTTGCCTGTAATTTCGCCTATGCCATTGCAACGGAATAAGGGTGTTTGGATATTACAAGCAGCCAGGTGTCCGATTGTATTAATGGAAGCCGGATTTATTACCAATAAAAAAGACCTTGCATTTTTACAAACAGACAATGGTAAAACGCTTATTGCTAAAAATGTTTTAAAAGGTTTAGAACAATACTTGTTGGTAAAAGAATCAGGTTTAATAACAACAGCCGTAACTGACACGATACCTGTTAAAAAAATACCTACTGTAAATGCTGAGATAGATATAAAAAAAGCGCTGATAATAGAAAACGGCAAAATAACAGGCATTGGAGATGCTGGCGAAAAAAACAGAACCATGCAAGCTGACAGCATGCATGTAATTTGGCTAAAACCTGCAGAAGCAATGGCTAAATATGGAGAAAAAGCTAGGTATGGAGCATGTGAACTTACTTATTCCAATAGGGTAAATTATAATGTTTTTAATCAGGATAAGCAGTTAATAATTTTAAATGGGAAAGTAATCGGCAATGCAAAAGAAGCAAAAGTTATATTACAAAAAGTGGATAATTTACAGTCTGTAAACATAAATAAATTAGAACCCAAAGATGCTGTTGCAAAATATGGTACAGCGGCAGCATTTGGCGCAAGTGAAGTTACTTACTCACCAAAATTGGATGTAGTTGAAAATGTAGAGATAAAAGAAATTAAACCATACAAATTGGGCAATAAACCTATGTATGTTGTTGATGGAAAAATAATGACAGAACCTGACCCTTTAAAAAGTATATCGCCACAAAGTATTGACAGAATCAATGTTTTAAAAGGCCCACCTGCAGTTGTTTTATATGGTGCAAAAGGGGAAAATGGTGTAGTTGAAATTTTTACTAAGTACTCGCCGCTGCTAATTCCAGTAAAAGATATTGCTAAAACTCCTAACAGCAATCATTTAGGTGAAATTGTACTGGTAGCCCCCAAACAAAATACTGAAGAGCAAGAAGCCGATGAACCAATTTTTACAATAGCAGAAAACAACCCTGCTTTTCCCGGTGGTGATGAGGCATGGAAAAAATATCTAATGAAAAACCTCGAGGCTGATATGCCGGTTAAAGAAGGCTGGAAGGCAGGTGTGTACAAGATTACCGTATCATTCATTGTAAAAAAAGATGGTAGTATTACGGATGTAAAAACGAATGATTTTTCTAGTTCTAGAACAGCAGAACAGTGTATTAATCTTATTAAATATGGCCCCAAATGGCAACCCGCCATACAAAACGGACATAAGGTAAATTGCTATAAAAAGCAGCCAATTACATTTGTAGTAGAAGGCTTACAATAAACAATAAAATAGCAGACAGTTTTTTAAAATTGTCTGCTATTTCATTCATACACTATTTCTTCCCCATTTACGCTTAGTACCAATTCTTTTTTCTCTCCTGCCTCTACCCTACCAATAATCTGTGCCTCAATATTTAAATCATTGGCGGCTTCAATCATAATGACCGCATCTTCAGGTTTACAATATATTTCCAGCCGGCAACCCATATTAAACACTTCATACATTTCACGAAAATTGCTGCCACTGCTTTGCTGTATAAGTTGAAAAATAGGTGGTGCTTCAAACAAATTATCCTTAATAATTTTAAAATTACCAGGCAAGTACTTTAAACATTTGGTTTGTCCGCCACCACTGCAATGTATAAGGCCATGTATTTTATCAAAATGATGTTCAAGCAACGGTTTAAGTACAGGCGCATAAGTACGGGTAGGCGACAAAAGTAGTTTTCCAATACTTGTGGCCGATTGTGTTGTATTAGTTAATAGTTGATATTCAGATGTCAACTTGTGCTTCCCAATGTACACTACTTCCTCTGGCAGGTTATTATCATAGCTTTCTTTAAAATTTTCTGCATACCATTTACTCAACACATCATGCCGTGCGCTTGTAAGTCCGTTGCTGCCTAAACCGCTGTTATATTCCGTCTCATAACTTGCTTGTCCAAAGCTTGCAAGGCCAACAATTACATCACCCGGCGTTATTTTGTCATTGGTTATCAATTTGCTTTTAGGCCACCTGCAAGTCATGGTGCCATTTACAGCAATGGTACGCACTACATCGCCTACATCTGCTGTTTCGCCACCTAAGTAATGAATATTTACCCCGTAAGATTGAAGCGTTTCAAAAATCGATTGTGATCCATTGATAATTTCTCCCAATATTTCACCCGGTATCAGGTGTTTATTGCGGTCGATGGTTGAATTAAAAACGATATTATCGTAAATACCCACACAAAGCAGGTCATCTAAATTCATCACAATTGCATCCTGGGCAATACCTTTCCAAACAGAAAGATCGCCGGTTTCTTTCCAATACAAATACGCTAAAATACTTTTAGTACCAGCACCATCGGCATGCATTACATTTACCCAATTGGGGTCGCCACCCAAATAATCTGAATATATCTTACAAAATGCAGTAGCATACAGGCCCTGATCTAACTGCTGAACTGCCGCATGCACTTCTTCTTTTTGGGCAGAAACCCCTCGCTTACTATAAAGACTCATGGTAATAATTGAACCGCAAAACTAATTTCAAATATCAATTATCCATTAATAATTATCAATTAGTTTTGCACTCACTTTTTTATGATAGTACATTACGATATTAAAAATCTTCCTGTTTTTAAAAATGCAGTTGTTACCATTGGCACTTTTGATGGTGTGCATACCGGTCACCAGCAAATTTTGGCTTTAATGCAGGAAGAGGCAAAAAAGATAGATGGCGAAACGGTCATTATCACCTTCGATCCGCACCCAAGGCAGGTTATAGCTGCCAGGCAAACAGCGTTATTTTTACTAAATAGCCTGCAGGAAAAAATTGAACTGTTGGCGAAATATGGTATTCAGCACCTTGTAATAACCCCATTTACGGAGGAATTTTCACTGCAAACTGCCAACGAATACATTAAAAAATTTTTAGTGAAATATTTTCATCCACATACAATAATTATTGGCCACGACCATCGTTTTGGTAAAAGCCGCAGTGGAAATTTTGAGCTTTTACAACAAAAAGCTGCTGAATTCAATTTTACAGTTAAGGAGATTCCAGGGTTTATGTTACAAAATAATACCATTAGTAGCACCATTATCAGGGAGGCATTATTAAAAGGAAATATTGAAACAGCTAATAAATATCTTGACTATCCTTATTTTTTTAGTGGTACCGTGGTAGAAGGTAATAAATTGGGTAGAACCATCGGCTACCCTACTGCTAATTTGCAATTACAAGCAGGTGAAAAATTAGTTCCCGGTAATGGTGTGTATGCAGTGCAGGTTGACTTAAAGAAAGTGGGCGAAAAAACTACTTCATATAATGGTATGATGAACATTGGCGTAAGGCCAACTGTAGAAGGTACTTTTAGAATGATTGAGGTAAATATTTTTAATTTTGATGAAGAAATTTATGGTGATACACTGATTGTACATATAGTAAAACGCTTGCGCAGCGAACAAAAATTTGATGGGTTAAATGAACTTAAAGCCCAATTATTAAAAGACAGTGAACAGGCTAAAACAGTATTGAAAATTGTTTAGAATAAAGAAAAATATTTTTTTAAACCCGGCAGTAAATCTTTTTTCTGCTTCATTGGCGAATATGATGCTGTTACTAAATTCTTTTGATAAAAGGATTAAATAATCACTCTTGTACTTTACCTCTTTATTGAGCTTTTACCACCTAATTTGTTTTATAAAAAAACAAAACAATAAATAACAAATGATACAACTTAGTCCTTACATAATGTACTCAGATGGTGCTGGAAATATTTTTGAAGATACCAGCCTGTACGTTACGGGTAGAAGCGGATGGGATGCACAACCCATTCCTTCTGACGAGTGGATAGAATTACCCAATGGCGGCAATTTGTACGAGCTGCCGGGCCGCAGAGGTATTGGTATTGATGTGGCAACTGGTAATATGAGATTGTGCGAAAAAGGATGGGCTGTAGCTGCATTTATTCCACCCGCTCATACCGGCTTGTATATGGCCGCTTATGAAACAGCAGATAAAGCACCTACATTGCCCTTGTTTTGTTACACAGCAGCCGGCTGGCACAACGAAAAGTTTTATGTACCGGCAGTAAGAATTGAGCAAGATATTCGGCAGGAATGCGCCGGCTACGATGATGAAAAAATTGAAACAGGGGTAGATCATTTGTTGGTAGCATACCCACACAACAGGCTGGTAAAGCATTTAATGGAAAACTGCTGTATGACTTATACTTGCCCGGCAGCAAGAAATTTAGCTTTAGGAAGATGGGAATGCCCCGTGCCAGTTTCACCTGCCTGCAATGCCAACTGCATTGGTTGCATCAGTTTTCAACCAGTAGAAGAAACGATTGTAAGCACACAAGACAGGTTAACTTTTAGACCCTCTCCTGAAGAAATAACAGAGTTTACGGTGCCACATTTGCAATCCGCACCCTTCCCTATTATCAGCTTTGGTCAAGGCTGCGAAGGTGAACCATTATTGATGTGGGAAACTATTCGGGATAGTATCATTGAAATTCGCAAACATACCAATGAAGGCAGCATTAACATCAACACAAACGGTAGCAAACCGGATGCAGTAAAAGCTTTGTGCCAGGCCGGCCTTAACAGCATAAGAGTAAGCCTTAACTCTGTGAGAGAAAAAATTTATACTCCCTATTATCGCCCCAACAATTATGAGTTTAACGATTTAAAAGAAAGCTTGAAAATAGCAAGAAGCTTCGGTGCATGGACGAGTATTAACTATTTTGTATTTCCTGGCATGACGGATAGCATTGAAGAGTACGAAGCACTAAGAGCGTTTATTAAAGAAACAGATCTTTGCATGATACAATGGCGCAATTTTAATATTGATCCGGATTGGTACCTCGGTAAAATTGGCGTAACAGAAACCGGCGAATGTATGGGAGTAAAACAAATGCTTGAATTAATCCGTGAAGAATTTCCGGCCCTGAAATTTGGCTATTTTAACCCTTCAATGGAAAGAATAAAAGGTGATTTTGAAATGGATTTTGCACATGGATAATTTTAATCCTTTGATGTTTA
>Ga0105048_10011483_pt1 | contig 13966 bp, 11 predicted proteins | sample MAT05_FD_78382 | JGI IMG/M metagenome (GOLD analysis project Ga0105048, IMG submission 78382) | Freshwater microbial communities from Lake Fryxell liftoff mats and glacier meltwater in Antarctica - MAT-05 | ecosystem: Environmental > Aquatic > Freshwater > Ice > Liftoff microbial mat | place...
AGTCAGCGACGACGCGATTCGGCGCGGCGTGGCGGGCGTCCGCTGGCCTGGTCGGCTCGAGAGCGCGCAGCGCGGCGGCGTGCGCTATCTGTTCGACGCCGCACACAACCCGGATGGCTGCGTCGCGCTCGGCGCGCACCTCGCGACGTTGCCGCGCAAACGCAAGCGCGCGCTGCTGTTCGCGGCGATGAGCGACAAAGATCACGCGCCGATGCTCGCAGCGCTCGCGCCGCACTTCGACGCGATCGTCTACACGCGGCCGAACACACCGCGCGCCGCCGAGCCCGAGGCGCTCGCAGCGCACGCGCCGGGCGAGTGTGTGCGCGATGTCGCCGCGGCGCTCGCGCGGGCGCAGCGTCTCGCAGGGAAGGGCGGCGAGGTCGTCGTCGCCGGCAGCATCTACTTGCTCGCCGAGGCGCGCGCGCTCGTGCTCGGCGTGCGCACCGAGCCGCCGATCGCGATGTGATTCGCGCCGCGCTTGACACCCGTCGAGCCGACGCGAACTCTCCGGCTCCTGATGGGGAAACGCGGTACGCCATGACGGCTGAAGACGCGCAGCTCGGCGCCGCGGGAACAGCGGTCGCCGGCGCGGGGCTCGCTGGGCTTCGCGTGGTCGTGCTCGAGAGCCGCCGGGCGACGGAGATGGCGCGCCTCGTCGAGCGCTACGGCGGCGAGCCGATGGTCGCGCCGACGATGAAAGAAGTGCCGCTCGAGGCTGGCAGCGAGGTGCGCGCCTTCGCCGAGCGGCTGCGCGCACAGAGCCTCGACATCGTGCTGCTGCTCACCGGCGTCGGGACGCGCGCGCTCGCCGAGGCGCTCGATGTGAACGGGGTGATGACGCGCGCGGAGCTCGCTGCTGCGTTGTCACGCACGAAGGTGTGCGCCCGCGGGCCGAAGACGGTCGCGGCGCTGAAAGAGCTCTCTGTCACCGGCTATCTCACGGCGCTCGAGCCGCACACCTGGCGTGAGCTGCTCGAGGTCGCGCGCGACGCGTGGTCGCTGCGCGGCGCCGAGGTCGCCGTGCAGCTCTACGGCGCGCCGCATCCGGAGCTCGTCGACGCGCTCGTCGCGGCTGGCGCGCGCGTCTCACCGGTGCCCGTGTATCGCTGGCAGCTGCCCGATGATGTCGCACCCGCGGAGCGCGCGATCGACGCGCTGATTCGCGGTGACGCCGCCGCCGCACTGTTCACCAGCGCGCAGCAGATCGACAATCTGCTGAGCATCGCCGACGCGCGCGGGCAGAGAGCCGCTCTGCACGACGCGCTCACGCGAGTGCTCATCGGCTCGATCGGGCCGACGTGTACGGAGCGCCTCGTCGCGCACGGACTCACGCCGACGGTACAGCCCGCGCACGGACACATGGGCCATCTCGTAAAAGCAGTCGCTTTGTACATCTCATCACAGCGAGGACTCGAGTGACTGATTCCGTTTTTCTCCGCGCTTGCCGCCGTGAACCCGTCCCTTACACGCCGATCTGGATCATGCGTCAGGCCGGGCGCTATCAGCCGGAGTACCGCGCGATTCGCTCGAAGGTGAGCTTCGTCGAGCTGTGCAAGACGCCCGACCTCGCGTGTGAGGTCACGCTGCTGCCGGTCGAGCAGCTCGGCGTCGACGCCGCGATCTTGTTCGCCGATATCCTGCTGATCCTCGAGCCGCTCGGCATCGGCTTCGAGTTCACCAAGGACGATGGGCCGAGCATCCCGAGGCCGGTGCGCACCGCGGCCGACGTCGATCGCGTGTCGGAGGACATCCACGCGGTCGACTCGCTCGGCTACGTGATGGAGGCGGTGAAGCGCATCCGCGCCGGGCTCAACGGCAAGGTGCCGCTGATCGGCTTTGCCGGCGCGCCGTTCACGCTCGCGTCGTACGCGATCGAGGGCGGCGGCTCGAAGAACTATCTGAAGACGAAGCAGTTCATGCTGAGCGACGAGGGGCTCTGGAACGCGCTGATGCGCAAGCTCTCGCGCGCCATCGCCGACTATCTGAACGCGCAGATCGCGGCGGGCGCGCAGGCGGTGCAGCTGTTCGACAGCTGGATCGGCGCGCTCTCTCCCGCGGACTACGCGCGCTACGTGCAGCCGCACATGAAGTCGATCTTCGACGCGCTCCCGCCGGACGTGCCGCAGATCCACTTCGGCACCGGCAACCCCGCGCTCTATCCGCTGATGAAGCAGGCCGGCGGCAGCGTGATCGGCGTCGACTGGCGCGTCGATCTCGGCACCACCTGGGACACGCTCGGCCACGATGTCGGCATCATGGGCAACCTCGATCCAGCGTCGTTGATTGCGCCGCGCGAGGTGCTGCAGGCGCGCGCCAGCGAAGTGCTGAAGGCCGCGGGCGGCCGCGACGGTCACATCTTCAACCTCGGACACGGCGTGTATCCCGAGGTCTCGGTCGATCAGGTGCGGGCTCTCGTGGATCACGTCCACGAGGCGAGCGCGCGCTGACGCGAGGCGCATGGCGAAGGTCGTCGTCGTCGGCGGTGGCATCTCCGGGCTCGCGGCCGCGCACCGGCTGCTCGAGCTGCGTCCGGAGCTCGACGTCACGCTGCTCGAGGGCAGCGCGCGCACCGGCGGCTGGCTGACGACCGAGCGCACCGACGACGGCTACGTGATCGAAGAAGGGCCCGACTCGATCGTCACTGATAAACCGTGGGCGATGGCGCTGATCCGCCGCTTGGGGATCGAGAGCGAGGTGCTGCCGACGCAGACGTCGCCGCGCGGCGCGTACGTCGTTTGCGGCGGACGTCTCGAGCGCGTGCCGGAGGGCTTCTCGTTGATGGCGCCGCTGCAGGCGCTGCCGATTTTGACATCGCCGATCCTCTCGCTGCGCGGCAAGCTGCGCCTCGCGCTCGAGCTCGCGCTGCCGCGAGGGATCCCGCGTGACGACGAGAGCCTCGCCTCGTTCGTGCGTCGCCGCTTTGGTGTCGAGGTGTTCGAGCGCCTCGCGCAGCCGCTCGTCGGCGGGATCTACGGCGCGGATCCGTATCGCCTCAGCCTGCGCGCGACGATGCCGCGCTTTCTCGACGCCGAGCGCGACCATCGCAGCGTCACGCTCGGTCTGCTGCGCCGCGCGCGCGCCGCGGGTCAGAAGGAAGGCGCGAGCGGCGCGCGCTACGGCCTGTTCGTCAGCTTTCGGCGCGGCATGCAGACGCTGCCCGATGCGCTCGCGCGGGTGCTCGGCGCGCGCATTCGCACCGAGACGCGCGTCACCGCGATCACAGAACGCGCGGATGGCGGCTACCGCATCGCGACCGGTCGTGGGGAGGCGCTGACCGCGGACGCCGTCGTGCTCGCGCTGCCGCCGGCGGCGATCGCGCGGCTGGTCGCGCCACTCGATGCGCCGCTCGCCGCGCTGCTCGATGGGATCACGCTCGGCTCTGCGGCGACGGTCACGTTCGCGTACCGCCGCGAGGATGTCCCACATCCGCTCGACGCGTTCGGCTACGTGGTGCCGGCGATCGAGCGGCGAACTTCGATGGCCTCGACGTTCGCGAGCGTGAAATACGCGGGGCGCGCGCCCGCGGGGCATGTGCTGCTGCGCGTCTTCATCGGCGGCAGCACGGGCGAGCCGCTGCTCGAGCGCGACGACGCTGCGCTCATCGAGGCGGCGCGCGCGGAGCTCGCTGCGCTGCTCGGTATCCGCGTCGCGCCGCTGATCACGCGGGTGCGGCGCTTTCCGCGTGCGATGCCGCAATACCTGATCGGCCACCTCGAGCGCGCAACGGCGGTCGAAGCGCGCGAGGCCTGCCTGCGCGGAATTGCGCTCGCGGGCAACGGACTGCGCGGTGTCGGCATCCCCGACGCGATTCACAGCGGCGAGCGCGCAGCCGAGCGCGTCACAGCGTTCCTCGGCTCGCCGAAGCGGGTGCACTGATGGGCCTCTTCGACTGGCTTCGCGGCAAGAGCCGCGCGGAGCGTGAGGCGGCGCTGACGGCCGCCGTCGCGCGCTCTGCTGCGACGCTCGCGCGCGGTGATGCGCGCGGTGCGCTCACCGAGGCCAACGGCGCGCTCGTCCACGCGCCCGATGAGCCGCGCCTGCTTCATGCGGCAGCGAATGCGCTGCTGCTGCTCGGTCGCACGCGCACCGCGGAGCTCTCGCGGCTCGCGGCGGACGCGCCGCACGATGTGCCGCGCGTGCTCGAGCTCGGCTCGCAGCTGCTCATCGACGACGCGCTCGATGTCGCCGACGCGGTGCTCGGCCACGCGCTGACGCTCGCGCCGTTCGACGCCGTCGTGCGCAGCGAGCGCGCGCTGGCGCAGGCGCTCGCCGGCCGACACACCGACGCTGTCGCGACGCTGTCGCTCCATCCGTGCCTCGCCGACGATCCGGGTGCGCTGTTCCAGTTCGCTTGGTCGTCGCTGCTTTCGGGCGACCCCGCGGCGTCGGCGGGCGCGGCCGAAGAGCTCGCACGTCACCCGAGCGCGGAGAACCTGCGCCGCAAGCTGCTCGCTGCGCTGCGCCGCGCGGAGATTCCGCCCGATGCGGATCCGCCGGATGCGCGCGATTTTCTGTTTCTCGAGCACGGCGCGCTGCTGCTCGAGCTGGCGCCGGTCCGCTCGGCGCGCTTCGCGGCGCTGGAGCTCGACACCGCGCACGCCGCGCGCTTGCTCTCGCGTGCGGCGGTCGCGCTGCGCTTGCTCGAGGTGCGCCCGCCGGCGTGCATCGCGATCGACGCCGACGCGCTGCCGTACGCGGAGGCGCTCGCCGCTGCGCTCGCGGTGCCCACGCTGTCGCTGCCCGAGGTCGGTCGCGTTCCGGACGGTGTGCTCGTCGCGCGCACCGCCACGCAGCTCGCGACGGTGCACGATCGTCTCGGCGCGCACGGCGGCCGCGTCGTGACGTTCGCGCTCACACATCCATTCGCCGAGCGCACGCCGGTGACGCCGGATCTGCTCGGCCTCTTCGCCGAGCGTCTGCGCTTCGCCGTCGAGCCGGAGACGCTGGTCGAGACTGCGGCAGAGGCCGGCCGCAGCGCCGAGCCATTTCATGCGCGCCTCAGCGCGTTCATCGAAGCGCGGCGCGCGCTGCTGCCTCCGCACGACCTCGCGCGCGTGCCGACTGCCTACCTCGCCGACGCGCCGTTGTAGCGATCCTCGCGTATCTAGAAGTGCAGGCTCAGCGCGACATGTCCGCGGATCTGCAGGCCGACTGCGTTGCCGTCTCGGGTGAGATCGACGCCGGCCGGTGAGACGGGCATCGTCGACAGCGCCTGTCGCGACATGTTCAAGATGTCGACGTCGAAGCCGCCGCCGATTGCGACGACCTTGCCCAAATAGATGTCGATGCCGATCGCCCCTTGGATGACGTAGCCGTAGACCGAGGTCTCGCTGAGCGTCGGCTCGTCGTAGTTCGCGGTGCCGAGCCAGCCGTAGCCGAAGCCTGCGCGGATCCACGGCTCGACCACCGGCGTCGGCAAGCGCAGCGTGACTTCGAGTGCGGCCGTGCCGACCTCGAAGCCCGTGTAGCTCGCGAGCGTCGCGCGGCCGCCGATCGAGAGAAACGAGATGCGCACGCCCGCGGCGAGGCCAGCGGCGAGCCCTTCGCCGCTGAGCTGGACCAGGTCTGGATACACATTGTCGTAGCTGATCGCGCGCAGGTTCACGAAGCCGTATCCGCCGATCGCCTCGATCCACACGATGTCGGCTGCGCGTCCGTCATCCTCCGGCTCCTCGGGCGGTCTTGCGCGCGCGGGTTGCGGCGGCGTCGCGGTGCGCGCCTGCGTCGTGCGCGTCTCGCGTCGGTAGCCATCCGGCGAGCTGTTCGTCTGCGTCTGCGTGGTCGTCGTCCGTGTGCTCGGCGGCGGCGCGTCTTGCGGGAGCGGCGCCTGCGTCGTGTCGAGCGGCGCTTGCTCCTGTGCCTGCATATCGTCGGGCGGCACCTGCCCGCTGCCGTCTTGTGCGCGCGCAGAGTTGCTCAGGCCAGCGCACACGACGATGAGCGCACAGCCCATTGCCGCGGCGATCGTCCGCGCGAAGTCGAAGTCGTGTCGCATGCCAAGCCTCCTCGTGTCGTTCATCCGCCGCCGCCCCGATCGTCGTCGTCGTCGCCGAGCTGCAGCTCGCCATCGCCGAGCGGCTCCGCCGGCACGCGATAGACCTCGCCGAGCCAGTTGCCGAGATCGACGAGCTTGCAGCGCTCGGAGCAGAACGGGAAATACGCGTTCTCATCGCGCAGCGCGACGGAGTTACGGCAGATCGGACAGGTTCGCTTCACCACGGCCGCGATGATAGCAGCGCCGTTCACCTCGGCGCGCGCGTGTTTCTGGACGCGCAGGTCCGCGGCTGACGACAATTCGCACAGAGGCCCCGCACATGAAGCTCCGACTCGACCGACGCAGTCAACGCAGCGCCGACCAGCACCTCGCGCTCGGCTATCAGCTCGAGCACACGCGCAAGAGCGGCGGCCTCGAGGCGATCGCGCTCGCCGACGCCGATGGCCTGCTCGTCGCGTCGGCCGGCGAAGACACGCTCTGCGCGGAGCTCTCCGCGCTCGCGCCGCTGGTCGGGCGCAGCTCGGTCGCGATGGGCGTCGGTCGCGCGCTCGCGACGCGGCCGCTCTGCGCGCTCGGCGAGTCGCTGTTCCTCGTCGCGCAGGGCGGCAACCTCGCGCGCGACGCTGTCCTCTCGGAGTCTGCGCGCGGCGTCGTGCGCATCCTCGAGCGCGCGTGAACGGCGTACACGCCTGCTACGCTGCGCGCCCGTGAGCACCGCTGACGCGTCATCCGCTGGTGTCGCGCCGTTTCGCGCGCGCGCCGCGTGGTGCATGTTCGACTTCGCCAACAGCGCGTTCCCGACGATCGCGCTGACGGCTTTCGGCGGGCGCTACTTTCAGAAGGTGATCGTCGGCGATGCGGGCGTCGACGTCGCCGGCGTGCACCTCAGCGGCACGAGCGCGTGGGGGCTCACCGTCTCGTTCGCGATGTTGCTCGTGGTGCTCACTGCGCCGGTCGTCGGCGCCTACGCCGATCGCACCTCCAACAAGCGCGCGCTGCTCGCGGGCTACACGCTGCTCTGCGTCGTCGCGACGGCCGGGCTCTCGCTGGTGGGCCCGGGCCAAGTGCTCGCCGCGTTCGCGCTCTACGTCGTCGCCAACTTCGCGTTCGAGGGCGCCTACGTCTTCTACAACGCGTTTCTGCCGGAGCTGACGACGAGCGATCGCATCGGCCGGCTCTCCGGCTACGGCTGGGCGCTCGGCTATGTCGGCGGCTTGCTCGCGCTGGTGCTCGTACTGCCGCTCCTGCCGAAAGAGTTCGACGCCGCGCACGTCGGCCGCGCGCCGCTGATCTACCTCGTGGTCGCCGGCTGGTACCTGGTGTTCAGCGTGCCGGCGCTGCTGTTCCTGCGCGACGCGCCGCGCGTTGGTCCCGCGCGCGCATCGAGCGGCGGCGTCGTCCGTGGCGCCTTCACCGGGCTCCTCACGACGCTGCGCCACGCGCGCCTGTTCCCGTACGTCGTACTCTTCTTGATCGCCGCGTTCTTCTATACCGACGGCATCACCACGGTCATCGACTTCACCAGCGTCTACACCGGGGAGGTCCTCGCGTTCACGCCGAAGGACACGATCTTCTTGTTCCTCGTGCTCAACGTCGTCGCGGCGCCTGGAGCTCTGCTGTTCGGCATCGTCGTCGATCGCTTCGGGGCGCGTCGCTCGATCGCGGTGACGCTGGTGCTGTGGATGTTCGTCGTACTCGGCGCGATGCTCGCGCAGAACAAGGCGCAGTTCTGGCCGGTCGCGGGGCTCGCGGCGGTGGTGATGGGCGCCACGCAGTCGGCGACGCGCACGTTCATGGCGCGCATCGCGCCGCGCGCGCGGATGACTGAATTCATGGGCCTGCTGACGCTGAGCGGAAAGGCGTCGGCGGTGTTCGGCCCGACGCTCTACGGGCTCGTCGCGGACGCGGCCGCGCAGCCTGGTAATCCAGGTTTTGGTCATCGTGTCGCGATCGGCGTCATTGGCTCGTTCTTCGTGATCGCGCTGATCGTGCTGCTCCGCGTCGATGAAGCGCGCGCCGTCGCACAAGCGCGCGCGGCCGACGCGGAGGCTGGGGCCGCGTGACGTCGGTGAAGCTGCGCAGCCTGTTTCGTCGCGCGACACGGGCGCCGGGCGAGCACGACATCGCGGTCGCCGGAAACACGGTGACGCTTCTCGTCGACGGAGAGCAGGCGTTCCCGTCGATGCTCGCCGCGATCGCCGGTGCGCGCACCGAGGTATTGCTGGAGATGTACTGGTTTCAGAGCGACGTCATCGGACATCGCTTTGCCGACGCGCTCGCCGAGCGGGCGCGCGCGGGGCTGCGCGTGTGTGTGCTCTACGACGCCATCGGCAGCCTCGGCGTCGACGAGGGGATGTTCGACGCGCTCCGCGCCGCGGGCGCCGAGGTGCGCGAGTACAACCCCGTCGCGCCATGGAAAAACCGCTGGCGCATCGGCACGCTGAACAACCGCGACCACCGCAAGATCCTCGTGACCGACGCCGAGGTCGCGTTCACCGGCGGGATCAACCTCGGGCTGCAGTGGGCGCCGGAGAGCGAGGGCGGCGGTGCGTGGCGTGACGACGCCGTGCGCATCGAGGGCCCGGCCGCGGTGCAGCTGCGCGTCGTGTTCTTCGAGACCTGGCGTCGGCTCGGTGGCGCGCCGGCGCCGACGCTGCGCGCGCCGCGCATCACCACCGCGGGCAGCGTCGCGAACGACGCGCAGCAGGGCTCCGAGAGCGCGCGCGGACGCCAGCCGGTGCGCGCGCTGCCGAGCGGCCATCGACGCACGCGCGCGCTCATCCGCAGCGCGTACTTGCACCATATTCGCCGCGCGCAGCGCTACGTCTACATCGCCAACAGCTACTTCATCCCGGATCGCGAGGTGCGCGCCGCGCTCATCGGGGCGGCGGCGCGCGGTGTCGACGTGCGCGTGCTCGTCGCCGGACAGAGCGACGTGCCCGCGGTGTACTACGCGTCGCGCTACCTCTATGCGCGGCTGCTCGGCAATGGCGTCGCGATCTACGAGTGGACCAAGTCGGTGTTTCACGCGAAGACGGCGGTCGTCGACGGCGCCTGGAGCACCGTCGGCTCGTACAACATCGATCATCGCTCGTGGCGGCTGAACCTCGAGATCAACGTCGCCATCGACGGCCCAGAGGTCGCCGAGGCGATCCGCACGCGCTTCCTCGCCGACCTCGAGGTCTCCGACAAAGTCGAGCTCGCGCAGTTCCGCTTCCGCTCGCTCGCCGAGCGCTTTCTCGAGTGGTTCTATTACCTATTTCGCAAAGGTCTCTGAGCTGCGATTCATCCACGGGCTGCTACGCTCGACGCCGCCGCGACCGCGCCCCATCGATTTCGCCAAGGTGCAGGGCGGTCAGAGCGTCTGTCAGCCATCAATCCACCGTTCGATGAACACCGGGAGCCGAATCGCATGATCGAGCGCAATCGTGAGGCAGGGGCCGTGGTGGCCCTCGCCGCGTGCGGAATGCTCGTCGGGATCGTCGGCTGCGGAGGCAGCAGCGCGCGCCTCGAGCCCCGCTATGTCGCCGTGCACAACACGATGGCGGCGATGGGCCTCGCGCAGACCGGCGCGATCAACGAGGGCTCGCTCGCGGAGGGCGGCGTCGCGCGCTCGACCCAGCACCTCGATGCGGGCCAGTGCTACACGTACGTCGCGTTCGGCGGCGACTCGGTCGAGAACCTCGACGTGCGCGTGCTCGACGACGCAGGCACCGCGCTCGCGAGCGACGCGACGAACGATCGGCAAGCGGCGGTTCGCGTCTGTCCGGACTACGCCGGCGACTACCAGGTCGTGCTCACGATGACCGCGGGCAACGGCGAGTACACGCTGACCGCCTGGTCGGGCGCGCCGCAGTCGGGTGGAGCCGCGGTCGCGCAGGGCGAGACCCGGCGTGCCGGCGGCCGCGGGAGCTGTGCGGCGCCGCTGCCGCTCGAGCTCGGTCGGCCCGTGCAAGGCGACACGCGCGCCGGCGCAAGCGAGCTGAGCGGCTCGTGCGCGGAGGGCCGCGCCGCAGAGCAGGTGTACCAGCTGCGCGTCGAGCGCCGCGCGCAGATCTCGGCGGTGCTGCAGTCGACGTTCGACGGCGCGCTCTACCTGCAGCGCGAGTGCGGACAGCGTGAGTCGGAGCTCGGCTGCAACGACGACAGCCCGGACACCTCGCGCTCGCAGCTCGACGTGACGCTCGATCCGGGCACGTATTTCCTCGTCGTCGACGGCTACGAAGATCAGGGCGGCACCTACGAGCTGGTCGTCTCCGCATCGCAAGCGCAGCCGATCGAAGCGCTGTGCGCCGACGCGCCCCCGCTGCCCTTTGGGCGCGCCGTGACGGGCACGACCACCGGCGCCCAAGACGCGTTCACGGCGACCTGCGCCGGCGGTGCGCACTCACCCGATCGCCTCTATCGCGTGGAGGTGCAGCAGCGCTCGCGGCTGCGCGTGCGCATGCGCAGCGATCACGATGGCGCGCTCTACCTGCGCAGCGACTGCACCAATCCGTCGTCCGAGCTCGCGTGCAACGACGACTTCGGCGATCAGCAGCACTCGCTGGTGACCGCGGTCGTCGATCCGGGGCGCTACTTCGTCTACGCCGACGGCTACAACCTCGGCGCGGCCGGTAACTTCACGCTCGAGGCCGAGAGCGCGCCTGACGTCGGCGGCGGCGCGACGGGCGATCAGTGTACGGCGGCGAGCGCGGCCGTCCCTGGCACCGCGACCGCAGCCGACACGTTCTCGGCGGCCGACGATCTCTCCGGCAGCTGCGGCGGACAAGGCGCGCCCGACGTCGTTCAGCGCATCGACGTGCGCGCGCGCTCACGGGTGCGCGTCACGTTCACCGGCGCCGAGCACTCCGGCGTCGCGTACCTGCAGCGCACCTGCGGCGATGCGAGCACCGAGCTCGGCTGCGTCGCGTTTGCGCCCGCGGGCAACGCGGCGGGCGCGCCGTCGCCGCGACCTGGCCCGATGCCGATGCCGATGCCGACACCGTCGCCCGGCGTCGCTGTCGTTTCGCCGACGCTCGACGTGACCGTCGACCCCGGCACGTATTACCTCGTCGTCGACGGGGCGCGCGCTGGGCAGTTCGGCGCAGTGCAGGTCAACGTGCAGCTCGAGGACATCGCGGCGCTCGATCGCATGTGTCGTCAGGCGCCGGTACTGCGCGCGGGCACGCCGGTGAGCGGCAGCACGGCCGCGAGCACCGATCGCTTCCAGGCGTCGTGCGCCGATGGCGCGCAGAGCGCCGACGAGCTCTATCGCATCACGCTCACGCGTCGTTCGCTGGTGAAGCTCTCGCTCTCCTCGGACTACGACGCCGTGCTGCATCTGCGCCGCGACTGCACGCAGCAGACGACCGAGCTCGCCTGCAACGACGACAGCACCGACAACCGACATTCCTACGTTGAAGCGACGCTCGATCGCGGCACGTATTACGTCGTCGTCGACGGCTTCCGCACCGGCAATCAAGGCACCTTCCGCCTCGACTATCAGGTCCAGAACGCGCCCTGAGCACGTCGTCGAATCTGTGCGTTTCTGACCCGCGCCAGAGCCGGTTAGAAACGGCTGAACGTCAGCTGCGCGCTCTCCGGCTGCGTGCGTTCCGGGGCGACATCATCGGGCGGCGCGCTCTCGGGCGCGCTGTCAGGCGCTTCGCCGTGCACCGCGCTGCCGTCCTCTGCGCTGAGCTGCGCGCCGTCGATCGCGGGCTCGCCGCCAGGCTCCGGCACCTCGACGCGCAGCGAGTCGAGCGCGGCCATCGCGTTGGCGAGGATGCGATCGCGCGTGCGTAGCTGTTCCTCGGCCGGCGGCGGCCAAGCGCCGTAGTCGGCCTCTTCGCCGGGGCCGCTGCGATCGACCCAATACGCGCGCCGCTCGCGCACGTCGACGTGTACGAAGACGCTGTTCGGGTAGTAGCCGACGCCGGTCTCGTCGAGCGATCGCGCGAAGTCGCGCAGCGCCTCGCGTGACACGCCGCGCACGCGCAGATCGATCGCGCGGCCGTGGTGGTGACGGCTCGACGCGCGCTCCGTCGGGCGCCAGCCCGAGACGATCTCGATCGACTTGCCAGCGAAGCGCTCTGCGATCTTCGCGAGGCGCGGCACCAGCCCAGCCTCGACGCGCAGCACGCTATCCACGACGTACGCTGGGTCTGCCGCTGTCTCGCCCCGCCGCGGTCGTCGCGCGAGCCGCCGCGCATAGGCGCGCATCGCCCGCGCTTCCGGCGCGTCCACGCCGTGCGGCCGCGCGAGCACGCTGAGGGTGTCGAGCGCTGTCGGCACTGGACGCCCATCGCAGAACGTCAGCGAGACGCGCTGCGACTCGCGCGTGTGCCCTTCGACGCGCACGAGCTCCACGGCAGGCGAGAGACACGGCGGCGGCGGCCGACGCGCCCGTCGCGGCGCAGCGGTCGCGCGCGCAGCGCGTGGCGCATCGGCAGTGCGCGGCGCGGGGACGACAGCGCGCGGCGCGGGGACGACAGCGCGCGGCGCGGGGACGACAGCGCGCGGCGCGGGGACGACCGCAGGGCGCAGCGGCGCAGCGACGACAGCGCGGGGAGTGGGCCGCGCAGCGGCGACGACGCGATTCACCGCGGGCGCTTCGATTGGCGCGACGGGCACCACGGCTGGCGCGGGCGGCGGCGTGACGGCGACTTCTTCACGCGCGCGCAGGCCAGTCGGATCGGCGAGGCGGGTGCGCTCGTCACCACGCGCGGCGCTCGGCAGCGCGATCATCAGCACGGCAGCGACGAAGAGGACGAGGTTCGGGCGGCTCACGCCCCACGGCTATCGGTCGCGGCGAACTCCGTCAACAAAAGCGCAGCGCTGCGGGTGGCGCTCTATTCGAGAATTCCGCCGGTGTATCGCCCGCGCACCATCACGGTCACGCCGTCGACGGTCACGTCGGGGCGCCGCACCAGCAGCGGCACCTCGACTGCGGACGTCCAGCTCGCGCCGGTCAGCTCGCCGAACGGATGGCCGAGCGAGAGGTGTACGCCCGGCATCTTCTGGTCCTGCAGCAGCGAGCCGATCGGCGTCAGCACCGCGACGTTCGTGCCGAAGCCGATCTGTCCGACGCGGCGCCCGTTCGGGTCGCTGTCGATGTAAAGACGCAGCTGCTCGTCGACCTCGCGCTCGCGCGTCTCGACGTCGACCAGGCGGCCACCCGCGAAGTGCAGCTTCAGTCGCGCCGAGCGCGAGAGCTCACCGCGCTCGGTCGTCCACGTCGCGTCCGGGACCACCACGCCATCGACCGAGCCCGGGCACGTGCCGACTTCCCCCGCGGGAAGGTTGACCCAGCCGGGCTTGTTGAGCAGACCACTCTCGTGATGCCAGCGATGCCCCGGATCGAGCCGGAACGTCACCTCCGTGCCGGTCGTCGTCGACACCTGAATTTCGCGCGCCGATTCCAACCGCGCGAGCAGACGCTCGCCGATGCGGTTCACCTCGGCGAAGTCTGCGCGCAGGCTCTGCACGAGGATGGCAGCGGAGGCGTCGACCATGTGGCCATGGCGCCGGCGCGTACCACCCGCGTCGACGATACGCCGACGAAATGCCGGCGGCAGCCCGCCAATCGACGCGATGAGCAGCGAAGCGTCCGCGTCGACCAGACGCTCCATCATCCGAGCGACGACCAGCTCGCTGGTGGTGTGCTGCTCGAGCATCAGATAGACGAAGCAGTCGCCGCCCGCCTCCTCCGCCTCGCGGAGGAACGCCGCTCCAAGCGGCTCGAGCGCCTCCGACGCTTCCACGATGAGCACGAGTTTATGCCCAGGCTGGATCCCAAGGCACGAGCGAATCACATTGCGGGCGCCGGGGAGGAGCCGCGGATCCACCTCGCGCGCGAGCAGCCGATCACGCGCTTGGAGTGTCATCGTGACCGGTGGCATGGTCGCGCGACGACGGGGCGGGTCTGAGATTGGCGGAGAATGCTCGCGCGCGTCGAGTTCGTCCAGCACCGAATCGCGGGTCGTCTGC
>Ga0105048_10011484_pt1 | contig 13963 bp, 5 predicted proteins | sample MAT05_FD_78382 | JGI IMG/M metagenome (GOLD analysis project Ga0105048, IMG submission 78382) | Freshwater microbial communities from Lake Fryxell liftoff mats and glacier meltwater in Antarctica - MAT-05 | ecosystem: Environmental > Aquatic > Freshwater > Ice > Liftoff microbial mat | place...
GCCGCGCCCGTGCCCGCCGGCGCCACGCGCAACGCCACCGTGAGCGCGCGTGTGCTCAAGCCAGTGCTCATGCCCGCCAACGGCAACGTGTACAGCGCGCAAAGCGGCATCCTGCACGTGCTGGTGAACGCCGCTCTGTGCGAGTTCAAGACCGAGACCACTTCCAACCCCGCAGTGTCTGCGGCCTGCAACGACGCTGCTGCCACCAGCAACAACAGCTTCAGCCTGAGCTTCGACGTGCAGGTGCCGTTGATCGACCTGCAACTTCGCAAAGCCGCGGTCATCCCCGCTGGGCAGGGCAGTTTCACGCTCGGCCAGAACATGCGCTACCGCTTCCGCATCCAGAACCTGGGGCCTTCGCGGGCTGAAGGCGTGGTGCTGCGCGACCAACTCACGGTGCCTGCCTTCTTCAGCCTGGCCACGCCCACGGTTCTGAATGTCAACGGCGTTGCTGCTGAAGGTGGCTTTGCTCTGGACACCAGCAAGACCGCGAGCGTGAGCTGCACCCAGGCCGCAGCCAATGCTGACGTGGTGTGCGTGCTCGACAACACCGCCGCCAACAACACGCTGGCTGCCGGGGCAGAGGTCAACTTTGAAGTCGAACTGGTGCCCACCGGTTCGAGCAACCTCCCACCCACCTTCAGCAACGAGGGCCTGGCCTGTGCCGACGAAACCGCTCTGTATGAAAGCAACGGTGCCTGCAACCGCGCCGGGGGGGCAACCAACAACAACCTCGCTGCCGCCAGCGACATCGTTTACCCATGCACCGACTGGTCCATCGTCAAGACCACCCTCACCAGCGGCCCGGTCAGCGTCAACCAGCCGGTGGAGTACCGCCTGGTGGTGCGCAACCTGGACTGCAGCGCCACACCACGCGTGCGGATTCAAGATGTGCTGCCGCCCAACTTTCAGCTCGTCACCAACGGCGCCGATGCACCCAGCGTGATGCTGGGCAGCTACGTCACCGCAGCGCCTTCCACCGCCACGGGCGCCACCTTGGCTTGCACGCCCACGCCGGCCACGTTGACCGCGCCCGACCAGACACAAACCGTCAACTGCACGATCGAATCCACACCCGGGCCGCTGGGTGCCAGCGGCTTCCCCGGCAGCACGAATCCCAACAACACGCTGAGCATCCGCCTGGTGGCCGTGCCCAGAGAGCCTTTCTACACCGGCCCGTTTCTGGTGGACCGCACCAACACGGCGACCGTGCTGGTGGGCCTGGACGACATCGGCAACCCGCTGTCGGTCGACCTGTTCCCGGTCAACAACAGCGCCAGCTCGCTGATCCAGGTCACCAACAGCAGCTTGGCTGGCCGTGTTTTCAATGACTTGAACGGCAACGGCGTGCAAGACGGCGCCAACCCCGGCCAAGACGAAGGCCTGGGCAATGTGACGCTGACGCTCAGCGGCATCGACGCCTTCGGCAACGCCGTTCTGCGCACAACGACCACCAACAACACCGTGGGCGCAACACGCGGTGACTACGTCTTCGACAACCTGCCGCGCGGCACCTACACCGTGACGCAGACGCAGCCGGTCGCCTACGTCAACAGCGCTGGCACGCCAACCACGTTCAGCTCGGGTGGCAGTTACACAGCTGCGGCCAGCGCCAGCACCTCAACCTACTCCGGCGTGGTGTTGCCGCTGTCCGGCGTGGGCACGGGCTACAACTTTCCAGAATCGCTGCCTGGCGCGGTGATCACGGGCACGGTCTACAACGACCGCGACCGCAATGGCGCCCAAAACGGCAGCGAGCCTGGCATCCCGAGCGTGACGCTGGGCCTGTACCCGGCGGGCACCACCTGCCCGGCCAGCGGCGCCTTGCCCGGCGGCGCCTTGCAAACCGTGGTGAGCAACGCCAGCGGCGTCTACAGCTTTGCCCCTGCCACCTCAGGCAACAGTTATGTGGTTTGCCAAGAGCAGCCCGCCACCCATGGCGACCGCACGCCCGTACCCGGCACTGGCAACAGCACACCCGGCGCCAACCAGATCAACGTGCCCAATCTGTTGGGCACGGGCTCGGCCGGCAACGACTTCCCCGAAGCGCTGGCTGGTATCAGCGGCGCGGTGTTTGTGGACAGCAGCAGCACCGCGGCCACCAACAACAACGGCGTGCAGAACGCCGGCGAACCCGGCCTGGGGAGCTCGGTGATCAGCGCGGGCGTGCCCGTCACCTTGACCGGCACGCTCACCAGCAACGGCAGCGCGATAGCGCCTGTCACCGTGACGACGGCGGCCGACGGCAGTTGGCGTTTTGATGACCTGCAGCCCGGCACCTATGCCGTCAGCGAAGGCGTCATCCCGCCCGCGATGGGCAGCTTCAACGACGGCATCAACACCGCAGGCAGCGTGGCCGGCGGCGGTAGCGCTGGCACAGCCGGTGTCGTGGGCGACAACGCCATCCGCGGCATCACCTTGCTGGCCGCTTCATTGAGCACCGTCAACACATTCGCCGAACTGCCGCGCACGTCCATCAGCGGCCTGGTCTACATCGACACCAACCGCGACAACGCACTGACCGCGGTCGACACCGGTCGACTCTCCGGCGTCACCCTCGAACTGCGGCAAGGCGGCAGCTCGTGTGCCACCGCCTCGCTGCTGGGCAGCACCACCACCGCTGCCGACGGCAGCTACAGCTTCCCGGGCGGCAGCGTGACGGCGGCTCAGGTGTCTGGCGGTTCGAACTACCGCGTCTGCCAGTTGCAACCCGCCGCCTATGGCGACGGCACCACCAACCCCGGCGCGGGTGCAAGCTCACCCGCGGCCAACGAGATCGTGGTGACCAACCTCTCGGCCAGCGGCGCAGCCAACAACAACTTTGGCGAGTTCGCAGGCTCCTTGTCCGGCTCGGTCTACCGTGACTTCGGTTCGGGCAGCGCTGCCAACGACGACAACGGCGTGCGCAACGCCGGTGAAGTGGGCATCAACAATGTGCCTGTCACGCTGTTGAACACCGGCAACGGTGCCAGCAGGGTCGTCAACACCGACGCCAGCGGCAACTACAGCTTCACCGACCTGGTGGCCGGCACCTACACGCTGAGCGAAGGCGCCATTCCGCCTGCATCTGGCACCTTTGCCAATGGCCGCACAACGGCTGGCACGGTGAACGGCGCGGCCGCTGGCACGGCCGGCAACGACACCATCACAGCCATCGCAATGCCTGCCGCTGGTGTGGGCATCAACCACAACTTTGGTGAACTCAACCCGGCCGCGGGCATCAGCGGCACGGTCTACGTTGACCGCAATCGTGACGGCCTGCTCAGCGGTGCAGACCCCGGCCGACTGCCCGGCGTGACGTTGCGCCTGGTCGACGGCGCCAGTTGCGCCGGCACCGTTCTGGCCACGGTGGTGACCGATGCAGCCGGCAACTACAACATCACCAACGCTGACCTGCTGGCCCCGGCACAACTGGCGAGTGGTCGGCCCTACAGCGTGTGCGAAACCCAACCCGTGGGCTACGGCGACGGCAGCGTCAACCCTGGCACGGGCGGCAGCACGCCCGGTGCCAACCAGATCGTCATCAACAGCCTGCCCTCAGGCGGTTCAGCCAACAACAACTTCGGCGAACGCGCAGGCAGCCTGGCTGGCCGCGTTTACCTGGACGCTGCCAACGACGGCGTATTCAATGGCAGCGACAGCGGCATCGGCGGCGTTGTCGTCACGCTCAGCACGGGTGCCACCACCACCACCGCCGGCGAAGGCACCTGGCGCTTCGACGACCTGGCGGCTGGCAGCTACGACGCGGTGGAACAAGACGCGCAGCCCAGCGTCAACGTGGCCGGCACCACCGTAACCACGCTGAACGGCCAGACCCGGGCCGGAACCGTAGCCGGCCTGCCCAGCGGCACCGCCACAACCGTGGCCACCACACCCAGCGCGGTGCGCGGCATCACCCTGGCCGCGGCGGCTGACTCGGTGAACAACGACTTTGCCGAAATACTACCTTCCCAAGTGAGTGGCATTGTCTTCACCGACAGCAACAACGACGGCGTTCGCCAGCCCACCGAGGCGGGCATTGGCGGCCAGACCATCACCCTGATCGGCACCAACGAACTGGGCCAGCCGGTCAGCCTGACCACGACCACGGCGCCCGACGGCAGCTACAGCTTCCCCGGCCTGCGCCCGGGCAGCTACGCGATCGAGCAGCTCAGCCAACCGCCGGGCACCTTGAACGGCACCACCGTACCTGGCACGCTGGGCGGCACGGCCAGCAGCCCCACGCCCACCAGCTCCCGCGTTGGCGGTCTGGTGCTGGTGCCCGGCAGCAACGCCACGGGCAACACCTTCGCCGAGATCAACCCCGCCCAAGTCAGCGGCAGCGTCTACGACGACGCCAACAACGACGGTGTTCGGCAACCCGGCGAGAACGGTTACACCGGCCAGCCCATTGCCTTGACGGGTATAGACGACCTGGGTCAACCGGTGACGCAGAACACGGTCACCGACAGCGCGGGCAACTTCAGCTTCCCCGCCGTGCGCCCAGGCAACTACAACCTGACCCAGCCCAACCAACCCGGCGGCTCACTCAATGGCATCACCACGCCCGGCAGCGCGGGTGGCACGCCGACAGCCGTGGTCACCACGCCTTCGGCCATGAGCGGCATCACCTTGGTGTCTGGTCAAAGCGCACCCGGCAACCTGTTTGGCGAACTCGGCGATTCGGCGGATGTGGTGGTCAGCAAAACCCACAGCCCGGCCGCGTTCACCGAGTCCAACCCCGGCACCTACACGCTGACCGTGCGCAACGTGGGGCAACTGCCGACCACGGGCCTCTACACCATTACCGACACTCTGCCTGCTGGCATGAGCGTGGTGGCCGGCACCCCTGCCTTGCCCAACCCGCGCGGCGTGGGCTGGGTGTGCAGCGTGGCAGGCCCCGTGGTGACATGCAGCAGCAGCGACGTGATTGCAGCCAACGGCAGCAACCCCAACCCCATCACGCTGGACGTGTTGGTCGCGGGCGGTGCCTGCACTGCTTTCCCGTGCTCGCTGAACAACCGCGTGTCCGTCACTGGCGGTGGTGAATCACCGCGGCGCACGCCGCAAGCGCCGGAGCTGGCCAACCCACCGCTGTGCACCACGCCAGCGGCCACACAGAACGTCTGTATTCGGCCCACGCCGGTGCAGCAAGCGGGCGGCGTCTCTGGCACGGTGTGGCTGGATCTGGACCACGACCGCACGCTGACTGCGGGTGACGTGCGCAAACCCAGCTTCCTGGTGGAAGTGTTCTCGCCCGGCGGCGTGCTCGAACGCACCGCCATCACCGACGCCCAAGGCAACTACCTCGTCCAGAACCTGGTGCCCGGCAGCGGCTACGAGGTGCGCTTCCGCGACCCCGTCACCGGCAGCTATTACGGCAACCCGGTGTCGGCCGACCCGGCCGGCGGCAACGACCCGAGCGCCGTGGGGCCCCGCGGTGTCGTGCTGTCAGGCTCGATTCGAAACATCACCGTGCCCGGCAACAACGGCGTGCGCATCAACCAGAGCCTGCCACTGAACCCCACGGGGGTGGTCTACGACAGCGCCAGCCGCCTGCCCGTGGCAGGGGCTGTGGTGGAGCTGCTGGGGCCGACCGGCGACCCGGTGCCTGCCGCTTGTCTTCTGGGCGGGGCCAACCGGCTGGTTACGGCCACCCGTGGCACAGGCGTAGTGCCTGGCGGCTACGGCTTCTGGCCAACCAGCCCGGCGCCCGCCGGCTGCCCCGGCGACGGCACCTACCAACTGCGGGTGACACCACCCGCGGGCTACAACAACAGCGGCCGACCGTCTGACGGCAGTCTGGGTTTCACATCATTGACCCTGCCGGCCGCAGCGCCGGTGTTGGCTGTGCCCGGCAACTGCCAGGCGTTCAGCCCGGGCAGCCCGTGCGTGGTGCAGACCCAGGCCACGCCACCCCAGGGCGCCCAGCCCACGCCGTACTTCTTCAGGCTGCCGTTCGCTCCGAACGTGCCAGGCAGTGTGGCCAACGTGGTGGGCAACCACATCCCGCTCGACCCGTTCGGCGGCACGCGCTTCATCATCAGCAAACAAGCCAGCTCGGCCAAGGCCGAGGTGGGCGACCCCGTGCGCTACACGATCGTGGTGCGGCACGTGGGCGGGCCAGCGCTGCCCAACGTGCGGGTGGATGACAGCCTGCCGGCGGGCTTCCGCTACGTGGGCGGCACCTTCCGCATCGACGGCGTGCTTCAGAACGACCCGGCCGGCAGCCCCGGCCCCCGGCTGAGCTTCGCGCTGGGCACCTTGCCCATCAACGGCCAGATCACCTTCAACTATGTGCTGCGCGTGGGCGCCGGTGCCCAGCAGGGCGACGGCATCAACTCCGCGCAAGGTGTGTCGACCAACGGCGTGCAAGAGCTGCGTTCGAACATCGCTCGCGCCAAGGTGCAGGTCACCGGGGGTGTCTTCAGCAACGACGCCTGTGTGGTCGGCAAGGTGTTTGTCGACTGCAACAACAACATGGTGCAAGACCGCGAAGAGCTGGGCATTCCTGGCGTGCGCATGTACATCCAGGACGGCACCGCCATCACCACCGACAGCGAAGGCAAGTACAGCTTTTGCGGCTTGTCCCCACGCACCCATGTGCTGAAGCTGGACGCACTGACCATGCCACGAGGCTCGCGCCTCGTCACCAGTTCCAGCCGCAACGCGGGCGACGGCAACTCGATCTTCCTGGACCCGAAAAACGGCGAACTGCACCGTGCCGACTTCATTGAGGGTTCTTGCAGCAACACCGTGCTCGAACAAGTCAAGGCGCGGCGCAGCCAGGGTGAAGTGCGGGCTGTGGAGACCGAAAAAACCGGCGGCACCGCGCTGAAGTTCGAAGGCAAGGCGCCAGGCTACGCGCAACAAGGCACTGACAGCGCCAACCAGGCGCCCGTCAAGCCGCGTGAGCCGGCGCCCAACCCCAGCCCACCCGTTACGCCCAGCCGGCCCGAGCAGAACACGCCGGTGCCGCTGCTGCCCGCAGCGTCACAAAACACCCAACGCAAGTGAGGGGCGACACATGAAACGCATCGCCACCACCCTGTCCACAGCCTCTACGGTCACCGCGCGCAGCTTGACTTCGCACACGGTGAGTTCACTCACCGCCGCCGGTATGTTGGCAGGCGCCTTCCACAACCCCCTGGCCATGGCGCAAGACGCCAAGCGCTGGGAACCACCCGTGGGCAGGCCCAGCTCACCCGCACCCAAAGTGCTGAACCAGGGCGCCTACATAGCCAACGTGGCCGTTTCGCGTGTGGTGGTGGAGGTCGCACGCGACGGCTTGCCGGCTGACGGCCAAACCGCCACAGCCGTGACCGTGCGCGTGTTCGGCGCCGACGGCAAGCCGCTGCCTGACGAGGCGTTCATCACGGTTGAAGTCAGTGGCGGCCGGGTGCAGGTGCCCGGCGCGTTGACGGATGAGATCGGCCCTGGCCGACGTGACGGCGACCGCATCGTCAAAGGCACGCAAGTCAAGGTCAACGGCGGCAGCACCCGCTTCAACCTGATTGCGCCTGACCAGCCGCAAGACGTGCGCCTGCGCGTCACCGCCGGCGCGGCTCAGGCCGAAGGCACAGTCAGCTTCGTTCCAGAGATGCGCGACATGCTGGCCGTGGGCCTGGTCGAAGGTGTACTGCGGCTGTCCAGACGCGACCCGGGCACCATCCAGCCGGTGCGACTGGACGACGGTTTCGAGAAAGAGATCCGCCGCTTCTCCCGCCAGTTCAGCCAAGGCCGTGGCGACGCTGGCGCACGCGCAGCCTTCTTCCTGAAGGGCAAGATCAAGGGCGACGCGCTGCTGACAGCGGCCTTTGATTCCGACAAGGAAACCCGCGCCCGCTTGTTGCGTGACATCCAGCCCGAGGCCTTTTACCCGGTCTACGGCGACAGCTCGGTCAAGACCTTCGATGCCAAGTCCGCCAGCAAGCTGTACGTGCGCATCGACAAGCACAAGAGCTACTTGCTGTATGGCGACTTCGCCACCGGCGACGGCTTCTCGCAACCCACCAGCGGTGGCATGGTGGCCCCCACGCAGCTGCGCAGCCTGGGCGCCTACAACCGCACGCTCACCGGTGGGCGTGGGCATTGGGAAAATTCAAGCGGCGTGCTGAACGTGTTTGCGGCCAATGACACGCTGAAAAAAGTCACCGAAGAACTGCGTGCCTTCGGCACCTCCGGGCCCTTTGTGCTGCGCAACAACTCGGCGCTGGAGAACAGCGAAAAGATCGAGATCGTGGTGCGGCGCAAAGACAGCCCGAGCACCATCAAGTCGGTGCAGCCATTGCGTCGGTTCGATGACTACAGCTTCGAGCCGTTCTCTGGCCGCATCTTGCTGAGCCGACCCCTGCCCAGCATCGACGCCGAGGGCGACCCGACTTCGCTGCGCATCAGTTACGAGGTCGACCAGGGCGGTGAACGCTTCTGGGTCGGTGGGGCCGACGGCCAGGTGAACGTCGGCAAGCGCGTGACCCTGGGTGGCTCGATCGTGCAGGACCAGAACCCGCTGTCACCGTACAGACTGGGCTCGGTCAACCTGGGCGCACAACTGGGCGCCACCACACGCGCCACGGCCGAGGTGGCGCGCAGCGAAGGTACGCTGTGGAGCAGCGGCGCGGGTGTTTCGACCAACCCCACTTTTGCTGCCGGTGAACAGAGGCTGGACCAGGCTGGCCGGGCAGCACGGGTGGCCGTGCAGCACCAGGGCGAAAACACCCAGGTCGAAGTGAGCGCGGTGAAGACCGGGCGCGACTTCTACAACCCCGACTCATCAGTCCAACAAGGTCGCACCGAAGGTCTGTTCAAGGGCAGCTTCACACTGCGCAAGGTCTGGCGTTTCTTTGTTGAACTGATCGGCAGCCGGGACAGCACCAACGGCGGCCGGCGCATGGGCGCGGTGGCGGGTGCAGAGCTGAAGGTCAACGACAAGCTCACCGTGACCGCTGGCCTGCGCAAGGCCGAAGAGAACGCGGCGTGGAACGGCAACGGCACGCTCATCACCCCCAACCCCACGCCCAGCAGCGACACCAGCCCGACGGGTGGCCTGTTCGGCGGCATTGACCCCTTGGTCATCAACCCCAGCACCGGCGCAGCCAGCCCGCGTTATGCGCTGTTGCCATCCGCCAGGCCATCACAAGGCGTGGCGATTGATGCCACCACCGTGTTCGTGGGCGCCAGCTACCGCGCCACCAAAGGCCTCACGCTCAGCGGCATGGCCGAGGGCAGTGTGGTGGGCGACGACAAACGCCGCTTCATGCTGGGTGCGTCCTACCAGGTGGGCGAACGCAGCCGCATCTACGCCAACTACGACAACCAGGCGGGCGTCACCTCTGCCTACGGTGCCAACCGCTCGCGCGCCTTCAGCCTGGGCGCGGAAACCAACTACATGCCCGGCGGCGACATCTTCACCGAATACCGCCTGCGCGACGCCACCGGACGCGACGCGCAATGGGCCAACGGTGTGCGCAACACCTGGGCGCTGCGCGAAGGCGTGACAGCCACCACGGCAGCTGAGTATGTGAGCGTGCTGAACGGCCAAGGCGGCAGTGCAGCCGCCGCCGCGGTGGGCCTGGACTACACCGCCCACCCGCTGTGGAAGCTGGGCACGCGGCTCGAATGGCGGCGGGTGTTCAACAACAAGGCCACGCCAGAAAACGACCGCAGCAGCTCGGTGCTGTCAACCATCACCCTGGCCAGAAAGCTCAACCGCGACTGGACGCTGCTGGTCCGCAACTACCTGCTGGTCAACAGTTATGCCAGCGCACCGGCCACCTCCAACAACGGCCTGGCCTTGCCGCTGCTGGCCACCGCCCAGGGCTACAACGCGTTGCAGAACCGCTTTCAGGTGGGCGCGGCTTTCCGGCCCGTGGACACCAACCGCTGGGACGCCTTGGCCAAGTACGAATACAAGACCAGCCGCAACGCGGATGGCCTGCTGGGCCTGCGCGAACAGGTGCACATCGGCTCGGTTCACGGCGTGTACCACCCGACACGACCGCTGTGGTTCAGCGGCCGGCTGGCGGCCAAGTCGCGGCAAGAGCTGGGCCTGTCGGCCGACGGCCCCACCCGCTACAACGCCTGGATGGCCAGCGGCCGCGCGGTCTACGACATCACCGAGAACTGGGACATCGGCTTGATGGCAGCCAGCTTGCAAGGCCGGGGCACGGGTAGCAATGGCTGGTCACGCCAGTACGCCTACGGCATCGAGGCGGGCTACGCGCTGCAATCGAACCTGTGGTTGTCCGCTGGCTACAACTTCCGCGGTTTCGCCGACAAAGACCTCACCGCTTCGGAATACACCAACAGTGGTGTGTACCTGCGGCTGCGCTTCAAGTTCGATGAAGACCTGTTCCGCGGCAACGACCGCGGCGTCAACCGCAGCTTGAACCGCGCACCGGGAACACCATGACCAGCGCCCTGCCCCAGCCCCCCATACGCCTGCACACCATCCACGCCGGGACCCGCACCATGAACCCACGCACCCTGCTCGCCATCAGCATCGCTCTGGCCTTCTCCCTGAACGTCGGTCTGGGCGGCCATGCCAGCGCTCAGACACTGGCCGAGCCGACCAAACGCATCACTGACCAGGTCATCCATGCCGACTACGCCAGCTACACCGCGCAGCAAAGCCGCATCAAAACCCTGAACGACAGCGCACGCCACCGCGTGGCCTCGTACAGCCTGTCCAAAGCGCAGTGCTGGCTGGACGTCAGCTTCCACGAATACAGCCGCAACGACCGCAGCCCGTTCCCGCAAGCGGCCCTGACCGAGAGCTTCAAGATCACCGACTTTCTGGCCCGCGGTGGCGACCCCGGCAGCCCCAGCAACCCGGCCGCACAAACGCCTTTGGTCAACAACGCCGAGCGCTTGCGGCCTGACCTGTGGACCTTGGCCGAACAGCTGAAGAAGCACTCCGGCTACCGCTGCGCTGAACAGCGCCTGGCCTGCGCCGAAGTGGAGTTGGTGCACGCCGGCAACGAGATCAGACAGCAAGGCTGGCGCCACGCCAAGCCCTATGTGCAGATCGCCGAAGACCAGTTCTGGGAAGCCCAGGCCGCAGCCAACGCCTGCGCCGCGCCACCGCCGCCGGCACCCCGAGTGGCAGCAGCGCCACCGCCGCCACCGCCAGTGCCCATTGCGCCGCCAGCACCCGTGCCTGTGATCCGCGAAGCCAACGTGCTGTTCAACTTCGACAAACGCGACATTCCCAACGTGCGGGTGATGACGCTGGATCGCTTGGACCGGCTGATCGCCGAGCTCAAGGGCGGCACCATGACCGCACAGCGCATCACCGTCACCGGCCACGCCGACATCTCCAACTTCACGGGCGACAACCAATACAACGTGCGCCTGGCACGCGACCGCGCCGAGATCATCCGCACCTACATGGCGGCCAAAGGCATCCCGTTTGCGCTGATGACGGTCGACTCAAAGTCAGACACCCAACAGGTGGCCGCCTGCGAGCGCAAGCGCGCCAGTCAGGCAGAGTACCAAGAGTGCTTGCTGCCGAACCGGCGCGTGGAGGTGGTGGTCGAGGCGGTGCGGGCGGCGCGTTGAGCGACCTGCGAGCCGCTGCGATGCAGCCTGTCGCCGATGTAGCCCCATCGGCGCCAGGCGCCAGTCAGGCAAAGACCACGGGCTTGATCTTCAGCCGCTGGGCGTTTCGTGCCATCACCCGGTCCAGCGTGGCGATGCCTTTGGCCCGCGCGTTGGCCGCACATGCCAGGTGCAGCGCATCACCGGCACGCAAGCCCTTGGCCGGGTCGAGCGTCAACAACGCGGCCGTGTGAAGGTCCGCGGCTGCAACGGGCAATAGCTTCAGGTCATTGGCAACCAGGCGCTCAAAACGCTCCCAGGCTTGATGCGCTTGGTCAGCGTCGAGTTGACCGGTGCGCTGCTTGATGCCCAGGGCGCTGGCGAACTCCGGCACGCACCAGCTTGCACTCACAAGCTCCAGCCGGGTAGCGGCATACCACCGGGCTACAGCGGCACTGGACGGCTCCATCACGAGCAGCGCGACGACAGCGCTGGTGTCGACATAAACCATGCGTTGACTGGCGGCTCAGCTCACTACAAAGGCGAAGATGGAGCCAGCTTGTCAGTACCGGGCTTCTTGACGCATGGCCTCGGTCACATCCGTGCCCATGGGCAAAAGGCTGCGAGCGGCTTCCAGTTCAGCGGCAAACGCGCGTCGGCTCCAGCTCGCGCTGCGCAGGGTCAACCCACCGTCGGCAGTGACTTGCGCGTCGATGCTGTCGCCCTCACGCAGTCCGAGTCTGCGCACGGCGTCCACTGGCAGCCGAACGGCCAAGCTGTTGCCCCACTTCGCAATTTGCAGATTCATCGCATACCCTATGTATATACGGGGAATGATATCCGAGACTTGACAGTCGCCATGCACAGATCGCCCGCACGGACGCCTTGACCCGCCTTGACCCGCCTTGACTTGCCATGACCCGCATTCACGTCGTTAGCCACCGATCCTTCACGTGGGTGCGTCCAACGCCAGTGCAGCCCGCACGGCCGCCACCTGGCGGCGCGAGACCGACAGCCATTCGTTGCCTGGCGCCACGCGCACGGACCAGCCGTCGCTGGCGTCATCGAAACCCTGCGGGTCACGCAGTGCGAGTTCGCGGATGGCGTGGCGGGCGACCAAGGCGTTGCGGTGGATGCGGATGAAGGCCTGCCGATGCGGTTCACCCGCCAGGCCCGTGAGCTGCATCAAACGCGCGCCCAGCTCGGCCAGGCTCTCGTCCAACACATGGCTGCTGTGCACGGTGCACAGCAACACGTGTTTTTGTTCAGCCTTGAGATACAGCAATTCGACCAGCGGAACACGCAGCACACGGCCCCGCTCGCTGACCACCAGGCTGGCCGAGCCGGCGCTGTCGGCAGCGTTTGTGGACACCGCAGCAGGCGTCGGCGTGTCGCCCCAGGTAGATGCCAAGCCTGCGTCCATGCGCTGTCGCACGCGCTGCAGCGCCAGCAACAGGCGCTCCCGCCGCACCGGCTTGGTCAGGTAGTCCACGGCATCCAGCTCAAACGCCGAGAGCGCATGTTCGGCATGCGCACTCACAAACACCACCGCGGGCACGTGCGGCAGGGCCTTCAACTCACGCGCCAGGCGCAGGCCCATGTGGGGGCTGGCACCGGGCAAGCGGATGTCCAGCAGCAGCACATCGAAGGGCGTGCGCTGGCTGGCCGCATGGTTCAGGGCTTGCAAGGCTTGTTCTGTGCCCTCTGCCTCGGCCACCGCCTGCACACGGGCCTCGGGCAGGCTGGTGATGAGGCTGCACAAGCGCAGCCGTGCCAGGGCTTCGTCGTCAACGATCAAGACTCGCATGGCGTCTGGGCCCGTCAACCGCTGGGCAACATGACGCGGGCATGAAACCGCGCCGGAGTCTCTGCCGTGGGTTCCTCCCGCCAGACATCACATTGCGCCGCGACGTCATGCAACAGACGCAGTCGCTCGCGGATGTTGTGCAACGCCATGCCGTGGCCAGCGGTGCTGGTTTCTGCGCCCACGGTGTTGACCACTTCAATGCACACCTGCCCGCGTTGGTACAGCGCGATGATGTGCACCGTGCCGCCACCGGCCGCAGGCTCAACACCATGGCGCACGGCGTTTTCCACCAAAGGCTGCAACACCAGGGGCGGCACGCGGGCCTGGGTGACCCGCAGGTCAGCGCTGGCCACCTGCCAGTGCACCCGCAGCCGGGGGCCAAAGCGGATCTGTTCGATCTCGAGGTAACGCCGCGCCAATTCGATCTCTTCTTCCAGCGCGACTGAGGCACCCGCGTCGGCCAGCGCGGTGCGGAAGAGCTGGGCCAGGGCTTCGAGCACGACCTCGGCCTGCGCTGGGTCCACCCGCACCAGGGCCAGCGCGGTGTTGAGCGCGTTGAACAAGAAGTGCGGGCGAATCCGCGCTTGCAACTCAGCCAGCCGCGCACTGGCGTTGGCGGGGTGCCAGATGCGAGCCCGC
>Ga0105048_10011485_pt1 | contig 13962 bp, 13 predicted proteins | sample MAT05_FD_78382 | JGI IMG/M metagenome (GOLD analysis project Ga0105048, IMG submission 78382) | Freshwater microbial communities from Lake Fryxell liftoff mats and glacier meltwater in Antarctica - MAT-05 | ecosystem: Environmental > Aquatic > Freshwater > Ice > Liftoff microbial mat | place...
CTCGAACCCTTGCACCAAATCTTGCACCTGATTTCAGAATCGATCGAACGCGATGAACTCGAAACGTTGGTCGAATCGATTGCGGATTCACTCGGACAGGACGCATTCGGGCGGCTTGCAGTTGCTTTGATCCAGCGAGCTATAGGAGGGATTGAATATGGGTTGGTTTGGGGATTACTGGTTACACTCTTTTTCTTTCGTCGACTTCGTTCTCCTTCGGATGCGGTCGCTTGTCTTCGACACAACTAAACTCAACCGGCGATCGGCTGAAAATAACCCTCCAAACCAATCAAACCCACCCGATATCATTTGTGTAACGCAGTTCCATTTGCCCCGTTCCGCGATGGGTGTTATTCAATGAGTTGGGAAACAAGATCGAACGGAAAACGATACTACACCCGAAGCCGTCGCGTCGGAGGGCGGATTCAGAGGGAATACGTCGGCGGCGCAATCAACCTTAAATGTGATGCTTGGCGACCAACAAGAAGGGACCCGGATTGTTCTCTTGAAGAAGTTGGACCGAATGCGAGCTGAACTTGGCTGGAATGAGTCGCCAAAGCTTGAACGCATTCTGATTGAGCGAGTTTGCCAAACTTGGCTATATCTCCATTGGTTGGAAATGGCTGACACACAATCGAAGAACCGATCAATCGATCTTGCCAGGCATGAATCCGATAGAATTGAACGGGCTGAACGTCGTCACTTGCGAGCGGTCAAGATGCTGGCTACGGTTCGCAAGATGGCCCTGCCACTACAAATTGATTTGAAGGCTGAATTGACCGTAGCGGAGTCGAAATCACCCGCACTCAGCCCGCGAAGCCGATTCGATCTAGTGAACTCAACCAACTAGGTCCAATTGTAGGTTCTTCCTATCGAACGTCGGCTTACATGGGTCGATGAAAAAGTCGCGGGGGATGACACAGTTGGTTTTGAACAACATCACCGGAAAGGAAGTTAGATGTTTGAGAGCGGAGCACTAGAACGAACTGCTAATGAACTGCTGGACTATCTGGCTAGCGACGCACAGGGCGGTAGTTGGGTCCGTTTTATCGATCTGGACGAATGGGAATCGCTTTACAACCTTCATGGCGAAAAGAACTTCCTCGGGAAACTCGCCCGTAACCTGGCATGTCAAGAATTGGCCAATGCGCGACGTCTCTCCCATGGGATGCAATTGCGATTGACTAATCTGGGCGTCAAACTTGCAAGGAAGCGAGTTCAAGGGTCGGCGTATGAATTAGCTGTCATTAGGCGAGCGGCAGAATGAGTCATACCCTCCCCTCGCTTCGCTCGACCCTCCCCTAGGGAGGGTGAAGTCACTCTCCCTCTGGGAGAGTCGGCCTGAAAGGCCGGAGAGGGGTTGTATCACACTGGTAGTTTTCAGCCTGCCGCTCGCCTAAAAGGTGATGGGCAAGCTCAAAACAACCATTCCAATCGTTTCAATCGCGTTAATTCTGACAAGTTAATCTCGGGGGAAGCAACATTTTGCGGGGAGAGACGTTGCTTCCGCCGGTTGAAAACCGACGGAGAGCCCATGCTGACGCATTGGTTATGAAGGTAGCTGCCAATCGTGTTCCCCATCGGGACGGGCGGGCCGTTGATTTAATAGGTTTCGCCGAAATAGGGCAACTTTGGAAACCCGAAGCGTGAGCGGGTGGACGCATTTCGTCCCTCACTCACGTGTTGGGTTACTAAATCGACAAGTCCCGGGCCCGAATGGAAGGCCTTAACAGCAGCACTACGCAGGTTGCTTGGCAGAGTTCGCCGCGTCCAATTTCGCCGACCCCTTCGCCCGTCTTTCCCTTGATCGCGATTTGGTCCGATTCGATCTGAAGAATCTCAGCGATTCTCTGCTTCATCAACTCTTTGTGCCCAGACAGCTTGGGCCGCTCGAGTTGAACAACGCAATCCAAATTGATAATGGTCCAGCCGGCATGGCGTACCGCTTTCATGCCAATGAAAAGCATATCGGCTGAGTCGCGACCGCGGTTTTCCTCTGCAGTGTTGGGGAACAACTGACCAATGTCCGGCAAACCTGCCGCGCTGAGAATGGCGTCGGTGATCGCATGCAATAAAACATCTGCGTCCGAATGCCCTACAAAATGGATATCCTCATCCAGCCGCAATCCACCCAAGATCATCGGTCCGCCGGATTCGATCCGATGCGAGTCCATGCCTAATCCGACTCGCAAACCGGAAAACACGTTCTTGCTTTCGGAGGCCACTACGCTGTACCCGCCGGGTTGAAATACGCTGGCTCCGAGCCCTCTTTCCATTTGATGTTGCAACCAATGCTGGGGCGTTGTTCGTTGGAAACCTGTTTGCCCGCCAGTATGCAGTCCAGGGCTGCGCGGAGATCTTTTCCGGTCAGTGGCTTGTCTGTCTTAGGGCGCGAATCGTCTAGTTGTCCACGATACACTAGCCGATGGGCGGAGTCGAAAACGAAGATATCGGGTGTACAGGCAGCGTTGTAAGCCATCGCGACCGATTGATCCGCGTCATAAAGGTACGGGAACTTGTAGCCCTGTTTGGTTGCCTCTGCCTTCATCATTTCTGGGCCATCTTCCGGATGTACGACCACATCGTTGGAACTGATCCCTATAAAGCCAACCCCTTTCGGCATGTACTCATGCGATACGCGAATCAACTCCGGTGCAACGTGTTTTACGTACGGGCAGTGATTGCACATGAAGACGATCACCAGCGCTTTCTTGTCGCGAAAATCGGATAAGCAGACACGTTGCCCATCGGTATTCGTCAGTGTGAAATCGGGCGCCTGTGTCCCCAATGGGAGCATGGTGCTAGCGGTTCGAACCATTTGAATGTCTTCCTTTTGTAATCCGGGCAGTTTTGAATTCTCACGAATTCAGCTACGACTGGGGTCAAGAAATGTGTGTTGATTGAGCTATCGGCCTTTGCCGGTGTAGACCTCGTTCTCGGTAATAATTTTGTCCATGTAGATGTCATGGCTTTCGGCTGGGATTTTCTCAAACATCTGGCACTCAAAGGCCAGAGCGATCAGGGGAGCGTCGAGTCTGGCGTGTTGTAGGAGTTTGTCGTAGTAACCTTTTCCGTGGCCGGTTCGTCCGCCATTTCGGTCAAATGCAACTCCAGGAACCATGACTAAATCGAGATCGGTGGGTTGGAGGTGTTTGGATGCCACGGCCCGGAGTTCGTTTTTTGGCTCCAGAATGCGGTACATTCCCAATTCCAATTCCTCCATGTTTTCTAGCCAGAATAGCTCCAGTTCGCCATCGAGGCAGTAGGGGACCACGATGCGTTTTCCGCTAGCGAGAGCGGAGGGTAGTGCCTGTCGAGTTCGCACTTCGTCCCGAACATCCACATAAAACATGACGGTCTTTGCCGAATGGTATTCCGGTAGCTCCATGAATCGATCGACTATTTTGGCGGATACCGCATCTTTTTCCAGTTGGGCGCGTCGGTTTTCGTGAGCCTGTTTACGAATCGCGGTCTTCAATTCAAAGAGTTCAGAAACAGCAGCGTCGTCCATCAGTTGGGTCCTTGGAGTCGATTTTTGGAAAATATTTGTTTGGGTGTGCCGACATAGCATGGTAGCAAGGCCTTCCCTTCCTTCCAGTCCGCAAGCGATCCTGCGTTCAGAAAATATGCGAAACTCAGGTTTTGGGGGGATGTGGCCGAGCTATTTTCCGGGTTTTTCGGGAAAGGGCGACTTCTCGCAAACTTAAACCGGGTCAAAACTTGTGCACACCTAACCTGCAAATTACCCTTAAGGAGTTGGGTAAAACCATTGTCATTCCGAAACCAAGTCTTGTTAGGCCGTCATGTACGAGTTGCTTCCCTATATTTGGATTCTCTTTATGGTCGGTTTGATCGGGGCAACGATCACGGTTGCAATGATGGGACGTCCCAAGAAAGCACCCAAAAAGGCCCCGGTTCAGGCCGTTGAGGTAGCGGCAGATCCATTGGCCGAATCCGAACCCGTTCTTGATTTTGGCGATGAGCTTGCGCAAATGGATAAAAAATAGGTATCCTTTGGGTAGTTGTGCAACCGGCAAAATGAAAACTACCAGTAAGAACGACAAGCAACGAGCTGATGCAGAAGTTAGCCAGTGGGGTCAATTGGGATTGGACCGTCGATGGTTGGATCATCGTCGCGGGCGCGTTGTGCGCGATTGCGGCTTCATTGCTTGGTAATTTTCTGGTTTTACGTCGACTTAGTTTGATGGGTGACGCGATTAGCCATTCGGTTTTGCCTGGCATTGCGGCCGCCTTCTTGTTTAGCGGGACGCGGGGATCCGTTGTTGTCTTGATCGGTGCGGCCAGCATGGGGCTTCTGACTGTATGGTTGACCGAGTTGATTCGGAAATATGGCAAAGTGGAAGAAAGCGCCGCCATCGGAGTAGTGTTTACATCGCTGTTCGCGGTTGGCCTCATCATGATGGTGCGGGCAGGAGACAAAATCGACTTGGACCCGTCGTGTGTTCTCTACGGCAATCTCGAGACGATTATCTTGGACACCGTAGCAACTCCCATTGGTGCCGTTCCTCGAGTGGTGATCACCATCAGTCTCGTTGGTATGCTCAATGCCATTTGCATTGCGGTCTTTTTCAAGCAATGGCAAGTTTCGACGTTTGACCCGCTGCTTTCCCAGGCACAAGGCATTTCGCCTACGTTGTTTCATTATGTGTTGGCGTCGTTGGTGGCTGTGACTTGCATCGCAAGTTTTGAGGCTGTTGGAAACATTTTGGTCGTCGCCATGCTGGTTGTCCCAGCCTCCACTGCGTTTCTGTTGAGCAGACGGTTGGAGACCATGATTCTGTTGAGCATCGTGCTTGGATCCGCGTCAGCCATTTCGGGGCATTTGCTGGCGATAACGGTTCCGGTTGCCTTTGGATTTCGATCGGTCAATTCCGCCGCGATGATGGCGGTGACGAGCGGCCTTTTTTTGGTTTTGGCGGTGGTGGCGAGCCCCAAGGCTGGAGTGCTCATTCGATTGCTAGAGCAACGCACGGTTGCTCGAAAAATCGTAGGTGAGGATATTTTGGCATTGTTATATCGCCAATCGGAGCGAACGATTCATGCGGATACTGCTGCCAAAAGCGAGGCACTTCCAATGCGAGACATCGCAAACCAACTTAAAATAAGCCTTAAAAAACTGACTTCGGTTGCGTCCGATTTAGTTCGAGAGGATTGGGTATCCATGACCCAAACGTCGGTAACGCTCACGAGCGAAGGACATCGTGTAGCCCAAAACTTGATTCGTTCTCACCGATTGTGGGAGCAGTACTTGTCCGTTGAGGTTAATGCCAGCGACGCTAGGTTGCATGCGCAAGCGGAGTCCCTGGAGCACTTTACAAATTCATCGTTACGTGGCAAGCTAGATGTGGAAACCGGGCTATCCACGCTGGATCCGCACGGTCGCAGTATTCCACCGGAGGGATAGTTATGATGGTTCGATCGGTTGTGCGAAGGAGTGCTCATTGCGTATTATTATTGGCGGCGACGATGCTCGGTATCGGTTCCTTTCAAGTTGCACGCGCCAGGCAAATCGTTGCCAACGAGGTCGGTAATCCGCTGCTAGTTGGTTCCAGCAATGACGACGAGCCTGTTGACATGAAAGACAATGCAAAGCCTTGGAACTTACCTTTACCAACTCTCGGTGGCAAACAATTTTGGACCGATTACCGTTGGTGGCAGGGTTGGCGAATTCAATACAATAGCACGCTTGATCACTGGCGATTGCTCGACCCCAATTCGGTGCGAAGGGCCTGGGGAGGACGGCAAGCGATGCTCGATGAGCTAAATCGAGTCACGGCATCAAACCAGGTCGAGTCAAATCCAACCGAAGTCGTTCTTTTGCTTCACGGGTTGATGCGAACCGCCAGCAGCATGGATCCCATTGAGAAAGAGTTAGCTCGGGTGGACCGCGACCTGATGATTTTGCAGCCGGATGTCGCAAAAAAAAGAACTTCTATCTCTTTTTCCTACGCCAGTACTCGCGATCCAATCTCGGTCCATTCCGCCGCGTTGCGAGAATTGGTCGAGCATTTACCAGGCCAGCCACGCATCAGCATGGTTGGTCATAGTCTTGGAAATATCGTTTTTCGCCAAGCCATCGGTGAATGGCAACGAAACGGTGATCCAAAAAAAGTACTACCGCGAATGAATCGTGTTGTAATGCTAGGGCCTCCCAATCAAGGCTCGTCGTTCGCAGCGAAATTGTCGCGATTGGGGCTCTTTGAAACCGTCACGGGAAACTCTGGGATGCAACTTGGGCCATCGTGGGATCAGTTTCGCAGCGGACTCGGTACACCACCGTGTCCCTTCGCCGTAGTCGCTGGCGATATTTCCAAAAGTTCAATTCAGAATCCTTTGCTCAGCGGCCCAAGTGATGGAGTCGTTACCGTCGAAGAAGCTGCGTTAGATGGGATGTCAGAGATTGCATCGGTACCGGTCGTTCACAGCTTCCTGATGAGTAATTCCTCCGTAGTCCGAGCCGCTGTCTCGTTTCTATCCGGAAATGGACTCAACGAAGCGCTGGATGCCAATAAATAGCTGGATGCCAATAAATAATAGTGAAAAATCGATAGTGAGAATCCTATGAAGACGCGATGGAACGAACACGAGGAACCCAGCAGCAAGGATATTCGAGATGAAATTCTCCGCAATTTGCTGATGATGAAGTCGGGTGAGAGCATTTGCCCGTCCGACATTGGTCGTACTTTTGGCTCAAAATGGCGGGAGCTGATGACCACGGTCCGTGAAGTCGCTTCCGACATGGTCCGCGACGGGGCGATTGAAGTCACACAAAACGGCGAGGTCGTCGATATCGACGAGAGGAAAATCGAAACGCTCAAAGGGCCGATTCGGTTGAGATTAGCCAAACGAACTGAGTTGTCTTGAATTCTGGTTCGATCTTATAGCATCTTGGATTGCAAGAAGCCATAATCAGTCCCTTGAAAATTCCGAAGGCGTGCGTCGGATCCGTGGTCGCTTATGTTTTTCTGTTTATCCAAACGAAGTTGAGTTGACGATGCGCAAAAAATTTAGAGTTTACAACGCTGTTATCGTGTTCAGTGTTGCGATGAGCCCGACTCTGTTGGCACAAGCACCGGTTGAAAAGATCGATACAGCCACCATCGAAAAAATAAAAGAGGAAGGCTTGCAGCGTTCTCAGGTGATGGAGTCCATCAGTTACCTGACAGACGTCCACGGCCCTCGATTGACCGGCTCGCCGCTAACCAAATTAGCGGGCGAGTGGACCAAGGAAAAGTTGACCGAATGGGGACTGGAAAACTCGCACCTTGAAAGTTGGGGGCCTTTTGGTCGAGGCTGGACACTTGAGTCGTGCACAGTGAACTTGGTAGAGCCGCACTATTCCGGATTGATCGCCTACCCAAAAGCTTGGACGCCAAGCACTTCCAAGACCATCCGAAGCGAACCGATCTACTTGGATGCATCGACTCCTGAGGAACTTGAAAAGTACCGAGGCAAGTTAGGTCGCGCGATTGTTATGATCAGCCCACCTCGAGACGTAAAACCACTATTTGATGCACCTGCAACACGTAAGACCGATGCAGAGCTACTGGGTCTCGCCAACGCGGATCCGTCAACGCCACGTCGTCGCGGTGTTCCCGGTGCAGGTGGCCCCAGTGCAGGTGGCCCTGGCAGATCTGGTGGTCAAGGAGGCCGAGGTGAGCCAGGGGCTCCATCTGCAACTGGTGATGCGACTCCAACTCCGGCGGCAGACGCGACCGCTACACCTGCTCCGCGAACGCAGAGCCGTAACATGCAAGCGGACAAGTGGCAAATGGCATACGATGAAGGTGCATCGGTTGTTCTCGAACCAGGCCGTGGAGACGGGGGTACGGTATTCGTCCAATCCGCAACCATGCCGCGAAAAGCAGATCCAGCGGGCCGAGAAGGCTTTAATCCATTTAGCAGCGGACCTCGACCGTGGGCGACGAATCCGCCCGATGTATTGCCACAGTTGGTGTTGGCAGCAGAACATTACAATCGCATAGTGCGTATGATCCAACGGGGCGCGCATCCCAAACTGTCGATCGACATTGAATCGCAATATCACGATGGCGATGTTAATAGCTTCAATATCATTGCTGAAATACCAGGGACGGACCTTAAGGATGAAATAGTCATGCTAGGCGGCCACTTCGACTCCTGGCATGCGGGTACTGGCGCGACGGACAACGCAATCGGTTGTGGGGTCGCGTTAGAAGCCGTTCGGATTTTGAAAGCCATCGGTGCCAAGCCGAGACGAACGATTCGAATCGCTTTGTGGACTGGCGAAGAGCAGGGACTGCTTGGCTCCCGAGCGTACGTTTCCGACCATTTTGGAAGCCTCAGAACCCCGACACGTGCCCCTGGTGGCGGCGGAGATGCTCCCCGAGAGCGTCCGAGGGCGACATACGATCTCAAAGCCGAACACGAGAAATTTTCCGCTTACTTCAATCTGGACAATGGGACCGGAAAGATTCGCGGTATTTACCTGCAAGGAAACGAAGCGGTTCGGCCGATCTTCCGTGCCTGGCTCTCTCCTTTTGCCGATATGGGCGCGACCACGATCACTTCATCGAATACAGGTGGAACGGACCATCAGTCTTTCGACGGGGTGGGCTTACCTGGATTTCAGTTCATTCAGGACCCTCTGGAATACGACACACGTACCCACCATTCCAGCATGGACGTATACGAACGCATTCAAGCGGACGATGCAAAACAAGCGTCCATCATCATGGCGACGTTCGTATACCAGGCAGCAATTCGGGACGAGAAACTTCCTCGAAAGCCGCTTGAAGGCGAAATCGTGACAGCACCTGCGACGCCTGCTACTTCGGTCAGCGTTCCTCAGGTTCCTGCCCCAGCAGTCCAGTTGCAGCCTTCCGGATCCGAATAACGTTAGACCGTCGACCTCATATTTGGACATTCACGCTCGAATATGAGGTCTGGGCTGTCGATACCCTCCGAAATCCCAGTAAGACTTGAGTCGAGTTGGTGTGATACCCTTGTTGGATTGGAAGCCGTTTGGTTACACTATAGAGGTGGGATGTGCGAGCGACGCACAGGCGGTCCCGCATTTCGATAGTCATCCGAGCCATTTGGCTTGGAACATGCATCCCTGGAGTCCGGAATGAAAAAGATAGAAGCCATTGTTCGACATTTCAAGTTAGAAGACGTCAAGAACGCACTCACCGAACAAGGCATCCATGGAATGACCGTTAGCGAAGTGCGTGGTTACGGCCGCCAAAAAGGACATACTGAAATCTATCGCGGTACGGAATACGCTGTTGATTTCGTTCCCAAGGTCAAAATCGAAGTCGTCTGCGCCGATGGCGAACTTCAAACTGTCATCGACACCATAGTAAAGACAGCCCAAACAGGCCAAATTGGTGACGGTAAAATTTTTGTTTCAGAACTTCAAACTGCGGTGCGGATTCGAACCGGTGAAACCGGTCAAGACGCCCTGTAAGTCGTCCAATCAAATTGTCATCCTTACACCCGCAAGTAGTCAAAGCGCGTTCGCAATTGGCGGACGCGCGTCTAAAAGCGGCTAGTCTTCACCATTCCGGCGCAACCGGACCACAGGTCTGCTTTGCGTGGGCGGATCAGGTCGACCAAGTAATCTACGACGTGATCCACGCGGCCGTGGAGGGTTTGCCGACACCGCTGGACCCTTCTTGCTTTGCATTTGTTGGGTTGGGTGGGTACGGTCGGAGGGATCTTGCCCCTTTCTCGGATATCGATTTGATGTTGCTCTATCGCGGGGTGAGTGAGTCTCAGATCACGCCGCTGGCTCGTGCGATCGCACAAATGATCGTGGATGCTGGACTGCAACTCGGTTTTACCATTCGAACCCCTTCCCAGGCTCGGCAGGCCGCTTGGTCGGACGCGACGGTCCTTACGTCCTTGGTTGAAATGCGGCTGGTGGAAGGAAGTCAGTCACTGTTTGATGGATTTCTGAATGCGTTTCGTATTGGCTGTAAGCGTCGTTCACGAAGACTAGCAGCCTTGATTGAGAAGGAACGATTTATTGAACGCCAAAAGTTTGGCGAATTGGTCTACCTGCTGCACCCGAACGTCAAGCGATCGCGAGGATGTCTGCGCGATGTTCAAATTGTTCGTTGGATCGGCTTCGTCTGCTTTGGCGAGAAGGACCCCGAGCAGTTGGTGGAGATGGGATTGCTGGCACAAGAGGATTTCCGAGCGATTCGGGACGGGTACCAATACTTGCTTCGCTTGCGCAATCAATTGCATTTTTTGGCTGGGCGAGCGCAGGATTCTTTGGATCGTCCAAAACAAATTGAATTGGCAGCTTGGTCGAAGTTCGAGGGAACGGATGGCGTGTTACCTGTCGAAGAATTCATGCAGCAGTACTTTGAATTCACGAGCGAAGTGCGATACAGTTCCGCCAACTTCGTCGGAATGGCTCGTTCTCGATTGACCTTGTTCGGATACTTGTCCCGGTTTATCGCCTGGCCCATTCGAAAAGGCATTCGGTTGGGAGTCAAGGAGATTTGGGCAACTCGGGCTGGGCTTGAAAAGTTGCAATCGGATCCTGCGAAAGTGCTTGAACTGATGCAGGTAGCCAATCGTTACGTGCGGCGCATCGAACACAAGACTTGGCGAACGATCCGACAGGCCATGCTTAGACGTCGCGACGATCGAGTCGGCAGCGAGGCCATCGAGCGATTCTTGCAATTGATTGCGCAACCTGGTCGTCTTGGCGAGATCCTGAGGCGATTGCATGAATTGAGAGTGCTCGAACAGATCATCCCTGCCATGCGACATGCGCGATGCCTGTTGCAATTCAACGAGTATCACAAGTACACCGTCGACGCGCATTGCATTCGTTCGGTGGAATGCGCCGGGGAGTTTGCCAAGTCGGATGACGTTCTAGGGCGAGTGTACCGTGGCTTGCAGAACAAGATGATCCTGCACTTGGCTCTCCTGTTGCATGATCTAGGAAAGGGATTTCCGGAGGATCATAGCGAGGTAGGCCGAGAGATCGCCGAAGAGACGGCTCAATTGTTCAAACTTTCAGATGCCGATCGAGAATTGCTCGTGTTTCTGGTGCATCAGCATCTCCTCATGGCCCACACCGCGTTTCGATTCGATCTTTCGCAGAAGGATCCGATCGTCCATTTCGCAAAGCAAGTTGGTTCGATCGAGCGACTTCAAATGCTGATGGTTTTGTCTTGCGCCGATTTGGATGCGGTTGGGCCGGGAGCGCTGAACGATTGGAAGCTCAGGCTCATTTTACAACTCTACGATGCTACGGAATCTCAATTCCGCAGCGACAGTCCCGATCAACGCTTTCTCGATATTGTGGCAACCCAGCGAACAGCGGTCATGGCCCATCGCACAGCCGAGGAACGAGAGAATAGTTGGTGCAACGAACAAATCGAAGCCATCCCGTCCGGATACTTGTTGTCCATTAAGCCGAAAGACTTGATGGATGAACTACGCCGCATACGCCAATTGACTGCGGAAAAACCGGTGCAAGCCTGGGGGAATTTCATGCCCAAACAGGATGCCACCGAGTACGTGACGGCCGTTCGGCAAGAGCAGTCCACCGGATTGTTTCATACGATTGCGGGTGCGTTGTCAAGCCAAGGGCTAAGTGTGTTGTCGGCGGAAATTCACACCCAACCAGGCCGCATCGCGTGGGATCGCTTTGTGGTTCAAGATGCAGACTACGAAGGTGCGCCACCACCCAACCGAATCGAACAAGTCTGCAAACACTTGGTGCAAGCCGTTGATTCCAAGGATTCTAAACCCCCTGTTTTTCGTCGAATCTGGAAATCTCAATCCACCTTCGATGCAGCCAACGCGAGGATTCAACCCACCCAAATCCGATTCGACAACAGTACCTCAGAAAGCAACACCATCATTTCGGTCTTTGCCTACGATCGAATAGGCTTGCTTTACGACATTTCTAAGACTCTCTTCGATCTAAAGCTGGACTTGCAAGTGGCCAAGGTCAGTACGCACTTAGACCAAGTCGTTGACGTGTTCTACGTGACTGACTTAGACGGCCAGAAAATCACGGAACCAACTCGACTCTACACGCTTCGACATAGCCTTTTAAGAGCCATCGAATCCGATGAACCGCGAATGGAAAAGACCCAAACGTAGCTTTGGCTCCGATGCAAACCCTCTCCGACCTTTCAGGCCGACTCTCCCAGAGGGAGAGTGACTTCACCCTCCCTCCGGGAGGGTCGAGCGAGGGGAGGGTCGAGCGAGGGGAGGGTATGACTCATTCTGCCGCTCGCCTAAGCGCTGCTACGGCGCATGAAATGGTTCGTCCCGCGTCACGGATTGCCGCTGCTCTATCCTAGGACTGCCTCGATATCCTAGGACTGCCTCGATGCTTGAGTCGTCAGCTTTACCAGTGCCTGCCTCAACTCTCGGACTTTGAGCGGCATGGCTATCAACACATGGTTCGGACTGGTTTTCGCTCCGCGTACAATGTACTGCTGCTTTGGATCCACCAACATGACAACCGGAATATGCTTGGTGTGTTCCTGTTCGGAGAATTGATTGAAAGCCTCGAGCGCCAGGTTGCCCAGGTCCGGTGCACACAAAACGACACAATCCGCTGGCGGAGTTTCATCGGGCGTGAATTTGTCCAGCGCTCGTTCTGGATCGCCAAAAATGAGGACGCGGTAACCGCGTTTCTTAAGTTTTTCACGCAAAATATTTTGCAGCTCTGGCTTGCTCTCAACGATGATCAACGTCTTGCCCTGACCCTCTTTTGCCTCCTCCTCATTGATCGTTTGGATCGCATGTGATGACTCTTTCTTCTCGCCAATCCCTCCATCGGCGTTTTCTAACCGTTTGATGGCTGCTTGCACATCACTCAGAATGGCACCGGTTGTCTGGTATCTTTTCTCTGGATCGAATTCCAAGGCCTTGTTGCAAATAGCGTAGATGGAATCGGGCAAGCCCTGGATTCGTTCATTGAGTGGCGGAAAATCGGTAAAGCGAGAAATGCTTAACCGTTGCATACGGTCACGGGTTTCAATGAGCGCGGGTTTGCCGCAAACCACGTTGTAAAAAATGACTCCAACAAAGAATAAATCGCTTCGCGGATCTCCTTTGCGAACGCCCGTTCCTCGTTCCAAGGCCGCGTAGTCGATCGCTCGAGCGCTAGGGCAGTCAGCGATCGCTTCCGGCGAGGAAACATCCGCCATCGCAGCCAATCCAAAGTCCACGAGTTTGCAGCGTCCACTCGCATGCACCAATACGTTTGTTAGTTTCAAATCGCGGTGCGTTATCCCCTTGGAACTAGCGAAATCAAGTCCCGCACAAATATCCTGCATCATATTTAGGGCATCGGCCGGACCGAATATACCTCGAATCTTCATGATCTCCCGCAGCGTCTCGCCCTCAACAAATTCCATTACCAAGTAGGGCGAACGAGCATCGTTTTCGATTTCGTAGATCGTAACAATGTTCGGGTGCCGCAGCTGCAAACCCATTCGCCCTTCGCGGAGGAACTGCTCGACCGAAGCGACCAGATCGCGGTGCCTTCGACGCAATACCTTGATGGCCACGACTCGACCCGTTTCGCGGTGCACACAACGGAACACGCGGGCAAACGTACCGGCTCCAATCATGTACAGAACTCGGTATTGTCCGTAAAAGAATCCAAGCCGTTCCCCCGTCATCATTCGATCCAATTGGAAATTCGTAAGAATCCCCTTTCGAAGGAGGAGGTTCTTGATGTCCTCAAGCTTGACATCGCTGGTACGCAGTTCTCCCCAAAACCTATCAATCTGTTCGGAAGTAGCTAGCTCCAAATCGATAACGCGCTGAGTAAGGGACCTTGGCGTAAATTCCATCGAAACGTCTGACCGACGAAGAGTGAGGTGGAGGAAAGGAGTACATTCAACTCCTCTAGACTAAGCCAAATCATCACAGCAAGCAAACCATTAAACAAACAGGCGAGTCGATTCAGGC
>Ga0105048_10011486_pt1 | contig 13961 bp, 11 predicted proteins | sample MAT05_FD_78382 | JGI IMG/M metagenome (GOLD analysis project Ga0105048, IMG submission 78382) | Freshwater microbial communities from Lake Fryxell liftoff mats and glacier meltwater in Antarctica - MAT-05 | ecosystem: Environmental > Aquatic > Freshwater > Ice > Liftoff microbial mat | place...
CGCGCTGCCATGGCTTCGATGAGCGGCAGGCCATGGCGGCCGATGGCGTGGTTCACCGCCACGTCTTCTTCTGCGATGGCATTGGCGCCTGCCCAGGCCACGTCTGCACGTGCCGCTTCGGGCGCTGGCAGCACCTGGGCCAGCAAGCGGTCCAGCGCCCACGCCAGGTTCACGGCGGTGGGCCGTGCGCCTTTCAGAAAAGTCGCCGTATTCAGCAGCGCAGCCTCAGACGCGTCGCGCCGGGCCTGCATCGCCAGGCCGTAGGCCGCCACCGCGCCGATCAGCGGTGCGCCACGCACCCACATTTCGCGGATGGCCACGAAGACGTCGCGCGGGCTCGCCAAGGGCCGCATCTGCAGCCGGTGCGGCAGCAAGCGCTGGTCGATGACTTCGATGGCCTGCCCCCCGGGCAAGGCACGCACCGGGCGCAGGGCAATGCCGTTCACGAGCATGGCAACGTCAACGCTTGGCAAGACGCTGCCAGGTCTCGACCACGGAATCTGGGTTCAGCGAGATAGAAACAATGCCTTCCTGAGCCAGCCAGTCGGCGAAGTCGGGGTGGTCGCTCGGGCCCTGGCCGCAGATGCCGACGTACTTGCCGGTGGCGCGGCAGGCGGCGATGGCGCGCGAGATCATGGCCTTCACCGCGGGGTCGCGCTCGTCGAAGTCGCCGGCCAGTTGCTCGATGCCGCTGTCGCGGTCCAGCCCCAGCGTCAGCTGCGTGAGGTCGTTGCTGCCGATGGACATGCCGTCGAAGTGTTCCAGGAACTGCTCGGCAAGGATGGCGTTGCTCGGCACCTCGCACATCATGATCAGGCGCAGGCCGTCCTTGCCGCCATCGGCAGCGCGCTGCAGGCCGCGATCGGCCAGCATCTGCTTCACGGTGGCCGCCTGCTTCACCGTGCGCACGAAGGGCACCATGATCTCGACGTTGCTCAGGCCCATGTCGGTGCGCACGCGCTTGAGCGCTTCGCACTCCATCGCGAAGGCATCGCTGAAATCACCGCTGATGTAGCGGCTGGCACCGCGAAAGCCCAGCATCGGGTTCTCTTCATCGGGCTCGTATCGCGTGCCGCCGATGAGCTTGCGGTACTCGTTGCTCTTGAAGTCGGACAGCCGCACGATCACCGTCTTGGGCCAGAAGGCTGCGGCGATGGTGGCAATGCCTTCGGCCAGTTTGTCGACGTAGAACGCGCGCGGTGATGCATGGCCGCGGGCCACGCTTTCCACGGCCTTCTTCAGGTCGGCGTCGATGTTGGGGTAGTCGAGGATCGCCTTCGGGTGCACGCCGATGTTGTTGTTGATGATGAATTCAAGCCGCGCCAGGCCGACGCCGCTGTTGGGCATCGGCGCGAAGTCGAAGGCCAGTTGCGGGTTGCCCACGTTCATCATGATCTTGATGGGGCAATACGGCATCTCGCCGCGCACGACATCGCTGATCTCGGTTTCCAGCAGGCCGTCGTAGACGAAGCCGGTGTCGCCCTCGGCGCAGCTGACGGTAACGAGCGAGTCTTCGCTCAAGTGCTCGGTGGCGTCGCCACAGCCCACCACGGCCGGAATGCCGAGTTCACGCGCGATGATGGCGGCGTGGCAGGTGCGGCCGCCGCGGTTGGTAACGATGGCACTGGCGCGTTTCATCACCGGTTCCCAGTTGGGGTCGGTCATGTCGGTGACGAGCACATCACCGGGCTGCACGCGGTCCATCTCGGCCGTGGTGCGCACCAGCCGCACCGGGCCCGTGCCCACCTTCTGCCCGATGGCGCGGCCTTCGGCCAGCACGGTGTTTTTCGTGCGGTCACCCTTGATGCGAAAGCGCTGCTCCACCTTGCCGGCAGACTGGCTCTTCACGGTCTCGGGGCGCGCCTGCAGGATGTAGAGCTGGCCATCGACGCCGTCCTTGCCCCACTCGATGTCCATCGCGCGGCCGTAGTGTTTTTCGATGATCACCGCGTACTTCGCCAGCTCCATCACCTCGGCGTCGTTCAGCGAGTAGCGGTTGCGCTGCTCGGGCGGCGTGTCGATCGTCTGCACCAGCTTTCGCGGCAAAGACGGGTCAGACGGCTGGTCGGCGGCGCTGGCGAACTCCATGCGCTGCAGCTTGCTGCCCAGGCCGCGGCGGATGACCGCAAATTTGCCCGCCTTCAGCGAGTGTTTGTGGACATAGAACTCGTCGGGGTTCACAGCACCCTGCACCACCAGTTCACCCAGGCCGTAGCTGCTGGTGATGAAGACGACTTCGGGGAAGCCGCTCTCGGTGTCGATGGTGAACATCACGCCGGCCGAGCCGAGGTCGGAACGCACCATGCGCTGCACCCCGGCAGACAAGGCCACCTCCTGGTGGTCGTAACCTTTGTGCACGCGGTAGCTGATGGCACGGTCGTTGTACAGCGAGGCGAAGACTTCCTTCATGCGGTGCAGCACGTCTTCGATGCCGGTGACGTTCAGGAAGGTTTCCTGCTGGCCGGCGAAAGAAGCATCAGGCATGTCTTCTGCCGTGGCCGACGAGCGCACGGCAAAACTCGCCGTGGTGTTGCCTTCGGTCAGGCGCGCGAACTGCTCGCGGATGGCCGCCTCAAGCGCAGCGGGCAGTGGTGTGTCGACGATCCAGCCGCGGATCTCTGCACCGGCTGCAGCCAGCGCATTCACATCTTCGACATTCAGCGTGGCCACCTTCGCCTGAATGCGCTGCGCCAGACCCTCATGCTGGAGGAAGACGCGGAAGGCGTGTGCCGTGGTGGCGAAGCCGCCGGGCACGCGCACACCGGTGGCACTGAGCTGGCTGATCATCTCGCCGAGGCTGGCGTTCTTGCCGCCCACCGCCTCGACATCGGTCATTCTCAGTTGTTCAAACGGGGCGACCAGGGCGGTCGCCAGGTGGGTTGATGACATGGGGAGGCTCCGAAGTGTGAAAAAACCGGTGCTTCCGCAAGCCGCTCAATAGCCCATGCCCACGCGACGGCATGTTGATCTTCTTCGGGCGGTGGCGTGGGTTTCAAGGTGGGCTTCTGGAGAGGTTCTGGCGTGTCGTTCAACGCGTCGCTGGAGCAGCGTTTGGCGCAACGAAGCCAACGGAAAGTTGAGTTGATTCTAAGGACTTCTTCCCTATGATGACCCCGGCGTCACCCCGACGCGACCCGCATTCGAACAGCCATGACCGAACGTACCGTGTTCTTCGTCTCGGACGGCACCGGCATCACCGCCGAGACCTTCGGCAATTCCATCCTGAACCAGTTTCCGGCCAAGCCTCGCCATGTGCGCCGGCCCTTCATCGACACGCCCGACAAGGCCGGTGCGGTGCTGCTGGAGATCAACGTGACGGCCGAACGCGAGGGCAAGCGCCCCATCGTCTTCATCACGCTGATCAACGAAGACGTGCGCAACATCATCCACAGCGAGCAGTGCAAGGGCCTGGTGCTGGACATGTTCCGCAGCTTCGTCGAGCCGCTGGAAGTGGAGTTCGGCGTCAAGAGCAACCACCGCGTGGGCCGCTTCAGCGACGCCAGCGCCAGCCGCGAGTACCACGACCGCATCGAGGCCATCAACTTCAGCCTGGCGCACGACGACGGCCAGAGCGCGCGCAACCTCGACATGGCCGATGTCATCCTGCTCGGCGTCAGCCGCAGCGGCAAGACACCGACCAGCCTCTACCTGGCCATGCAGCACGGCATCAAGGCAGCCAACTACCCGCTGATTCCCGAAGACTTCGACCGCGGGCGCCTGCCCACGCCGCTGACGCCGTACAAGCGCAAGTGCTTCGGCCTGACCATCAACCCAGAACGGCTGGCGCAGATTCGCAACGAGCGGCGGCCCGACAGCAAATACGCCGCCTTGCAGAACTGCCGCTACGAGGTGAACGAGGCCGAGGCCATGATGCGGCGCGAAGGCATAGGCTGGCTGAGCAGCACGCACAAGTCCATCGAAGAGATTGCCACCACCATCCTGCGCGACTTGCGGCCGGACAGGCTGATTTATTGACCACCCCGGCGCGCTCTCGGCGCCTCAACTCGACGGGCGCTGCCAGTGGCTCGGCAACGCCGGTTCCTCAGCGGCCGCTCGGTTCAGAGCGCGAGACGCCTCGCTGATTCATACAAGCACACCGCGGCTGCGGCGGCGACGTTCAGCGACTCTTCGCCGCCCGGCTGCGGAATGCGCACCTGCAACGCACAGCGCGCCAGCAGTTCGGCATGCACGCCCTGCCCTTCGTGGCCCAGCACCCAGGTACACGGCTGCGGCAATGGGGCCTGCGGCAGCAGATGGCCGGCATGCGAACTGGTGGCCACCAGCGGCACACCCAGGCTCGCCAGGACCTCGGCTTCCACCCCTTCCACCAGATGCAGGCCGAAGTGCGCGCCCATGCCGGCACGCAGCACCTTCGGCGACCACAGCGCCACCGTGCCCTTCAGCGCCAGCACCTGCAGCACACCGAAGGCAGCAGCGGTGCGCAGGATGCTGCCCACGTTACCCGGGTCCTGCACGCGGTCGAGCACGACGCTGGCCACGCCGCTCAAAGGTGCGGCCTGCTCGGGTACATCGATCAAGAAGCCGATAGAGGGTGGCGATTCCAGCGCGCTGCAGGCCTTGAATAGCGCTGCGGGCACCAGCGCCACGCGTGCCGCCCAGGCAGCCAGGTCGCGCAACTCGGGGTGCACCCAGGCGTCTTCGTTCACCACCGCCTGCAGCGCTGCGTGGCCACGTGCGCGCAGTGCCGCGCACAGATGTTCGCCCTCGATCCACACCTGCCCGCCACGGCGGTAGGCCGCACCGTCCTGCGCCAGCTTGCGCAGACGCACGAGCAGCGGGTTGTCCTTCGACGTGACGTGCACGACGGGGCGCGGCGTCTCGGTCATTCGGGTTTCAAGGTGGCGCGCACCGGCGCAAAGCTGCGGCGGTGTTCGGGGCATGCGCCGTGCTGCTGCAACGCGGCCAGATGCGCGGGCGTGGGGTAGCCCTTGTGACCGTCGAAGCCGTACTGCGGGTGCAGGGCATGCAGCGCCTGGCACAAGCGGTCGCGGTGCACCTTGGCCAAGATGGACGCCGCCGAGATCGCCGGCACCAGCGCGTCGCCCTTGACCACCGCAGCCGCCGGCATCTTGAGAACCGGCACGCGGTTGCCATCCACGACCACGCGGTGCGGCGGCAGGCGCAGCGCTTCCACCGCCCGGCGCATCGCCAGCAACGTGGCCTGCAGGATGTTCAGGCGGTCTATCTCTTCGGCGCTGGCCTCGGCAATGGCGCAGCACAGGGCCTTGGCGCGGATTTCGTCGAAGAGGGCCTCGCGCCGGCGTGCAGTGATCACCTTCGAGTCGCGCAGGCCGCGTATCGGCTGCCGTTCGTCCAGGATGACTGCCGCGGCCACCACCGGCCCGGCCAGCGGGCCGCGGCCGGCCTCGTCGATGCCCGCGAGCAGGCCCGGCTGGTCCCAGCCGAAGCCGAGCTGCTCAAGCCTGAAGGACTTGCGCGATGGCATCGGCGGCACAGCGCGCGGTGTCGCGCCGCAGGCTGTGGTGCAGGTCGTCGAAACGGCGCGCCAGCGCGGCCGCTGCGGGGCGGTCGTCCAGCCAGCGCAGCGTGGCTGCGGCAAGTGCTTCGGGCTGGCAGTCTTCCTGGATGAGTTCAGGCACGACGAACTCGCGGCTCAGGATGTTCGGCAGGCCCACCCAGGGTTGCAAGCGCATGCGTTTCATCAGCTGCCAGCTGAGGCTGTTCATGCGATAGCCGATGACCATGGGCCGCTTGAACAGCGCCGCTTCAAGCGTGGCGGTGCCGCTGGCGATCAAGGTCACGTCGCAGGCGGCCAGCGCCGTGTGCGACTGGCCGTCCAGCAACTGCAGCGGCACGCCCGGTGCGTGGACTTGCACCAGCGGCGCCAACAGCTCGCGCAGGCCGGGCGAGATAGGCAGCACGAAGCGCAGGCCAGGGCGCTGCCGGTGCATCAAGGCCACGGCCTGCAGGAAAGCCGGAGCGATGTACTGGATTTCGCTGTGGCGGCTGCCCGGCAGCACAGCAACCATTGCGTCTGAATCGGCCAGCTGCAGCGCGCGGCGGCTCTCGCCGCGCGGCACTTGCAGCGGGATGGCATCGGCCAGCGGGTGGCCCACGAAAGTGGCCGCGACACCGTGGGCGCGCAGCATGTCGGGCTCGAAGGGAAAGAGGCACAGCACGTGGTCGCAACTGGCCGCCATCTTCTTCGCGCGCCCGCCCCGCCAGGCCCAGATCGACGGGCAAACGAAGTGCACGGTCTTGATGCCGGCGGCCTTCAGCCGCTTTTCCAGCCCCAGGTTGAAATCGGGCGCATCCACACCGACAAAAACCGCTGGCGGGTCTTGCAGCAGGCGTCGGGCCAAGGCGTCGCGAATGCCCGAGATTTCACGGTAGTGCCGCAGCACTTCCACATAGCCGCGCACGGCCAGCTTTTCGTGGGGCCACCAGGCGTCGAAGCCCTGCGCGGCCATGCGCGGCCCGCCAATACCCGCAGCCTGCAGCGCGGGCCAGCGTTGCTTCAAGCCGGCGAGCAGCAGCCCCGCGAGCAGGTCGCCCGAGGCCTCGCCGGCGACCATGGCCAGGCGCATGGCAGCAGCGTCAGCGAACGATGCCGCGCGTGGCGGCAGCGACGAAGTTCAGCAGCAATTCGATGTCGTCATCACCACCGTCAACGCTGCCGCGCAGCGCCGCGATGGCCTCGCGCGCCTTCTCCAGCGTCAGGCCTTCGCGGTAGAGCAGCTTGTGCATTTGCTTGATGAGGCCGATGCGCTCGCGCGAAAAACCTCGCCTGCGCAGGCCTTCGGCGTTGATGCCGGCCACGCCCAGCGGGTGGCCGGTGGCGGTCATGAAGGGCGGCACATCTTGCGAGACATGGCTTTGAAAGCCCAGCATCACGTGCGCGCCGATCTTGCAGAACTGGTGCACCCCCGACAGCCCGCCGACGATGGCCCAGTCGCCCACGTGCACGTGGCCGGCGAGCGTGGCGTTGTTGGCCAGGATGATGTGGTGGCCCAACTGCGCGTCGTGAGCCACGTGCACGTAGGCCATGCACCAGTTGTCGTCGCCCACGCGGGTGATGCCGCCGTCTTGCGTGGTGCCGCGGCTGAAGGTGCAGAACTGGAAGATGGTGTTGCGGTGGCCGATGACCAGTTCGGTGGGCTCGCCGCGGTACTTCATGTCCTGTGGCGCGCAGCCCAGTGCCGTGTGCGCGTGAACCACGTTGTCGCGGCCGAGCGTCATGGGGCCGTCCAGCGTGCAGTGCGCGCCGATGCGGGTGCCTTCACCGATGTGCACGCCAGCGCCGATGACGGCATAGGGGCCCACTCGGACCGACGCCGCCAACTCGGCCGCGGGGTCGACGATGGCGGTGGCGTGAATCTGCGTCATTGCAGCGTCAGGGCGCGACCACCCGGCGCATCGTGCACATCAGGTCGGCCTCGGCCACCGTGGCACCTTCAACGGTAGCCTTGGCGTGATAGCGGTAGACGCCCGATTTCACGCGGTCGATGCGCGCTTCCAGGATGAGCTGGTCGCCTGGGCCCACGGGCTTCTTGAAGCGCGCGTTGTCGATGCCGGCGAAGTAAACCACCGTGTCATCGCCCGGTTCGGCGTCGGCGCTTTCGAACGACAAAATCGCGGCGGCCTGGGCCAGCGCCTCCAGCATCAGCACACCCGGCATCACCGGCCGCACCGGGAAGTGGCCCATGAAAAACGGCTCGTTGATGGTGACGTTCTTCAGCGCCTTGATGCGCACGTTTTTCTCGAGTTCCAGCACACGGTCGACCAGCAGGAACGGGTATCGGTGCGGCAACTTGCGCAGGATGTATTGGATGTCCATCGGGGTCACGTCTTCTTCTCCAGGGCGCGCAGCCGTTCTCGCAGCGAATGCAGTTGTCTCAGGGTGGCAGCGTTCTTTTCCCAGCTGGCATTGTCATCGAAGGGAAACATGCCGCTGTACTGCCCCGGCTTGCGGATGGACCGGCTGATCACCGTCGCTGCGGTGATGTGCACGTGGTCGCAGATTTCGAGGTGTCCGAGGATGATGGCGCCACCGCCAGCCGTGCAATGGCGCCCGATGCGCGCGCTGCCGGCCACGCCCACGCAGCCCGCGAAGGCCGTGTGCGCACCGACATGCACGTTGTGGCCGATCTGCACGAGGTTGTCGAGCTTCACGCCGTCTTCAAGCACGGTGTCTTCCAGCGCGCCGCGATCGATGCAGGTGTTGGCGCCGACCTCGACGTCGTCACCGATCAGCACGCCACCCAGCTGCTCGATCTTTTCCCACCAGGCGCCGGCTTCGTCGCGCGCCGGCGCAAAGCCGAAACCGTCGGCACCGATGACCGCGCCGCTGTGCACGATGGCGCGCGCGCCGATGCGGCAGGCCTCGCCCAGAGTCACACGCGGCTTGAGCACCGTGCCTGCGCCTACGGCGGCATCGGCGCCGATGTGACACTGCACGCCCACCACGGCACCAGCCGCCACTTCGGCACCGGCCGCCACGAAGGCCAGCGCACCGACGGAGGCCGTGGCATGGATGTGCGCGCCCTGCTCCACCACGGCGCTGGCGTGAACCCCGGGCAGCGGCGCGCGGCGACCATGTGCTGCCCACCACTGCGTCAGTCTGGCAAAGGCGAGATAGGGGTCGGCGCAGACGATGGCCGCGCCGCGCGCGGTGGCGGCTTCGCGCATACCGGGGCCGACGATCACGCAGCCGGCCTGCGAAAGCGCCAGCTGCGGCTCGTAACGCGGGTTGGAGAGGAAGCTGATGGTCTGCGCATCGGCAGATTCCAGCGGCCCGATGCGGCTGACGGTGAGTTCGTCGTCGCCGATGAGCTCGCCGCCCAGATAGCGGCTCAGTTCACCGAGACGCGCACGCACCACCACCACGGACCCGCAGCGTGAACCTTACCTGCCCGGTGCGGCAGCGGTCGGCGCGTTCAACGTGCGGATCACCTTGTCGGTGATGTCGACGCGGCTGCTGGCAAACACGACTTCCTGCAGGATGAGGTCGTACTTTTCGCTCTCGTAGATTTGGCGGATGACGCGGTTGGCCCGCTCCACCACCGCAGCCAGCTCTTCATTGCGGCGCTGGTTCAGGTCTTCCTGGAACTCGCGGCGCTTGCGCTGCAGATCGCGGTCCTGGTCGACCAGTTCTCGCTGACGGCGCTGCAACTCGGCGGGCGCCAATGTCGGGCCGTCTTTCTCCAGCTTGTCGGCCGCCGCCTTGAGCCTGGTCGTGGCGTCGTTCAGGTCGCGCTCGCGCTTGCCGAACTCGGTTTCCAGCTTGGTTTGCGCGGCCTTTGCGGCGTTCGAATCGCGCAGCACGCGCTCGCTGTTGACATAGCCGATCTTCAGTTCTTGCGCCAGGGCCGGCGCCGCCACGGCAACAGACAGGGCGGCGGCGGCGAACCAGCGCGCAAGGTTGGCCGTCGCATTGACGTGGGCGAAGCGCTGGGGGGCGAACATCTTCATCAGAAGGCAGTCCCGATCTGGAATTGGAAGCGTTGGATTCTATCGTTGCGCTGCAGGCTCAAGGGCTTGCCCCAGCTCAGCTTCAAGGGGCCAACAGGTGAGATCCACGACAGGCCGACGCCGGCCGAAGAGCGAACGGAATCGCCGGTGATGGTTTCGTCCTCGCGCCAGACGTTGCCGGCATCGACGAAAGCAAAGATGCGCAGCGACTTGTCGCTGCCCGTGCCCGGCACCGGAAAGTACAGTTCGGTGTTGACGTTGATGCGCTTGGCGCCGCCGATGTAGGCCCCGGTGGGGTCGACCACACCCAGCGAACTTTGCTCGAAGGCGCGCACCGTGCCCAGGCCGCCACCGTAGAAGTTCTTGAACACCGGGAAGGGGTTGCCACCCAGGCCCTTGCCCCAGCCGATTTCGGCATTGAAGCCCAGAGACATCCGAAAGGGCAGTTGCCAGTACTCCTGGTACTGCGCGTTGGCGCGCAGGTAACGCACATCGCCAGCCACGGTCCACTCGAGGTTCAAGCGCTGATAGCGACCTGCCGTGGGCACCAGAACACTGTCCCGCGCGTCGCGTGACCAGCCCAGCGTGAGGGGGAAGGACGTCGTCTTGTCGCCGTACAGCGTGCGGTAGTTCAGGTAGGAAAGCGGTATGCCGGTCGAGGTACCGATTTCGGTGCGTTCGACGCCGAGCCCCAGAAAGACGGTGTCGTATTCGGAGAAAGGCACACCAAAACGCACCGAAGCGCCGGGGGTCTTCAGGTCGTAGGTGTCGCCCAGGCTGTTGATGGGGCGGCTGGTGCGGTAGAAAACGTCGATGGCGCGCGAGATGCCGTCCACCGTCCAGTAGGGGTCGACCGTGCTCACCACCACCGTGCGGGCGAACTTGCTCGTGTTCAGCTCGATACCCAGGTAATTGCCCGAGCCGAAGGCGTTTTCCTGCTTCACCGATGCCGTGAACGTCAGGCGCTCGGCATTCGAATAACCGGCGCCGACCAGCAGGTTGCCGGTGGGTTTCTCGACCACGTTGACGACCAGGTCGACGTGGTCGGGGGTGCCCGGCACCTCGTTCGTGTCGATGCCGATGTCTTCCTTGAAATAACCCAGGCGCTCGACGCGCTCCTTGCTCAGCTTGATCAGGCCGCCGTCGTACCAGGCGCCTTCGAGCTGACGAAACTCGCGGCGTATGACTTCGTCGCGCGTGCGCGAGTTGCCCGCCACGTCGATGCGCCGCACATAGACGCGCCGGCTCGGCTCGGCCGCGAACACCACCGCCACCTGCCCTGTGGCGCGGTCGATCTCGGGGCGTGCTTCGATGCGCGCGAAGGCGTAGCCGTACAAGCCAAAGAGGTCGGTGAACCGCTTCGTCGTGGCTGTCACGGCGTCGCCGCGGTACGGCTGGCCGGGGCGCAGCAGCACGAAGGCGCGGAACTCGTCTTCCTTGCCCAGGTAGTCGCCTTCCAGCCTTACCGAGGTGATGGTGTAGGGCTGGCCCTCCTTGATGGAGATGGCCACGGAGATGGTCTGCTTGTCGGGCGAGATCGTGACCTGCGTGCTCTCGATGTTGAATTCGAGGTAGCCGCGGTTCACGTAGTAGGCACGCAGCTTTTCCAGATCGGCATTGAGCTTGCTGCGCGAGTAGCGGTCGGTCTTGCTGTACCAGGTGAACCAGCCGGTGGGCGTGAGCTCGAACAGGTCGCGCAGCGTGCGTTCGCTGAACACCGTGGCGCCGACGATGCGGATCTCCTGGATGCGCGCAGCCTCACCCTCGGTCATCGTGAAGGTCACGTTGACACGGTTGCGCTCGAGCGGTGTGATGGTCGTCACCACCTCGGCGCCGTAGAGGCTGCGGCCCAGGTACTGCCGCTTGATTTCCTGCTCTGCGCGATCGATCAGCGCGCGGTCGAAAGGCAGACCCTCGCCGATGCCGGCGTCGCGCAGGCTCTTGGTCAGCGGCTCCTTGTCGAATTCCTTCAGACCGACGAAGCTGACGGCACCGATGATCGAACGCTCGTCGGCAATGACGATGGCGACCTCGCCTTCGATCTCGATGCGCACGTCCTTGAACAGGCCGGTGGCGAAGAGCGCGCGCAGGGCGGCCGAGCCCTTGTCGTCGGTGTAGGTGTCGCCGATGCGAAAAGGCAGCGCGGCGAAGACCGTGCCAGGGTCGGTGCGTTGCAGCCCTTCCACACGGATGTCCTTCAGCACGAAGGGTGTGACTGCCAAGGCGGCCGGTGCTGCAAGCGCGGCGGCCAGTGCCACGGTGAGCACGGCCACGGGGCCAAACTGGCCGTTCGGCCCAATCGGAAACACAGGGAACATGGGATTCAGTGCAGGCCCAGAAGGCGGGCTACGTCGTTGAAAAGGGCGACCGACATCATCATCAGCAACACCGCGATGCCGCCGCGTTGCAGCCGGGCCAGCCAGAGGTCGGAGACGGGGCGGCCAGTGATGCCTTCGAAAATGTAATACATCAGGTGACCGCCATCGAGCATCGGCAGCGGCAACAGGTTCAGCACGCCGAGGCTGACGCTGACCAGGGCCAGGAAACCGAGGTAGTAGGCCAGGCCCTGGTTGACCGATTGACCGGCGTAGTCGGCAATCGTCAGCGGCCCGCTCAGGTTCTTCAGCGATGCCTCGCCGATGATCATTCGGCCCAGCATCTTCACCGTCAGCACAGAAATGTCCCAGGTGCGCACCACGCCCTGCTGCAGGCCTTCGAAGACGCCGTGCTGCACGGTTTCCATCACCGGCGCCTGCCCCGGCACGGCCTCGACACGGCCGAAGGTCTTGCCGCCTTCGCTGACGACGCGGGGCAGCACCGTCACGGCCAGCGTGCGGCCGTCGCGTTCGACCAGCCATTGTTGAGCCAGCGGCTGGCCCTCGCGCAGGCTGCCACGCACACGGTCGACGATGTTCTGTGCATCGGCGACAGGTTGCTCATCGATGCTGAGCACGCGGTCGCCGCGCTGCAGGCCTGCCGTGGCTGCGGGCCCGCCAGCCTTCACCTCGCCCAGCACCGGCTCGCGCCAGGCCTGCCCCAGGCCGATGCGCGTGATGAGCGCGGCATCGACCTCGCGGGCATCGACACCGGACATGTCGATGTCGACCGTGCGCGGGCCTCGACCGTCGCGGTTGCTCACCTGCAGGCGCAGCGACCGCTGATGCAAGGCGGCCTGTGTCACTTCCCAGCGCAGATCGGTCAGCGAGCGCAGATCGCGCCATTCATCGTCGCCCTGGCCGATGGCGCGCACCCAGTCGCCCGCGCGCAGGCCCGCACGTTCGGCCAGGCTGCCGGCCGCGGGCGGCCCGATCCATGCCTTGGGTTCCTGCACCCCGATCCAGTTCGCCGCGGCGAAGAGCAGCACTGCCAGGCCCAGGTTGGCCAGCGGCCCGGCCAGGACGATGGCCGCGCGTTGCCAGAGCTTCTTGCGGTTGAAGGCCTGGCTGAGCTGGCCGGGTGCGACCGGCGCTTCGCGCTCATCGAGCATGCGCACGTAGCCGCCCAAGGGCAAAGCGCACAGCACGAACTCGGTGGCATCGGGGCTGCTCTGCCGACGCAGAAGCACACGGCCGAAGCCGACGGAAAAACGCAGCACCTTCACGCCGCAGGCCACCGCCACGCGGTAGTGGCCGTACTCGTGGATGACGACGAGGATGCCCAGCGTGAGCAGGAAGGCAAGGACTGTCGTGATCACAGCGTCAACCCCCGCATCTGTTCACGGGCGACGGCGCGGGCCTGGGTGTCGAGGGCGATCAGGTCTTCCAGCGTGTGGTCAGGGCTCAGGCGAGGCTCCAGGGTTTCGATGGTGCGGGCGTTGACGCTGTGAATGGCCGTGAAGCCGATCGTTCCATCGAGAAAGGCTGCCACCGCCACTTCGTTGGCGGCGTTCAGCACCGCGGTGCTGCCGCATGGGCCGCGCAGTGCATCCCAGGCCAGTTGCAGGCCAGGAAACCGCTTCGGATCAGGCGCCTCGAAATGCAGCGCCTGCGTCTGCAGGAAATCAAGCCGCGGCGCGCCCGATTCGATGCGTTCCGGGAACGAGAGGCCATAGGCGATGGGCACCTTCATGTCGGGCGAGCCCAGCTGTGCCAGCACGCTGCCGTCGCGGCACACCACCATCGAATGGATGATGCTCTGCGGATGAATGACGACGCGAATGTTTTCGGGCGCAAGGTCGAACAGCCAGCGCGCCTCGATGACCTCCAGTGCCTTGTTCATCATCGTGGCCGAGTCCACCGAAATCTTGCGGCCCATCACCCAGTTCGGGTGGGCCACGGCCTGCGCCGGGGTCACCTCATGCAAGGTCTCGGGGTCGCGCTGGCGGAACGGCCCGCCGCTGGCGGTGAGGATGATGTGGTCGATGCGGCGGGCCCAGGTGCTGCGGTCTTCGGGCAGGCACTGGAAGATCGCCGAGTGTTCACTGTCGATGGGCAGCAGCGTGGCGCCGCCGTCCTTCACGGCCTGCATGAAGAGCGCGCCGCCCACCACGAGCGCTTCCTTGTTGGCCA
>Ga0105048_10011487_pt1 | contig 13961 bp, 11 predicted proteins | sample MAT05_FD_78382 | JGI IMG/M metagenome (GOLD analysis project Ga0105048, IMG submission 78382) | Freshwater microbial communities from Lake Fryxell liftoff mats and glacier meltwater in Antarctica - MAT-05 | ecosystem: Environmental > Aquatic > Freshwater > Ice > Liftoff microbial mat | place...
GTTCTGGTTCATTCCGCAGCACAACGACGTCGTGAGTATCGGCGTCGTCGGCGACATGGACTACATCTTCAAGCCGGGCGAAAACGCCACGATGGAAGACATCTTCTGGCGGGAGGTGGGCAACTGCCCGGCCATCCGGGACCGCCTGGAAGGCAGCGAGCGGGTGGCCGAGTACCGCACCACGAAGGACTTCAGCTACCGCGCCAGCCGGACCGCCGGCGACGGGTGGGTGCTGGTCGGAGACGCCTTCGGGTTCCTCGACCCGATCTACTCCAGCGGCCTGCAACTGGCCTTCCGGTCCGGCACCATGGCCGCCGACGCCATCACCGACGGGATCAAGACTGGCGACCTGAGCGGGGCCAAACTCGGCGCGTGGGGGCCGGACTTCGTCGCCGGCATGGACCGCATCCGCAAGCTGGTGTACGCCTACTACGAGGGGTTCAGCTTCGGCCGGTTCGTGTCGCGGTACCCGCACATGAAGCGGCACATCACCGACTTGCTCATCGGCGACGTGTTCAAGGAGGCGCTGGATGAGGTGTGGGAGCCGATGGCCGTCATCCAGAAGGAACTGGACGCGATGCCGGAGACTCAAGCCGAACTGGAAATGTCGGCCGCGTGACCGGGGGTCCGTCCCGCCTCACCTTGTCGGGAGAGACGGGACGGACCGCGCGGAGTCGGAGGCATGTCCGACCCGCTCAGCCGTCGGACAGCAGCTTGGACGGGTCGGAGAACAGTTGCGCGAGTCGGCTGGTGAACCGCGCGCCGTCGGCCCCGTCGATGACCCGGTGGTCGTAGGTCAGGCTCAGCGGCAGCATCAAGCGCGGGACGATCTGGCCGTCCCTCACCACCGGCTGCTGGCTGGACCGGCACATGCCCAGGATCGCCACCTCCGGGTAGTTCACGATGGGCGTGAAGCTGGTGCCGCCGATGCCGCCCAGGTTCGTGATGGTGAAGGTCCCGCCCCGCATGTCGTCGATGGCCAGTTTGCCGGCGCGGGCCTTCTCCGCCATCGCCGTGATCTCGGCGGCGATGTCGCCCAAGCTCTTCTTGTCCGCGTCCTTCACCACCGGCACCACGAGGCCCCGCTCGGTGTCCACGGCGATGCCGATGTGGAAATACTTCTTCAGAATCAGCTCGCCGGCGTTCATGTCGTAGCTGCTGTTGAACGTCGGGAACTCCTTAAGCGCCGCGACGCACGCCTTCACCGCCAGCACCGTCCAGGTGATCTTCGCGGCCCCTTTCGCCAGCCCGTCCACCAGCTTCTTGCGGCCGGCTTCCGTGTCGGTGATGTCGGCCAAATCGTTCTGCGTCACCATCGGCATCGTGCGCCAGGCGACGGTCAGGTTCTCGGCGATCTTCTTGCGGATGCCGCTGGCCGGCTTCTTCTCGATGGGGCCGAACTTGGCGAAGTCGGGCATCGCCGGCAGGGTGAAGGCGTTCACCACGCTGCCGCTGAACGACCCGCCGCCCTTCATCCCGGCGCGCTCGGAGCGGACGAACGTCTTCACGTCGTCGAGCGTCACCCGCCCGGCCCGGCCGGACGCTTTCACTTCCCGTAGCGCCACGCCGAGTTCGCGCGCCAGTCGGCGGGTGGCCGGGCCGGCGGGGGTGAGGTCTTTGACGCCGTTGGCGGAGGGGATTCGGTTTGTTCCCCTCTCCCCTTGGGGAGAGGGGTTAGGGGTGAGGGGGACTCTTGGGTTTGGGTTTTGGGGGGAAGTCGCTCCCGCATTATTCGCCGATTCCCCCTCACCCCTGCCCTTCTCCCCCAGGGGAGAGGGAGATGAAGCCATGATGACCGCGATGACCGCGCCCACCGGGATTTTATCGCCGGTCTTGACGCGGACTTCCTCCACCTTGCCGGCCACGTCGGACGGCACCGACACGGCGGCTTTATCCGTCTCCACGTCAATCAGGTCTTGCCCATCCGTCACCGTGTCGCCCGGCTTGATGTGGACGGCGACGACGGTCGCGGCGTCGATCCCTTCGCCCAGGTTCGGCAGTTTGAACTCGACGCGAGTGGGGCCGGCGGGTGCGGCGGGCGGCGGGGGCGAAGCCGGTTTCTCGGCGGACGCGGCGGGTGGCGGCGAGGTCAGAGCCGCGGCGGGTTTCTCGCCGGCGGAGCCGCTGAGCGTGAGGATGACCGCGCCGACGGCCAGTTTGTCGCCGGGCTTTACGGCCACGGTGCCGACGGTGCCGGCGGCGTCGATGGCCACGGACATGGCGGCCTTGTCGGTCTCCACCTCAATGACGTCTTGCCCGTCGGCGACGACATCGCCGGGCGACACCTTCACCGCGACGACGGTGGCCGAATCGATCCCTTCACCGAGGGCGGGCAGTCGGAAGTCCATGGGTTTCTCTGATTCGTCGCCCTATTCCCTGACGGGAGAGGGATTGGGTTTTGTCCCCCCCTCCCGCCAGGGGAGAGGGGAACCAGCAAAGACACAATCCCCTCCCGCGAGGAAAGGGGGGAACAAGTCAAAGCTCACACGGTCCACGGGGCCGGGGCGTCCGGGTTCAGGCCGAGGTCCTTGATCGCCTGCTTGACGACCTGCCGGTCGAGCTTGCCGTCTTCGGCCAGCGCGGACAGGGCGGCGACGGTGACGTGTTCGGCGTCCACCTCGAAGAACCGCCGCAGGTTGGCCCGCGTCTCGGAGCGGCCGAACCCGTCGGTGCCCAGCGCCAGGAGCCGGCCGTCGAGGAACGGGCCGACGCCCTCCGGCCAAATCCGCATGTAGTCGCTGCTGGCGATGATCGGGCCGGCCGTCTGGGCCAGCACCGCCCGGACGTGCGGCACCTTCGCCTCGGCGTCCGGGTGCAGGCGGTTGTACCGCTCGCACGCCAGCGCGTCGCGCCTCAGTTCCTGATAACTGGTCGCACTATAGACGGTGCTGGCGACGCCGTACTTCTCGGCCAGGATCTTCTGCGCCCGTAACACGTCCTGGATGATGACGCCGCTGCCGAGCAGTTGCACTTCGTGCTTGGCCCCGTCCGGCTTCACCGTCTTGAACGGATACAGACCCTTGAGGATGCCGTCGCGGACTTGCTCATTGGGCATGGCCGGCATGTCATACGCTTCGTTATAAATCGTCAGGTAATAAAACTCGTCGATGTTCTGGACGTACATACGGTTAATGCCGTGTTCGATGATGACGGCCAACTCGTAGGCCCACGCGGGATCGTAACTGCGGCAACTGGGGATGGTGGCGGCCACCAGATGACTGTGCCCGTCCTCGTGCTGGAGGCCTTCGCCGTTGATGGTCGTCCGGCCGGCGGTCGCGCCCATCAGGAAGCCGCGGCAGCGGGCGTCGGCGGCGGCCCAGGCCAGGTCGCCGATCCGCTGAAAGCCGAACATGCTGTAGTAGATGTAGAACGGGATCGTATTCACGCCGTGCGTGCTGTACGCGGTGCCGGCGGCGATCCAACTGGACATGCTGCCGGCTTCGTTGATGCCTTCTTGCAGGATTTGCCCGCTGGTGCTTTCCTTGTACTCGGTCAGCGTGCCCTTATCCACGGGCGTATACAGTTGCCCCTTGCTGCTATACATGCCGAACGACTTGTACATGGGCGGCATGCCGAACGTCTGCCCCTCGTCGGGCACGATGGGGACGATCAGCTTGCCGACGTTCGCGTCCTTCATCACCTGCTGCATGAGGCTGACCCACGCCAGCGTCGTGGACTGCGGCTTGCCCTCGGTGGTGCCGGCGTACAGCCGCTCGAACGCCTTGCGGTCGGGCGGGGCGCAGGGGGTGAAAGCCGTGTTGCGGGTGGGGTTGAAGCCGCCGAGCGCCTTCCGCCGGGCGAACAGGTATTCCATCTCCGGGGCGTCGTCGGCCGGGCGGTGGAACGGCGTGTCGGCCATCTGCTCTTCGGTGAACGGCAGTTCGAATCGGTCGCGGAATTGCCGCAGGGCGGTCATCGCCTGCTTCTTGGATTTCTCTTCCGGCGTGAGGTTCGGATCGGCTTCAATGGCGACCGTCAACTTCTTCAGTTGGTGCGTGGTGAACTTGCCCGCCCCGCCCTCGCCGGGGACGCCGTAGCCCTTCACCGTCTTCACGAGGATGACCGTCGGCTGCCCCTTGTGGTCGGTGGCCGACTTGTAAGCGGCGTACACCTTCAGCGGGTCGTGTCCGCCGCGCTTGAGTCCGACCAACTGCCGGTTGGACAGGTGTTCGACGAGCGCCTTCAGTTCCGGGGTGTCGAAGAACGCCTCGCGGATGAACGCCCCGCGCCGCTCGGTGTCTTCGTCTTCCGAGATGAGTTTCTGGGCGTCCTTCTCGGCCTTGGTCCGCATGTCGCGGCCGATGTAGTCGGTGTATTCGCCGTCCACGACGGCCATCATGCGGGCGTGCAGCGCGCCGGTGTAGTCGGCGGCGAGCAGCGCGTCCCAGTCGCTCCCCCACACCACCTTAATGACGTTCCACGCGGCCCCGCGGAACAGCCCTTCGAGTTCCTGAATGATCTTGCCGTTGCCCCGAACCGGGCCGTCGAGCCGTTGCAGGTTGCAGTTGATGACCCACGTCAGGTTGTCCAGCCGCTCGCGGGCGGCCAGGGTGATGCAGCCGAGGCTTTCCGGCTCGTCGCACTCGCCGTCGCCCAGGAAGGCCCACACCCGCGACTGGTCGGCCGTGTCGGACAGCTTCCGGTCCCGCAGGTAGCGGTTGTACCGGGCGTGGTAGATGCTCATGATCGGGCCGAGGCCCATCGACACGGTCGGGTACTGCCAGAAGTCCGGCATCAGCCACGGGTGCGGGTAACTGCTGAGGCCGCCGCCCGGCTGGAGCTCCTGGCGGAAGTTCGTCAGTTGCGTCTCGCTGATCCGGCCTTCGAGGAAGGCGCGGGCGTACATGCCGGGGCTGGCGTGCCCCTGATAGAACACCACGTCGCCGGGGTGGCCGTCGGTGCGGCCCTTGAAGAAGTGGTTCTGGGCGACTTCGTACAGCGTGGCGGCGCTGGCGAAGGTGCTGATGTGCCCGCCCACGTTGGTAGTCTTGTTCGCCTTCAGCACCATCGCCATCGCGTTCCACCGCACCAGGCTTTTAATCTTCCGTTCCAGGGTGCGGTCGCCGGGGTACGGCGGCTGCTGCTCGGTGGCGATGGTGTTCACATACGGCGTGGTGATCCCGCCCGCGACATTCGCCCCGCCCTTATTGGCGACGGCGGCGAGGGTGTCCACCAGAAACCGCGCGCGGTCCGGCCCTTGTTGGCGGAGCAGGGCTTCGAGGGATTCCACCCACTCGGCGGTTTCTTGCGGGTCGGCGTCCGCGGGCCGGGCCTTGGCGAGAACCTCAGGGTTGGCGTGCATCGATGCATGACCTCGGAAAAAATAGGCGGGCCGACGGCGGGTCGGAGGGCGAGTCGGGCGTAGTCGCGGCGAGTCGTCAACTGGGGTAAGATAGAAACGGCGTTCGGGTGCGTCCACGGAACCGGGGGAAGACCTCACCCCCTGCCGGCGAGCCGCCCCAGTGATGGGACGGGAATCGTGACACCCGCCCCATCACTGGGGCGGCTCGCCGTGAAGCCACGCTCGCCCAAGAATCCGCCCCACCCCCAACCGACACCCGCCATGCACCGCCTCGCCTTCCTTACCCTTAGCCTGTTCGCCACCGTGCCGGCCACCGCCGCCGAGCCGCCGCCGCCGATCACGGCCAAGCCGGTCACGCTGGCCCGCACCGCGACCGCCGCCGAGATCGCCACCGCCGTGCGGGAGCAGACCGGGATCGCCGTGGACGTGTCCGGAGTCGATCCGGCGAAGAAAATCGCCGCCAGTTTCGACAAAACACCGTTTTGGACTGCCGTGGAGAAGCTGGCCGCCGACACCGGTTGCCGCGTGGCCGTGAGCCGGGGCGGGCGGGACATCGCGCTCGCGCCCCTGTCGGCCGGGGCGAGCGCACCGCCGTCGAGCGTGGACGGGCCGTTCCGCGTGGCGCTGAAGGAAGTCGTCGCCCGACGGGAGTTCGACACCGGCCGCACGACGTACCGGCTTCAACTGGAAGCCACCTGGGAGCCACGCTTCCCGGTCTACCTGATTGACGGCGAGCCGAACGTCACCCGCGCGACGGCCGACGGGAAGGCCGTCGTGGCCGACCCGCCGACCGGCCGCGTGGCCGCCACCGGGTTCACCCACCCGCTGACGATCACGCTGCGCGACGTGCCTCGAAGCGCGAAACAACTCGACGAGTTGACCGGCTCGTTCGACGTGATCGCCGCGCACCAACTGTTGCCGTTCGCCTTCGACGACCTGACCGCCGCGAAACCGGTGGTGAAGGAACAAGCCGGGGTGACGGTCACGCTCAAACCGGTGCGGCATCCGGTCGGGCGGGTGGAATTCCAGCTTGAACTGAAGTACCCGGCGAGCCACCCGGCGATGGAAAGCTTCGAGGAGGTGTGGGCGGCGTCGAACCGGCTCCGCGTGACGGACCCGACCGGCCGGCGGAACGTCGGGCCGACCGACTACAGCACCGACTCGCGGGGGAATGTGGTGTTGGGCACCTACGCCTTCGCGGGGGCGAACGGCCGCCCCGGCCCACTACCGGCGGATTTGAAAGGCTGGAAGGCGGTGTACGAAACGCCGTCCCCGCTGCGGAAGCAAACGGTCGCGTTCCGGCTGACGGGCATCGGCTTGCCGTAATTCGGCTTCAGGAGATTGAACCGCCAAGACGCCGAGGAGCCAAGAAGAGCGAACAAGAGGGTGGCGAAACCAGCGGAGACGAATCGCCGAACGGACAGGACGCGATCCAAAGCCCGTTCCGGATTCAGAACTCTTGTTTCCTTGGCCTCTTGGCGTCTTGGCGGTTCAAACGGACTTCTCGAACTGCCCGGTTCCGCCGTGCCGGAGTCGCACCGTTCGCGTACATTTGCGGCACCGATTCCCCTTTGACCCGGAGTCTCTCCCGATGGGCTTCAAGCAGACCGCCGCGCACAAGAGCGGCAAAGGCAGCCACCACCAGATCGGCCTGGTGCGCGGGCAGTTCGGCAACGTGGACTTCGCCAAGTGGGTGAAGTTCATCCAGGAAAGCGGCTTCGACGGCTGGGAGGAGGCGAGTTGGGAACTCGACCTGCGGCGGTGCGACACCGACGCCGGGGCCGCCGAGTACGCCGCCGAGCGGGTGAAGATGGCGCAGGCGCACGGGCTGGAAATCTTCACCGTCGCCACCCACCTGCAAGGGCAAGTGTTGGGCGACGAGCCGAGCGCGAAGACGCTCAACTTCTGTAGCGGCACGGGGCAGGCGAAAGGGGCGTACAAGGCGTGGCGGATGGCCGGTCACAACCCGCCCCGCACCGACCCGTACTACGTCCCGCCGGAAGTCGGCCAGTTGGTTCACGCGGAAGCGGCCAAAGACCTGATGGCGTGCGTCCGGTACGCCGGACACCTGAGCAAGCTGCAAGGCCGCAAGGTGGCCCTGCCGGGGTTCGTCGGCAGCCCCGCCAACTGCTGGAGCCACTGGTTCCTGTTCCCGCCGCTGCCGGGCGAGATCGAAGGGTACAAACTGCCTGACGTGCGCGACCTGAGCCTGGAATTGCTGGTCGAGCGGTTCGGCCCGATCTGGACCGAGTGCAAGAAGTACGGCATCACGTTCGACCTGGAATGCCACCCGTCCGAACGGGCGATGGGCGACCTGGAAAGCGCCGGGGATTACATCCAGCACATGTGCAAGGCCGGCTTCGAGGGGGCGGTCGGGTTCAACCTGGACGGGTCGCACCTGGAGTGGCAGAACGTCAGCGTCATCCAGTTCATCCGCGAGTTCCACGACTACATCCACTGCGCGCACGTCAAGGGCGTGTGGGTGTCGCGGGAGCATTGCCGGGCCGGGCGGCTGGGCGGGCACCGGCCGATGGGCCACTGGACCAACGGCTGGAACTTCGTCACCGCCGGCACCGCCCGCGACGCGAACAGCCTGGAGGACATCTTCATCGAGTTGAACCGGTGGGGGTTCGACGGGGCGGTGAGCATCGAGTGGGAGGACAACGACGCGGACCAACTGGCCGGGGCGCGGGCGGCACTGGCCAACTGCCGCGCGGCCGACCTGCCGCCGAGCGGGATGAAGCACGACGAGATGTTGAGGGGGTGACGCGCGGGGAAGTAGAATGGCGGTCGGGGCGGCGGGTGCCCCGACCGTTCGTTCGTGAGGAACAGCCATGCCGACGCCCGTGCAACTCAAAGAGTACGCGGACTCTCTTCCGCCGATCTATCGCGACATTCTCGCCGCGTTCGGCCGGGCGGCGAGTCCTTACCGCCATTACATGGAAGGGATGTCCGTCGATGTCTTGTTGACGGAACTGGTGAACGGGAAGGCGAAGCGCACGGAAGCGGAAGTGTACTCGGCGCTGGAGAAGTTAGAACGCGAAGGCTTCTTCCGGCTCGACGTGAGCGACCTCGCGTACGTCAGCCCGACCGCGTTGGGCGAGGAGTTGCTCGAAGTCGTCTCCGGGAAAAAGGCCGATATGGTGCCAGTCCCCGACCTGCCCAAACCCAACTGGTGAGGCGGTTCGATGCTCTGGACCATCGAATTCCTTCCCCGCTGCGGGCACCACGTCTTCCTCTCGCATTCCGCCGAGGACCGCGAAACGCTTGCATTCCCGCTCTTCCGATCCCTCACGGGCCGAGGCGTCCGCGTCTGGCTGGACCGCCACGACTACCCGTACGGTCGGACCTCGCGGGCCGCGCTACGGGACGCCATCGTCGGCTGTCGTCACGTCGTCTTTCTCGTCACGGACGCGATGCTGAACTCGGCTCGCGGCTGGTGCGTTCAGGAATTGGCCTGGGCGGAATTGCTGCAAGACAACCTTCTTCACGAAGGGGCACCTCACCTCGTCAACTGCCTACTCCCGCCGTACTTCGTGCCCCAACACGACGCCCGGTTGCCGCGCACCGTGTGGCAAGCCGAGCGGGATCGCGGTGCGTTCGCCCCGACGGACGCGGATCGGATCGCCTGGGCCGCCGAGCAAATCCTGGCCTTCCTGAAGCGGGAGGAGGCGCGGGCGTTTGAACTCCGCAAATACGCGCGCACGAAGAAAGCGTTCCGGGACCGGTTGAAAAGTCTGGCAGGGCTGACCGAACGAGTGACGAGCTTCGACCCTCACCGGATGCCACGACGGGCACCCCCGGCAAAGACCTGAAGTGGAGCCAGGCACCCGCACCACCAACGCCACGCCGCCCGCCGGGTGAACCCCCGGCGGGTACAATTCCGCCGCACCCCGGAGGCCGCGCATGACACTCCCCATCGGCCGGTTGATCTCCGCCGACGAGGGGCGGGATGCGGTTCACGTCGCCATCGCCCCCATCACCGCCCCATGCGAACTGCGACCGGGCCAACACGTCGATTCACACGGCCGACCCGAAGGGCCGGGCGTCGTCCCCGTCGGCATCGTGGACCCGTACCTCCGCGAGCCGGTGGCGACCGGCCAGCGGTGCTGGCTGTTCCTGTATCCGAATACCGTCATCACCCTGCGGCACGAGTGGACCCACCCGGCGTTCCCGACCCACTCGCCGACCGAGGTGCAGCAGGCCATCATGGACTATCTCGAAACCCGCAAAGCGAGGGCGAACGCATGAACCCGACGTGGCGAACGGAAACGGTGGTCGCGCTGTGCCGGCGGATGCTGGACCTGCGCGACTTTAGCGCCATGCCGATCCTGGCCGACGCGCTCCAGGAGGCCGGCTGTACCGACGAGGTATTGCTGGCTCAGTGCCAGGACCCGAAGTTGGAGCAGGTGGAAGCCGAGCGGCTCGCCAACCTGCTGTTCTCCGACGAGACGGCGTCGGCGGTGGCGTGGCTGGAGAAGTTCGGCGTGGACATCAGCTACGAGACGGAGGACGACGAGCCGCCGATGTACGACTATGCGTCCGTCGTCGCGGTCGGTCAGGAGGGTGCGACTTCCGGCGAGATGTTCTTCGGCACCGACGCCGGCGCGGACTTCTTCCGGGAGGGCGAGGAGAACACGCGGGAGTTCTTCCGCAACTGGTCGTTGGTGACGGGGCGGCCGGTCCCGGAGGAAGTCAAAGCGAACCTGGCCGTCGGGTGCGCGTGTTAGGGGTGCCCACTGTCCGCCGGCGGCCGCGCGGCCGACAATGAGTCCTTTCGCCTGCCACCTCGTGGGAACCCGATGTCTCCGCTTTCGCAACTGACCCTGGCCCGGTTCCGCGAGTTCTACCGCGAGCCGGCCGCCCTCTTCTGGGTGTACGGCTTCCCGCTGATTCTCGCCGTGGCCCTCGGCATCGCCTTCCGCGACCGGCCCGTTGAAAAGATCAACATCGATGTCGTGACCGGGTCGTCGGCCGCGGAAGCGCTCGTTACGAAGCTGGAAACCGACAAGCGAATCACCGTCACCCGGTCGGACGCGGCCACCGCCCGCACCCGCCTGCGGACGGCCAAGACGGGCCTGATCGTCACCCCGGACGGCACCGGCTGGCGGTACACCATCGACCCGAACCGCCCGGACTCCGCCCTCGCCCGCAGCGCCGCCGAGAACGTGCTGCTCCGGTTGCTGGTGCCGACCGCCCCGCCGCAACCGCCGGATGAAGAAATGACCGAGGTCGGCGGGCGGTACATCGACTTCCTGATGCCCGGGCTGATCGGGCTGAACCTGATGGGCGGCGGGCTGTTCGGCGTCGGCTTCGTGGTGGTGGACATGCGGATGCGGAAGCTGCTCAAGCGGTTCCTCGCCACCCCCATGCGGAAGTCCGACTTCCTGCTCAGCCTGATGCTCAGCCGGATGGTGTTCACCCTCACCGAAATCGGCGTGCTGCTGACGTTCGCCTACTTCGCCTTCGATATCCGCTGCACCGGCAGCGTGCTGGCGCTGGCGTCGGTCATCGTGCTGGCCGCGACGGCGTTCGCCGGGCTGGGGCTGCTCATCGCCAGCCGGGCGAAGACCATCGAGACCGTGTCCGGCCTGATGAACGCCATCATGCTGCCGATGTACGTTTTAAGTGGCGTCTTCTTCCCGTCGGATCGGTTCCCGGAAGTGATGCAGCCGTTCATTCAAATCCTACCGCTGACGGTGGTGAACGACGCGCTGCGGGCGGTGATGAACGAGGGCAAGGGGTTCGGCGCGGTGGCGTGGCCGGCGGCGGTGTTGGCCGTGTGGGGCGGGGTGTCGTTCGCCGTCGCGCTTCGCATCTTCCGCTGGCGGTGACGCGGTTCGGAGGTTTGACAAACCTCCGCAAGCCCCAAGACTGAAACCCGGACGCCCCCCGCGGCCGTCCCTTGGGATGTGACCACCGCCCATCCCCATAATGCGCCCCGCCATGCCCCTGTTGCACGACTGGAACCTGACCGAAGCGGAGGCCGTCGCGGTGCAGCGGCGGTTGGCCCCGCTCGTGGACACCGCGTCGCCGCTCGGCCCGGTCGGTACCCTCGCCGGGTGCGACATCGCGTACGACACTACATCGAACGCGGCGTGGGCGGCCGTCGTGGTCCTGACGTTTCCCGACCTCGTGGAAGTCGAACGAGCGGTTGTGCGCGAGGAAGTGACGTTCCCGTATATTCCGGGACTGCTGTCGTTCCGCGAATGTCCTCCGCTTTTATCCGCCTTCGCCAGGTTACGCAAACTGCCCGATGTCGTAATCTTGGACGCACAGGGCATTGCTCACCCGCGAAAGTTCGGCTCCGCCTGCCACCTCGGGTTGTGGCTCGGCGTTCCCGCGGTCGGCTGCGCGAAGACGTGGCTTTGCGGCGAACACCCCGTAGTCGGGCCGACGGCGGGCGACCTCGCGCCGTTGACGATGGACGGCGAGTCGGTCGGCGCGGTCGTCCGCTCGGCGACGAACGTGCGGCCGGTGTATGTGTCGCCGGGGCACCGGGTGGACCTCAGCGGCGCGGTGAGATTGGTGACGGCCACCCTCAGCGGCTACCGGCACCCGACCCCCACCCGCGCCGCGCACATCGCGGCCAACGCCGCACGGACCGCTGCCGGAAATTGAATTGGGAAATGGAGAAACAGGGTAAAGTGGGATGCCAAAGCATCCGATGAATGACAGCATAAACCGCCGTGCGGATTTTCGGAACCAATGACGCACAATGCGGTTGCGCGGAGTCGGGTAAAAATTTCACGAGCCGGAATCGTCGGACGGGATGTCGGGTAGAATACAGTTGTCGGGTGGACAAGTGCTAAGGCACGACCGACCGGCGCGTCAGGACCGGACCCCCGCCGTGAACCACACCCCGTCCGCGAGGCCAACCCGATTGGCACGCGGGGAGACACCGCGATGCGAACCCCGTCCCGCCGGAACGCTACCCGCCGCCCCGTCGCCCTCACCCGTCGAGACGCCCCCACCACCGTGACCACCCCACCCCCACCCGCTGTCCCGCCGACGAACGCCTCGGACGGCGACGGCATCCGCTGGGAACTCGTCGCCCAAATGAAGGACCTCATCGCCGCCGACGCCCTCGACACGCCCGAACGCTGGGCACTCTCCGAAGAATTGCTGCTCGCCCACGCCGAGGGGTGAGTTCGGGTCCGAGCCGGACGCGTAAGCGACGGTCCCAAAACGAAACCGACGCTCACCAGTCGCTTCAAAGCTCCTCAAATCCGAAGTCCCGGTGAACTACTGGGTGCCCGTGAAACCCGGTCGCTCACGCTCCCGGTTCCGCGGAAGTCCCTGACGCTCACCCACTTTGAAACGACTGTCACGCGTCCGGCTCGGACCAACACCGTCGCTCACGCGTCCGGATCGGACCAACATCACTTCAATCGCACACCCAGCGCGCCACCCCTTCGGCACTCGGCCACCCGCGGCGGGCCATCAGCCACGCGACCAAGTAACAAACACCCAGGCACACCGGTACCAGTGCCAGCGCGGCCTCGACCGGCATCGCCTTCCGCCAAAGGTCCGTCGCGTCTTCGTTGACGATGTAGCCGTACACCCACAGCGGCCACAGGTGCAAGACGTGGTGCAGCAGGTAAATCGAAAGGGAGTGTTGGCTCATCGTCCGCGCCGCCGTCAGTAGTCTGGGCGCGCCGTCCAGGTTCCGTCGCCGGTCCACCCAGACATGCAGCCCACCGAACAGCACCAGCGCCAAACCGAGAACGCCCGTGACGTACTCCGGCGAGGCGGGGAACATCGTCCAGCCTTTCACCAGCGTGGTCGGCAGCGGGTCGGGCAAGAACGGCCGCGCGACGCGGAGCGAGACCGACGCGGCCACTAACACGCCCCCCCACGTCAGCAGCGGGCGGACGGATGGTGTGCCCGGCTCGCCCGGATCGGGAAATACCACTTTGCCCGCCGCGTATCCGCACAGTGGGAACAGCACCCATGGGAACAGCGGAAAATAGCCGGTGGCGAAGTAGCCGATTGCGATTTCCGGCAAAGACCGGTCATGTTGGAAGTAGAACTCCAACCAGTGCGCGTCGTAATCGGCCACGACCCGCAGGAACGGCGCGAGCGTGAAGATCAACGCGGAGACGAAGACGAGGAACCCGGCTGGCATGTCCCGCGCGAACGCCAGCAGTATCAGCCCCGTGCCGATCATCGTCAGCACGTCCCAGTTGTACACGTCGTCGGGCAGCCACACGAAGAAGTTGAAGGCCAAGCCGAGGGCGAACAGGAACAGCCCCCGCCGCACGGCCACGCGGGTGATGTCCGCCGCTGGGGTGCCCTTCCCCTCTTGCGACCGCACCCACAGCCGCAGGCTGACGCCGGCCAGGAACGCGAACAGCGGCGCGCCGAACCCGGCCACCGGCCACAGCACCCCGGCCAGGTTCTCCAGGAAGTGAACCAACACCATGAGGGCGATGGCGACCGTCCGCAACAAATCGATGGAGGCGTACCGCACGGGATTACCGCAGATGTAGTTTGTGATGGTTCTGACTGCCCCCCCCACCCGCTCCTCGCCTTCGGCTCGGATCGACCTCCCCCATGAGGGGGGAGGTGGGGCGTGGTTGGGATGTAATCCCTTGTCCGAGAAGGGAAAAGGCCCCACCTCCCCCCTCGTGGGGGAGGTCGGCCGAGGTGCGCAGCA
>Ga0105048_10011488_pt1 | contig 13961 bp, 14 predicted proteins | sample MAT05_FD_78382 | JGI IMG/M metagenome (GOLD analysis project Ga0105048, IMG submission 78382) | Freshwater microbial communities from Lake Fryxell liftoff mats and glacier meltwater in Antarctica - MAT-05 | ecosystem: Environmental > Aquatic > Freshwater > Ice > Liftoff microbial mat | place...
TGACGCGACAACCCAGGGCGGCGTGGGCCTGGGCCATCTCCAGACCGATCGGGCCGCCGCCGAGGATCAGCAGGTGGTCGGGGCGGGGGGTGACAGAAAAGATCGTCTCGTGGGTGAGGGTGGGAACAGTGTCGAGTCCCGGCAGGGCGGGGATGGCGGCGCGGCCGCCGGCGGCGATGACGATGCGCTTGGCGGTCAGGCGGCGCGGTCCGTCGGGCAGGGCGACTTCCAGCGCGTCGGGGGCGATAAAGCGGGCGGTGCCCTGGAGCACGGTGGCGCCGAGCGCGGTGAAGCGGGCCACGCTGTCCATCGGGGCGATAGCGGCGATCACGCCGTGGACATGGGACTGCACGGCAGCCCAGTCGATCTCGGGCTCGGGCAGGCGCACACCCAGGACATGGGCGGCGCGGGCGCTGCTGGCGGCGTGGGCGGCGGCCAGCAGGGCCTTGCTAGGGACGCAGCCGGTGTTGAGGCAGTCGCCGCCCATGCGCGCGCGTTCGATCAGCGCCACGCGCAGGCCGAGTTGGGCGGCGACGGCCGTGACGGAGAGGCCGGCGGCGCCGGCACCGATGACGGCGAGGTCGAAATCAGCCATGGTGTCCTGCCCCTGGAGAGCGTCGTTCTACACGACGCACGGAAGGGACAGCAGGCCACCCGCGACATGCGGCTGATGCCCCGAACGCGTCAGGCGACGGATTGGCGAAGTATCGCGTTCGGGGCATCAGCGGCTTTTCCAGCGCTTCCAGAGGGGCGGCAACAGGGATAGGGCGGCCAGCGCCAGCAGCGGCAGCAGCACCGGGGCGGAGAGGATCAGCGACAGGTCGGGCGTGCCGCCGGCGTCGAGCACATGGCCGATGCCGGCGCCGACGGCGGCGAACACGGCAGTGCCTGGGATGATGCCGATGAAGGTGGCCAGCGCGAAGGGGGCCAGGCGCATGCCGACCAGGGCGGGGGCCAGGTTGGCCAGCCAGAACGGCACCACCGGGATCAGGCGCAGGGCGAGGATGTAGTTGAAGCCGTCGCGCTCCAGCCCCGGGCGCAGGCGGTCGAGCCACGGGCCGGCGCGGGCGGCCAGCAGCGGGCCCAGGGCGGTGCGGGCAGCCAGGAACAGCAGCACCGCGCCGATCGTCGCCCCAGTGACCGCTAGCAGGGCGCCGAATACGGTACCGAACAGCAGCCCGCCGGTGACGGTGATCACCACCGCACCGGGGATGGAGACCGCGACAGCGGCGGCGTAGAGCACCACGTAGGCGAGTGCCGCGACCAGCGGCCGGGCCGCGACGGCCTCCCCCAGCTCGGCCCGGCGGGCCGCGAGTGCCGGCCAGGACAACGCCTGGTGCCAGCCCATGGCATAGGCGAACGCGAGGGCGCCGAGGATCAGGAACAGCGGCAGCAGCCGTCGCATCGCCATCTCCGGTTGGTGAGGGTGCCGCGCGGTTGACGGGCCGCTCGGTGAACCCCTATAAGCCGCGGCCTGCAACGGGACCTCTGGCCAGGGCCCCGCGTCCGCGGTTTGCGATCCCTCGCATGCCGGGCCGGCTGTGGCCAGGACTTTGCCGTACCAGACCTAGGCCAGATCGGAGAAAGTCGTGAAGCGCACCTATCAACCATCGAAGCTGGTTCGCAAGCATCGGCATGGCTTCCGCGCCCGCATGGCGACCGTGGGCGGCCGCAAGGTGCTGGCCAACCGTCGCGCCAAGGGCCGCTCGAAGCTGTCGGCCTGAGCTTCCGGCCTTCCCGCCGGACACCCTGTCCCACCCTGCCAGCGGAGGCGACGATGACGCCGGCTCCGCGTTCCCCACGCACCGAGGTGCGACCCCGCAAGCCGGAACGGCTGACCAGGCGGGCTGAGTTTCTGCGCGTGGCCGCCAAGGGGCGGCGTGCGGCGGTGCACGGGCTGGTGCTGCAGGCATTGGCGCGCGACGATACCGCGCCGGCGCGGCTGGGCTTCACCGTGACCAAGAAGGTCGGCAATGCCGTGGTGCGCAACCGCACGCGGCGGCGGCTGAAGGAGGCGGCGCGGCTGGCGCTGCACGACAAGCCGCTGACCGGCGTCGACCTGGTGCTGATCGGGCGCGATACGACGCGTGGGCGGAACTTCGCAGCACTGGTTGACGACTTTCGTCGCGCACTGGCCAGGACGGGCGTGCCCACGAAGGACCACTCATGACCCCGGCTGCCGCCGTGCTGACCGGAGCCGTGCGCGTTTATCAATGGACGCTGCGGCCGATCATCGGCGCGCAGTGCCGCTTCGAGCCGTCGTGCAGCCACTATGCCTGCGCAGTGCTGGCAAGCCACGGCGCGCTGCGCGGCGGGGCGTTGGCCGCACGGCGCATCCTGCGGTGCAATCCCTGGCACCCCGGCGGGCTCGACCTGCCGCCCGATCCCACCCCCCTTCGGCCGTTATCGCCGCGACAAACCCGGACGCCCGCCTGATGGATCAAAAGCGACTTTTTCTGGCGATCGCCATTTCCGTGGTGATCCTGCTCGGCTTTCAGATGCTGCTGCCGGCACCCAAGCCGGTGCTGGCGCCGGTCCCGGCCGCCAGCAGCACGAGTGTGCCGGCGCCGGCGGGGCCGAACGTCGCATCGGCCCCGGTGGTGGGTGCTGCTGCCACGGCGACCGGATCGGTGCCCAAGGAGGTGCCGCGGCTGCCGATCGCGGGTGCACGGGTGGAAGGCAGCATCAGCCTGCTCGGCGCGCGCATCGACGACCTGGTGCTGAAGGGCTATCGCGAGACGGTGAAGCCGGACGCCAAGCTGGTACGGCTGCTGGAGCCGCGTTCGGAGAAGCAGCCGTACTACATCCAGTTCGGCTGGTCGGCCGATCCGGCGTCGGCCGGCGTGAAGCTGCCGGACAGCGACACGTTGTGGCAGGGCAGCGGCACGGTGGCGCCGGGCGCGACCGCCCTGTTGCGCTGGGACAACGGCGCCGGACTGCTGTTCGAGATCGAGGTCGGCGTGGACGCCGACTTCATGTTCAACCTCACACAGCGGGTTCGCAATACGACCGGGGCGGCGGTTTCGCTGCATCCCTGGGCGCGCATCCGCCGCGACTACAAGCCGGTGACCGCTGGCTACTACATTCTGCACGAGGGTATGATTGGGGTGCTGGACGGGCGGCTGAAGGAGACGACGTACGACGGCGCCAAGAGCGATGGCGAGAAGAAAGCCGGCGTGGCGCTAGAGCAGACCTCGCCGGGCGGCTGGATCGGCTTCACCGACAAGTACTGGCTGACCGCGCTGGTGCCCGACCAGAAGACCGCCTTCACCGCTGCGTTCCGCCATGTCAGCGAGGGCGGCACGGATCGCTACCAGGTGGATTTCGTGACCAAGGACGCGGTGGCGGTGGCCGCCGGCGGCGTGGTGGAGACGGTGACGCATGCCTTCGCCGGAGCCAAGGAAGTGCATGTGCTGGACCGCTACGAGACTCAGCACAAGGTGCCCAACTTCGACAAGGCGGTGGATTTCGGCTGGTTCTATTTCATCACCAAGCCATTCTTCTATGCGTTGGACTGGCTGTTCGGCCTGACCGGGAATTTCGGCATCGCCATCCTGATCTTCACCCTGTTCATCAAGCTGCTGTTCTTCCCGCTGGCCAACAAATCCTATCGCTCGATGAGCAAGATGAAGCTGTTGGCGCCGAAAATGACGGCACTGCGCGAGCAGTACAAGGAAGAACCGCAAAAGCTCCAGCAGGCGATGATGGAGATGTACCGGGCCGAGAAGGTGAACCCGGCCAGCGGGTGCCTGCCGATCGTCATCCAGATTCCAGTGTTCTTCTCGCTCTACAAAGTGATCTTCACCACCATCGAGATGCGCCACGCGCCGTTCTTCGGCTGGATCCGCGACCTGTCGGACATTGACCCGACCAACGTGTTCACCCTGTTCGGGCTGCTGCCCTACGACCCCACGGTGGTGCCGTTCTTCGGGCCGTTCCTGCACATGGGCGTCTGGCCGCTGGTGATGGGCGTCACGATGTGGGGGCAGATGAAGCTGAACCCACCGCCGCCGGACCCGATCCAGGCCAAGGTGTTCGCCTGGATGCCGGTGCTGTTCACCTTCATGCTGGCATCCTTCCCCGCCGGGCTGGTGATCTACTGGACCTGGAACAACCTTCTGACCATCGGGCAGCAATGGCTGATCATGCGCCAAACCAAGCTGGACAAGCCCCAAGCGGCGCGCGTGTGACCGGCGCGGATCTCACGCCCGAGCAGGCTGCCGAACAGGAAGCGGCGCTGGAAGCAGGGCGGCTGCTGTTCGCGGCCGAATGCCGGTTCTTCTTCGCCGCCCAGCAGTTGGACAAGCTGCCGCCGGTGACCGGGCCGGAGGTGGCGTTCGCCGGACGATCGAACGTGGGCAAGTCGACGCTGGTCAATGCGCTGACCGGGCGGCGTGCCCTGGCCAGGGCATCGAACACGCCTGGGCGGACCAAGCAGCTCAATTTCTTCGACCTGGGCGGGCGCCTGACGCTGGTGGACATGCCGGGCTATGGCTATGCCCAGGCGGAACGGCGGGTGAAGGAAGACTGGCAGGGGCTGATGTTCGAGTTCCTGCGCGGCCGGCCGACGCTGCTGCGCGTGGTGCTGTTGCTGGATGCGCGCATCGAGATCAAGGAATCCGACACCATCGTGATGGGGCTGCTGGACCGCGCGGCGGTGACCTACCAGCTGGTGCTGACCAAGGCCGATGCGGTGAAGCCCGCGGCGCTGGCTGCCAAGCAGGAGGCGGTGCAGGCTTTGGCACGCAGGCATCCGGCCGCCTTTCCGACCGTGGTCACGACCAGCAGCGACAGCGGGCTGGGCATCGCCGACTTGCGGGCCGAGTTGGCCACGCTCGCGACGCCCGCAGCCTGACCCCCATGCCTGGATCTCGTGCCTTGACCGGGCGGCCCGCGCGTCGCAAAAACCGCCCCGTTGGGCGCCCGCCCGCGTGCGACCCGACCGCCTGGAGGACCCCAGCATGACCAATACAACCTCGGCACCGGTGAACGCGGATGCCCGCAAGATCGCCGCCGAGCAGCAGGCCCGCATCCTGGCGCATGCCCTGCCGTTCATGCGCCGCTATGCCGGTGCGACCGTGGTGGTGAAGTACGGCGGGCACGCCATGGGCGAGGACCACCTGGCGGCGATGTTCGGCAGCGACATCGCGCTGCTCAAGCAGGTCGGGGTGAACCCGGTGGTGGTGCATGGCGGCGGGCCGCAAATCAACGCCATGCTCAAGCGGCTGGAGGTGAAGTCGAGCTTCATCGACGGGCTGCGGGTGACCGACCAACAGACCGTCGATATCGTCGAGATGGTGCTGTCCGGTACCGTCAACAAGCATGTCGCTGGGCTGATCACCCGCGCCGGCGCGCTGGCGGTGGGCATCTGCGGCAAGGATGGCGGGCTGATCCGCGCCGAGAAGGCCAGGCGCATGCGCAAGAACCCCGAGACCGGGGCGACGGAGGAAATCGACCTGGGCTTCGTCGGCGAGCCGACGCATGTGGATGTACGGGTGATCCATGCGCTGACCGGGGCCGGGCTGATCCCGGTGATCTCACCGGTGGGCATGGGCGACGACGGTCAAACCTACAACATCAATGCCGACACGGTGGCTGGTGCCGTTGCCGGCGCCCTGGGGGCCACCCGTTTGCTGATGCTCACCGATGTGCCGGGGGTGCTGGACAAAGGAAAAAACCTGATCCCGGAGATGACGCTGGCCGACGTGCAGGCTGGCATCGCGGACGGCACCATCACCGGCGGCATGATCCCGAAGGTGGAGAACTGCGTCGATGCAGTGCAGCGCGGGGTGAAGGGGGCGGTCATCCTGGACGGCCGCCAGCCGCACGCCTGCCTGCTGGAGCTGTTCACCGAGGGTGGCTACGGCACCCTGATCCACGCCTGATCGCGCCGGGCGCGGATCAGCGCGAGGAAGGCGAGGGCTCTGCCGTCGCGGCGCGAAGCCGCGCCACGGGACCCGCAAAGGGTCAGAGACCCTTTGATCCCATTACCTTTAGTGGCTGTGCCCGCTGCCATCAATCGAAGCCGCACAACGATCTGGAGTTGCTGGCGCAGCCAAGAGCACTCTTGGCTTTCCTAAATTATCAACCCATTGAACTTTTTAGTTTTTCTTATAAAACAAGGTCCAGGGGCTTGGCCCCTGGCGGGTCTGGGCAGAGCCCAGCGTCCCTTATCTTAGCGCCTATGGGGTGTAGCCCCCGCGCCCTCAGCGGCCCATGTCGCGCAGGAAGTCGATCTGCCAGCGCATCTCGTCGACCGCCAGCGGGAACCCGGCGCCCGGGGCCGGTCGCAGGATCGCGGCGGGGTTGAGCCGGGCCAACAGGGTTTGCAACGGCCCGGCCACGTGCATGGTGAAGCCAGCCTTCCACACCAAGCTGACCAGCCCCTTGGCGCTGCGCAGCGTGGCCGCGCGGTCGACGGCGGAGGCCGGCAGGTTGGCCGCCACCGCCAGGATCGCGGTGGCCATGCGCGGTTCCCCGCGCTGGATCGCGGCCAGCAGCGCCGCCTCGTCCAACTGGCCGGCGGCCTGTAGCTGCAGCGCCTCGGTCATCGCCTGTTCGATGTCGGGATCGCGCCGGGTCGCCACCGGCGGCGGGTTCAACCGCGCCTCCAGCCGTTGGCGCAGCTCGCGCGAGGTTGCCACCGGCAGGTCGGCGCGGCCGGCCAGCACATCGAGCAGTTGCGTGGCGACATAGTCGGACAGCGCGCGCGCCGCACGGGCCGACAGGCGGGGGCGGGCGACCAGTGGCCTGTGCCAGTCTTCGTAATCCTTTCCAGCCGCTGCCAGCATGTCGAGGGTGGATTCGCGGATCGCCGCGGTGCTGTTGGACAGCAGCGCGGTGATTGCGCGCACATTGCTGGTGGCCGCCACCGCGTCGGCCACCTCCTCCGACAGCCCGGGGCGCGCGGCGACCGAGACCGCCACTTCGACCCCGGCGGCACCGCCCAACAGCGCCAGCAGATCGTCGGAACCAAGCAGCGGCGACAGCCGCACCACCGGGTCGAAGACCGCGGTCGCGGTGTCGCGCGCCAGTTGCAGGATGATGCTGCGCGGCGCTTGCGGCATGTCCTTCAGCACGTCGGCGATCGCCTGGCGCACGCGCACCGCCTCGTCGCTGACCAGTTGGTGCAGGGTGGCCAGCGCGCGTTCGCGCAGGGCGTCGCGGTCGGCATCGGCCAGCCCCGGCACCAGGCTGGCGAGTTTGCGCGCCAGCAGCGTGCGCACCCGCTCGTCGCGGTCGCGGGCCAGCACCATGTCAACATCGCCGGCGGCGGCCGGGTTCATGGCGACGGCGGCACGCACGGTCACCGCAGGGTCGCTGGCGAGCGAGCGCAGGATGTCGGGCGCGGTGTCGGGTGCCGCACCCAGCCGCACCCGGGCGGCCTCATTGGCGCCATGCGGGGCAACGAGAAGGCTGGTGTCATCCCCTGGCATCAGGCGGCCTCCGCCCGCCACGCGCGCCACTGGCCGCGGCCGGCGCGCTTGGCCTGGTACATCGCCTGGTCGGCACGTTGCAGCGTCTCGTCGATGCCTTCGCGCACCGCGGGCCAGCGCGTGGCGATGCCGATCGACATGCCCAGGCGGATGTCGTGCCCGCCGATCAGATCGCGCAGCAAGCGTGGCGCGGTGATGGTAAGGTGCTCGGCGCGCTCGGCGGCGGTGAGATCGTCGGCGCCGTCCAGCCAGATGGCGAACTCATCGCCGCCGAGGCGGGCCACCAGGTCGGACGGGCGCACCGTGTCGCGCAGCAGGTCGGCCACCAGGCACAGCGCCTCGTCGCCCACGTCGTGGCCGCATTGGTCGTTGAGCTGCTTGAAGCCATCGAGGTCGATGAACAGGATGGTGCCGGGCTGGCCCTCGCGGCTGAGGCGGTCGACGCGGCGGCCCATCTCGTCGAGGAAGGCACGACGGTTCAACAGGCCGGTCAGCGGGTCGGTGCGGGCCTGTTCGTTGATGTCGCGTTGCATCGCCTCATGCTGGAGGATGACGCGGATGATGCTGCTGACGGAGCCGGCGAGCAGGCGGTCGTCGGCATCCCACGCCCGCCCGCCCAGGCTGCGCCACAGTGCCAGCGCCGCGGTCTGCGGGCCGCTGGACTGGGCCGGGCAGACCAGGGTCCAGCGCCCGTCATTCGCCATGGCGTCGCCCGGGCCGTCCGGATTGGCCTCGATCAGTGACATCGCGGTATGCACAACCGGCGCGCTGGGCACGCCGATCTGATGCAGGAACGACGCCTGCACACCGTCGCCCAGCAGGTCGATCACCACGCAGCCCTCGGCCCCCATGGCGGTGACCATGGCGCCGAGTGCTGCCTTCATCATGCGTGGCGCCTGTACCTCCTGGTGCATGCAGGCCAGGATATGTTCCACCACCTGGCTGCGGCGCAGCGTGGCGGCCAGATGGGCTTCGTGCCGGTCCTGTTCGGTGATGTCCTGGCCCACCCCGCGCGCGCCGATGATCTGGCCCTGGTCGTCCAGGATCGGGGCGGCGCTGAAGCTGAGGCAGACCGGGCTGCCGTCGGGGCAGCGCAACCACGCGCGCCGGCCACGGGTGCGCGCGCTGGGGCGGAACGGGTCGAAGCCGGTCAGCCCCGCGGCATCGGCCAGCAGCAGCGCCGCCGGCTGGCCCAACAGCAGGTTGGCGGGCCAGCCGATCGCCGGATCGGGGGCGACAAAGGCGAAGCGGCCGTGGGCGTCGGTCTCAAAAGCGAAATCGGCGCTGAGGGTGACAAACTCGCGCCAGCGCTGGCGGCTTTCCAGCAGTGCTGCGCTCACGACGTCGGCGCGTGGCGCGTCCGCGCGGGGCGTGTCAGCGCGGGGCATATCAACGCTGGTGGCCACGACAGCAGGCGGCGCGGCGATGGCGGCCGGTGCGGGTTGAGATGCCGGCTTCATGGCGTGCGCTCCTCGTGTGCGGCCATCCAAGATGAAAGTCGTAAATTCCGAATGAACGGCGCGTCCGCAGGTGTCTTGACGGCTGGCCCAGGGGCTCAATTGACAGCGCCTGCCCGCCTGCGCATGGTCCGGCCAGCCGACGAGGAGGCCTGCCCCGATGAGTGATGTGTCCCTGCGTGCGACGATTGAATCCCTGTGGGAGCGCCGCGACTCGCTGAACGCACAGACCAAGGGAGCCGATCGCGAAGCGGTGGAGCATGCGCTGACGGGGCTGGAGGAAGGTACCTATCGCACCGCCCAGAAGATCGGCGCCGACTGGGTGGTCAACGAGTGGCTCAAGAAGGCGGTGCTGCTGTCGTTCCGGCTGTACGACTCGGCACTGATGGAGGGCACTGGCGGCGCCCCGGTGTGGGACAAGGTGGCGATGAAATTCGCCGGCTGGGACGCGCAGCACTTCAAGCAGGCAGGCTTCCGCGCCGTGCCGGGCGCCATCGTGCGCCGCAGCGCCTATATCGCGCCCGACGTGGTGCTGATGCCCAGCTTTGTGAATGTCGGCGCCCATGTCGGCGCGCGCACCATGGTCGATACCTGGGCGACGGTCGGCAGCTGCGCGCAGATCGGCGCCAATTGCCACCTGTCGGGCGGCGTCGGCATTGGCGGCGTGCTGGAGCCGCTGCAGGCCACCCCGGTGATCATCGAGGACGACTGCTTCATCGGCGCCCGCTCGGAGGTGGTCGAGGGCGTGATCGTCGAGCGCGGTGCGGTGCTGTCGATGGGCGTGTTCCTCAGCGCCACCACGCGGATCGTCAACCGCGAGACCGGCGAGGTCCATATGGGCCGTGTGCCCGCCTATTCCGTGGTGGTGCCCGGCGCCATGCCCGGCCCGGCCGGTACGCCCTCGTTGTATTGCGCTGTAATCGTCAAGCAGGTCGACGAGCGCACCCGCTCCAAGACCGCGATCAACGAGCTGCTGCGCTACTGAACATGGCGGGCAACGCGGCGTCGGACCCTCTGGAACTGGCGCAGGCGCTGATCCGCTGCGCATCGGTCACGCCTGCGGATGCCGGCGCACAGGATGTGCTGGCGACCGCCCTGGCAGCCATCGGCTTCACCGTGACCCGCCTGCGCTACGGCGCGATCGAGAACCTGTTCGCCCGCATCGGCTCCGAAGACCGCAAATCAGGTGGCGGCCCGCATATCTGCTTCGCCGGCCACACCGATGTGGTGCCCGAGGGGGCGGCGAACTGGACGAGCGGCCCGTTCGCCGGCGAGGTGCGCGACGGCGTGCTGTACGGCCGCGGCGCCTGCGACATGAAGGGTGCCATCGCCGCCTTCGTTGCCGCCGCCGCCGATCATCTGAAGGGGCGCGGGCCGAAGGGGTCCATCAGCCTGCTGATCACCGGCGACGAGGAAGGCCCCGCGGTCGACGGCACCGTGAAGGTTCTGGAGTGGATGCAGGCGAACGGCCAGATCCCGGATTTCTGCATCGTCGGCGAGCCGACCAATCCCACCGCCCTGGGCGACATGATCAAGGTCGGACGGCGTGGCAGTGTGAACATGACGCTGACGGCGCACGGCATCCAGGGCCACGTGGCCTACCCCCACCGTGTCGACAACCCGATCCACCGCCTGGCCCGCATCGCCGCCGCCCTCATCGCCGCCCCGATCGACGCCGGCAGCGAATTCTTCGAGCCCACCTCGATCCAGCTCACCAGCATCGATGTCGGCAACACCGCGACCAACGTGGTACCGGCCAGTGCGCGCATGATGCTCAACATCCGCTTCAACGAGCGCCACAGCGGTGCCTCGCTCGCCGCCTGGGTGCGTGCCAGCGCCGAGCGCTACGCCGAACGCTTCGATCTGGACGTGTCGATCTCGGGCGAGAGTTTCCTCACCGCCCCTGGCCCCGAGATCGAGGCCCTGGTGGCGGCGATCGCCGATGCGACCGGGCGGCAGCCGAAGCTGGACACCGGCGGCGGCACCTCGGACGCCCGCTTCATCGCCCGCTACTGCCCGGTCGCCGAATTCGGCCTGGTTGGCCAGACCATGCACCAGGTGGACGAGAGCGTGCCGGTCGATGAACTGCGCGAGTTGGCGCGCATCTATCGCGCAGTGCTGGACCGGCTGTTGCCATGAGCCACCACCGTGACGGATAACCCGCCGCCGCGGCGCAGCATTCTGCGCGGCATATTCCGCCTGGGGCGGTTCCGGCCGGAGGGCTTCGCCGAATTCGGTGCCACGCGCCAGGCCTTCCTGAACTCGCTGGCGCCGCTGATCGCCTTTCCGCTGGTCGGCGGGCTGTTGATGCTGGTGTCGGGCGGCGGAATCGGCGTGGTCAGCGACCTGCTGGCAACCGTGATCGCGCTGCTGGCGCCGGCGGTGATCTCGGCGGCGCTGGCCGAGCGCTGGCAACGCGGCGACTGGTGGTTGCGCTATGGCGTGGCCTTCAACTGGGCGCAGTGGGCAGTGCCGATCGTCGCCGTGGCGCTGCTGATGTCGGCGGGCGCGCTGCGCCGCATCGGGTTGGGCGAGCAGCCGGCGGCGATCGTGGTGCTGTTCGCGATCGCCGGCTATGGCATGGGGCTGCACTGGTTTCTGGCGCGCCACGGGCTGGGTCTGGGGCCCGGCCGGGCGACGCTGCTGGTGATCGTGGTCAATCTCGGCACGGTGGTGCTGGTGATGGCGCCGCGTTTCGTCGCCGCGGCGTTGGGATGAGCGTCGCGGCGGCGGGCCCGTGGATGGGCCTGCGCGCCGCGTTGCTGTTGGCGCGCGGGCGGGAAGATGGCGCAGCACTGATCGGTGCCGAGGGGCCGGACGACCAGATTGCGCGGGCGCGCCACAGTTTCCTGGCGATATTGTTTTGCGTGCCGGTCTTCCTGGCTGTCCAGGTGCTGGGTCGCGACGCCGAGTTTCCGGCGATGGCGCGCGAATTCGTCGGCTTCGTGCTCGGCTGGCTCGGCTATGCGGTGCTGTCGTACCATCTGGTGTCGGGCATGGGGCGGGCGGTGCTGTGGCCGCGCTTCGTGGCACTGTGGAACTGGTGCAACCTGGTGCAGTACCTGCTGATGGCGGCCACGCTGGTGCCGTCGCTGCTGGGCGCGCCGACCTTCGTAGTGCAGGCCGCCTGGCTGGTGGCAATGTTCTGGTCGCTATGGCTGCAATGGTCGGCAACGCGGCTGACCCTGGCGCTGCCCGGCGGCCGGGCGGCGCTGTTGGTCGCCGCCGACATGGCGCTGGGCCTGATGGTGCTGCGGCTTACCGGCTGAACAGGTCATCGGGGTAGCGCACCTCGACCAGCATCAGGCCCTCGGCCGGTGCGGTCGGACCGGCGGCGGCGCGGTCGCGCGCGGCCAGGGCGGTGGCCACCCGCGCGGCCGGCCAGGCGCCCTCGCCCACCAGCTTCAGCGTGCCGACGATGTTGCGCACCTGATGGTGCAGGAAGCTGCGCGCATCGGCCTCGATCAACACCTCCTCGCCAAGCCGGCCGACGTCGAGCCGGTCGAGCGTACGCACCGGCGACTTCGCCTGGCAGGCGGTGGCACGGAACGAGGTGAAATCGTGCAGCCCGAGCAGCAAGCGCGCCGCCTCGCCCATCGCCGTGACGTCGAGCCGGTCTCGAACATGCCAGGCCCGTCCCGCCTCCAGCGCCGGCCGGGCAGCCCGGTTGATGATGCGATAGCGATAGGCACGGCCGATCGCCGAAAAGCGCGGGTTCCACCCATCCGGCGCCAACGCCGCGCGCAGCACCGCGACGGCATGCGGCTTCATGTGGAAGTTCAACGCATCGCGCAGCCGGGCCCCGGCGATATCGCGATCAAGGTCGAGGCTGGCCACCTGTCCGCTGGCATGCACCCCGGCATCGGTGCGCCCGGCAGTGATGCTGACCACCGGCGCACCGCCGGCGAGGTGTGACGCCGCCGCCTCCAGCACCTGTTGCACCGAAACCCCTACCGCCTGGCGCTGCCAGCCGACGAAGCCGGTGCCGTCGTATTCCAGCGTCAGGGCGTAGCGCGGCATCAACCCAGCCGGGTGCCGGGCGGCACGCCATGGCCGCGCAGAAAAGCATCGGCCGGCATGGCCGCGCGGCCGGGCACCTGCACCCGGGTCAGGCGCAGCGCACCGCCGCCCTCCCCTGCACCGGTGGCCACCAGCAAAGCGTCGTCCAGCACCGTGCCGGGGGCACCCTGACCCGGTTGCGGCACGGCGGTCAGCACCTTCAGCATCACACCGTCGAGCATGGTGAAGGTGGCGGGCCAGGGATTCAGCGCCCGCACCTGGCGGTCGAGAGCCGCAGCGTCGCGCGCCCAATCGATGCGGCCGTCATCGCGGGTCAGCTTGGGGGCATAGCTCGCGCCCTCCTCGGACTGCGCCACCGCTGGCGGGTTTTCGTCCAGCGCGCGCAGAACAAGGCGGGAACCGATGGCGGCCAGCGCGTCGTGCAGGTCGCTGGCGGTGGTGCTGGCGGTGATTGGCACCGCTTCCCGCAGCAGCATCGCGCCGGTGTCGAGCCCGGCATCCATCTGCATGATGGTGATACCGGTCTCGGTGTCGCCAGCCCGCAGCGCCGCCTGGATCGGCGCGGCCCCGCGCCAGCGCGGCAGCAGGCTGGCGTGGATGTTCAGGCAGCCGCGGCGCGGCGCGTCGAGCATCGCCTGCGGCAGGATCAGGCCATAGGCGGCGACCACGGCGACATCCAGCCGCAGTGCGGCGAAGTCCACCTGCGCGTCGGCGTCCTTGCGCAGGCGCGTCGGCGTGCGCACCGGCAGGCCCAATGCCTCCGCCGAAACCTGCACCGGACATTTCCGCACCGCCTGGCCGCGCCCGGCCGGCCGCGGCGGCTGGCAATAGACGGCCGCGATGTCGTGCCCCGCCGCGTGCAGCGCCCGCAGCGCCGGCACCGCGAAATCCGGGCTGCCCATGAAGGCGAGCCGCATCGGGGCCATCCTCAGCGTTCCATGGCCTTCTGTTCCTTGGCCAGCTTGCGCAGGATCATGTTGCGCTTCAGCGCCGACAGGTGGTCGACGAACAGCACGCCGTCGAGATGGTCGATCTCGTGCTGCAAACA
>Ga0105048_10011489_pt1 | contig 13961 bp, 16 predicted proteins | sample MAT05_FD_78382 | JGI IMG/M metagenome (GOLD analysis project Ga0105048, IMG submission 78382) | Freshwater microbial communities from Lake Fryxell liftoff mats and glacier meltwater in Antarctica - MAT-05 | ecosystem: Environmental > Aquatic > Freshwater > Ice > Liftoff microbial mat | place...
CGGCAGACATCGAAAAGCTCATGGCCTGTTGGGCCGACGAAGACGAAATCATGTGTATTCACCCGGGTGGGCCCCGCGTAGTCGGCGCTTTGGCCATACGCGCAGCGTTTGATGCGATTTTTGGCCATGAAGGTTCTATTCGGGTGCAAGCAGAATCCATCCGTCGCATCACAGCGATGGCCAGCGCGGTGCACAATGTGATTGAACGCATTGAGGTGATGACCAGCGACGGACCAGCCCATGCTTTTGTGCTGGCCACCAACGTGTACCACCTGACACCCCAAGGATGGCGCCTGGTAGTACACCATGCAAGTCCCGGAACACAGGACGAAGCACAGGAAATCAACCAGGTTTCCCAGGTGTTGCATTGAGCGAAATTGGCGTCTAGCCCCCGTTAGTATTAACTAAGCTGCTATGAATTATGTAGCGCCATCCTGGTTGCCCGGTGGCAACCTGCAAACCATTTGGCCCGCGCTGTTCGCGCGCCGCGTGGTGAGCGCGTTGCCAACATACCGCCGAGAGCGCTGGGCCACGCCGGATGCCGACTTCATCGACGTCGACTACTTGGTGTCTGACCCACAGCCTGCATCCGCCTTGCCCGGCAGGGCACCACACAACACCGCACCACACGGCGAACCGCAAACCCTGCTGGTCTTGTTCCACGGCCTTGAGGGTTCGTCCGCCAGCCACTATGCCCAGGCATTTGCCGACTTTGCCCGTGTACACCAGATGGCCTACGTTGTGCCGCACTTTCGTGGCTGTAGTGGAGAGCTGAACTTGGGGCCACGTGCCTACCATTCGGGCGACTATGTAGAGATTGGCTGGGTACTACAGCGCTTGCGTGACCAGCACACTGGCCCTATCTTGGCGGTCGGTGTATCTTTGGGTGGCAACGCCCTGTTGCGCTGGGCTGAGGAAATGGGCGTCTCTGCCGCTGCGGTGGTATCGGCCGTGGCGGCCGTCAGCTCACCCATAGACTTGGCAGCAGGTGGTCACGCCATCGGTCGTGGCTTTAACCGGCTCATCTATACCCGCATGTTTCTGAACACCATGAAGCCCAAGGCCCTGCGTAAGCTGGCCCAACACCCCGGTCTATTTGATCGCGAGGCCATGGTGCAAGCTAAAGATCTGTATGACTTTGACAACGTGTTTACCGCGCCGGTGCACGGCTTCAAGAACACCGACGACTACTGGCTCCGGGCTTCGGCCAAGCCGCATTTGCGAAAAATCAAGATCCCGGCCTTGGTGGTCAACGCGCGCAACGACCCTTTTGTACCCGCATCTAGCCTGCCTTCGCAGCAAGAAGTGGGTTCTCACGTTACCCTGTGGCAGCCCGCGCACGGGGGCCATGTAGGGTTTCCCCAAGGACGGCCACCCGCCCATGTGCGGGCTATGCCCGACGCCGTCGGCTACTGGCTGCTACAGCACGCAGGCCACACAGCAACAGTGAGTACTACCAATGGATGACATCGTCAAACAAGCCATGGCCAAATGGCCCAACGTACCGGACTGCTATGGCTGGTTGGGTTTGGACACGCGCGGCAACTGGTATATGCGCGACGACCGCGTGCAGTCGCTGGGCCCATTTACGGGTGGGTCACCGGCCGCCAAAGGCTCGTTGCTGCTGCACGACAAGCTGATTGCATTCATCAACCGCAACTACACGGCCGACGAACAAGGTTGTTGGTTTTTTCAGAATGGGCCGCAGCGGGTTTATGTGGAGTTGGCGGCAACACCCTGGATCTGGCGTGTGCAGGCCGACTTCACCCTAATGACCCATACTGGGTTACCTACAGAAAGCACCGCCTGCCTTACCGACGAGCACGGCTGGTTGTACTCGGAAACGCCGCTGGGTTTTGGTCTGGTGCATACCCAAGACGTAGCGCTTGCAGCAGAAGCGGTAGAAGCGGGGCTGTGGAAAGTGCAACCGGTGCAGCGCAGCGCGCTGGCTGCTCGCTACGGCTACGTCATTAGCCCCGCTGATCAACACAAGAATACTGCAAAAATAATAGCAGTCTAGATAGCAACGGCGGGGGCTAGAGGGCAATTTGTCATGGAGCCAGAATTGGAAGCAAAAAAAAGCCGGCGCTGAGGCCGGCTAAGAAGGCTTGGCCAAAAAGATCAGGGTTTTGCTACAGGAGCAGGCTTGGCTGGCTCTGCAAACTTGGCGCCGCCGGCATTGGCCATATGGACCACCGCGCGCGCGATTTCAAAATCATCAAATTCACCACCGGACTGTGCGCCCATAGCGCCCTTGCCCTTCAGAGCGGACAGAAGAAGGGCATCGTAGCCCGTCTTGATGCGTGCAGACCATGCTGCAGCGTCGCCAATTTTAGGTGCACCAGCGGCACCGCTGGTATGGCAGGCCGTGCACTGCGCCTGGTACACCGCCTCGCCAGTCTTCATCTCACGATTGGCGTCACGAATTTCAACCGTGCCGACCTTTTGAATGCGTGCCACCACAGATTGCTCCACATTGACCGAGCCAGCCTGAGGCTTGTTGGACGACACAACGTAATAGACCAGGCCAATAATCAGAAAAATGGGGACAACGAAAGAGAGGAATACTGCCATCAACAGTTGCTTGGGATTTTTGATTGGGCCGGTGTGGGCCTCGTCGTCGTGGCCAGGTGCGTTGCTGTTGTTGCTCATGGGGTCCTCAAATGGTCAGATGCGCGCGCGATCGATAGGAGGCCGATTATAACGGCGCAGTACGCACAGGCCAGGGCACAAGGCATGACCGACGCCCACTAATTAAGGTGATCAGGCAGACCGGGGAGAAAGCACACAAACAAGGGTCTACGGGCACTGGTTGATTACAATAGTCAGCGGTGTCCTTCGTCCTGAAGGGTGTGTCCTAAAGCCCCGGGGCAAGGCTTTTTTCCAATTGATTTTCCTTTTTGTTTCATGCTGAGCGCACACGGTCTGAGCTGCGTGCGCGGCGAACGCCGATTGTTTGCCCAACTGGACCTCGCAGTAAGTGCGGGCCAGTGGCTGCACGTGCGGGGTGAAAACGGCGCCGGCAAGACAAGTTTGCTGCGCCTGCTTGCGGGTTTGGCACAGCCCGCCGAAGGAGAGGTGCACTGGTGTGGCCAACCCATAGGGCAGGCTGAGTCAGGCTACCGCAACCAATTGCTGTACTTTGGACACCATGGCGCATTGAAGGAAGACCTAAGCGCATTGGAGAATTTGTCCTTCGCGGCAGCCATGGACGGTGCCACGCTGTCAGAAACACAGGCATTGACGTCCCTGCACCGTATGGGTCTGAGGGGGCGCGAAGACTTGCCCATTCGCGTGCTGTCGGCAGGCCAAAAGCGACGTGTGATGCTGGCACGCATGGCCACCCGCAATGCCAAACTCTGGATACTGGACGAGCCTTTCACCGCTCTGGATGTCAAGGCCGTGGACCTGCTGAGTAAGCTCGTGAGTGACCACTTGGTCAACGGCGGCATGGCTGTCCTGACCAGTCACCAGGCTATGCCCATTGCGGGCGGGCTGGTCGTGCAGTTATGAACGCGATGTGGGCCACTCTGCGACGCGACCTGCTGGTGGTGATGCGGCGCAAAAGCGAAGTGTTAACCGCGCTATTCTTTTTCGTCATTGTCTGTAGTCTTTTTCCGTTAGGCATAGGGCCGGAGCCGGGCCTTTTGCGCAAAATTGCGCCCGGCGTGCTGTGGGTGTGCGCACTGCTGGCTACCATGCTCGGCCTGCAGCGCATGTTTGCGGCTGACCACGCCGATGGCACGCTGGAGCAAATGGCGATTTCTCCAACTGCTCTGGTATGGTTAGTCGTTGGCAAAATCGGCGCACATTGGTTGGTGAGTGGCTTGCCGCTGGTGCTCATGGCGCCGGTGCTGGGTCTGCAGTTTGATCTGGATGCCGAGGCACTTGGCGTGCTGATGCTGGCTCTGCTATTGGGCACCCCAGTGCTGTCCTTGATTGGGGCCATTGGTGCGGCACTTACGCTGGGAGTGCGGGGCGGTGGTGTATTGCTCAGTTTGCTGGTGCTTCCGTTGTACATTCCCGTTTTGATATTTGGCGCGGGAGCGGTCGAGTCCCATATTGCAGGGCTGGGGGCTGGCGGTCATTTGTCGTTATTGGCCGCGTTGTTGGTATTGGCTGTATTTTTTGCACCGTGGGCCGCCACGGCCGCCTTGAGGATCGCATTGGAATGACTAAGCAACAGAAGAAATGGTTCAAGTTTGCAAGCCCGCAAGCTTTCTATCCACTGGCCGGCAAGCTGATTCCCATATTCTGGGTGTTGACGGCCATGTTTGGTGCCGTCGGGTTGTGGCTGAGTTTTTTTGTCGCACCTACCGACGCTACGCAGGGCGAGGGCTACCGTATTATTTTTGTCCATGTACCCACCTCATGGATGTCCATGTTCATCTACCTTGTCATGGCTGGTTGGGCCGCAGTGGGTTTGTCGTTCAACGCCCGTCTATCCAGCATGATGGCCCAATCCCTGGCCCCGACCGGAGCCTTGATGGCATTTCTGTCCTTGTGGACTGGTGCCTTTTGGGGTAAACCCATGTGGGGTACCTGGTGGGTATGGGATGCAAGGCTGACATCCGAACTGATCTTGTTCTTTTTGTACTTGGGCTTCATGTCCCTGCAGGCTTCCATTGACGATCCCCGGCGGGCGGACAAGGCCGGAGCCATTTTGGCGCTGGTCGGCGTGGTCAACGTGCCCATCATTTATTTCTCGGTGACCTGGTGGAATACGCTGCACCAAGGGGCGTCGGTGTCCCTCACCAAGTCGCCCAGCATGGCCATGACCATGTTGTGGGGAATGTTGCTGATGGCCATGTGTCTGTGGATGTATTCGATTGCAGTCGGCTTGACCCGGGTGCGCGCCATCATCCTGGAGCGTGAAGCGCACACTGAATGGGTGAAGCAATTGCAGGAGGTAAAGGCATGAACTGGCACTCTGCATCGGAATTTTTTGCCATGGGCGGCTACGCCCTGTATGTATGGGGCAGCTTTGGCGCCTGTGCATTGGCGTTTTTAGCGGAACCTTTGTTGATCCGTCAGCGTCATAAACAGATTGTCCGCACTTTGCGCAGACAAACGGCGGCTGAAAAACTCGAAATGGAACACCCGTGAAACGTTGGAAAAAACGCGCCGCCATCATTGGCGGAGGACTTAGCGCAGTTGGTATTGCCGCTGCATTGGTCCTAAATGCCTTGAACAGCAATATTGCCCTGTACGTAACTCCCAGCGATGTGATGGCGGGCAAGGCGCCCCAGTCGAAGGCTTTTCGCATTGGCGGCCTAGTCAAAGAGGGTTCCTTGCGGCGCGACAACTTGACCGTGCACTTCATGATGACCGATTTGGCGCATGACATACCGGTGGCCTACACCGGCATACTGCCCGACCTCTTCAAAGAGGGCAAAGGCGCCGTGGTACAGGTCAAGCAAATGGCCGCGGGTGAGTACATCGCCACCGAAGTACTTGCCAAGCATGATGAAAACTACATGCCCCCCGAAGCCAAAGACGCTTTGGACAAGGCCCAAAAGAACAAAGGCGGAGCCTCACTATGATTCCAGAACTTGGGCAGTTTGCCGTCATCCTGGCACTCTGTGTGTCTCTGGTGCTGGGCACACTGCCTCTTGCCGGGGCTCACTATGGTCGCCGCGAATGGATTCTGTTGGCGCGACCCGCAGCGCAAGTGTTGTTCCTGATGTTGGCACTGGCTTTTGCAGCGTTGTCTTGGTCTTTCTACGTCAATGACTTTTCCGTGCAATATGTTGCGAATCACTCCAACGCGCAACTCCCGACGCTGTTTCGATTCGGAGCTGTATGGGGTGGCCACGAAGGCTCCCTGTTGCTATGGGTGTTGATGCTGTCCGGATGGACGGTTGCCGTCGCGCAGTTTTCCCGTACGCTGGACGACACCATGGTGGCCCGTGTCCTTGGGGTGCTGGGTCTGATTACCGTGGGCTTGCTGTTGTTCATATTGTTCACATCCAACCCCTTTGACCGCTTATTGCCCGCTGCAGAGAACGGCAGCGACCTCAACCCACTGCTACAAGACCCGGGTCTGATCTTTCACCCGCCCATGCTTTATATGGGGTATGTGGGTTTTGCCGTGGCCTTCGCGTTCGCCATTGCTGCGCTGCTGTCGGGGCGTCTGGACGCTGCTTGGGCGCGATGGTCGCGTCCCTGGACCATAGCGGCGTGGGGTTTTTTGACCCTGGGTATTGCCTTGGGTTCCTGGTGGGCCTATTACGAATTGGGTTGGGGCGGCTGGTGGTTCTGGGACCCTGTGGAGAATGCGTCATTCCTCCCGTGGTTGTTGGGTACCGCGCTGTTGCATTCGTTGGCGGTTACCGAAAAGCGTGGCAGCTTTAAAAGCTGGACAGTGCTACTGGCGATTGGTGCGTTTTCCATGTCGTTGCTGGGGACTTTTTTGGTCCGTTCGGGCGTCCTGACATCCGTGCACGCTTTTGCCACTGACCCACGGCGCGGCGTGTTTATTCTGGTGTTGTTGGTGGTCGTGGTCGGCTCGTCACTCGCACTCTTTGCCTGGCGTGCTCCCAAGGTCGCGCTGGGCGGTTCCTTCGCGTTGATGTCGCGCGAATCGCTGATGCTGGCCGGTAATGTCTTGCTGGTTGTGGCCTGCGCGTCCGTCCTGTTGGGTACGTTGTATCCCCTGCTTATCGATGCGCTGAACATGGGCAAAATCTCGGTAGGCCCGCCGTACTTCAATGCCGTGTTTGTGCCCATCATGATGCCGGTGCTGTTCTTGATGGCTGCCGTGCCCCTGGCCCGCTGGAAGCAAACCAGTATCAAGGACCTTGCCTTGCGCATGTGGATTCCGGGCGTGCTGGCGCTAGTGGCTGCGGGCCTTGTACCCAGTCTGATGGGCACTTGGACCGTGTTGACCGGCCTGGGTGTGGCGCTGGCGGTTTGGATTGCGGTTTCGGGCGTGATCCAGATTGCGCAGCGGCTCAAGTCCGGTCTTCCGCCCGCGTCCTTCTGGGGCATGCATATGGGGCATATGGGCATTGCGGTGTTTGTGTTTGGCGTGACCATGGTCGGTGGCTTCCAGGAAGAGCAGGATGTACGTATGGAGCCGGGCGATACCGTAACGGTTGGCGGCTACCAATTCAAAATGACGGGTATACGGGATGTGCCGGGCCCTAATTACAGCGCGACGCAAGGCGTCTTTGAGGTCACCCAAAACGGTGGTGCCGTACGCATGCTGTACCCCGAGAAACGTAAATACTTTTCATCCACCATGCCGATGACCGAAGCGGGCATTCATTCAGGATTTACCAGAGACGTGTATGTATCCCTGGGCGAACCGTTGGAAGGCAAAGCCTGGGCCGTGCGGGTGTATTTCAAGCCCTTTGTGGGCTGGATATGGGGCGGCTGTGTGTTCATGGCGCTGGGCGGCTTGTTGGCCATGATGGACCGCCGCTACCGACTCAAAGTGAAAGCGGGAGCGTTGGACGCCGCGTTGGTCAAGGGCGCGGCCGCATGAATGCCAAGACGCTGATTCCGTTGGTGCTATTTGCAGTGTTGGCTGGGTTTTTGGCCGTTGGCTTGGGACTGGATCCACGCGAAGTTCCTTCGCCATTGGTTGACAAGCCAGCGCCGGCTTTCAAGATCGCCCAGCTGGAGCCGGCCGATGCACAGTTCTCGCCCGAAGACATGAAGGGCAAGGTCTGGCTTTTTAATGTGTGGGCATCCTGGTGCGTGGCTTGCCGCCAAGAGCATCCCGTGCTGATGGAGTTTGCGCGTGCCAAGGTCGCGCCGCTGATTGGCCTGGACTACAAGGATCAGCGCAAGGACGCGCTGGGCGTTCTCAAGCGCACCGGCAATCCCTATGACGTCATCGCCTTTGATGCAGATGGAAGGGTCGGCATCGACTACGGTGTTTACGGCGTGCCCGAGAGCTACGTCATCGACAAGGCCGGAGTCATACGCTACAAACACATAGGCCCCATCACCATGGAAACGATGGAAAAAACCATCATTCCTCTTATTCAGAAGTTGCAAAAGTCGTGAAGTACCTCTACGCACTGATGCTGGGCCTGCTTTTATGTGGTGGCGTCGTGGGCAAGGAAGCCGCCCCGTTGGCGGATGACCCCAAGGTGGAGCAACGGCTGATCGCCATATCCGAAGAGTTGCGCTGCTTGGTGTGCCAGAACGAATCGCTGGCCGGCTCGCGGGCCGACCTGGCCATGGACCTGCGCCGTGAACTGCGGACCCTGATCAAGCAAGGCAAGACCGATAGCGAGATCCGCGAGTTTATGGTCAGCCGCTATGGTGACTTTGTGCTGTATCGCCCCCCTGTGAAGCCCAGCACCTGGTTGTTGTGGGCAGGTCCTTTTGGGCTGATGGTGGCGGGGCTGGTCGCGCTGTTTGTGTACTTGCGCCGCCGCAATACCGAGGTTGCAGCTGCGACGGGTTTGACTGATGAAGAAAGCAAGCGCGCTGAAGCGCTGCTACAGGAAGGCGATAAATGATAGGTTTTTTGGCTGCCGGGGCATTGACCCTGGTGCTGGTTTTGGTCTTGCTGTTCCGGCCTTTTTTGTTCAAGAAGTCAGATGCCCATGTGTCGCGCAGGCAACTCAACACAGCCATTTACCGCGACCAGGTTGCGCGGCTGGAGCAAGACCGTGCCGACAACATGATTGCAGAGCCGGGCTACGTGCAAGCGCGGGCCGAACTGCAGCGACGTGTCATTGACGACACCCGCGACGCAGACGATGCAGCTATCGTGCGAGCGCCCAAGAAGACCATGTTGGCGCTTGGGCTCCTTTTGCCCGTTGCTGCCATGTCGATTTATCTCTTGTTGGGCAGTCCGGCCACACTGGACTCCGTAAACGGACCTCAGCGCGCTGCCACGGCGCAGGACATGGACCGTTTGATCGCCAATCTGGCGATGAAGCTGGAAAAGGAGCCTGACAATCTGCAGGGCTGGGCCATGTTGGCGCGCTCCTACAAAATGCTGGGACGCAACATAGAAGCAGAGCAGGCCTTTGTCCGCGCAGGCAGCTTCCTGGACAACGATGCCCAGCTGTTGGCCATCTACGCAGAGCTGGCTGCCACCAATGCCAATGGCGACTTCTCTGGCAAACCGGCGCTGTTGATCGAAAAAGCGTTGCGGGTCGATCCCCAAAACGCCATGGCGCTCTGGCTTGCTGGTACCGCAGCTTTTCGTAAAAATCAGTTTGACTTGGCGCTTCGCGTTTGGGAGCGGCTGCTGCCGCAAGTCGAGCCCGACTCCGAAGACGCGCGCATGTTACAGCAGGCCATAGACGCGGCCTACGCAGCATTGGGCAAATCTGCCCCGCAAGGTGCGGCCGCCCAAGCTGGTGCAAAGTCCACAGCCGCTTCGCCCAGTGTCAGTGGCCGTGTGGAGCTGGACGCTGCGTTGCAAGGCAAGGTTGCGCCTGGCGATACGGTGATGGTGATCGCCCGTGTGCCAGGCTCCCGGATGCCGATAGCGGTCTTGCGTGTTCGGGTGACAGAGCTGCCGCTTTCGTTCACGCTAGATGATTCACTGGCGATGAGCCCACAGGCCCGTATATCGACTGCCAGTTCGGTCGAAGTGGAAGCGCGGATTTCTAAATCCGGCATGGCCCAGGCGGAACCCGGTGATCTGGTTTCGGCGGTGCAGACCGTCAAGGTGGGTGCTAACGGCGTTGCGCTGCGGGTCAATGCGGTTCGGCCGTAATTGGCACTGCGGGACCCGATGGGGGATGTGCGAAAATACGCGCTGTTGATTATTCAGCCGTGCGGCTGTAGCTCAGTGGATAGAGTATTGGCCTCCGAAGCCAAGGGTCGTGGGTTCGATCCCCGCCAGCCGCACCACTGCTTATTCATCGGATGAGTAAAGACTAGCTTAGAGTTTGCTTTTCCTTCTTTGCCCTGTATGTGTCACGCCGGTGCCTCGCTAATTGCCACCCTCGATGGCAATGGTCGGCAAACGACCATTAGCACTGATTCCTGTAATACTAGACAGCCTCATGCGGTCGAAATTGGCTGTAGCCCCCGTAGAACTTGCGCGAGTCGCTATTAAAAACATAGCAAGCCTAACTTAGCTTCGTCCAGGTGCCTTGAATACTTCCTTCGCGTGCCATTTCAAAAACGCACGATCTGGCGCGTAAGTCTTGCTCTGCGGCCCGATGATGCCTGCACCGTGGTAAGACAGCAGCTGCGCCCGGGTCGCGTCGCCCAGTTGCAGATTCTGGCTGAAGACGATGGACAGATTGGCGGGCTCAACGGTGAAAGCCCCCAAATCAAATATCTTGTGGTGCAGCGCGCACATGGCCATACCGTTGCTCTCCACATCCGGCCCATCAGCGGTAAACCACTGGATGTGCGCCGCCTCCAGCCCGGCGCTCACATTGCCAATGCGCAGATCGAAACCGCATACGCAGCAACGGCATTCGTAAGCGCGAAGCACTCGCTCACGAAAGGTGGGGTCACGCCTGCGGCTGGGCAGCAATATCGCCATGCAGCGTTTCTGAGAAGTGCTGGGTGAGCAACTGCCGCGCTAGAGCCCCACGCAATGACCTGTCGGCGCGCAAGAGTGCATCCAGCTCCGGCGCAAACCCCGCCATCAGACCCTGTTCGCGGAACCAGGTGACGCCGGGTGCTGGGCCTTGGGTGGCGATGGCGATTCCGCCGGGCGACTCCAGATGCCACACCTTGCCCTCGGCGTCGTTGCACATATGCCAGAAGGGCAATTGCCGGGTGACGGGTGCATTGGCAGACCCGAATTCGGTGAGCAGTTGTTTGAACGCGCCCTCAACATCCGCAAATGCCGCCAATCGTGGCTCCCCGCGCTCTAAACGGCATAACCAAAACAGCACCAGTAGCGGCTTGTGCACAGCGCGCCCGCCACCGGCAGGGGCCATGCGGATGTTGGCAAAGGTTTGAAGAACTTCGACGGGGGTAGACATCGCGGGCATTACTTCTCCCAATACTCCGCTTTGCCTGGAATCACCCACCGCACCCCGCCACGCGGATCCGGCAGGTCGCCGTGGTAGCGGGGGATCAGGTGGATGTGCAAGTGCGGCACGGTCTGCCCAGCGGCCGCGCCATCGTTGATGCCGATGTTGTAGCCGTCCGGTTGGTGCAGCGCGTCCAGTTGCCGCTTGGCTTGGTCCAGCAGGGCGAGTAGGTCGGTGCGTTCAGCGTCAGTCAGGTCAAAGAACGAGCCGGTGTGCCGGTGCGTAATCACCAGGCTGTGGCCCTTGGACACCGGATACCCGTCGCGCACCAGCACGCCCGACGCATTGCGCAGCACGATGCGCTCAGGCGACAGGGCGCAGAAGGGGGCAGGGTTTGGTGGCTGTCATGCAAAGAAGTCTATCGGAATCAATAATGCAGACGGTCTTGGCAGTGCTTGAGTGACAAATCGACCTGTAGCCCCCGTAAAATATGCTTATTACGCTATATATTCAATAGCACTTGTTGTAGTGCGACAAACCCTTTACCCTCGCTGTCCGGGGCGCTCGCCACCAGATCCCGCAATATGTCGCTGGCCGCCTTATGCGGATACTTCTTACAAACAGCCCGGAATGTGGCGAGGTTGGTGGTGCTTTGATTGGCCAGCACGGCATAGCGGCGGTAGGCTTCGTCGACCATGCCGGATGACAGCAATATTTCCTCGCAAGTCTGGGCGATCTGCCACTGTGGGTCGTTGATACCTGCGGGCTCTTCGGCGTAGCGCAGCGCTTCGGCCTTTTTGCCCATGGCCACCAACGCCTTCACGCCCCAGCGCCTGCTGTGCCACCACTGGTGCGGCTCGGTGGCTATCAGGTCCAGCAACTCTTCATGCCGCCCAGCCGCCAGCAATGCTGACAAACAGGCTGTCGTACCCCTGTAATACCCGTGGCGGGGAGCCGTGGGGCTCCAGACACTTTGCAGGGTAGGCAGCATTTCATCCGCCCAGGTGGATGCCAACTCTGGCCCCGCGCACAGCGCGCCCCAGTGGTCGCCCAACGATTCGATGTAGGGCATTTGGTCTTCTTCCAGCGCCTGCCACAGCTTGCGCATCCACTTCTTGCGCACAGCGGGGGTAACGTTGGCTTGGGTGATGACGGGCGCAAGCGTGTCGATAGCCCGGTTGACCCACGACCCAAGGGCGCCGGACGAACTATCCACACCCATCAGTGCGGGGGATAGCTTTCCCAGCAGCAGGATGGCACCTTCGGCGGCAAGTACTGGGTCTTGTTTGCCAGCCTGTTTGATCTCGGACAGTGCTTCCTTGATGCGCTGAATGGGCGCATCGGACTTCCAGCCGAAGGCGTTGCGCTTGAAGCGTAGTGCGAATTGCCATTTGTGAGGCGGACTGGTCGTGGTCGGAAGTGCTTTGGGCATAGAGCACGTATTCTGGCAGCGAAACCCCATGTGGTGGAGTTTCTTGGTGGGCGCGAAGGCCATGGCAAAGAGCTGGAACAGACCGGGAAAGCCTTTGGCCTCGTGTTCGCTTCAGTTCTTCAAGCAATCTTGATGAACCTTGGCGATGATGTAGCTACCGTGGCGCTGATGTTCTGTTGATAACGCCGATACGCAAGAGAACTAACTTGAAACTCAAAAAAATCGCCCTCGGATCATTGATTATTCTTGCCGTCGTTGGAGTCGCCGGTTGGTTGACCCTGGACAAAGAGACACGCGGGCTACTGAAGGCTATGCCAACCAATCGCGATCTTCTTTTCTGGAGCCAGCCGCAGCGCGATGCGGCGTTTCGCGCGATGGATCGCCTTTCTCTGTTGGCTAAATGGCACGACATCCCGGCCGCCAGCACACCGTCACCCTTGCCACCTGGGCCACCGTTGAAGCTGTCGTTGGACGTCGATGCCTACATGGCGGGGCAGCGCAGCGCGGCGCTTTTGGTGCTTCAAGACGGCAAGCTGCGCATGGAGCGATATGGGCTGGACTTTGACCGCAACGGCCGCTGGACAAGCTTTTCTGTCGCCAAATCGTTGACCTCTACCTTGATGGGCGCGGCCATCCGCGACGGCCACATCAAGAGCCTGGACGACAAGGTCAGCGTCTACATCCCGGAGATGAAGGGATCGGCCTACGACGATGTCAGCATCCAGCAGCTGTTGACCATGACCTCGGGCGTGAAATGGAACGAGGACTACGCAGATCCCAAATCTGATGTGGCCCAATTCAACAACCACAAACCCGAAGAGGGGGTGGACGCCTTGGTCAGCTATATGCGCAAGCTCCCACGCGAAGTGCCTGCTGGAACGCGTTGGCTCTACAGCACAGGCGAAACCAACCTGGTCGGCATTCTTGTAAGCCGTGCGACCCAAAAGCCTCTGGCCACCTACCTGTCGGAAAAGATTTGGGTGCCCGCCGGTATGGAACAAAAAGCCACCTGGATTCTCAGCAAGACAGGGCAAGAAATCAGCGGCTGCTGTATTCAGGCGGCGCCCAGAGACTTCGCGCGATTCGGGCAATTCATCTTGAACGGGGCTACCGTTAACGGCAAAAGCATCGTGCCCGATGGCTGGTTGGCAGCAGCCACCACCGCCCGCACCAGCATTGGCCAGCCGGAGCGCGGCTACGGCTACCAGTGGTGGACGTATGACAGCGGTGCGTACACCGCACGCGGAATTTTTGGGCAGGGCATCTTCATCGACCCCGCGCGTAAGTTGGTGATCGTCTCCAACGCGAACTGGGCTGGTGGTGCCCGAGATGCGACCGCAAGCGCATCGCGTGAAGCGTTTTATCAGGCGGTACAAAAGGCCGTGGACGACGAAACGGCTGCTGCGGGTACTGTGCGCTAACCTATACCAGGACGGGGCGGCCAGAGGCTTCAAGCCAAGGGATCGAGGCGTCCTAGCTGATGCGCCAACTCCACCGCCGAATGGACGCCCATCTTCTCAAAAATGTTGGCGCGGTGAAACTCGACTGTGCGCGCTGTGATGCCGAGGTGGTCGGCGATATTCTTGTTGTAGTGGCCCCGGATCAACTCGTCTAGC
>Ga0105048_10011490_pt1 | contig 13960 bp, 11 predicted proteins | sample MAT05_FD_78382 | JGI IMG/M metagenome (GOLD analysis project Ga0105048, IMG submission 78382) | Freshwater microbial communities from Lake Fryxell liftoff mats and glacier meltwater in Antarctica - MAT-05 | ecosystem: Environmental > Aquatic > Freshwater > Ice > Liftoff microbial mat | place...
AGGGCCGCAGAGTTTTGAGTCTTGAATCATCCAACGTTGCGCAACTTCCGAAGTTCCCTTTGCGTGACTTTGCGGTGAAAAAAATTTAACCGCAGAGTGCCGCAGAGTTTAGCGCAGAGTGCCGCAGAGTTTTGAGTAATGAATCATATAACGTTGCGAAACTTCCGAAGTTCCCTTTGCGTGACTTTGCGGTGAAAAAAATTTAACCGCAGAGTGTCGCAGAGTTTAGCGCAGAGGGCCGCAGAGTTTTGAATATTGAATCATCCAACGTTGCGCAACTTCCGAAGTTCCCTTTGCGTGACTTTGCGGCGAAAAAAATTTAACCGCAGAGGGCCGCAGAGTTTAGCGCAAAGTGCCGCAGAGTTTTGAGTAATGAATCATCCAACGTTGCGCAACTTCCGAAGTTCCCTTTGCGTGACTTTGCGGTGAATTTTTCTAAACCTTATGATGGAAGAGTATAATAGAACTTTTAGCAGCACGTATCTAATTCTTGCAAATGACTTATCTGTATTGGATTTCGGTTGAGTACGGATAAATATTAAAGTCGAATCAACTTATTCGTTTAATTAGATACTTTATTCTTACCAGAAGGACGTTTAAAAAATAGGCCCAAGTTGGAAGTCGATTCTTTTTAATTTTAAGCTCCTCACGATATAAATTCCAAACAAATTGTTTTGAAAGTCCGCCTGCTGTGCAATGCGCTACATCTAAGTTTATGTATTTTGATTCAGCCTCGGAGTTGAGCAGAAAGAGATGAAAATCATAATCAGCCAATACTTTGTACGTTTCGTCAAATTTGAATGCTCGAAATAAATTTTTGTGATAAAACACAGATTGTTGGTGTGTTGTATTCCTCCAATATAAGAAGTTGTCGAATGTGCTAATATGCTTTCGAGGCACCGCACGATTTTCAATTTTTTCATTGATAATATTTCCAAAAATGAGCATTTTTTCCTCCCCGACATCCGACATCATTTTTGCAATAATAGAATCATCACTTATATAATCATCCGCTCCAAGAATGTAAACCCAGTCGCCACTACAAAGTTTTAGTCCTTTGTTGATTGCACTGTAAACGCCATTATCTTTTTCTGAAATAATATGAGTGATCTGTGGAGCAAATTGATGGATGATTTCTAGACTTCCATCGGTTGAAAGTCCATTGATAACTATAATTTCTTTGTCTGAATAAGTTTGTTCAATAATACTCTGCAAGGCACGAGCAATAGTTGCCTGGGCATTATAAACGGGGATAATGACACTTACTTTTGCATTCGAACTCACGCGGGCATGGATTCTAATTGATTAATATCGCTGGTTTCTTTTAACTCTGTGTCATCGCAAACTATAACACGGCAATTAAATTTCTTCATCGTTGCATAATCGTGTGAGGCCATCAAAATGGTTGTTCCTGCTTTGCTGATTGCAAGTAGGAGATTTAATATTTCGAGGCTTGTAGTTGGATCGAGATTTCCTGTTGGCTCGTCAGCGAGAATTAGACTGGGTGTATTGAGTAATGCCCTAGCAATTGCAACACGTTGTTGTTCACCGCCACTTAACTCATGTGGCATCTTATAGCCTTTACCTTCTAGGCCAACGAGTTCAAGGACGCTTGTCATGCGTGAATCCATTGCTTTTTGATCTGTCCATCCTGTAGCGCGCAATACAAACTCCAGATTGTCATTTACACTGCGGTCGCTCAACAATTCGAAGTCTTGAAAAACGATTCCAAGTTTTCTTCGAAGAAATGGAATCTGACTGCGTTTCATTTTAGTAAGGTCGTATCCACAACACGAACCTGTGCCACTTCTAAGAGGCAATGCAGCATAAAGTGTTTTTAGCAGACTACTTTTTCCACTTCCTGTTCTTCCTATGAGGTATATAAATTCTCCCGCATTAATGGTGAGATTTACATCTCTGAGAATCACATTCTCCATTTGGCGAATTTCCGCGTGTTCAAGATTTATGATGATATCGTTGTTGTCCATTTCGTTTATTATTCGTGTCAGATTCCTAGGAAAGGAAAATCCTTAACAAAATTGTGGACTAAGTGCTAAAAGTTTATTGTGTGCGTCGATTGTTTTTCAACAATGCGAGGTGATGAGAACATGAGCGATTTTCGAGCAGTTTTTTTCATTGCGCAGCAAAAAAAAAAGGCTCATAAAGAGCCTTATTTTATATTCTAAATTGATTCTTATTGTATCACAATCTCAAAAGGCATTCTAGCCTGTACTTCTTTCTTTTTCAACAGATCTTTCACTTTCATAAATGTGATGAAATGTTCTCCAAGATAGCTTTCCATTACTTGTGTTTCTTTTTTTCCTGATAAATCTTCCATTAGTTTTTGAAACGGATCTATCAACATTGGAAGTGATTTGATTTCATATTCGGCAATTCCTGCTTGAGCGGCTGCTGCTTTTATACAATCGTTGAGATTTCCGATTTCGTCAACAAGTCCTAGCGCTTTGGCATCTTCGCCGCTCCAAACACGACCTTGGCCGATGCTGTCTACTTGTGCTTGGGTTATACCACGGCCTGTTGCTACTTTTTGTGTAAAGTCGTCATAAATCTGCGTTACCATATCCTGCATCGCTTTCATTTCCATTTCGTCAAATGGTTTGGTTATCGAAATGAGATCTGCATGTGGATTGGTTTCATATCTGTCGAAAGTGATACCCAATTTATTTCCCATGAATTTCTCTACATTGGGAACAATGCCAAAAACACCGATTGAACCTGTAATTGTATTTTGATTGGCATAAATTTTATCGGCAGCACAACTGATGTAATAACCTCCTGATGCTGCATAATCTCCCATCGAAACGTAAAATGGCTTGCCACTTTGTTTGATGAGTTGAGTTTCTCGCCAAATAACATCAGAAGCCAAAGCACTTCCGCCCGGAGAGTTCACACGAAGGACAATAGCTTTTACTTTTTCATCTTCACGAGCTTTTTTCAGTGCTTTTGCAATGCGATCGCTTCCTATTGTTTCATCGTCACCTTCACCACTTTCGATTGCACCTACAGCGTAAACAACGGCTACTTTTTCTTTTTTTACTTGTTCAGACTCTTCTTTTTCTTCATCTTCGTAATCCGCTAAACTGATAAGTTTTAAATCTTTATCTGGAGCGGTTGCTTCAATTCCCAATTTTGCTTTGATCATTGCAATTACTTCATCGCGATATTTTAAACCATCAAGCATTCGAGTTTCAACTGCTTTTTCAGGATTGATAAGCGTAAGGGAATCTGCATACTGATTGAGCTGAGCGAGTTCGATGGATCTGCTTGCACTAATTCCATCTAACATTGTGCGCCAGATATCACCGATGAAAGTTGCTATTTGTTCTTTGTTTTCCGGGGACATTTTGTCATACATAAACGGCTCTACTGCACTTTTAAATCTATTATTTGGTCCGCGAATAACTTGTGCTTCAATTTCAAGTTTGTCTAGCATGTTTTTGAAGAAGCTGACCTCTGCATTGATACCTCTCCAATCGAGACTTCCTTGCGGATAGAGATATACTTCATTGGCAGCACTCGCTAAATAATAACCACCTTGGCTAAAGTCTTCACCATAAGAAAGAATCCATTTGCCACTATTTTTAAAATCTGCCAATGCTCTGCGAACATCGAGTATTGTACTTGGCGCTGCTGCAAAATCACTGATCTCAAGAAATATTCCTTTAATGCGATCATCTTTCTGAGCACGTTCCAACTCGCTAATGAATTTATGAAGTCCCGAAGTATTGCCTCCTTCAAATCCACCAGATGAGAAATTAAATTCTTTTTGGTAACTGCGTTCCGTCATTGTTCCTTCCAAAGTGATGTGAAGCACACTGTTTTCGCTCACTTTTACTTCTTTAGAATCGCTACTGCTAACCGCCGAAACTATAAGTAAAACAAAAATCAGCATAATAATACCAAGTGCCAACACAGTGCCAAGCATCGAAGCGAGAAGAGTTTTGAAAAAATTCATTTTTATTAATTTATTTCAGGATTTAAACAACGCGTAAAAGTAAAAACCAAACTGAGGGTTTAGAATTGAAAATACACCAGCGGCATAGAGGCTAACCTAACGGTTTTTATTTCTTGTGGGAAAATGAGGATTATGACTTGAAAATCCTGTCATGCAAGTTTTTTGCTATCATTTTATAACAAATGCTAACTGAAGGCAATCCTAGGTCAAAGTGTGCTTTACACCAGATTGATTTTTATTTTAAAAAATGTCGAATCGAATATTTGATTGCCTCTGATATTCAATTTATGACATAAAAAAATTTAATTTTTAACTTTGATCGATAGTTTTAACCATCATTAGTAATACAAAATAAACGAGTCCTATATTCAGAAATATTCTTGCTGTGCTTTTGCTTGCAGGCAGCATAGTAAACATGGGTATTGTTCATATTAGTGGTTCAATTATCCCACCACCGGAAGGTGCAGATATTAAAACAATGGAGGGACTGAAAGCCACAATACATCTATTTGCACCAAACATTTCTTAATGCCTTTTCTAGCTCATGCCCTTGGTCCATTGATTGGCGCATATCTCGCAGGTTGATAGCAGCGACATATAAAATGAGATTTGCAATTGCCATTGGAGTGATATTTCTTACCAGCGGCATTATTGCAGTTACGCCGTATACACATTCAATATAGTCCCAATTTCGGCCTTGCCTCATTGAACTATTTGAATGTAGTAAAGGCGTTACCAAAGCAATTTATTAAAGAATCCTTTGTTCTCTTTAACAAATGCTATTGATACAACAATGATTCCCACCCCAAAGTGGTTCAATATTTCACATCTCGTTTTGGCATATATTCCTCGGGGATATCTAGGTGGTAAATTGGCTTGCGGCAAGAAATATTACTGAAGTTAAAATTTAATTTGATTGAATTTTGTTTGACGAATATATGTTTTAATCGAATTGTTTGGCGCTGAGCATTAGGCTCAAATCTCGCTTGAGAACGCGAAAAATATCTTTATCTTTACGAAATATCTTTATGTCACACAAGCCGCAAGGTGGTACCCGTAGAAAAAAAACCAAAGATTTTTGGTTCTAAGTTGATCCGCGTAGCATTTTGAGTTAAATAACCCTTTGCTTAATCTCTCAGTTATGAAAGTTCTATCCGTGATTATTCTTTGTTTGATTTCACATATTATGCAGTCACAATCGTTAGTCGGAAAGAGTCTGACCGATGTATCAAAAGAATACGATTCTTATTATGTTTTTAAATCTAACAATTCAAATCTTCATGGAGCTGTTTTTGTTAAAGGCTTGGAGGGTGATGCCAAGTATTTATATGTTTATAGCGATAGTAGCGGAATTATTAAAATTCAACTGGATGAAAGGTTGTCTTTCGCTGAACCAAATTATTATGGAATTATTGATCCTACCATAATTGACTCGCCTTCAGATTTTAAAAATGGCCGCGCCGTGGTCACCAAAAGGGACGCCGACAATTATTTATATGGTATTGGGGATTTTGGAATGATTGACTCCACAGGAAAAGTAGTGATTGAACCCAAGTATTACAGTCTTGGGAAATTGTCTGAAGGTTTGATAAAGTATTCTGAAAAACATGACAGACGAGTTGAAAGCGGATATCTGAATGCAAAAGGAGAAAAGGTTATTGTCATGCGCGATGAGTTATCTAAATTGTATATGGGATGTTATTTCGAAGGCGGTGATTTTAAAAATGGAATTGCCATTATGAACCTTGTTGAAAATGATTCCGATTGCAATTGTTCTTGCTCGATTGTGATAGATAAGTCAGGCAAAATACTTAATCAGGATGGTGTTTTACTTGATGCCAATTATCAAGTGATAAAATTGGATTATTGAACTTTGGATGGGATTGGGGCCAAAATTTAGAATCAAAATTTGATCCAACGTGCGATTTGTTGTTCTAATATTACTGTAAAACAGTTTCTTTAGCGGAATTACTGCGAATGAATAAAAAATATAATGGTCCGATTTATATTCGTCAATGGTATAAGTTATGATTTATCATATTGGATTGTGGCTTAGAGTAACCAAGAGCATGAAAGACCTCTTACCATCATAGTACTTTTTTGCTGAATAATCTGAAAAAGTAAAAGGTTGCAATAGAAAGCAGTCCCAAAACAAAAAACACTTTTGCAAATACCCTAGTGGTATCATGATAAAAGAATTCTCCAATCATCCATGTGCTGTTTGCGAGTATCCACAAACTTACAGCTACGTTGTGGGCAAGCTCTGATACACTTTCACGCAACTTCCAGGTTATATAAAGAGCAACGATAATGGTTGGAATAATCATAATTAATCCGATTATTTTGTAGTCGCTCACCCAGCAGAAGTCTTTGATGAGCCAAAGAACGATATGAAAGTTTTCGATTTTTCTGAATTGATTGAACATTGCAGGTTTTTTTATTTCAGTTTATATATTGCTTTGTCTTGATCAAATTCCATTACAATTAAATCCCAACGAATAAATCGTGCTAGTAGTTTTACAAGGATATTTTTGGGCAAAGCGGTTTTGCGCACTAATTGACTAAAGGAAAGTCCCGGTTGTTCTTGAAGTAAGTCAAAAATACGTTTTTCCTTTTCAGTGTGAAAATATCGTTGTGATCTATCGGTGTCTATTCCTCGCCAAACTTCAAGTAAAACTGCTGGTGCAGGCAGAGTTTTATCATTTAGTCTAATATAAGGTTTCCATTGATTTTCTTCGTCACAAGCAATATGTGGTTTGTGGTCAGAAGCAGGAATATTAATTTCCAAAACCGTTCTGTTTTCCACCTTCCAAGCTTGAGACTTAAATGTAATTTTAGGCTTACAATAAAGCTCTGCGGCAGATTGAATCATGTGTAATTCCTCATCAGCATTAACACCACTAATGTTGCCATTGTCTTTTACACCAATAAGCAATCTCCCGCCATCAGTATTGGCAAATGCAGAAAGTGTACGTGCAATTTTACGTGCATCGTCTATACGCATCTTAAAATCTTGCATCTGATGCTCGCCTTCGGCAATATATCGAAGTACAAATGGTGTGGACATAACGACTGCGAAAATAATGAGATATGAATTATGAAGTATGAAGTATGAATTATTGATTTATCTAAGCCTTTGATGACCAAGGCCAACGTAATTTCCACCAACGCCAATTAAATCTTTAAATCATTAAATCATCTGCACCTCGCTCTTACCTTCGCCAAATGGAAAGTGTGCCCCAAAAAAATAATCCACTGCATAGTATTACTTTAGAACAAATACTCACACATCTTGTGGATTCTATAGGCTGGGATGTATTGGGAGACGCAGTTCCGGTAAAATGTTTCAGAACAGATCCAAGTATTTCCAGTAGTTTGAAGTTTTTGCGTAAAACCCCATGGGCAAGAACCAAATTAGAGAGCTATTATCTTTATGCAAAACGTAAGAACTTGTTGCGATAATTCCAAAATGTATTATGAAACTGACTAGATCGCAAGTTTACAATGTAGCTTTCGACATTGCACAAGAAAAGATTAATGGACTTCAATTTCAAATTGAGGATTTGAGCTCAGGTGCTGACATAAAAAGCACATCAGGTGATAAGCACGAAACATCCAGAGCGATGATGCATCTGCAACAGGAACAACTCACTGCCCAACTCAGTGAGGCTAGACTTATGATGGGGAAATTGGTTTCTTTACGCGATTTGGCGGCTCCCGTAAAAATTGCTGAAGGTTCCTTAATAGTAACTGATGGACCTATTTTTTATCTGACCATTGCACTGGGTAAATTGGTTATTGATACAGCAACAATTTATGCTCTTTCTGCCGGCTCACCTTTAGGTAAGGAGTTTATCGGTAAATCAAAAAATGATCAAATAACATTAAATGAGAAGACGTATCTCATTAAAGACATTCGTTGAACTCTTCAAACTTTTTGGTTTTGTGATCTAAGTTTGGATTATGTGATTAATCTAGTTTCGGCAATTCGTCTTCCTCTGACGGCAATTCCAGCGCTCTTACAGCTTGTATTGCACTGCCCGCAATGCCTTTTATCGAGGCATACATGTCGATCGTATTGCCAGTAACTTTATCTAGTTGTTTTTCACGCTCTTTCCATATTCTTTGCATTGCCCGTTTTTCACTTTCAAGTGCTGATTTCATCGAAGTAAATCCTTCAACAATTGCCTCAACTTGCATTCTGAATGTATTGCTGGTTAAGTAGTCATATAACATGTGCATTTTGTCTCCTCTATTTTCTTGAGATGCGATGGCAGTGCTCAATTGTACCACAGATTCTCTTATAACTCCACAAAGTCCTTTGAATTCTTCGTAATTACAAATCCATAAACCATCGCGAATTCCCATGCGTTGCATATCTCCTGGCATCGCTTCGGTAACAAGTATTCCCACATCCGCTCCTTTTTCTCGCATATCCGATTTGAATTTTTGTATCCATCCGGATTGAAAGTCTTTTGTTCGTTTACTCTCATAATAGATCTTTCCACAATTTTGTTGGGCTCGCGTATTTACAATCTGAATACAATCGCCTCCGCGTGCTCCTTTTTTTATTTCTTCGATGGTGTCGAGCGGAAATTGTGAACTCAACCATTCTTCTATTGCAAGCTCCTGTACTTCGCCTTGTAACTGCATAGAACCTTGTTCCTGCTTGCGTTTCATCTCCTCTGTAAGTTTGCGTTGATCTTCTAACTGTTTCTGAAGTTCTTTAAATCTCAACTCATTTTTATCTTCTTCTTGTTTTTTTATTTTCTCTTTTTCTGTGGAGAGAAGTTTGTTCATTTTTAATTGAACATCTGCTTCTATGGACTCTTTCATCTCATCCTTCTCACGTTTTAGTTTTTCTATTTCGGCCTTCGTACGATTTAGTTCTTTTACCTGTAATGATTTTTCGTTGAGTTCTTTTTGAAGTGAATCAAATTGTTCTGACTGCTCTTGTGCAAGTTTCGTTTTTAACTTGTATTCAATAGCTTTTCGCTCTTCTTTTAGTTTGCTTTCGAGCCTATCCTGAAAAAGTTCGTTCTCCTGTTTTTTAAGGTCTTCAAATCGTTTTTTCTCATCAGTCAATTGTTTTTGTGCTTTTTCGAATCGATCTTGTTCTTGAGTTAACTTGGCGTCATACTTTCTTTTTATCTCATCTTCAAGTTGATTGGAAAGTATATCTTGAACATCGATTTCAGTGCCACAATTCGGGCATTTCACGTGGTTATTCTCGCTCATAAAGTGTGGTTTTAGTTTTTGCGACGTAATTGTCAAAAGAACGCTTTTTATTTTGGTTTTGTAAATTTTATTTTTTAGCTTTTCGAAATACAACTGTTGAATGTGTTACGAAAAAAAGCTCATTAAAAATTGATTGAATATCGATAGGCGACAAATATCAAGCAGGTCGTGTGAATTCCTTAAGATGATTTGTAGGTCCTCAATTTTAGACAAAGAGCATCTATCAAATGAGCGCAATGGGTTTTGGCAAGTGGTGTTAGGTCAAATTTATCTTCTATCCATCGGTTTTAAGATACCAAATGCATAATCCGTCAAAGTTTATGAATATCAGGTGCCATGAGCAAATTCAAAAATCACGTGAACTACAATACAATCGGTATATTAAAATGAAATATACTTTAGTCCAAAAAAAACATGAGTTTGCTTTATTTTGTTTAAACCTGCTCATATAATTTTAGCTGTTGGCAATCTTGAGAATCTCCAAGTTAGACTAATGTAACTAGTAAAAGGGTCCATGCCATTTTATAAGTTATAATGGTAAATGTCGATATGATTGGATGTTTAGAACAATGCAGATAAACGGAATTGGTCTAATACATAAATCCAAACGGCATTGTATAAAGTAGTTATATAAGTTGTTTTTTACTCGATGCAATTACCCGGATTTTAATTAGATCGGTCTAGTTTATAAGTCTTCCCTTCCTAAGTAGACCAAAAGGTTTTTACAAGGTGAATGGATCGAATGCCTTACCTTTCGTGAATGGAAACTAACGGAGATTTCAAAACGATCTCAAGCAAGCTGCGAATCTTACTTGCTGATGACGATAAGGATGATTGTCTGCTTTTTAAAGAAGCATTAGATGAATTACCTGTAACTGTAGAGCTGACAATTAAGTCAAATGGTGAATTGCTTATGGAGCATCTTACAGAAAAAGGCTGCATACTTCCGGATGTTCTTTTTTTGGACCTTAATATGCCCCTCAAAAATGGATTTGCTGCCTTAGGGGAAATAAAACGAAATTCATCATTAGACAAGCTTCCGGTAATAATATTTACTACTTCTGACGACAAGGAAATGGTGAAAAAAGTGTTTAGAGATGCTGCACATTATTTCATCCATAAACCTTCAAATTTTTCGGATTTGAAGGATGTAATTTATCGAGTGCTCACTCTAGTATCGGAAGAGACAATTGTATTGCCCATGAAAGAACATTTTATTCTGACAGGAAGATCCAATTTAAGCCCAAAATAAAATGAGTGCAATTAAAAAGATTGCGTCAATTAAATCTCCAGTCGGAAACAAGATACAAGAAAGTACATTTCCAGTGGTGGCTATTGGAGCATCTGCTGGTGGCTTGGAAGCCATGATCGAGCTCTTGATAAATTTGCCGCAAGACACAGGTATGGCATTTATTTATGTTCAACATCTAAGTCCTAATCATAAAAGTAAACTTTGCGAAATCTTGTCAAAAAGTACTGAGATGACAGTTCAGGAGATTGATGACATGGATAAAATTAAACCTAACAATGTTTTTGTAATACCATATAATAAAGGCATTGCGGTTACTGATGGTCATATACATTTGATTCCACGCTCCGGCAGCAGCAAGGCCATTTCTATCGATATTCTATTTTCTTCTCTCGCCAGAGCGCAAAAGAGCCGCGTCATTGGGGTGGTGCTTTCAGGAAGCGCCAATGATGGAACTATCGGAATAGGTGAAATAAAAAGTGAGGGTGGACTCACTTTTGCCCAAGACGATTCGGCAAAATTCACTAGTATGCCACATTCTGCTATAGCAACTGGGGTTATTGACTTTATCTTGTCACCCAAAGAAATTGCACTTGAGTTAGCTAGACTGAGCAAACATCCTTTAAAGAAATATATTCAAATTGAATCAGGGCATGCGGATTTACTTGAGAATAATGACCCTGATTTAGCAAAAATTCTCAGTCACGTTTTAAGGTTAAAGGGTATCGATTTTTCACAATATAAAATGAATACCGTCAAAAGACGTATCATGCGTCGAATGACGTTGAATAGCAAAAAATCACTTAAGGAGTATGCTTCGTTTTTGGACGAAAAGGCAGAAGAAATAGATATTTTATACCAAGATTTACTTATAAATGTAACAAGTTTTTTTAGGGATTCAGATTCAAATAAGTTTCTTAAAGAAACTTTGCTGCCTGCCATAGCAAAAGGCAAAGTTAGTGGTGGAGTTATTAGAATTTGGGTGCCGGCGTGCGCAACAGGAGAAGAGGCCTTTTCGATGGCAATGATGGTTCATGAAATGCAAGAAACTTTGGAGGTCGATTTAACGGTACAAATCTTTGCAACTGATTTAAGTGTATCGGCGATAAAGAAGGCAAGATCCGGTGTATATAATACACACGATTTGGAAGCCGTTACTCCAAAAAGAATTCAGCGATTTTTTACTAAATTAGATGGTGATTATCGAGTAAGTGAAGTTATTAGGGACATGTGTGTTTTTGCCGTGCATAATATTTTGACTGACCCGCCTTTTTCTCGCCTAGATTTTATCAGTTGTTGCAACTTATTTATTTATCTCGACAACGCAGCGCAAAAAAAAGTGCTAAATACCTTTCATTATGCTTTGAAGGAGAATGGATATTTGATGCTTGGTAAGTCTGAGAGTATAAATCATGCTGATAATCATTTTAAGATCATTGACAGAGAGCATAAAATATTCCAGTCAAAGTTAAATGAAGGAAGTCGAATACTGCCTTTGACTGCAACTCGTTCGGCGGACGCAATTAGATATCTCTCAAGTCCTCAAGCAGCATTAATTACTAAGATTCAACATCAGAAAAGTGGTAATTCCAAGTCATTGGGAAATGCCATTGATGCTTTTTTGATTGCAGAATTTATACCCGCAGCAGTAGTCATTAATTATCAAATGGAAATAATTCAGTTTCGGGGAGTTACCGAAACCTTTTTGGCACACCCAAAAGGTATGGCTTCTTTTAATGTGCTAAAAATGGTGCGTCAAGGTATGGCTTATGATTTGCGCAATTTAATTTCTAAGTCTATGAAAACTGGTAAGCGCCAGCATAAGAGTAATATTGAATTTAAATTTAAGAAGTCAATTCGAATAGTTAGTTTGGACGTTGTTCCACTTGATTTACCCATGGGTGATCCACTCTTGCTTATTGTTTTTAGTGAGATCAATCAGGCTGATTTGCCTGCTGTGCATCCTTCGGATATAAAATTGAATATAGATGGAAAAGATCTTAGAATAGCCAAACTAGAAGTTGAACTTGCTGCAGCGCAAGCAGATGCAATTACATATTTAGAAGAACAAGAAGCATTTGCCGAAGATTTACAACGAGCCAACGAAGAGGTTGTTTCCAGCAACGAGGAATTGCAGACCTTAAATGAAGAGCAAGTAACCGCAAGCGAAGAAATTGAATCTGTCAACGAAGAGTTGATTACAGCGAATCAGGAATTGCATACCAGAAACGACCTATTGAATGAGGCTTATGAATATGCCGATGCAATTGTATCGACAATGCACGATCCGTTTATTGTATTGGATAAAGAACTCCGAGTAAAATCGGCCAACAAAATTTTTTATGAAAAGTTTGGTCTCACTAAGGCGCAAACCGAAGGTGTCTTTTTCTACACGCTGGGGAATAATCAATGGAATTATCCTGAATTGCGAAAGCTTTTGGATGATATTCTTGCCAATAATTCTAAGTTTGACAATTTTGTTGTCTCCCATAGTTACCTTCATATTGGCGAAAAGATAATGTCGCTAAATGCTAGTCGGATTGTTCAAAAAATGCATCGTGAGCAATTGATTCTATTGGTAATTGCAGATATCACTGAGTTACGTCAACTTATAATGGAAAAAGAATTAAGGGATAAAGAAATATTAAATAATAATTTACGCCAAAGGAATGTCGAGAAGGTTGCACTGCAAGCTGCGGTAGCCGAAAGAACCGAAGAGCTCAAAGAAGCGAACCTAACACTAGAAGAGAAGAATTCGGAACTGGTTCATATCAATAAGAAATTAGAATCTTTTACTTATGTTTCCGGACATGATTTGCAGGAGCCGTTACGCAAAATTCAAATGTTTTCCGACCGTATTTTGGAGAAGGAAAATCACAATCTTTCTGACAGAGGAAAGAATTATTTCCAAATCATGAAAAGTGCTGCGCAAAGAATGCAAATTCTTTTACATGATTTACTGGATTTCTCTAGAATTAGCACGGCGGAACGTGTTTTTGAAGAAGCCGATTTGCGTGAAATAATCGAGGAAGTGACTTCAGAACTTAAAGAGGAAATTAATTTAAAAGAAGCAAAAATTCAAATTAAAAATACCTGCATTTTAAAAATTATCCCCTACCAATTTCGACAGCTCATTCAGAACCTTATCAGCAACTCCTTAAAATTTGCTGTTTCCGGACGTCAGCCTCGCGTCGTAATTGATAGTTATTTTACAGATGTAGGAACAAAGGACTTTCTTCTTCCGAATCAACGTTATTGTTGCATATCGATTTCAGATAATGGAATTGGATTTGAGAATGAATTCGCTCAAAAAATATTTGAAGTATTTCAGAAATTACATGGAAAAGAAGAGTATGCGGGCACAGGAATTGGTTTGGCAATCGTGAAGAATATTGTGGAGAATCACAACGGATTTATTGTGGCAAGAGGCGAAATAAATAAAGGCGCAACATTCGAAATTTATATTCCGGTTTAATTTGTTAATAGACTTATTAAGA
>Ga0105048_10011492_pt1 | contig 13959 bp, 11 predicted proteins | sample MAT05_FD_78382 | JGI IMG/M metagenome (GOLD analysis project Ga0105048, IMG submission 78382) | Freshwater microbial communities from Lake Fryxell liftoff mats and glacier meltwater in Antarctica - MAT-05 | ecosystem: Environmental > Aquatic > Freshwater > Ice > Liftoff microbial mat | place...
CTCATTGCCGAGGTAACGCGTGGGCAGGTTGCCTCTTTTGTCGGGGTTTGCTTCCGAAAAGCCTTTCAGCGGTTCGGGGGTTCGTTCGTAGCGGAGAACCAGGTAGTTATTGACCGGCGTAGGCAGCGCACCGAACAGCCCCGGCCCCACAACCGTCACAAACGGCAGCAGCTTCCTGATGGTACGCACGTCAAAATCAGGAATGGCCTGCAATTCATACACTGACAGCAGATTGCCCATGTCGGTGCGGTACGTCAGCAGGTTGCTCAGTTGCCGTTCGGAGAGCAGGTAGGTAGCAGCCAGTTCGTCGCGGGTGGCGGTGTTGAGATCAAGCCGGTTGGCGTAGAGTTGCGTCAGTACATCGAACACCGATTCGTAGTCGATGCCTTCGGTCTGCACCGGAAACAAATCCTGCAAATACTGGCTGATGTCGGCGTTCCGCTGAGCCGACGGGTTTTGGTTAGTTGAATTCTGGGAAAAACCTGTCAGAGCCAGCCAGCTCATCAACCCCAGCGTGAGGTAAAATTTTATCAAGTTACGGGCATTGAACGGTGAGATGTAGCTGAAAGAGATTGACTGTCAGGCTTTCGGCACAATCTGACGCGCAACCGCCCGTAACGTCACGCAAACTTCCGCTTCAAAATCTCTACCAGTTCGCTCACTTCGTCGCTGCTCATGTCCCACAGGTATTGGCTGGCGTAGCGGTATGAAATCAAATCCAGGGCCTGCCCGTAATTGTCGAGCGAGTCGATTTCGTCAATGGCCTGGTTATACGCGTTTGCATTACCGTTGAACAACTGATTGATGAACTGAAATTTCTGATTCAGCGAAATACTCCGGGCAACCGTCTCCACGGGTGTATGCCGAAACGTCTTCGCCATCGTCGGCAACCCGTCGGCGGCAGCGGCTTCGCGCAGGGTATCGTTCAGCGACGGAGCTGCATGGGCAGCGGCCACGAGCGATTCCGCGTTGGTATCGCTGGGCCGCGACAGGTTTCCGGTCTGCATCTGCGACGGGTAGGCCGTAGGGGCAACGGGCGTTGGCCCGGCTGGTTTGTTACTGAAAATGGGTCCGCCAGTTCCGCTCTCATCGGCGGTATCCGGCGCGGGTGTCGGGTCAGGTTGCGGGGCCAGGGCAGGTTTCGTTTCTTCAGGAACATCAGCGGCTGGCACGAGGGGCGCGGGTGGAGTGGCGGGTTCGGCGGCATCGAAAAACGACCGCGCTGGCGGGGCCGGAATGGCGTCAGGAACGTGGCTTCGTAACAGGGCTGCTACGTCCATCGGGTGTTTTTCGCCTAGTTTCGCCACAAAACCGTCGTAATGTTCCAGTTCGTGACCGCGCTGACTCAGCACTTCGTCCAGATAACTAATGGCCTGGTTGACGTAAATGAACGGTTTGCCATTCATCCGCTGCGCAATAGACGTCGGAATAAACGTATTGATTTTAGTGTAGCGCGTAATCTGCTTCAGCACATCGGCAGACAGCGTAAAATCGGGCTGGTTGCGGAACATCTCATCGAAGTACGAACGCGGGTCGAACACCAGCTTGATGGTTCGGCAGGTGGCATCGGCAAGGAGCGGTTCGAGGTGTTCGCGCCGAACGGCAATATACTGCGATACCACGTTCATGAAGTTTTGCAGGGCTTCCTGCACGTCGGGAGCGGTAAAGTCGAAATACGGACTGCGGAACTTCTCCGCGTCAGCCCGCCACTTGTCGGCCAAACTGCTGATGACCAGTAAATTTATCTGCGGAATGGCCGTGAGCGACATTATTTGCTGGCCGCTCAGAGTTGGCCCCTGCTGGTAGGCGTCGGCGGCTACTTTGCGGGCGTAGTTCTTACAGTATTCGGAAAGGGCGTTGGCGTTGAACTTGTTCGACATCGGGAAAAGCCTTTTTTTTGTGAAGGGCTTAGAAGCTATTTGAGATAAAAGACAGGATTGAGGAGTTTGTTTGGCATGGGCGAAAGTCGTGCCAGTATCTCACTTTTCGTCCGGTCGTAAATATATCTATTTCATTGCCAACCCGCCCGTTGCCGCTTCCAAAATCAAAGCCAACGGCCTGCTGATACCAACTATGTTCATTGAACCCACCCGACGGCGCGAGCCGCCCCACCTCCGCACCGGCTGGATTGAAGTGATCTGCGGCTCCATGTTTTCGGGCAAAACCGAAGAACTGATCCGGCGGCTTACCCGCGCCCGCATTGCCCGGCTCAACGTCCGCATTTTCAAGCCGGCCCTCGACACCCGCTACCACGACGAAAACATTGTCTCGCACTCAGCCCTGACCATTCCCTCGACGCCCGTACAGTCGGCAGGCCAGATCCTGAACCTGGCCGGTAGTTGCGACGTAGTGGGCATTGACGAAGCGCAGTTTTTCGATCAGGAAATCGTGGATGTCTGCACTACGCTGGCCAACCAGGGGCAGCGCGTCATTGTGGCGGGGCTGGACATGGACTTTTCGGGTAAACCCTTTGGCTGCATCCCGCAACTGATGAGCATGGCCGAGTACATTACCAAAGTCCATGCCATCTGCGTGGTCTGTGGCGACGTGGCCCACTACTCGTACCGGCTGGTGCCGTCGCAGGAGCGCGTGCTGCTGGGCGAAACCGACAGCTACGAAGCCCGCTGCCGACGCTGTTTCAACCTCGCTGACAGAGTGAAGAATGAAGAACGAAGAACGGCGCATGGCGAATAACCTCTTCTTTTTCTGCAGTATGTTAAGGCGGGGGCGGTTGTTCGCTCTGACCCTGTCGTTCTTCGTTCTTCGCTCTTTACTTTTCATTGGCGAAGCCGAAGCGCAGCCCGCTACGTGGCAAACGCACGTCAGCTACCGGTCGGGGCAGTCGGTGGCGGTGGTAGGTAGTAAGCTCTATGCGGCCACGCAGAACGGATTATTTTTTCGGGACACGATTACCAATGAAATTACGACGCTTTCCAAAGCACAGGGCCTGAGCGACGTGGGTATCAGCCGGTTGCTGTATTTGCCCGATCAAAACCGGCTGCTGATTGCTTACCGCAGCGGTAATCTCGACTTCCTGACGGTGTCTGCTACGGGCGAACCCAACAGCATACTGAACCTGAATACGATTGTTTCGGCGCCCAACCTGCCCGCGTCGCGCGGTATCAACCACCTTAACCGCATTGGCAGCAACGTCTATCTCAGCACGGATTTTGGGCTGGTGGTGCTGGACGTGACCCGCAACGAAATCCGCGATACGTACTTCAGCCGCCGGGCCGGTGGATCGCCGTTGCCCATTCTGCAAACAGCCGCCACTACCGATAGTCTCTACGCCCTGACCGAACCCGCCCGCCCGGTTGCCGGTACACAGCCGCTGGGTACGGGTCGGCAACTCCAGGCCATTCGGTTTGCGCCGGGGGTGAACATTGCCGACCCGGCCAACTGGCGAAACATCTCCGTACCCGGCCCGGCCCCCGAAACCATTGTTACCGACCAAAACCGGCTGCTGCTGTCGGTCAATCGGGTGGGGGTATTTGCGCGGCAAGCGGGCCGGTGGGTGCAGACGCAGCTGGTCAGCAACGGGTTTGTCCGGCTTTTTGCGACGGGGGTAGGTATTGTGCTGGCCACCGAGCAGGGTCTCGCCCTGCCCGGTCAACTCCTGCGCCCGGCTCCGTTGCTGGCCAACCCACGCGAGGTACTGGTGCGGGGTTCGCGCGTCTGGGTAGCTGATCGGCAAACGGGCGTCCTGACCGGAACGGGCGGAGTGTCCGAAATTATTGCGCCCGCTGGCCCGGTTCGCGACGATTTTGCACAGCTTTTCGCCGGGCCGCAAACACTCATCGCCGTATCGAACGGGCCATTTGATGGTACCGTCGATGGCCAGAATTCAGGAAATACAACGCTGTTTTCGGTGCCTGACCAACGCTGGGTGGGGTTGAGCGGTCCACCGATTGGGTTCAATTCGGCGGCTTTCGTTGCCGGACAGCTTTTTCTGGGCAGTTACGGCGGTGGCTTGTGGCAACAGACCGGTCAGACACTCAGTCCGGTGCCGCTGCCCGCTACCATCAGCCCGTTTGTCAGCAGCCTCGCGACTGACGTTTCCGGCAATCTCTGGCTCACCACCGCTGGCCCCAATGCCGGGCGGGCTACGCTGCACCTGCGCCGGGCCGACGGACAGTTCCAGTCGTTTCCTGCCGTGAGTCAGCCCAATATTGCGCAGGTCGTTCCCGACGATACCGGTTTTCTGTGGATGCGGCTGGACGGGGGCGGAGGGCTGCTGGTGTTTGACCTGCAAACCAACCGAACCCGTTTTCTGAGTACGTTTATCAACGAAGGTAACCTGCTCACCAACAGCATCCGCTCGCTTGTGAAAGACCGGAACGGAGCCATCTGGGTCGGTACGGACCTCGGCCCGACGGTCTTTGACTTTCCGGCGGGCGCGTTCGACGCTGTGGTGCAATCGCAGCCACCCCGCATCAACGGGCGCAGACTGCTGGCGGGCGAGGTGGTTACGTCGATAGCGGTGGATGGCGGCAACCGCAAATGGATTGCTACCCGCAGCGGCCTCTACCGCGTCTCGCCCGACGGTTCGCAACTGCTCGACGTATTCACCGCCGATAACAGCCCATTGCCTGGCAATACCATCCGGTCACTGGCCATTGAACCCACGGGCGGGCGCGTGTTTATCCTGACCGATAAGGGCATTGTCTCTTACGGCGGCCCGGCCACCGAACCCGCCGAGACGCTTAGCAAACTGACCATTTTCCCGAATCCCGTTCGTCCCGATTTTACGGGCGTAGTATCCATCAATGGCCTGACCGACAACGCAACGGTAAAAATCATGGATGCGGGCGGGCAACTAACTTTTGAAACCCGCTCGCAGGGCGGCACCGCCACCTGGAACCTGCGCGACTACCGGGGCCGCGACGCCCAAACCGGCATCTACCTCATCGTTGTCATAGCCGCCGACGGCACCGAGGGCGTAGCGGGCAAACTGGCGGTGGTACGGTGAGCGCGTTGCAGAAAAAGCACATGAAAAAAGCACCTAACATTTCTGCTAAGTGCTTTTTGCTCCCGAAGCTGGGCTCGAACCAGCGACCCTCTGATTAACAGTCAGATGCTCTAACCAACTGAGCTATTCGGGAGTGCTGTTGGTTATTGTGGTGCAAAAGTAGCGCGTAGTGCAACACAACGCAAGAATTCGCCGAAAAAAAGTGTCGGTTACATACGCCCCGGTCCGGTAATGGGGTCGGTGCCGTAATGCGGTACGTTTTGCAGAATCAGTTCTTTGATGCGCCGGGCGTCGCCCTTCGTAAAATTGTCGAGGACAATCTGCGGGCGGGCGCGGGGAATAACGCGTACCGTGGCGAAGAACAGGCCGTTGTCAATCTCAACGCCCGATATGTCGGAGTAGAACACGAAGTTGTCGGTGCCACCAATGAGTTTTTTGGCCCGGAAGGTGACGCCTTTGTCGGTAAACTCGACCTCATCGCGCCGGATGGGGTCTTTGAAGCTGCTGGAACTGAATTTCTCGTTCATAGTGATGGCTGATCGGTTATTTTTTAGGTATGTAAATTACTTTCTTCGTCTCAAAGAATGGTTCGGCAAAGTAGTCGGACAGGTCATAAATGCGGTAGCGGTCGGTGATTTCGGATAGTTCTTCGCCGAGGTCGCCCCCTTTCAGGTATAGAACCCCGTTGGGGCGGTCGTTGTTGCCCTTTTTATGAATCTTGTAGCGCACCCAGCCCAGAAACGGCTTCAGGCGCGTAACGGCCCGGCTAATTACAAAATCATAGGTAGTATTGATCTGCTCTACACGGGTTTGTTCGGCTTTCACGTTGCTCAGTCCCAGCGCATTGGCCACTTCCTGAACGACCTTTATCTTCTTGCCAATGCCATCGACCAGATGAAAATCGACCATTGGGTACAGAATAGCGAGTGGGATACCCGGAAAACCGCCACCCGTACCCACATCCAGAATTTCGGTGCCGATCTTGAAGTCTATGATTTTGGCGATGCTCAGCGAGTGCAGTACGTGTTTCTCGTACAGGGCGTCGATGTCCTGCCTTGAAATGACGTTGATCTGCGCGTTCCAGTGGCGGTACAACCCGTCGAGGGCGGCAAACTGCTCCTGCTGCTGCGGAGTCAGATTCGGAAAATAGTGGAGTAGTTCGTCCATTGATTTAGGCTGACTGACTATGTTCGTACACGGCACGCAAAATGGCTTCTTCTACGGCGTCGAACGCTTTATTCCGGCGCGAAAAGGCCTCCTTCGCTACCTGCAACGCTTTATCAATACGATAAGGTACAAAACCGTCGATGGTTCCGCCCCACGAAAAAGACGGGATATACTTGGGCTGAATGCCTCCGCCATAGACGTTGACGTTTACGCCCACCACCGTGCCCGTATTAAACAGCGTACCGATACCGGCTTTGGTGAAATCGCCCATCATCAGCCCGCAGAATTTTCGTCCCGTATTAACCAGTTCGCCAGTGCTGTAGTTGTGCAGTTTCACGTTTGCGTAGTCGTTTTTGAGGTTCGAGGTGTTGGTACCCGCGCCGAGGTTACACCACTCGCCCACCACCGAATCGCCGAGGTAGCCTTCGTGGCCTTTGGCACTATTGGCAAACATGATGGAGTTGGCAATCTCGCCCCCAGCTTTGCAATACGGTCCGATGCTGGTGTTGCTGCGCATCCGGCTCTGGTAATGCACCATAGCCCCTTCGCCCAGTCCAAACGGCCCGATTATCACGCTTCCTTCACTTATAATGGCGTTTTTGCCGATGTAAATTGGCCCGTCGGCTGCGTTCAAAATAGTGGCTTTCAGCGTAGCACCCGGTTCAATGAAGACGTTTTCGGGCGCGTAGCACTGCGTGAATGGATCGGTAATGGGCTGCGACTGCCGGCCCGCCGTTAGCAGGTCAAAGTCGGCCCGGATTTGGTTGCCGTTGGCCGCAATCAGGCTCCAGAGGTGGCGCATGGTGGGTACGGCTTCGGCAAACGTGCTGACCTGCTGAACGTGGTCGGTCAGCTGAGCTGCGTCGGTAATGGCCCGCTCAGTGCGCAGGGCGTAGAGTAAGCCCGCTGGCGACACTAACCCTTCGCCCGGTGCGAGGTGCTGCACCCGTTCGGTCAGTTCTTTGGTGGGGCAAACGGCTCCGTTGATGTAGAGGTTATCGGTAGTGGTCTGACAGGGGTATTTGGCACGCAGATATGGCTCGGTTAGAAAAAACGCGACGCTGCCAAGTCGCTTTTCCCATTTCTCGGCAATGGTCAGAATACCCACCCGGATGCCCGCTACCGGGCGGGTAAACGTAAAGGGCAGGAGTTCAGGACGGATGGCAGGATCGTCGAATAAAATCAGGTTAATCATTTCGCTGAATAGTAGCGGGGCTTCGGTTGTAGCGCGTACCCCGTATTTTTGGCAAAAGTACGCCAAAACGCCTTGACCCCCGACGACATCATCCAGCGCATTGCCCGGTTGCAGGACGCATCCGGTTTGTTTCCGTCGGTTCGGCATAATTCCGCACTCGGTTATAGGCGCGCCGATACGAACGTATTTTTTACGGTGATAACGGTATTTACGCTCCAGAACCTGCGTTCGTCGGTCTCTCCCGAATCGGGCAGGCTAATTGACCAAATCAGCGAACGGGCGCGGGCCGCTTATCCAGATTTCCAGAACAAAGACGGCCTGGACACGTACAACTTCTGGCCCACGCGCCCGTCGCAACACTTTCCAAATGGCTACGTTTTTCATCGCTTTAATCATTTTCGCATCCCCGACGATATTGACGATACGGCGATGGTCTATCTGACTACACCCCGAACGCCCGACGAGCAACACTGGCTCAAGACCAAACTGATTCAACACGCCAACCGCAGCCAAACCTCTAACGGAGCCATCCGACAGATCAAAAATACCTACGCTGATTACCGCCACTTGCAAGCCTACTCGACCTGGTTCGGGAAGAATATGCCCATCGACTTCGACGCCTGTGCGCTGAGTAATCTGCTCTACTGGGTTTACAAAAACGACTTGCCGCACAATTCCCACGACGCCGATTCGCTGACGTACCTGCGGGATATTGTGCTGTCGGGCCGGTACCGAACGGAGCCGTTCCGGTGCGCACCTCACTACGCCCGCACCTCGCTGATTATCTATCACCTGACCCGGCTGATAGCCGCTTTTGCCCCGCCCGAACTCGACGCCATCCGCCCGGTGCTGATTACCGACGCCCGCCAGTTGCTGACCACCGCCACCAACCGAATCGAGCAACTCATCCTCGCCACCTCGCTGCTGCGACTCGGAGAACAGGTGTCCGCTATTGATTTGACCGCTATTGAGTCTGATTTTAACGGATTTCACTTCTTCGTGGCGGGTATGCTGACTGCTTATGAACATCCGCTGCTCCGCCGATGGGCTGACAAACCCATCACCCAAATGCGCTGGCAGTGCAACGCGCATTGCTGGGCGTTGGTAGCCGAGTATCTGACGTTGGCCGGAACGTGAGGGGTCAGTACGTCTTTGTCATATCGTCGGCGATGGCGATAACGAAGTTAGCGAGGTTGCGGGTTTCGTCGGTGCGGGCGGGTTTATCGACGTTAGGGATTTCGATGGACGAGATGGTCAGGATGCGCAGAGCGGGTTGCTGTTTGTGCAGGTACCAGCTAATGCCCTCGAAGTTTTTGGAGTGGTAATCGCCGTTAAAGTGCAGCAGTGTCTGGCCGGGTTGTCGGTTTTTGAGAATAAAGTGGGCCATCGTGGCGTCTTTTATAGCCTGCGCCCGCGCAAAATTGGCCGCCGGGCTGCGTTCAGTCCTATCGCTCATACCGCCGTGCGGACTGGTGGTTCCGCTGGTGCCGTGCGAGGATGCGCCAGCTCCTCCCATCATGTCGAGCATGGCCGCGTAGCCGGGCAGGGTTAGGTCAACGGTCAGGGGGAGCGGGGCGATTTGTCGTTTGGTATCGGCGGAAAGCGTGTCGAGGGCGGATAAACCCTGCCGGGCCACGAGCATAGCGTATTTTCGCGGTACGTTAGTGGCGATGAACGGAATCTTCTGCTCCCGCGCAAACTCGACGATGGGTTTGTAATCCGTTTCGTAATTAGGCCACAGCCGCATCTGCGCGGTAAATTCGAGTTCTGTAGTCTGCCCCTGTACGTAGTTGCTGAGCGCGGTCTGGTTATCGGACTCAAACATCTCGGCTCCCAGCACCAGCTTACCGGCATTCCGGGCGGTCAGGTCTTTAGTCAGCTCCAGTTGGAGCCAGTGGCAGATGGGATTGTTGTGCAACTCACCAAACAATACCACGTCGGCGTTGGCGGCCTGTTGCAGCAGTTTGGCGTAGGTGGTTGGTTTCAGCCGGGCATCGTACAGCCGATATGCGGGTTTGTCAGGGCCGCGAAATGAGACGGCGAACAGGCAGAGACAGAGCAGGAGAATACGCATAATGCCGTAACTGTCTGCACACCAAATTCGTTGCCTGACTCACGCTCTCCTGCCCAAAAACAAGACTGCATAATTATCACAATGCTGTGGCCGCATTGATAGATATTTCATTGTTGCTGTTCGTAGCATTTTGGAAAAAATATCGGGTACGCTGGCGGGGTTTTAGTAGAGGTTGTTACGCTCAACGGTGTGTTTATGGATAGTTATATGGGAAATTGCAAAAAATAATATTTCCCACAGAGTAGCTTTAACTCACACATGTTCTTTGTTGATTTTAGGCTAATTCCGTAACCCACAGCGATCATTTTTTAAGTATAAAATTTATGAGAAATAGGTACTTGTGGGGGGTGGGGGTATTCTTTCATTGCCCTGTTTCTAATTACTTTTTCCCACTTTACCAGAGCGCAGTCATGCCAGGTTAGTAATCCAAATAGCGCACTTGATTATGCCAATTGTGACGGGGTGGGTGGATGGGCTTTTGATTGGTCAAACCTTGACCAACCCGTTACTATCGATATTTACATTGACGGAATCAAAACGTATTCCGGCATCACTGCCAACGGAGACCGCCCGGACCTATCAGGAGCTTTTGGTACGTCGGCAGCCCGATATCACGGCTTCAACTTTAATTTTCCTGCAACGGCGTCATGGCGAAACGGGCAAAATCATACTGTTACAGTAAGAATTTGTGGCGTAAACGGTGAGTTGAATGGCTCTCCTAAAGCGATCAACGGTTGCACTGGTGGAAGCACAAATCCGCCTAATCCGCTACCAAATCCTAACCCGAACACCTGTGGATTCACGGCGGGGCAGTTTCTCTTTGACTGGTATGGCGAGCAAATCTACGCCCAGATTTACAACGGGGTACTTTATGCATCGTATCAGAATGGCACAACGGGTTTCAAACCGCGTTCGTGGATGATTGCCACCAATCAATTGACTGCCGAGCAGGCCAACTGCTTTGCTAATGCCGACCCGCATACTACGAATCCACCAACCAATCCCGAACCGCCAACCAATCCGAATCCAGGTTCGATGCCCAACTTCGCTGGAAATCTGGATAACGCCGATTGTAACGGTATCAGTGGCTGGGTAGTTAACCGGAACACACCGAGTATATCTACGAAGTTTGACGTCTATGTCAATGGCTGGTTAGCCGCTGCGGGTATACCGGCTACGGGGAACCGCCCGGACGTATCAGCCGCTTTAAGCATTTCGGGCTACTCCTATTTTGGCTTTAATTTACCGTTTCCAAACAAGTACAAAGCGGGTGTCTCGCTGGATATTTCGGTAAAGTATGCCGGCACGCGAACCCACATTCCGGGTAGTCCACGTACCACTACCGTTTGTCTGGCGGTGCCTCAGATGTTGGCTATTTCTGCCTCCGACTGCGACAAGGGACAAAATGCGCGTGTAGCGGGCAACGATGCTGTGTCAGCAATGTCTGCCGTTCATGCCCGTACCGGCAACATATCGCTACAATTGAGTCGGGGCGGTACCGGGCGGGTATCGTCGCTGATAAGTCGGTTGATTCCGGTACGGCAGGGTGAGGTACTGGCTTTGGATGGCTACATCTATGCCCCCGGTCCGGGTAAACAAAACCTCGCCCCGGCCATAACAAAGGCCGTAGTGGGGGGGGTGTTGGCGGGTGTTACCCTATCTCAACAGAAAGCAAGCCAACCCGACCAACTCCGCCTTGGCCAAACGGCTCCGGTTGCGGGGTTGAGCGCGACCCTGATGGTTCCGTTGGTCAAAACGCTACTGGCAAATCGGTTGCCCAACGCTACGCTCGAACTGGCTTTTTATGACCGGGCGGGCCGCTTTGTGCATCGGCAACAGGTACGTGTCAATAAAACAGCCCGGCAGGACTGGCAATTGTTGCACATCGAGACGCAGGTACCGGCAGATGGTTTTGTGGCGGTGCGGATGCAGAACCGCAGTAAAACCCCCGTTTGGTTCGATGATGTCTGGCTCGACAAGACGCCCCAAAATACGCCAAACGCCAAAGCTGTTTTCGATAACTTTCCCGCCCTGTTACGCTCATCAAAGGGCTTTGCTACACAGGCCGACACCAGCCCACAGGAACTCTACCGGGCTACTGATGACGACTGCGAAGAAGAACCTAACACTGTTGATGGCGGAATGTTGAACGTGGACGTCAATGTGAAGGCTACCCGGACCAATACCGGTACCCCACCAGGCAATAACGGCAGCAATAGCGGTGGCGACGAGGGCGGTGGCCCGGCAGTGGGTAACCCGAATGGTGAAGGTGGCGGGAGTGGCAACTCAAACACGACTATTTTCTCGCCCTATGGTGCCCCGAATAATGCCAAACGGGGCGATTCGTACCGCTCACCCTTCACCGGAGTGCTTTACGTTTGGGATGGCGAAAACTGGTGTATCGTACTGGCTGATGTTGATGTGAAAGGAACTCCTCCGACGAATACGTATCAGGGGCGGAACTACGTGTATTACGACGAGACGTATGGATATTCCATACGGTATACTTATCTCAATGGACACTGGACCCTGCCTGTTGAGAGCGTTGACCCGAAAAAGATAAAGGTCGTCGGTCGCGATGAATTTAACGAAGAGAAAGACTATCGGTTGTACCAGAAACCCTGCGAAGCCTATGAATATATGTTCAATAAGGCTTTGGCAAGTAACTCGGAGGTGGGAGCGTTAATCACAGAAAGAGGGATCATCATGCTTCCTAATAGTAGTGCTTTTACTAACTCAGATGGAACAAAACAGTTTAGCTTGGGTGCCTATCCATCTGACAGTGGAGGATATTTCATGGAAACGACAGATGGAAAGGTATATATCTCTGGCATGATTCACACACATCCCGGCCCCTTCGCTAATGGAACTCCATCTCCCACGGACTTGCAAACTGCTTTAGACTATAATTCGCTGGGTCACTACATAATCACGGGTTTCTACATGAATAATTTCACCGCTGATCGAGATGCAGCGGGAAAACCTAAACTGGCAACAGTACAAACTGTCTATAATCAACAAACTGCAAAGTGTCCACAATGAATCCGAAGAACACAGTTGGTTTTCTCGTAAGTACTATTCTGACAGCGTTGTTGTTATTCTATTTTGCTCATGTAGCGAATGGGCAAAACAATACAATTCTGCTCCAGAAAGTCACCATAAAAGATAAAGTGTTGGAAAAAAATCTCAGGTACTTTGTCGATAATACAAATGCCAAAGCGGTTTCGGTACTGCTGGAAAAACGCGATAGTGCTTATCTCTACAACCTGTCGGTTATTGATTATTTCGAGGCAGTTGCACCAGTCAAAGGCTATCAGACACCAGACTGGGGCGAATGGAAAAACCGCATACTTGTTTTTCGGTCAGGGTCTGAACTCAACCAGGTATGTACGATCTCGGACACGGTAGCTTACGACAACCTGTTGCGTTACCTTAGACCAGTATTACCGAATATGTACAAGCCTGTTATCGTAAATGGCAAAAAAGTTGCCGATAACATCACACTTACCCATAATCTGGAATGGACGTTTAGAGTAGAGAATGGCAGAGAAATCTGGCTATGGACAAACGACGGGTATGATTCGAGAGATATTTTAGAACCAAAGCCTGAGTAACGCACGGGTCAATCCAGGAATCGACAGGTGATTTTCAGGGAAGAGAAAGCGTGGGCAGAACTAGTCGCTGTTGACCGGAGGGATGGAACAGATATAACGGGAGATATTCTGAGAACGAATAATCAGTACAAGGCTGGCCTCTTAGGACTTGATTGTCCTCAATAATTGCTTTACAACACGCCCACTGTCAAACAGACAACTCTACGCCTATGAACTATTTCGGTCTAAGAAAACAGGCTTTTATCATCGTTGCTTTTCTCTTGACAGCCTTTCCTGTGAATGGGCAGATTGACGCCTGCCATACAGAACCTCCCCATCTGAGAAGTGGAAAACATTTGGGAGATGCTCTCATGTTAGGATACAGAGGTGAAGTTAACAGTTTTGAGGTGATTACGATTAGGTTCAAACTGAAGGCCACTGGAATCTTGGATACGTTGCATATATCTGACAACGCCCCACCCTCCTTCGTTGAAAAGGCAACGAGACAACTGACTGACCTCAATGGACAGTGGATTCCGCAAAAAGTAAATGGAAAGTCAGTAGAAAGTAAGTGGTTATTATCAAGGTATTACATCGCAGGCTACAGGGAGAGCGACAGCTTATGTATCAAGGAAATTCAGCAAAAATTCTTCGACTCTTATAAACGAGAGGAAGAACTATTTCTTTGTAATGAAAAGCGTCCCCAACCATTGGAGTGTTTTATCGAATACATTGAAGGGTACGACTTTTATCTTTCCCTTCCGTTGCTGTCAGAGACGGTTCGATGATTGCTCAACAGTGTTTACAAATTCCACTTCTGAGAACTTTCTTTCCTTAAAATGCAGTTAAACCGTTGAATTATTGTGCATCATATTCTTCAGGAAAGAACCCAAAATTGGTATTCTGCTTTAACATACGTAAGCCCCGGACAACAGATGTTCGGGGCTTACGTATGTTAAAG
>Ga0105048_10011495_pt1 | contig 13959 bp, 10 predicted proteins | sample MAT05_FD_78382 | JGI IMG/M metagenome (GOLD analysis project Ga0105048, IMG submission 78382) | Freshwater microbial communities from Lake Fryxell liftoff mats and glacier meltwater in Antarctica - MAT-05 | ecosystem: Environmental > Aquatic > Freshwater > Ice > Liftoff microbial mat | place...
GATGCGGTTTGGCTCACCACCGACCGCCGCTTTCAAGTCGAGCCGCGGTTTGCCGGCCTCAAGGCCATCGCCATGGTCGAGGTAACCTTCGAGCGCGGCGCCACTTCCCGTGCTCCATGGCCATCGATGACGGCCCGCTGGCGCGCGCCACACTGGGGCATCGAGAACCGCCTCCATTGGGTGCCCGACGTCTTCTTCCACGACGACCTCATGCGCCTGCGCACCGAGGACGGACCGAACCTCATCCGCAACGCACCGGCAAAGGACAGCATGTAGGCGCGCCGAGAAGGCTCTGGTTGGGACCAGGACCATCTCCAGGCGCTCATCAATCGAACGGCCCAGCGACCTTCCGGCGATTGCCCTGCGATGCCCGCCGGTCACTCCGCGATGAGAATGGACACCGCGGTCTGGCAGGCGATGCCCTCCTCGCGCCCCGCGAAGCCCAGGCGCTCTGTGGTGGTGGCCTTGACCCCAACGCGCGCCACATCCACGCCCAGCAGCGCGGCCAGCCGGGCTTCCATCGCGCGGGCATGCGGGCCGATCTTGGGCCGTTCACAAATCAGCGTGACATCTGCATTGATCAGGCGGCCGCCACGGGCTGCGATGCGCGACGCCGCGTGTTCCAGGAACTGCGCGCTGTCGGCGTCCTTCCACTTCATCTGGCTGGGTGGGAAGTGGCGGCCGATATCGCCCTCGCCCAACGCGCCATAGATCGCATCGCACAGCGCATGGATGCCCACATCGGCATCCGAATGCCCGTCCAGCCCCATCTCATGCGCAACCGTCACCCCGCAGAGAATAAGCGGGCGACCGGCGACCAGGCGGTGGACGTCAAAGCCGGTGCCGACGCGGCAGACCATTTGGGCGGGGGGTATGGTCACGCGGTCCAGATCCTCGGGGAAGGTGATTTTCACATTGCGCTCGCTGCCTGGCACCAGGGCTACGGGCTGGCCCATGCGCTCCAGCAATTCGGCGTCATCGGTCGCGTCATCGGGGGCTGAGGCATGGGCTGCGACCAGGGCTGCGTAGCGGAAGGCCTGCGGCGTCTGGGCGCGAAACAGCCCGGCGCGCGGCACCGTGGCCGTCACCATGCCCGCCTCGCAGCACTTGAGGGTGTCGCTGACGGGTTGCGCGGGGATGGCGCCAGGCGCTTTCTCCAGCGCGGCCAGAAGTGCCGCCACGGTGCCCGGCGGCACAATGGGGCGCGCGCTGTCATGCACCAGCACCACATCGGGCGCGCGGCTTGCCAGCGCTGCCAGCCCCGCACGCACCGAGGCCGGGCGGGAGGCGCCGCCGGCCACCGGGGGCAGGGCGGGCAGGCCTTCCAGCATGGCAGCCAAGGCGGCCTCGTCGCCGGCGGGGCAGACGGGTTGGAGCGCGCTGACCAGCCCCTCGGCCAGCAGCGCTTCGGCCGCGTGGCGCAGCACAGGCTTGCCCGCCACGGCCAGATATTGCTTCGGAAGCGCCCCGCCGAAGCGCGTGCCCTGGCCCGCCGCCAGCAGAATCGCAACCACATCCATGGCGGCGGGGTTAGGCCAGAAATCATCCCGCCGCAAACCGAACACGCATGTTGCCCACAGCTTGGGCTTTCTGTATGGCTGCACGAATGTTGTGCAAACGCCCTTTGAAGCCCATTGATCTTGCCGCCGGCGTGCGCATCGAAACCCCGGTGATTCTGGCGCCGATGTCGGGCGTGACCGATCTGCCTTTCCGCCGCCTGGCGCGGGCGGAGGGCACCGGGCTTGTGGTGTCCGAAATGATCGCCAGCCAGGCAATGATCAGGCAGAACCGGCAATCCCTGATGATGGCCGATGTGGATGGCCAGGCCAGCCAGTCCTCCGTTCAACTCGCCGGCTGCGACCCGCAGGTGATGGCTGAGGCGGCTAAGCTTGTGGTCAGCCTCGGCGCCGCCATCGTCGACATCAATTTCGGCTGTCCGGTCAAGAAGGTCGCGGTGGGGCAATCCGCAGGCTCCGCCCTGATGCGTGACGAGGTGGCAGCGGCGCGCATTCTCGAAGCCGTGGTCCGCGCCGTCGAAGTGCCGGTCACGTTGAAGATGCGCATGGGCTGGGACCACAATTCGCTCAACGCCCCCAAGCTGGCGCACATCGCGCAGGAATGCGGCATCCGTCTCGTCACCATTCATGGCCGCACTCGGCAGATGCTTTATACCGGCACGGCCGACTGGCATTTCATCGCGGGCGTGAAGGCGGCCGTCTCCATCCCCGTAATCGCCAATGGCGATATACTGACTGTTCAAGACGCCGCCGCCGCCATGGCAGCCAGCGGCGCGGACGGCGTCATGATCGGCCGCGGCTGCTACGGCCGCCCCTGGTTCCCGCGCCAGGTCGCGCATTACCTGCGCACCGGCGAGGAGCTGCCCGACCCTTCGCTGGCCCAGCAATACGACACCCTGGTCTCACATTACCGCGCCATGCTCGGCCATTATGGCACACAGGCCGGCGTGCGCATCGCCCGCAAGCATGTCGCCTGGTATTCCAAGGGCCTGCGCGGCGGCGCCGAGTTCCGCATGAGCGTGAACAAGGTGGAGACGCCCGAGGAGGCGGAGGCGCTGATGGAACGCTTCTACCGCCCGCTGATCGAGGCGCCGGCGCCGGAAAGGATGGCGGCGTGAGCGGCGCCCGCCTCGCCGGCCTCGCGCGGCGTTTCGTCGCGGCCCGCAACGCGGTGCCCGATGCCGCATCGGTGCTCTCGGCCTTGCCCATGCCCGCCGTGGTGCTCGATGCCGATGACCGCTTCCGCTTCGCCAATCAGGCGGCGGAGCTGTTCTTCCAGCAATCCATCCCGACCCTGATGGGCATGGCGCTGGCCGATTTCCTGCCGCCGGACAGCCGGGTCTTCGCCGTGCTGCGCCAGGTGCGCCTGCAGGACGCACCGGTCTCCGACCATGACCTGCTGCTGCAAAGCCCCAGGCTGAACCGCTCCGGCGTCTCGGCCCATGGCGCGCCGCTGCCCGAGATGCCCGGCGCCGTGGTGCTGACACTGACCGATGGCTCGACCGCGGCCATGCTCGACCGGCAACTGAATTTCCTGGGTGCGGCGCGCGGTGCCACCGCCATGGCCGCGATGCTGGCGCATGAGATCAAGAACCCGCTTTCGGGCATCCGCGGCGCCGCCCAGTTGCTGGAGCAGAACGCGTCCGAGGCCGATGTCGAGCTGACCCAGCTCATCCAGGACGAGACCGACCGCATCCGCAATCTGGTCGACCGGATGGAGATGTTCTCCGACCGGCCGGTGGACCGTGCGCCGGTGAACATCCATCGCGTGCTCGATCACGTGAAGCGCGTGGCGCAATCGGGCTTCGCCGCCCATCTGCGCATCATCGAGGAATATGACCCCTCGTTGCCGCCGGTCTGGGGCAACCGGGACCAGCTGGTGCAGATCCTGCTCAACCTGGTGAAGAACGCGGCCGAAGCGGTGACCGAGCATGCGAGGGGCCAGGGCGAGATCCATCTCATCACCGCCTATCACCATGGCGTGCGCATTGCCGTGCCCGGCACGTCGGAGCGGGTGCACCTGCCGTTGCAGATCATCGTGCGCGACAATGGACCGGGGATACCGGAGGAGCTGCGAAGCACGCTGTTCGAGCCCTTCATCACCACCAAGCGCGGTGGCCAGGGGCTGGGGCTGGCGCTGGTGGCCAAGCTGGTCTCCAATCACGGTGCTCTCATCGAATGCGACAGCCGTCCCGGCCGCACCTCCTTCCGCCTGTCCATGCCCGTGCCACCGCCGGGCGAACCGATTCCGCTGGAGCTTGATTGAACATGGCCGAACCGCACTGCGTGCTGATCGCCGATGACGACCGCGCCATCCGCACCGTGCTCTCCCAGGCGCTGGGCCGCGCCGGCTACACCGTGCGCGCGACATCCTCGGCCAGCACGCTCTGGCGCTGGGTGGAGGATGGCGAGGGTGACCTGGTGATCACCGATGTGGTGATGCCCGACGAGAACGGGCTGGACCTGCTGCCGCGCATAAAACGCATCCGGCCCGAGCTGCGGGTGGTGGTGATGAGCGCGCAATCCACCTTCACCACAGCGATCAAGGCAGCGCAGCGTGGCGCCTTCGAATACCTGCCCAAGCCCTTCGACCTGAAGGAGTTGCTGTCGGTGGTCGAGCGCGCGCTGGCCAAGCCCGCCACGGCCGAGGTGCCGGATGAGGAGGCCGGGCCGCCCGAAAAACTGCCGCTGGTCGGCCGTTCGCCGGCTATGCAGGATATCTACCGGACGGTCGCGCGCCTTACCACTACCGATCTGACCGTGATGGTCACAGGCGAAAGCGGCACCGGCAAGGAGCTGGTGGCGCGCGCGCTGCATGATTATGGCAAGCGCCGTCAGGGCCCCTTCGTCGCCATCAACATGGCGGCCATTCCGCGCGAGCTGATCGAGAGCGAGCTGTTCGGCCATGAGCGCGGCGCTTTCACCGGCGCACTCACCCGCGGTGTCGGCCGGTTCGAGCAGGCCGCCGGCGGCACGCTCTTCCTCGACGAGATCGGCGACATGCCGGCCGAGGCGCAGACCCGGCTGCTGCGCGTGTTGCAGGAGGGCGAGTTCACCACGGTGGGCGGCCGCCAGCCCATCAAGGCCAATGCCCGCATCGTGGCCGCGACGCATCGCGATCTGCGGGCATCCATCCGCGCCGGGTTGTTCCGCGAGGACCTGTTCTACCGGCTGAACGTGGTGCCGCTGCGCCTGCCGCCGCTGCGCGAGCGCACCGAGGATATCGGGCTTCTGGCCCGCCATTTTCTCGATCGCGCCAAGGCCTCGGGCCTCGCCTTCAAGCAGCTCACGCCGGCGGCTGTGGAGCGTCTCAAGCGCCACCCCTGGCCGGGCAATGCGCGCGAGCTGGAAAACCTGATGCGGCGCCTCGCCGCCCTCTACCCGCAGGAGACGATCGACGAGGTGGCGGTCAACGCCGAGCTCGCCGAGGCCCAGACCAGCCCCGATGGCGCGCCGCGCGCCCAGGAATCGCTGGAGCAGGCGGTGGAGCGGCACCTGAAGATTTTCGTCGCCGCCCACAAGGACGGCATCCCGGTGCGCGACCTGCATGAGCGGGTGATGGCCGAGGTCGAACGCCCGCTGTTGCGCCTGGCACTCAGCGCCACGCGCGGCAACCAGATCAAGGCCGCGGCCATGCTGGGGCTGAACCGCAACACCTTGCGCAAGAAGCTGCGGGATCTGGAGCTGCCGGTCGTGCGCGGCATCTCATGATGCCGCGGGGCATCCGCCGGTGAAGATCCTGCCCGCCCCCCGGCTGCGGCGTGTCGGCATGACACCCGCGGCCATGGGAACCGGGCAGGCCGAGGCCGCAGGGGTCGCCCAAAAGCCGCCGCGTGAGCCGCGCGGGCCGCTGCGCCGGCTCTCCGACCTGCTGCTGGGCAAGGTTGTGACGCTGGTTTTGGCGGTGGGTGCCCTGCTGATGGGCCTGCTCACCTTCACCGTGCTCAGCGATGGCAGCCCCTTCGGCCCGACCAGACCCGGGCAGGTGGTGGGGTTGGTACTGGCGGCAATGGCCTTCCTGCTGCTGCTGTTCGCCGCCCTGGCCGGGCGGCTGGTGCGGATGTGGGCGGATCGCAGGCGCGGCTATGCCGGCTCCAAGCTGCATACCCGTCTGGTGGTGCTGTTCTCGGTCGTGGCCATCGTGCCGTCCATGCTGGTGGCGGGCTTCGCCGCGCTGTTCTTCAACCTGGGCATCCAGGCCTGGTTCAGTGACCGCGTCCGCACGGCACTCGATGCCTCGCTGCTCGCCAGCCGCGCCTATCTGGTGGAGCATCAGCAGAATATCCGCGCCGATGCCTTTGCCATGGCCAATGACCTCAACCGCGCCGTGGTGCTGCTGCCCGAACAGGCGCTGACCTTCGCCCGCGTGCTGGGCACCCAGGCCGGCGTGCGCGGGCTGACCGAGGCCATCGTCTTCGAGCCGGTGCTGGGTCGTGTCATCGCCCATGCCGGCATTTCGGCCGGTTTCCAGCTCGACCCGCCACCGCCCTCGGCCATCGAGATGGCGCGCTCTGGCGAGGTCGTGGTGCTGACCGGGGAGGAGAACAACCGGGCGCGGGCGGTCATCGCCCTGGCGCCCGCCACCGGGCTGCTGCTGATGATCGGCCGGCCGGTGGACCCGCAGGTGATCGAGCACATGCAGCGCACCGAGGCGGCGGTGGAGGCCTATGACAGCCTCGACCGCAACCGCTCCGGGCTGCAGATCACCTTTGTGATGATCTTCGCCATCGCAGCCTTGCTGGTGCTTCTGGCGGCGATCCTGATCGGGCTCGTGCTGGCCAATCAGCTGGCGCGGCCGATCGGCAAGCTGATCCATGCCGCCGAGCGGGTGCGCAGCGGCGATCTCTCGGTGCGGGTCGATGAGGGCACATCGGATGACGAGGTCACGACGCTCAGCCGCGCCTTCAACCGCATGACCAACCAGTTGGCGGGACAGCGCAACGAGTTGATGGAAGCCTACCGCCAGATCGACGAGCGCCGGCGCTTCACCGAGGGTGTGCTGGCCGGGGTCTCGGCCGGGGTCATCGGGCTGGACCGCGATGGCAGCATCAACCTGCCCAACCGCCGCGCGAGCGAGCTTCTGGGCCAGGATCTGGACCCGGCGATCGGCCGCGACCTGGCCGAGATGGTGCCGGAATTCGAACCCCTGCTGGGGCTGATGCGCCAGGGTGACGGGGCCGCCACGGCCGAGATCCGCATCGGCCCCCCATCGGCCAGGCGCACGCTGCTGGCCCGCATCTCGGCCGAGACGACCGACGAGAATGTCTCGGGCTATGTGCTGACCTTCGATGACATCACCGCGCTGCTGACCGCGCAGCGCCAGGCCGCCTGGGCCGATGTGGCGCGGCGCATCGCGCATGAGATCAAGAACCCGCTCACCCCCATCCAGCTCTCGGCCGAGCGGCTGAAGAAGCGCTACCTCAAGCAGATCCATGACGACCCCGAGACCTTCATCCAGTGCACCGACACCATAGTGCGGCAGGTCGGCGATATCGGCCGCATGGTCGATGAATTCTCGGCCTTCGCCCGCATGCCGCAGCCCGTCATCAAGCCCGAGAAGCTGAACCGGCTGCTGGAGGAGGCGCTGGTGCTGCAACGCCATGCCCATGCCGATATACAATACACCCTGGAGATGCCCGCCGATGCGCCGGTTGCGGCCTGCGACCGGCGGCTGATCGGCCAGGCGCTGACCAACCTGCTGGCCAATGCGGCGGACGCCATCGCCATGCGGGCCGAGACGGAAGGCCGCGCCGCGCACGGCCACATTGTCATGCGGCTGGTCACCGAGGGTGACGCGGCGCTGATCTCGGTGACCGATGACGGTATCGGCCTGCCGCCGGGCGAGGAGCGCGAGCGACTGGCTGAGCCCTATGTCACCCACAAGGTGAAGGGCACCGGCCTGGGCCTGGCCATCGTCAAGAAGATCATGGAGGACCATGGCGGCAGCCTGGCGCTGGAGGACGCGCCCGAGCCACCCGGCGCTTGCGCCACGCTGCGCCTGCCCTGGCGCAGCCCGCATGAAGCTGTCATGGATAAAAACTTGGCGCATGCGCAGGCAGGGGAGCACTGATGGAGTGCGACAAGGGGATCACGGATGGCGCATGACATCCTGATCGTGGATGACGAGCCTGATATCCGCACGCTTATCGAGGGCATTCTCTCCGATGAGGGGTACGAGACCAGGCAGGCGCACAACAGCGACGCGGCGCTGGCCGCCTTCCGCGCGCGCCGGCCCTCGCTGGTCATTCTCGATATCTGGCTGCAGGGCTCCAAATTGGATGGCCTGGGCATCCTCAGGGCGATGAACCTGGAGGAGCCGCAGATCCCCTGCATCATGATCTCGGGCCATGGCACCATCGAGACGGCGGTGCAGGCGATCCAGATCGGCGCCTATGATTTCATCGAGAAGCCATTCAAATCCGACCGGCTGCTGCTGATCGTCAACCGTGCGCTGGAACAGGCCAAGCTGCGCCGCGAGATCAGCGAGTTGCGGATGCGCGCGGGGCCGGAGACCGAGCTTGTCGGCATCTCCACCGTGGTGAACCAGCTGCGGACTTCGATCGAGCGCGTGGCGCCCACCGGCTCACGCGTGCTCATCTCGGGGCCCGCCGGCGCGGGCAAGGAGGTGGTGGCGCGGATGATCCATGCCCGCTCGCGCCGCGTCGATGGCCCGTTCATCGCCATCAACTGCGCCACGATGAACCCGGCGCGGATCGAGGAGGAGCTATTTGGCGTCGAACCCTCGGCCGAGGGGCCGCGCCGCGCCGGTGTGCTGGAGCGCGCCCATGGCGGCACGCTGCTGCTCGATGAGGTCGCCGACATGCCGATGGAAACCCAGGGCAAGATCGTGCGCGCCCTGCAGGACCAGGGCTTTGCCCGCATCGGCGGTTCGGCGCGGGTGAATGTCGATGTGCGCGTCATCGCCACCACCAACCGCGACCTGCAGGCCGAGATCACCGCCGGGCGGTTCCGCGAGGATCTGTTCTATCGGCTTTCCGTCGTGCCGCTGCGCATCCCGGCACTGCGTGACCGGCGCGAGGATATCCCGGCGCTGGCCCGGCAGTTCATGGCGCGCAGCGGCGAAACCTCAGGCATCCCATCGCGCGAAATCAGCGAGGACACCCTGGCGGCGCTGCAGACCTATGACTGGCCGGGCAATGTGCGCCAGCTGCGCAACCTGATCGACTGGCTGCTGATCATGGCGCCCGGTGACACCGGCTCGCCCATCCGCGCCGAGATGCTGCCGCCCGAAGTGGGGGCGGCGGCACCCGCCATGCTCAAGCTCGACCGTTCCTCCGAGATCATGACCTTGCCGCTGCGCGAGGCGCGCGAGCTGTTCGAGCGGCAGTATCTGGAGGCGCAGCTGCTGCGCTTCGGCGGCAATATCTCCCGCACCGCGACCTTCGTGGGGATGGAGCGCAGCGCGTTGCACCGCAAGCTGAAGTTCCTGGGCGTGCAGGCGGAGGACCGCGCGGGCAGCGCCTGAAAGGCGTTTGCGCGTGCCTGCCAGAGCGCGCCCGGGATGGATGTGCAGTGCCGCGGACCGGGCCGAGCTACCCATGCCGGCGTGGCTCCAACACCGCAAGACACGGCCACGTGGCCGTTGCCGCCGTCGCACCGGCCTCAGCTCGTCCAAACCCATGCGGTCGCCGGCAGTTTGCGGCCGCCTGCGCCGCCCGCCCCGTGGCTTCGCCAGGCGCGACGATGCCGGGCGGCTACCCGCGGCCAGCCTTTTCCGCCGCCGTGGTGGCACGGATCCGCGCCCGGGCCGCCTGCCATTGCGCATCATCCCAGGCCAGTTGGTCGCGGAAGCCACCACCCTGGCTCAGCCAATTGCCGCCATCCAGCGCGATGGTCTGCCCCGAAATCCAGCCCGCGCCGGGTGAGAGCAGGAAGGTGGCGAGGTTGCCGATATCCTCGGGCATGCCGACACGTCCCAGCGGGTTCAACGCAGCCGCCTTCTCCGCCGGGTCATTCTCCCCCGGGCGCAGGCGCGCCAGCATGCCCTCGGTCGGGATCAGCCCGGGTGCTATGCAATTCAGGCGGATGCCATACCGCCCCCATTCCACTGCCAGCGACTTGGTCATGGCATCCAGCCCCGCCTTGGACATGGCCGAGGGCAGCACGAAGGGCGCGCCGGTCCAGACCCATGTCACCACGATGGAGACCACGGCGCCGGGAATGCCCTGCGCGATCCATTGCCGCCCCAGGGCCTGCGTCACGCCGAAGGAGCCGTGAAAGACGATGTCGGAAATGGCGCGGAAGGCGCGCGGGCTCAGATCCTCGGTGCGGCTGACGAAGTTGCCGGCGGCATTGTTGATGAGGTGGGTGATGGGGCGGCCGGCCTCGAAGCTCCGGCCGATCGCGGCCTCCACCGCGTCGAAATCCTTGATGTCCACGATGCTGTGGGTGGCCTGGCCGGGATGGGTCGCGTTCATCGCGGCACAGGCTTCCTCCAGCACCGCACCGCGGCGGCCCCAGATCTCCACCGCGGCGCCATGGGCGAGCAGGGTCTCGGCCATCATCCGGCCCAACCCCGTGCCGCCGCCGGTGATCAGTACACGGCTGCCGGCCATAAGGTCAGGCGCGAACATCAGCCAGAGGCCAGGCCGAGGCGACGCACCCGCGCCTCCTCCTCATCGGCGGTGCGCTGGATGAAGCCCGCGTAGTCGTCCGAATTCAGGTATTCCAACGGCATGTCGAGCCGGGCGAGGGTGGCGACATGCGCGGCATCGTTCAGTGCGATGCGGAAACCGTCATGCAGCGCGCGCACCACCGCGGGCTCCATCCCCAGCGGGCCGACCACGGCATAGGGCGAGGTCACGATCATGTCGCGGTAGCCCAATTCGCCCAAGGTCGGCACTTCGGGCAGTTTGGGGGAGCGGTTGCGCGACCAGACATTGAGCGCGCGCAGCCGGCCCTCCGCGATCAGTTGCAGCGTGCCCGATCCGGTGGCCGAGGCCTCGATATGCCCGCCCAGAAGTGCCGGCACCGCATCGCCCTCGCCCCGGAAGGGAACATGGGTGACGTTGATGCTCTCGCGCTCCGCCAGGTCAACCAGCGTGAGGTGCGGCGTGCCGTTGGCGCCGGTGTTGCCGATGCGGACGGCGTCGGGGCGGGCCCGCGCATCGGCCACCAGGTCGGCCCAGCTCCGATAGGGCGATTCGGCCCGCACACACACCATGAACAGATAGCCGGTGAGGTGGATGATCGGGGTGAAATCGGTGCGCGGGTTGAAGCTCATGCGCTGCATGAAGGGCAGGCGGATGGCGGGCAGCGCGAATTGCGCCAGGGTGTAGCCATCGGGCCGGGCGTTGCGCATGTTGGCCGCCGGCAATGTGCCGCCGCCGCCCGGCCGGTTCTCCACCTGCACGGTCTGGCCCATGGCACGGGTCGCCGCCTCGCAGAAGCTGCGCATCTGCACGTCGGTGGCACCACCCGGTGGGAAGCTGATCTGGATGGTGATGGTGCGGTTGGGAAAGGGGGTCTGGGCGAGCGCCGGGGTGGCCAGCGCGCTCAGGAAGATACGTCTTTTCATGGGTGTTTCCTCACAGGGTCCGGGCGATGATTTCTTTCATCACCTCGCTTGATCCGCCATAGATCCGGCCCACCCGGGCATCCGCCCAGGCGCGGCCGATCTCGTATTCCGCCATATAGCCATAGCCGCCATGGATTTGCAGGAAATGGTCCAGCAGGCGGTTCTGCATCTCCGTGCCCAGCAGCTTGGCCGCCGCCGCATCCTCGGCGCTCAGCGCGCCTGCCATGTGCCTGGCGATGCAGTCATCCAGATAGACACGGAACATCGATATCTCCGCCTTGGCGCTGGCCAGGGTGAAGCGATGGGTCTGGAAATCGAACACGCTCTGCCCGAACACCTTTCGCTCGCGTGCGTATTCGATCGTCTTGCCCAGCATCACCTCCATCGAGATGCCGGCGCGGATGGCGATGATCAGGCGTTCCTGTGGCAATTGGTGCATGAGCTGATGGAAGCCGCGGTTTTCCTCGCCCAGCAGATTGTCCAGCGGCACCCGCACATCGTCGAAGAACAGCTCGGACGTGTCCTGCGCGTGCAGGCCGATTTTTTCCAGCTTGCGGCCCTTGGTGAAGCCCGCCGTGCCTTCCTCCACCGCGATCAGGCTGATGCCTCGCCGCCCGGCTTGCGGGTCCGTCTTGCAGCACACCACCACGATGCCGGCATTCTGGCCTGAGCTGATGAAGGTCTTCTGGCCATTGATCACCCACACATCGCCCTCACGCCGGGCCGAGGTGCGGATGGCCTTGAGGTCGCTGCCCATCCCCGGCTCGGTCATGGCGATGGCGCCGATCATCTCGCCCCGGGCCATCTTCGGCAGCCATTCGGCGCGCCTGGCGGGCGTGGCGTAGGCGGCGAAATACGGCACCACGATATCGCTGTGCAGCTGGAAGGCGACGCCCGAGGCATTCACCCGCGCCAGCTCCTCCAGCACCACCGCGGCATGGCCGAAATCGCCGCCGGCGCCGCCATGTTCCGGGTCGAGCATGGTGCAGAGCAGGCCCTGCGCCCCGGCTTTCCGCCAGAGTTCGCGTGGCACGATGCCGTCACGCTCCCATTGCCGATGATGCGGCACGATCTCGCGCTCCACAAAACGGCGGACCTGGGTGCGGAACATCTCGTGCTCGGCGGTGAAGATCTTTCGCGCCGGGGTCGCAGCGGGGGCGGGTGCGTGGGTGTCCATGGCTCAGTCCTCGGTCAGTTCGGCGATTTCGGCTTCGGAAAAGCCGGCCTCGCCCAGGAAGGATCTCGTGTGTTCGCCGCGCAGCGCGGCCGGGCCGCCGGGTGCCGACGGGGTGGCGGAGAAGCGTGGTGCCGGCGCGGGCTGCACCACGCCATCGCGTTCGAAGAAGGTGTTTCGCGCGATGTTGTGGGGGTGGGCGGGCGCCTCCGCCATGCTCAGCACCGGCGCCACGCAGGCATCGGTGCCGTCGAAGATCATGCCCCAATCGTCGCGCCTGCGGGTCAGCAGGGTGGCTGCGATGCGGGCGCGCAGCGCGGGCCAGTTGGCGGCGTCGTCACGCCCGGCGAAATCCGCTTCATCCAGCCCCAGGCGCTGGATGAAGAGTGCGAAGAATTGCGGTTCGATCGGCCCCACCGCCAGGAAGCCGCCACAGGCGCAGCGATAGGTGCCATAGAAAGGCGCGCCGCCATCCAGCAGATTGCCGCCGCGCGGCGCCCCCCAGCGGCCGGCGGCGCGCATGCCATAGATCGGCGCCATCAATTGCGCGGCGCCATCGCTCATGGCCGCGTCCACCACCTGGCCCTCGCCGGTGCGCTGGGCATGCAGCAATGCCGCCAGCAGCCCCATGGCCAGCAGCATGCCGCCGCCGCCGTAATCGCCCACCAGGTTGAGGGGCGGCACGGGCGCGTCCGCCGTGCCGATGGCATCCAGCGCGCCGGAGATGGCGATGTAGTTGATGTCATGCCCCGCACTGGCGGCCAGCGGGCCATCCTGCCCCCATCCCGTCATCCGGCCATAGACCATGCGCGGGTTCTTCGCGAGGCAGGCGGCCGGCCCCAGGCCCAGGCGCTCCATCACGCCAGGCCGAAAACCTTCGATCAGCGCGTCGGCGCCCGCCACCAGGCGCAGCACCGCGGCGATGCCCGCCGGACGTTTGAGGTCCAGCGCCACCGAGCGGCGGCCGCGTCCGGTCACGTCGCGCGCTGAGCCGGGCGGGCCGCCGGCGCGGTCGATCCGCACGACATCGGCGCCCATATCGGCCAGCAGCATGGCGCAGAACGGCCCGGGGCCGATGCCCGCCATCTCCAGCACGCGCAGGCCGGCCAACGGTCCCATGGCGTTTTCCTGTCTCCCTGCGGCGGAGCCTAACGCTTCGCCTTGTGCGCCACCAGCGCCATCAATTCGCGGTCGCGCCAGGCCGCGCGCTCGGCCAGGCCCTCGGCCGGGAGCAGCGCGCGGCGGTCGGCCGCCACCTGGGCCACGGTCTGGGCGTCGAAGTGATAGGGCGGCATTTCCTCGGTCAACTCGCCGAGCAGCGGGCCATAGCGCTCGACGTAATCGGGGATGCCGCCGGGGGCGTTGAGGTCGCAGGTCTCGAACGGCCCCATGAAGGCCCAGCGCAGGCCAAGCCCGTGCTTCACGCAGGCATCCACATCCTCCACGCTCATCACGCCGTCGCGCACCATCCGGAAAGCCTCGGCCACCAATGCCGCCTGCAGGCGGTTGAGCACGAAGCCTTTTGTCTCCTTGTGAGCCACCACAGGCACCTGCTTCACGCTGTCCATCAGCGCGCGGGTGCGGGCGATGACGTCGGGCGCCGTCCAGGGCGCGCCCACCAACTCGACCAGCGGCACGAGATAGGGCGGGTTGACGGGGTGGGCGACCAGGCAGCGGGCGCGGCCGGGCAGGGCCTGGGTGAAGGCGCTGGCAGGGATGCCGCTGGTGGA
>Ga0105048_10011498_pt1 | contig 13958 bp, 14 predicted proteins | sample MAT05_FD_78382 | JGI IMG/M metagenome (GOLD analysis project Ga0105048, IMG submission 78382) | Freshwater microbial communities from Lake Fryxell liftoff mats and glacier meltwater in Antarctica - MAT-05 | ecosystem: Environmental > Aquatic > Freshwater > Ice > Liftoff microbial mat | place...
GACGGCGGCTTGAGCTTGCCGCCGTTCACGCCCAGGTCGGTCGGCACCGTGCCCTGGAACAAGCCCGCCTGGCCCGCGCCAATCGCAGCGAGCACCACCACGACCCCAACCATCAACACCCATTTCAAGATCAACATGGCAAGGCCCTCGGTCGTTTGTCTGCCTGACCAGCAACTATGCCTGCGTCCCGAATCGCCGCATGAACTGCCGGTCGATGTGGTCCTTCCAGCGCCACATCCAGCGGCCGCTCCACGACCAGCGGCCCCAGGTGGCCAGCGCGTGGCAGTCGCCGGTGCTGATCAGGTAGAGCGCGCGGGCCTGCGGTGTCCATTCGCGCAGCGTTCGGCCTTCGCAGTGGGCGCGCAGGTTGTCGGCCAGCACCGGCCCGGCGCGCACCGCATACACACCGGATTTCGGGCGCGCTTCGGCATAGGCCGCCACATCACCGGCGGCAAAGACGCTGGCGTGCGACAGGCTTTGCAAGGTCGGCCCGACGCGGATGAAACCCCGCTCGTCGGTGGCAAGCCCCGCAGCAGCGGGCCAGGCGGGCGCTGCCGTGCCGGTGGAAATCAGGCAGGCATCGCAGGGCAGCGGCTCGCCGTCCTCGAACGCAATCAACGCGTCTTCGATCTGGCTTGCGCGGCGCGAACCGAGCCACCTGATGCCCCGCTGGGCGAGCAGTCGCGCTGCGGTGTTGCGGGTGCGCAGTGGCATGCCGCTCAGCGGCAGCGCTTCAGACCCGACCAGGGTGATGACGAGGTGCGCCCAGCCTTCGATGCCGGCGCGGCGCTGGACCGCAAAGGCCAGTTCGACCCCCGCCGCGCCCGCGCCCAGGATCACCAGGTCGAAGCGGCGGCCGTGGCCCTTGATGCGGCCGACCAGCGTCGGCCACGCCGCAATGAAGCGCTCGATGGGACGCACCGGCAGCGCCTGCGCACTGCGGATCGACAGGCCCTGCAAGTCCGCCACCGGGCCGGTGTCGATCGACAAGGCATCGAAGTGCAGTGCGCTGCCATCGCTGCAATGCAAGGCGCGCTGTTCGAGGTCCAGGCGCTGGCCCGCTGTCTCGTGAAAAGTGAGCCCCGCGTTCTCGGCCAGTTGGTCGAGCCTGATCGCACAGGCCTCGATCGGGTAATGCCCGGCGATCCAGCCGGGCAGCATGCCGGAATAGATCAGGCGGCGATACGGCGACACCAGGTGCACGTCCCATCCCGCCAGCGGCTGCTTGGCCAGCTCGGTCAGCACATGGATTTGCGCATGGCCGCCGCCAAGCAAGACGAGGCGCTTCATCACGCTGCCGCCCGCCAGCGCGCCAGGTCGGCCGGTGTGTCCACGTCCCACAGGGCTTCGAAGGTGCGCACGCGCAGGCCCAGGGCCTGCGCGCGCCGCTGCGTTTCGGCCATCACCGTGGGCGTGCTCCACCGCATGTCGTCAAACAGCGCCGCTTGAGGCTGACGCAGCCCGACCAGCACATAACCGCCGTCCTGCGCCGGGATGAAGACCGCATCGTCGCCGTCGAGCAAGGCGCGGGCGGCCTGGCGCAGATGACTCGGCTGCAGGGGCGGACAGTCGGTGCCCGTCAACAGCAGCGGCCCGTGCACGCAGTGGAACTCGAACGCCGTGTGCATGCGCTGGCCGAGGTCGCCGTTCGGTTGGGCCCGGCAGGCCACGCCCGTGGCGCGCACCAAGGCCCTGAAGAAGCGGTGTTGCGTGTTCGGTGCACCCCAGAGCGTGACCGGCCCCAGCCCGGCGGCCTGCGCCACCCGCACCGCGTTCCGGGTGAACTGGCGCTGCAGCCGCGCCGCGCCTTGCGGCCCCAGCGCGGGGATCAGCCGGGTCTTGGCCAGCCCGGCGATGGGGGCCTTGGCCAGCACGGCGACCTGCACCCCGCGCAGGGCGGCGTCAGGGCTGTCGGGGCCGGTATCCATAGGTTCGGGCCAGGCGTGCCGGGTCGGCACCAAAGAAATAGGCGGCGCGCAGACGCCACATCAGCCAGATCGTCCGCCAGCCGCCATGCTGCTCCCAGCGCCGTGCCGAGGTGCTGACGCGCTGCCGCAGGCAGGCGGGCGGGCCGTGCTGCTTCAGCGCCTTTGACAGGGCGATGTCTTCCATCAACGGGATGTCGGGGAAGCCGCCCACGGCGCTGAACAGACCGTGGCGCATGAACATGGCCTGGTCGCCGGTGGCAATGGCGGTCCAGCGGGAGCGCAGGTTCATCGCGCCGCTGACGATGCGCAGCAGCAGCGCCGGGCTGTCGATGCGCACATCGAAGCGGCCCCAGTCATGGCCCGCCTGAATGGCGCGCTGCACCAGGGCGTCGGCGTCGTCGGGCAAGTGCGTGTCGGCGTGCAGGAACAGCAGCACCTGCGCGGGGCAGGCGGCCGCACCGGCGTTCATCTGGGCCGCACGGCCGCGCGGTGCCACCAGCGCCACATCGGCATGGTCGCGGGCGATCTGCAAGGTGTTGTCGCTGCTGCCGCCGTCCACCACCACCACGCGAACGCCGCGCTGCCGAAAGCGCTGCAGCGCGTGCAGGGCGGCCAGCAGCCGCTCGCCCTCGTTGAGGACCGGGATCACGATGGACAGCGCAGCTTGTTCGGCGTTGGACATCAGCGGGCGTCGTTGAGCGACCAGTCGTAGTCGAGGAAGACGAGCTTGGCCCGGCCGCTGCGGATCTGCGCCTGCGCTGCCGACGTGTCGGCCAGCACCTCGGCATGCCGGGCGAACAGCGCCTGCAGTGAGTCATAGCCTTGGTGGCCTTGCTCGAAGTCCTTGCGGTACCAGTCGAAGAGCTTGGAGACCTGCAACGTGCCACCAGCGCCACCCTCGCCAGCCGTGAAGCGGTTGCGTGAGCGGTCGGACAGGAAACGCCGCAGCCCATCGTCCAACTGCGCGTCGAGCCGCTCGGCAACGAAGGCCTCATTGCGCAACATCGGGCAACCCACCGAAGCGCACACCACCGCCGCGTGGATGCGCGGATCGTCGAACACGCCGGGTGCGCGGATGAGCCCGTGCTCGACATCATCCAGGCTGCGTTCGCTGCCCAGCAGGCGGAAGAATTTCTTCTTCCATGGGCTTTGAAAGAGGCTGCCGAGCTCCTTGATCGACTTCAGATCGGGGTAGCGGGTGAGGACCAGCTCGACCGTGAAGGCGTTGTAGGCGTTGATCAAAAAGGCCAGTTGCTGCGGCCGGGTCCAGCCCTTGTATTGCTCGGCGGACACGGCCGCAAGCGCTGCCAGGTAAGCACGAAGCGCCGCGTGATCGCCTTGCATGGCGGCATAGCGCAAGGCCGAGGCGTTGCCGCCGGCGGCCAGCGCGACATGCGCCTTCAGCATTGCATTCCAGGCCGCATGCCGATGGTCGAAGGTCGCCGCCTGTGCTGCGAGGCTCAAACAAGGCATTGCGGCGAAGGCGCTGAAGACCACGGACCCGATCACCGCACGACGGCCAGGCAAGCGGGCCTTCATCCGCGCCGCCAGTTATGGAAGCGCTCGACCCAGGCCAGCAGGCGCTGCGGGGCATGGGCCCGCTTCCAGTTGCCGGCCGCAAACTTGTTGGCCTCGGCCAGCGTCGGGTAGGTGTGGATGGTGCCGAGAATCTTGTTCAGGCCGAGCTTGTATTTCATCGCCAGCACGTACTCGGCCAGCAGGTCACCGGCGTGTTCGCCGACGATGGTCACGCCCAGGATCGTGTCCTTGCCCGGCACGGTGAGCACCTTGACGAAACCATGCGCCTCGCTGTCGGCAATGGCACGGTCCAGGTCGTCGATGTCGTAGCGGGTCACCTCGTACGGCACCTTGCGCTCCGTCGCTTCCAACTCGTTCAGGCCGACATGCGCCACCTCGGGTTCGACAAAGGTGGCCCAAGGGATCACGCGGTAATCGGCGCTGAATTTCTTGAACGGGTCGAACAGCGCGTTGACGGCGGCGTACCAGGCCTGATGCGCGGCCGTGTGGGTGAACTGGTAAGGGCCGGCCACATCGCCGGCGGCGTAGATGTTCGGGAAGTTGGTTTGCAGATAGCCGTTGACTTCCACCGTGCGGCCGGTCGTGACGCCCAGCTCTTCGAGCCCGTAGCCCTTCAGGTTGGCGCTGCGGCCCACGGCCACCAGCAGGGCATCGAAGGGCAGGCGGCGGTCCTTGCCTTCATGCTCGACCACCAGCCACTTGCCTTCACCATCAACTTCGACACGCTTGGCCTCATGGCCCACCAGCACGGCAATGCCCTCGGCGCGAAAGCGTTGGGCCACCAGTTCGGACACCTCGGGGTCTTCGCGGCTCAGCAGGCGTGGGCCCATTTCCACCTGACTGACCTTGCAGCCCAGGCGCGCAAAGGCCTGCGCCATCTCGCTGCCGATGGGCCCGCCGCCCAGCACCACCAGGCGTTCCGGGCGTTCGCGCAGGTCCCAGACATTGTTCGAGGTCAGCACCTCGACCTGTTCGATGCCGGGGATGGGCGGCACGAACGGGCGGGCCCCGGCGGCGATGACGATGCTGCGCGTCGTCAGCCGCTTCTTGCTGCCGTCGGCATGGGTGACCTCGACCTCCCAGGGCGAGACGATGCGCGCCGAGCCTTCGGCCACGTCCACACCGAGGCCGGTATAGCGCTCGACCGAGTCGTGCGGCTCGATGGTCTTGATCACCCGCTGCACCCGCTCCATCACGTCGGCAAAGTCAAAGTCGGCCGTGGCGGACTTGATGCCGAACTCTTGGGCACGCTGCACATGTGACAGGAACTTGGCCGAGCGAATCAGCGCCTTGGACGGCACACAGCCGGTGTACAGGCAGTCGCCGCCAAGCTGGTGCTTCTCGACCAGCGTGACCTTGGCCTTGATCGCCGCAGCGATGTAGGCGGTGACCAGGCCCGCCGAGCCGCCGCCGATGACGATCAGGTTACGGTCGAAGCTGGCGGGCTTTTTCCAGCGTGCGTAGATCTTGCGGGCCTTGACCATGTCGATGATCTTCTTGGCGACCAGCGGAAAGAGGCCCAGCAACACCAGCGAGCCCAGCAGGCCCGGCGAGACGATGCCCGAGAGGCTGTCGATGCGCGCCAACTGCGTGCCGGCGTTGACGTAGACCAAGGTGCCGGCCAGCATGCCGAGCTGGCTGACCCAGTAAAACGTCAGCGGCCGGATCGGCGTCAGGCCCATCACGAGGTTGATCACGAAGAACGGCAACACCGGCACCAGGCGCAGGGTGAACAGGTAGAAGCCGCCTTCCTTGGCGACCCCGGCGTTCAGCGCGGCCAGCCGCTCGCCAAAACGCGATTGCACCCAGTCGCCCAGCAACCAGCGTGAAGCCAGAAACGCCAGCGTGGCGCCGATGCTTGACGCGAACGAGACGATCAACATGCCCCAGCCGAGGCCGAAGACGGCCCCCGCCGCCAGGGTCATGACCGCGGCACCTGGCAGCGACAGCGCCGCCACTGCCACGTAGGCGGCGAAGAACATCACTGCGGCCATGACGGGCTGGCCCGCGCGCCAGGCCTCCAGCTCGGCCTGGCGGCTCTTGATGGTGGCGAGGTTCAGGTACTGGCCGAGATCGAAGGCGAAGTACAGGCCCGCCAAGGCCAGCAACAGCACCGCGAACCACCAACGTTTGTCGATATGCATCAAGCGCTTCCAGTCATGGCGGGTTGGATTTTCAGAGTAACGCAAGGGCTCAAGCCATCGCATCCGGCTTTTCGGTTGACGTGCGCTTGATGTGCGGTTGACCCGGCCCGCTTGCCGACCGTGACGATCACGCCGCTGCCAACACTTGCGCTGGGGCGAAGGTCGGCCCGGCGGTGATGCGCTGGAAGTAGGACAGCCACGCCGCCGAGCCCGGCGGCCATTGCGCGAGGAACTCGGCACGCCAGCGCTCGGCATCGAAACGCACCGGCAGCAGGGCCACGTAGGCCCCGGCGACGCGGGTTTCGTGCAAGACCGGATGGGGCGACGGCACGGTGGAAATCCGCGTGCACAGGCCGGCCAGATCGCCCTTGAAGTTGGGCAGGCCGGCTGCGCCGTTGTTGACCACGCAGCCCTGGTGGCCCTGGTCGAGCGCGAAGTGGCGCAAGGCCGGCAGGCAGGTGTGCGTACTGGCGAACAGGTCAACGTCGGCTTGCCTGAACGCCGACAGCAACCAGGGCCGCGCGGCAGGGTCTGCAAGTGCGGCGACGTCAAAGCGCCAGCCGGCGAGCGAGTCGGCATCGCCATGCACCACGCCGACACGGCAACCGGCGACGCGGTAGCGCGCGAACATCGGCAACATCGCGATGCGGCGGCGCAAGGTCTCGTGGCGATGGGCGGTGGCCTTCAGTTGGCGATGGATCTGGTTCGACCGGTCGACCACCGCCCCGTCCACGCTGTCCGGGTAGGCGCAGCCGCAGCCGGCATCGTCGGCGGGCGATTCGAACTCGGCTTCGACGTTGCCGAGGATGGCGTCGTGGGCCAGCACCCGCTGGTTGATCTGGGCGAACTCGCGGTCGGCCACATTGAACCAGTTGAAGTCACCGTTGAAGCACAGCACCGGTGGCTGGCTGCCCTGAACATCCGTGCGCGCCAGTTGTTCGATGGTGTCGAGTGCCGGGCCATTGCCATACAAGCCGCCCACCACGTACAGCGTTGTGGCTTCCCGGGTGGGAGTCTCGGCTAATGCCTGGGCACCGTAGCGGTAGCGCAGGGGGCAGACGCGGCCGGGGGCGGTGGGATTCATTTCAGCAAACCTCGCAACTGTTGAGGGGTGTGGGGCGTGACCACGACATCGGCCACGACGACGCCGTGGCGCAGGGCGATGGCCCGGTCGGCCAGCCGGGGCAGCAAGTCCAGATCGTGGACAACGCAGACCAGGGTGGCCCCGCGCTCGGTGGCCACTTCAACCAGCAGCTTGCTGACTTCATCGGCCGCACCGGCGTCCAGACTGGCGGTGGGCTCATCGGCCAGCAGCAGCGAGGGTTGCTGGTGCAGCGCGCGGGCAATCGCGACCTTCTGGCGTTCGCCGCCCGACAGTGAATCGGTGCGCCGCCCCGCGGCCCAGCCCAGGCCCACACGCGACAAGGCCGCTTGTGCCGCACGCCGTTCTTCGGCCGGCCAGCGGCGCAACCAGGTCAGGGCCGACGCTTGCCGTCCGGCCCCTCCGATCAGCACGTTGTCCAGCGCGCTCAGCCGGCCGACCAGGTGCAGGCCCTGGTGCACCATCGCCACCCGGCGGCGCAGGGCCCGCAACGCGGGTGCTGTCTGCAGCCCTGAAAGCTCCGCGCCCAGCACCCGCAGGCTGCCGCCGGTGACGGCATTGAACCCCGTCAGCGCGCGCAGCAAGCTCGACTTGCCGGCCCCGTTGTGGCCGACCACCGCCACGCGTTCACCGGCTGCCACCGAGATGCCGACGTCACGCAGCAGCACATGCCCGCCGACACTGACTTGCAGGCTTCGGGCCTCAATCACGGCGTTCTTCACGGCGTCCTTCACGGCACCCATCACGGCACTCATACCAGGCGCCGCCGCACCGCGCGGCTGAGTGTGTCGAACAGCGTGACCATGGCCACGATGGCCAGCAGCAGCGTGGTCAGCCGGCCCCACTGGAACAGCGACATCGCCTCGGACAACAGCAGACCCAGCCCACCGGCACCGACCAGCCCGAGGATGGTGGAGTCGCGGATGTTGAATTCCCACACGTACAGCGTTTGCGACACGAATTGCGGCAACACCGCCGGCCAGACGCCCAGAAAGAACACCTGCGCCGGGGTGGCTCCGGTGGCGCGCACGGCATCCACCGGCTGCATGTCCAGCGACTCGATCGCCTCGGCCAGCAGCTTGCCCAGCGTGCCGGCCGAGTGCGCGGCCACGGCCAGGATGCCGGCTGTGGCCCCCAGGCCCACGATGCCCACGAACAGCAGGCCGAAAACCAGGGTATGAATGGAGCGCAGGGCGTCCAACACGGCCTTCGCGCCGAATGACAGCACGCGCGGCGCATGCAGGTTGCGCGCAGCCAGCAAGCCCAGCGGCAGCGCCAGCAGTGCCGCCAGCACGGTGCCCAGGGTGGCGATGCGCAGCGTCGTCCACAGGGCGCGCCCCACACCGGCGAGGTACTTGCGCTCGGTGGCGCGTTGGTCATCGACGCGCAGCACGCGGCCGTCGGCGTCGCGTGCCTCCAGGCGCGGGTTGCCGAACCAGACGCGCAGGAAGCTCGGCTCGGACATCTCGACCACCGTCCGCTGCAAGTTCTGCCAGGGCTTGCGGCCCAGGCTCAACTCGTCTTCGGCCGCCAGCGTCCACAGGCTGGCCAGCACCAGCAGGGCGACGGCGAGCAACAGCGCAGGCAACGCTTTGAAGCGAGTGCCGGTCAAGGGTGCCGCATGGCGAGGCAACGCTGCCGCTGCATGCTCGACGGTGCGAGAGCTTGCGGCGTCCTGGCTCACTGCGTGCCGAGCTTGCCGGTGGCCAGGCCCGCATCGCGGATCGGCCGGTAGTAGCCGTTGTCCTTGGCGACAAAGCCGGTGTAACGCGGGGGCAGCAGGTTCGGGCTGCGCTTGAGCGCCGGGCCGACGGCTTCAAGTGCGGCGCGCAGTCGGGCGACAAACGCGGCATCCTTGGCCAGCTCCGCCCGCACGGCAACGGCGTCGTTGGGCAAGGGGTCGGAGGTCCAGAACACCACGCTGTCGGCGGCCTTGATCAAGCCCTCGGAGATCATCGCGTCGCGGTTGCGGTTGTAGTCGGCACCGGCGTCCAGCTCACCCCGCGTGACCTGCATCTCGATGGCTTGGTGCTTGGTGTTGATGACGCGGCCGAAGTAGGTGTCGGGGTCGATGCCGTTCTTCTGGAGGTGGTGGTACGGGATCAGGTAGCCGGAGGTCGAGCCCTTGTCGCCGAAGGCAAAGGTCTTGCCCTTGAGGTCGGCAATGGATTTGATGCCCGACTTGGGGTGGGTGATCATGATGGCGAAGTATTCCGGCTTGCCGTCGTACAGGATCGAGGCCACCGCCTGCGCGCCGGCCACATGGTTGGCCAGCACATAGCCCCAGGGGCCCATCAAGGCGATGTCGGTCTCACCGGCGGCCAGCGATTTGGCCAGGCCCTCCCAGGTGTCGACCGTGTAGAGCTTCACCGGCCGACCCAATTGCTGGGCCAGATAGTCGGCCAGCGGGCGGTAGGTGGCGTCGTTCTTTTCCTTGTCCGGCTGGTACAGGCCGACGCCGAAGCGCAAAGGCTCGGTGCTGCCTTGCGCCGCTTGCGCATGCGCAAGCGTCGAAGCCAATGCGAAGGCGGCCGCCGCAGCGACCAAGGCAAGGGTGAAACGTCGGGACACAACGGACTTCATGGATGAATGGCTCGGTGAAATGGAGAGATGCGGGAATTCAAGCAGCCTTGCCGTCTTCGACAAGCGCGCCGCCGCAGCTGGAGCCTTGGCCGGCGGTGCAGCCGAAGCAATGGCCGGCCACGCGGATCGGCTGGTCTTCCAACTGGGCCGCGGTGATGTCGCTCAGGTGCACGCGTGCCTTGCCCGCATGCAGCAGGTCCTGGATCGGCAGGCCGAGCTGCTGGTTGAAATCGCAGTCGTACAGATAGCCCTGCCAGTCGACGCTGACCAGGCTGCGGCACATCACCTGCGCCAGGTTTTCCTCGCGGTGGGCGCTGCGCAGCAGTTGCATGTAGCTGTTGAACTGGCCCTTGGACACCAGGGTCGAGCCGAAGCGCTGGATCGGCATATTGGCCAGCGTGAACAACTGGTCGAACACCACGCCGAAGTGTTCGGCCAGATGCCGCTTGTAGTCGGCCTCCAGCGCCTCCTGCGGCGGCGGCAGGCTGGCACCCTGCGGGTTGTAGACCAGGTTCAAGCTCAACCCGCTGCCCGCTTGCGCATAGCCCAGGGCGTTGAGCCGCTGCAAGCCGCGAATGCTCGAGTCGAACGTGCCTTTGCCGCGCTGGCGGTCGACGTTGTCCTCCAGATAGCAGGGCATCGACGCCACCACCTCGACGCCATGCGCCGCCAAAAACTCGGCCAGACCTTCCTGCCCGGGCTCTTCCAGGATGGTCAGATTGCAGCGGTCAATCACCCGCACGCCGCGCGAGCGGGCCGCCACCACCAGCGACCGGAAATGCCGGTTCAGCTCAGGCGCGCCACCGGTCAGGTCCAGCGTGCGCAGCTCGGGGCTGGCCGCCAGAAAATCAACCACGGTCTTGATCGTGTCGGCCGACATCTCCTCGGTGCGGTTCGGCCCGGCGTTGACGTGACAGTGCAGGCAGCTCTGGTTGCAGCGGTATCCGAGGTTGACCTGCAGCGTGTCGATGATGCCGCGTCGCAGCGGCGGAAAGTCGGAACGGACAAGCAGGGGCAAGGTGGCGTGCATGGGATTTCCGAGGTTGTATGACCCGTTAGGCGAGTCGGCGCCGAATTCCTTACAGCAGGGTCAATTTCCCATGCAATTGTTTGGAGCCGGTGCCCGCATCGCGGCAACATACCATCCATCGGAAACTGGCGTCGATGCGATCCGCCCCATGGCGGCCGGGCTTCCTCTGCCGTGCTTTCTCTGCCGGGTTCCCCTGTCGCGCATGAGGGCAGGTCCGCAATGCGAAGATCGCGGCGACGCCGGTTCAGGCATTGGTTGTGGGTGCCAGGCCTCTGCCACGGCTGGAACGGAAATTTCGCGCGCGGGCACCGTATGCATTGGGTGTCACCCGCGCTTCAACATGCCATTGGAGAGGGTCGGATGGATTTCACCGTGAGCGTTTTGCTCGGCACGTTCTTGCTGTCGATTGCCGCACTGTTCGTCTTCATCTGGTCGATGTCGAAAGGCCTGTTCGGTGACGGCACCGCAGCCGCCACCGAAATCTTCGCGCCCAACGAGCTCGGAACCGTCGAGGACCCCGCCGCCACTGCCCGGCAAAAGGGCGATCTGCAGCAGGCGATGGGCAAGCCGGGCGAGGGCGCGCACAAGATGACCTCGTCGGTGGCGGCAGCGCGCTCGCGGGCCGATCAATCGACCTCGCTGGTGGTCGGCGTCTGTCTGACGCTCGCTGTCGTTTGGCTGGTCCTGGCGTCGTTTGCCGGCCTGATCTCGTCGATCAAACTGCACGCACCCGATTGGTGGGTGCAGTACGAGTGGCTCACCTTTGGCCGGCTCCGGCCCATCCACCTGAACCTGGTGGCTTACGGCTGGTGTTCACTCGCCGGCATCGGCGTGGCGATCTGGTTGATCCCGCGCTTGCTGATGACCGAACTGGTGGGTGCCAAATACGCGCTCGTCGGTGGGGCGCTTTGGAGCGTCGGCGTGTTCGCGGGCACAGTGGCCATTGCCACGGGCCACTCCGACGGCCTGGAGTGGCTGGAGTACCCGTGGCAGATCGACATCTTGCTCGTCGTGGGCGGCGCGCTGGTTGGGTTCCCGTTGTGGCTCACGTTGCTGCAGCGCAAAGTCAAGCACCTGTACGTGTCGGTCTGGTACATCGCGGCTGGGCTGCTGTGGTTCCCGATCCTGTTCCTGATCGCCAACTGGCCGGGCCTTCACTTCGGCGTGCAGCAAGCGACGATGAACTGGTGGTTCGCGCACAACGTGCTGGGGCTCTGGTTCACGCCCATCGGGCTGGCGGCGTCTTACTACTTCATCCCCAAGGTGCTGGGCAAACCGATCCATTCGTACAACCTGTCCTTGCTGGGCTTCTGGTCGCTGGCGTTCTTCTACAGCCAGGTCGGGGGCCACCACCTGATCGGCGGGCCGGTGCCGTCGTGGTTGGTGACGATCTCCATCGTGCAAAGCATGATGATGGTGATCCCGGTGTTTGCGGTGGCCGTCAACCAGCACATGACGGTGCTCGGCAACTTCCGCGCGCTGATTTATTCACCCACGCTGCGCTTCATCGTGCTGGGCGCCATGATGTACACGGCGGCGTCGGTGCAGGGTTCGCTGCAAGCGCTGCGCGGGGTGAACGCCGTCACCCACTTCACCCACTACACCGTGGCGCACGCCCACCTGGGGCTCTACGGTTTCTTCACGATGGTGATGTTCGGTTCCATCTACTTCATCATGCCGCGCGTGATGAACTGGGAATGGCCGTACCCCAAGCTCATCTCGCTGCACTTCTGGCTGGTGCTGATCGGCTTCTTGATCTACTTCATCTGGCTGTCGATCGGCGGATGGCTGCAGGGCCTGGCGATGCTTGACGAGAAAACCTCCTTCATGCAATCGGTGGCGATGACGCTGCCCTACCTGGAGGCCCGCTCGATTGGCGGTGGCCTGATGACCTTGGGTCATCTGGTGTTTGCCGGGCATTTCTTCGCGATGGGCTGGAAGTTCGGGCCCCAACGGCTCGGTGCCGCGCTGCTGAGCAGCTCGGTGTTCACGCGCTTGCAGGGCAAGGGAGCCGCAGCATGAGCGCCGGCAAGAGTTTGTGGGAGATGGATGAGCTGCGCATTGTTATCGGGGCGATGGTGATACTCGGCGGGGCCACCGCCTTGCTGGTCGTCATGCCGTATCTGCTGCTGGAAAACGTGCAGCCGCCGGCCGGGCTGAAGCCTTACACCGACGAGCAACTGATCGGTCGGCAGTCCTACATCGCCAACGGCTGCGTTTACTGTCATTCGCAGCAGCCGCGCGACATCGGCCTGGCACCGGACGCCACCCGCGGCTGGGGCCGAGCCTCGGTCGCCGGCGACTACGCCTACGACACGCCGCACCTGCTGGGCACCATGCGCACCGGCCCCGACCTGCTGAACATCGGCGCCCGCCAGCCGAGCAAGGACTGGCAACTGGGCCACCTGTACCAGCCTCGGGCCTACACGCCGGGTTCCATCATGCCGCCGTACCCCTTCCTGTTCGAGGTCCGCCAAGGGGCAGCAAAGCCCGGCGAAACCATCGTCAACCTGCCGCCTTCGTTTGCCAAGCCGGGGCAAGTGGTGGTCGCCAAACCGGAGGCCCTGGCGCTGGTCAGCTATCTGCTGTCGCTCGACCGGACCTATCACGCGCTGGCCCCGCGATTCACAGCCCCGGTCAGCTCGACGGCAGCCTCGAAGGACAAGCCATGAGCGACCTGAACAACGAAGAAAGCAGCAGCAGCAGAGGCAGCAAGAAGCGCAGCGACGGGACCGAGGAGCGCATGACGGACGCCCAGCGCAGGCGCGAAAACGCCGACCCGGACGAGGGCGTTCGCCCCCTGCCTTGGTTCCTCGTGATGTTGCTCGGCGCGATGGCCATGTGGGGTGCCTTCTACATCTACAGCACACCGTCCGGCGAGGATTCCGCGTACGGTGATCAGCGAACGGTGGCGACGCTGCGCCCGCCGGAAGCTGCGGCAGGCGCGGTGGCCGCCGCCGTCGACGGCAAGCAGATCTTCGGAAGCAAATGCGCCGCCTGCCATCAGGCGACCGGCCAGGGCGTGGCTGGCGTGTTCCCGCCGCTGGCGGGCGTGGCGTGGGTCACCGGAGACGAGAAGGTGCTGATCAACATCCTGCTTCACGGCGTCAATGGTGAGCTGAAGGTGAACGGTGTCGACTACAACGGCGCGATGCCGGCCTGGAAGTCGATGAGCGACGGCGAACTGGCGGCGGTGATGAGCTACATCCGGTCCGCCTGGGGCAACCAGGCCGCCGCCATCACGCCCGACGCCGTCAAGACGCAGCGCGAGGCGACCAAAGCCCGCACCGAGTCGTTCAAGAGCGAACAGGAACTCAAGTCCGAATCCTGACGACCGGCGGGGCCGAAGATCGAATGTCGGGAAATTCCAGCAGCAAGCCGCCGCTCACTTGATGCATGACAAGGCTGGGGCGCGGATTGACGCGCCAAATGGCGCGTCGTCAACACCTCGGAGCATCCAATGAGCGCCCTCAAAGAACTGTTCACGTCCGGACCGGGACTGATGAGCGTCATCGGCCTGCTGCTCATGTTCGGCGTTGGCGCGTACTTCCTGATCTACGTGCTCAAGCACATGCGCGAAGACGAAGAAGCTGCCGACCGAAAAAAGCCTTGAAGGCGCGGCCGGGCAGCGC
>Ga0105048_10011503_pt1 | contig 13956 bp, 8 predicted proteins | sample MAT05_FD_78382 | JGI IMG/M metagenome (GOLD analysis project Ga0105048, IMG submission 78382) | Freshwater microbial communities from Lake Fryxell liftoff mats and glacier meltwater in Antarctica - MAT-05 | ecosystem: Environmental > Aquatic > Freshwater > Ice > Liftoff microbial mat | place...
GGGCGATCATTTCGTCGAACAACATTTTTAAACATTCCACCTGCACTTTCGTTCTGGGAAATCCATCGAGGATCGCGCCGTTTTGCTGGTCGGGTTCGAGCAATTTACGAAAAAGAATGTTAACAACGTCGCGATCCCCCACCATGCCTCCGGTGCATTTTATTTTTTTCGCCCCGGGCGTATCGAGCAATTGACTCACCACGATGGGCTCGGCGGTAATGTCGCGCAAGTCGCGGATGAAATTCGAGTTGGTCCCCTTGCCTGAACCCGGGGCACCGCCTAACAAAATCAATTCCTTGGGGAAACGCAGATTGATGCGCCCGTAATCCGCCTCGATTTTTTTCCAGATCGACTGGAAGATTAACAATGCGTCCTTGATCTCTAAATCGGCCGGTGGAGCAGGTTTGGCCGCGGTGGAAATTGCTGCACTTTGCATGTTGACAGAAAAGGGGAAGATTCCTGACGGCGGTCTCCCTTTTTTACAACTCTTTTTCCAGCCGCTCGCTCAGCCATTGTTTGATCATGCTCTGGTAATTGAGATAACGCGAACGGGCGAGGCGTTTGATTCGGCCCAACATTCGTGGATCGAAGCGCAAAGTGATCGTGGTAGAGTCGCGCATCTCGGTTTTAAGCAGCGAGGCCTGGAGTAATCGTTGATCCAGCCGAGTCTCTTCCCAGAAGGTGGATTCCTGTTCGTCCGACTCGAAATTTGGCACTTCGCTCCATTTGTAAATTGTTCTCATAGGGCAAACTCAGCGTTTTTACGGTCGTAATAATCTTTTTCCTCGGTGACCATTTCACGTGCGGCAATTACGCGGTAACGTTTTCCATCGGTCCAAAACACACTGAAAATATAGCGTCCACTGACCGCTCTCCCGAGGCAAAAGTAACGCGCGGAATCTCCCTCGCCGAGTGCTTCCGGTAAAAAACGCAGACTAAAAGGGTCCTCGAACGTTTCCTCAATGTCTTTGGGGGGAAGATTCTTGAGGTTTACCGTGCTGTCGAGCCAGTCAAAGTCCATGATCGTTGGTTTCTAAGGGGAATGGTTGGGGCAATCAGGGTGCACGCTGGATCAATTCGATCTCGTAACCTTCCGGCGCATCGATAAAAGCGATTTTCCCGCCGCTTGGCGAGATATGAGGTCCGTCGCTCAAGGGATAGCCCTTGGCGGCGGTTTCTTTGGCGAATGCCTCGAGATCTGACACCTCGAAGGCAAGATGCGTCAGGTCAGGACCGACCGATACCGGACCGCTTGCGTCGTATTTGCAGATTTCGATTTCCTCCTCACTGCCGGGAGCCTTGAAGAAAACCAACTGGGAACCACGACCGGAGGTGTGACGCCGGATTTCTTCCAAGCCCAGGACTTCTTTATAAAAATGAACCGTCTTTTCCAAGTCGGAGACGCGATATCGGGTATGAAGCAGACGGGTAAGCATGATGGGGTAAAGAATTAGCGTTGTCGGAGTCCGACCTTTCTTTTATGACTGCACTCGTTTGCTTTGGCAACGTTAAAACCCGATTCCCTAAACTTTAATTCTCCCCTTTCTTATGCTCTATCTTGGAATTGACAGCGGCACGCAAAGCACGAAATGCATCGTGCTCGACACCTCCACCTGGCAGGTCATCGCCTCGGCTTCCGCCAGTTATGAGTTGATCGCCGGCCTCGCCCCCGGGCATCTCGAACAGCATCCCGAAGATTGGATCGAGGCCACCGAGAAGACGATTGCCGATTGCCTCCAGCAAATCGGGCAGCGACGTGAGTTGGTGCGTGGCATCGGGGTCAGCGGCCAGCAGCACGGCCTGGTGGTTTTAAACAAGCGCGGAGAAGTCATTCGTCCGGCCAAACTCTGGTGCGACACTTCCACGGCGCCGCAATGTGAAGCGTTTGCCCGGGAATTTGGCGGTCAGAAAAACATCATCGCACTTGCTGGCAATGCCATTTCGCCAGGTTACACCGCGCCGAAATTGCTTTGGCTGAAAGAAAACGAGCCGACCCACTTTTCGGAGATCGAGACCGTGCTTCTCCCGCACGATTATCTCAATTTCTGGCTCAGTGGCGAGCGCACGATGGAATATGGCGACGCCTCCGGCACTGGTCTGCTCAATGTCCGCACCCGCGTTTGGGAGCAAAAACTTATCGATTTCATCGATCCCGATCTCACCGGTAAACTGCCCATCCCGCAGTCTTCGCAGCTTCCCAATGGCTTGTTGCGCGAAGAACTCCGCGAGCGTTGGGGATTGCCCACCAATGTCGTGATCGCTTCCGGCGGCGGCGACAACATGATGGGCGCCATCGGCACGGGAAACATCGCCCCGGGCACGGTGACAGCCAGTTTCGGCACTTCGGGCACGCTTTACGCCTTTTCCGAGACACCGGTGATTGATGCCGACCATGGCGAAGTGGCGGCATTTTGCGATAGCACAGACCACTGGTTGCCGCTCGTCTGCACGATGAATGTCACCGTGGCCACCGAACAGGTGCGGGCTTTGTTTGGTTGGGATCACCTGGCTCTCAACGCCGCCGTGGCTGGCACGTCACCCGGCGCGGATGGCCTGCTTTTTCTTCCTTATCTCAACGGCGAACGCACTCCCAATCTGCCCCAAGCCACCGGGGTTTTGCATGGACTGAACACCAGCAATTTTCAACCCGGCGCCATCGCCCGCGCCGCCATGGAAGGCGTCACCCTCGGCCTCGCCTACGGTGTGCAAGCTCTCGCCCACCTGGGAGTGCAGCCCAAGGAAATCCGTCTCACCGGTGGCGGCAGTAAAAGTGCTGTCTGGCGACAAATCGCCGCCGACGTTTTTGGAGTGCCCGTTGTCTGCCTTACCACCTCCGAAGGTGCCGCCCTTGGCGCAGCTTTGCAGGCGGCATGGATCGAGGGGCAGACCAACCGCAGCGGTGTGCCGCTCGCGCAATTGATCGAAGCAGCCATCCATCCCGACCCCGCCAGCCGATGCGAGCCGGAGCCAAAAAACTATTTATTCTATCAAGATCTTCTCGCCAAACAGACCCGCCTCACCCGCCAACTCCACGAGACAGGTTATTTATAAGTGATTCCAAACGATCAATCGGTTGCAGCAAGCATTTGCAAAAAGTCGTTCGCCGCTTCACTTCCACAAGATTCCCACCTCGCTTCCCGTCATCTTGGTGTATGATACCAGCCCGGCTTTTCAGCTACCGCTGTAAAATCGCAGATTTCTTCCAAAAAACGTGGCCACTTCCATCTCCGACCTCCGACTCACCACCCGCCAGCAGAGTAATCTGGTGCAACTTCGTAATAAAATCCCCAAGCTCCGCCAACAACGCGGACGAGAACTTTACCAAGCCGGCGCCACCCTTTCCCTGGCTCGCAACGACAATCATCTTCCCGGCTCGATGGGCTTCGTCGCCGTGGTCCGGGATCAGATCCGCCGCGAAGTTTTTATCGAATTCATCGGCAACGATGTCACCGCCGATTGCGATTGCGAGGAATCCACTCTTTGCAAGCACTGTTACTGCGGCATTCAAGCTCTCCTGGCTCGCGTGACCATTGAGGATCGTTCGGCGGATCGTCCGGCCAGGGAACTTATCGCCACGCTCGAATCGGCCCACGCCCGCCGGCTCACCGCCACGGAACTCGATTACATTGAACGCATCGAGACCGCCTACGCCAACGCCTGCAATAAAAGCGAACTCACCGTTTACGATCTGCGAGGACTCCTCCCCAGTGCTTACGGCGGTGGAGCCACCCTGGTCCATCTCTGGCCCACTCCGCCCGAGTCGCTCGTCGAATTCTGGCATTACGTTGCCCACGCCATCACCGTTAAAAACGGCACCTATCCTCCTTTTCTCGATCTTGCCACCGATTCCGGGCTCATCGCCGAAAAAGTCGGCTATTGGCAACGGAAAAAAGAGATCGAACTCTGGACAGGCAAATTCCAACGCATTGCCGCCGCATCCACCCGCGTCCGCACCCTCGACCTCCGGCTCCGCATCGAGATCGACCATTTTTTCATCGAAACCCGTCTCGACGGACTGCTCGAATTTTCCCCCGCGCGCTCCAAATCCGTGCGCCAGACCCAGACCGACCTCGAAGCCGGCCTGCTTAACCTTACCCCGGCGGCCTCCGTGTTGTGGACCCGCTTCGCTCCCCTGCTCACCGGCGACACATTTTCCTATCGCGATCCCATCGCCCGCGCCGCCCTCGAAGACATGCTTCGCCTGCCTTTTATCCAGCCGCACATTGCTGCTCTCGATGGCAACACGCTCGAATTTTCCACCGCTCCACTCACCTGGTCCATCGCCGCATCCGAGGACGATTATCACCTCCAACTCCTCACCGCCGAGGGCACCCCGCCGCTCCGCATCATCGCCCGATTCCCCGGTCAGCCCCCGCTTTATCTCACTGCGCGCCAAGTCTTTACCGGACCTTACATCACCGAGGAATTCGCCTCCGCCGACTCTTTACGCATCCCAGCCGAAGCCGTCGAAACTCTCTCCGGCGTGCAAACCCTCCTCCGCCTTACCCCGCTGCTACCCCAAAAAATCGAAAGCCGCATCCACCGCATTCCGCTGCATCTTCGCATCATCGCGACCCTGCATAAACCCGGCGGCAAAGCTGGACCCGACCTCGAATACCTTCAGCTTTCCCTTCAATCGACCGATCCCAAAGGCCAGGCCTGGGAGGAATTTCTCGGCCCTGGCTGGGAACCTCTCAAAAAACGCCCCTCCCCCGCCCTTTCTTCCTCCACTCCCGATAGTCTGCTCGACATTCTCGACAGCAGCACCCTGCCCAACCCCGCCCCCATCCTCGACGGACTTCCCGTCTCCTTCGACGACGATGCCGACCTCTGGACCTGTCGCATCACGCGCAAATTTCCCGAGCAATTTTCCATCTGGCTGCAACATCTTCCCCCCACCGTCGCCCTCGATCTCGACACCACGCTGGCCAGCTTCCGCGAACGCCCGCTCACCGCTCGTTTCGACCTCGAAATCCTGGAAGCCGGCGTCGATTGGTTCGACCTGCGCTCCACCCTTAAAATCGAGGACACCGACCTTACCCGCGACGAAATTACCCTTCTCCTTAAAGCCGGCGGCGAATACGTGCGCCTCGGTGGCAAAGGCTGGCGTAAACTCGAATTCCAGCTCAGCCCCGAGGACGACGCGGCCCTGGCCCAGATCGGACTCAGCGCCGCCGACCTCAACGGCGAATCCCAGCGCATGCATGTGCTCCAGCTCACCAGCCACGAAAAAGCCCGCCACCTTATCCCCGCCGAAGCTCTCGAAATCATCGCCGCCCGCGCCGCCTCCCTTAAAACCGCCGTGCAGCCTCCCGTGCCCGACACCATCCAGGCCACCCTGCGCCCCTATCAGCTCGAAGGTTACCACTTCCTCTCTTATCTCTCGGCCAACCACTTCGGGGGCATCCTCGCCGACGACATGGGTCTCGGAAAAACCCTCCAGACCCTCGTCTGGCTCGCCTCCCAACGCTCCGATCCCGCCCTCGCCAGCCGGACCAGCCTCGTCGTCTGCCCCAAATCCGTCACCGATAACTGGCTCACCGAATCGGCCCGTTTTTACCCCAGTCTGCGTGTCGGCGTCTGGCGCGAAAAAAATATCAAGCTTTTCCCCGCCTTCGTCCGCGCCCACGATCTTATCGTCCTCAATTACGCGCAACTTCGCACCGCCGAGACCGCCCTCCAGGCCGTTACCTGGCTCAGCGTGATCCTCGACGAAGGTCAATTCATCAAAAATCCCACCTCCCAAACCGCCCTGGCCGCCCGCGGACTCACCGCCGACCATCGCCTCATCCTCACCGGCACCCCCATCGAAAATCGTCTCCTCGACCTCTGGAGCCTCATGTCCTTCGCCATGCCCGGCATCCTCGGTAATCAGGCCGCTTTTCTCACTCATTTCAACGAAAAAAAAGACGCCCTCGCCACCCGCCGTCTCGCCGCCCGCGTGCGTCCTTTCCTCTTGCGACGCTCCAAAAAAGAAGTCGCCACCGATCTCCCCGACCGCATCGAGGAAGATCTCCACTGCATCATGGAAGGCGACCAGCTTCACCGTTACCGCGCCGAACTCAAAGTCGCCCGTCAACGTCTGCTCAAAATCAACACCAGCAAACAACTCGACAAGGAACGTTTCCACATCCTGACCTCCCTTCTCCGTCTCCGCCAGATTTGCGCCCACCCTGGATTGGCCGACCCCAAACTCACCGACTCCGACAGCGCCAAACAGGAAGCCCTTTTCGACCTCCTCGAACCCCTCATCGAGGAAGGCCACAAGGTGCTCGTCTTTTCCCAATTCGTCTCCATGCTGGATCGTTTGCAAAAGGAAATCACCGCCCGCCAATGGCAGAGTTTCTATCTCGCCGGCGATACCGAGGATCGCGGTCAGCTCGTAAAAAACTTCCAGTCCGCCCCCGGCAGTGCCGTCTTCCTTATTTCGTTACGCGCCGGTGGTTTCGGCCTTAACCTCACCTCGGCCAGCTACGTCGTCCTTTACGACCCGTGGTGGAATCCCGCGGTGGAAAATCAAGCCATCGACCGCACCCATCGCATCGGCCAGAAAAACACCGTCAACGCTTATCGCCTCATCACCAAGGATAGCATCGAGGAAAAAATTCGTGCCCTGCAAAAAAGCAAAGGCGCCCTGGCCCAGGATATTCTAGGCGAGGAAAATTTTGTCAAGTCCCTCACCTTGGACGACTTCCAATACCTTTTCGCCGACAGCACAGAAAGCTAGGAGTGCCCGGTTCGGCGGTCATAGACACAACGCTCTAAACCGCTACAACCCTGCAGCTTTTTTCCAAAACAGGTCTTACGCTTTTTCTTATATTTTCGCTAGTGTGGGATGCGGAAGGCAACTCAACTTTAGCAGCCTGTAAATGAGAGCCCCGCAAATCGGTCTCCTTCGTTCGATGGCATCGATCCTGCCCAATTTTTTTTCTTTCCCACGTTGTTTTTCGGGAACGAATGCAGCATCATCCCACCTGTCTCATGCCAAAATCGAAGCGAAAATCACTGCGCCGCAGGGTGCCACTCTCCTATTATCCTCCCCGCAAGACCATCGTCACACTTGTAATAATCGATGATGAACCGTTTCGTCAGGCCGCCCAGGCAGAATACCAGACCCTGAATAACGAGGCGACCGGGCTTCGCGCCGCCCTGGAACGTTTTGAAACCGAAGATCTCCCAGCTTACGAACGCTGGGAGGCGCAGATTCTCGGACCTCTCCTTTCCGAACAACGCGAGATCAACCGGCTTCTCTACGAAAAAATCCATCTTCTCGATGTCATCCAAGAGTATCAATACTTGGCCCGCTGCTCCGCCGCCGAAGCTTACCGGAAGATCATGGCCGCACGCGACAACCCCGACCTGGATCCAAGTGCCGACGATCCAGATCCCGACGAGGACGATCCTTTTGATCAAAATAAGCCGCGCCTCTTTGGCACGAGCGATTTACCGCCAGATTTCGATCTCGAGGAATTCGATAACATGACCAAGGCGGAGCAGAAAAAGGTGCGTGTTTATTTTGAAAGTATCGCGGAAATGTATAATTTGGTCACCGGTCTCGAAGCACCCGATTTTGACGAAGCGGTGGCCCGCGAACGCGCCCGAATCGACGGCACGCAATACGAGAAACCGCGTCGGGAACGGGAGGCGTGTCCTTTTTCGCCACCCATCGCCGTCGAGCAGACCAATGAGAAGCGGCGCAAAGCTTTATATCGTAAAATCGTGCGCCAGCTTCATCCCGATGCCAACGGAGAATTTACCGCGCACGACCGCGATCTCTGGGAGGAAGCGCAGTCGGCCTACCATGCGCACGATCTGGAGCGACTCGAAGCCGTGGCGGTGCGCATCGAGCTGGGCGGTGGCGCAACCCTTTCCAGCGTATCCTCTCTCGGCATGATGCTCCGCATCGTGAACGATTTGCGCCAGGGCCTCGCGGTTATTCGCAGGGAATTGCACAAAGCCAAACAACAATCAGCTTGGAATTTCCAAAACAAGACGACCAAACTGGAGAAACTCGAAAAACAAAAGCGGCGCGCCATCCTCATAAAAATCACCCAGGATCGAGAGGAACTGCGCGAAATCTCCCGCGCTCTCGACGATCTGGCCCGCGCCGCAGCTCCGCCTCCGAAGAAAAAATCGTTCGCCAAAAAAAACAAACCCGCCCCTCCCAAATCGCAACCCGGCCACTACGAGACCCCTTATTTCGATAAATTCTGATCCCCGCCCCCCTGCATTGGCATCACTTTAGCTTGCGAAGTGTGAACTCGCTCTGATAACTCACCCATGGGATGAATCATTTATTTAACCTCCTTTTACTCACCGTGTTGCTGATCAACCTGGCTGGCCTCGCCGCCGGTGGTGCCCGGCTCACCCGGTTGCCCTACGGTCTCGCCAAGGCTTTCACCGTGCTCACGGGATGCATGATTTTCTTTTTCATCGAGCATTTTCACGGATTTCGCGCCCTGGGCTGGCTGATGCCATTTTCCACCGCGTTCTCGCTCTGGCTGCTCTGGAAACAACGCGCCCAACTGCGCACGTTCGCGGGCGGCGAGGCGGCGTTTCTCTTCGGCTTCGGGTATGTCATGCTCTGGCGCTATTTTTATCCCGATATCAATGCTTCCTCGGAGAAAATCGCCGATCTTCTTTTCGTGGCCAGCTATCTCCAGGGCGGGATACTCCCGGTGCCCGATCTCTGGCTGCATCCTTATAAACTTACCCAGTATTATTCCTTCCAACATTATGCCGCCGCCTTGCTCGGACGCATTTTGCATGTCCCAGCCGGCACCGCCTACAATGTCGGTTACGCCGTGGTGGTCGGTTTGGTGATGGCACCCGCCTACGAATACATCAAGTCGTTTACCAGAAATCGGGCCAACCAGACGATCATTCTCTCAGCGCTCATGCTGGGCGGCTCGGGCGCGTGTCTTTTTACACCGATGATGATCAAAGATGAGACGCTTTTTTCCTCGATGCGCTTCATTGGCGGTGCGGCGACGGATCGTTACGAGGAGTTGAAACCGATGGGAATCGCGGTGCAAAAACTCGCCTACGGCATGATCCCCCAGGAAACTCCCACGCGCGAGGCGCACATGGAATCGATCCTGGAAATGCCGATGGAGATTTTTTCCTACGTCGTTCAACTCGGCGATTTCCATGCACCGCTCGGCGGTTACGTGTTGCTCGCCGTGGCGGTGGCAGCTTTCGGGGTTCTGCGCAACGAACCCCGGCAACGCTGGGCCTGGGCGGCATTGATGGGCACAGTGCCCCTTTCCATCGCGGTGAACACCTGGAATCTCCCGTTTCAAAGTGTCCTCGTATTGGGGGTCATCGCATTTGTCTGGCGTTACCGTGGCCGGCCCGACCTGGTTTTCATCGTTGGCGTGTCGTTAGTTGCCTGGGTGCTATTTTATCCTTATTTTTCTTATTTTCTCACCCGCACGATTGGCACTGGGATGTCCATCAAACTGGTTAATCCCGAGCAACATGCGCCGTTTATATTGTATCTCATCCAGCTTTGGCCGGTCTATGCATTGGTAATTTTATGCTGGTTCGCCGTGCCCAAGGATCAAAAAGAATTGCGCTGGCTGCCCATGTTGATTGTCGCCTACCTCATCGTGATGGAATTGCTCAATGTGGACGATCTTTACAGCGGACGTTTCGATCGCTTTAACACCACCTTGAAATGGTGGCCCTGGGTGGGCGCCCTCGCCACATTGCTCCTGGCACCGATCAATCTCTCCGTCATGCGCCGGCAAATCGTCGTGCGCGTCGGCACTGCGGCAGTGCTTTTTTCGATGTTGTTTTACGTCTTTCTTCTCGGGAAAACCTGGTGGCAGGGCGATAAATACGCCAAGGGTCAGCTCGATGGCGCAGCTTATATGCGCCGCGAAAATCGCGACCCGAATGCGCCGCAAAATATTAACATTCGCCACTCCATTTTAAACTATCTCGAAGCCCAGCCTTGGGGGGTGATTCTGGAAGCGCCCAAATCCGATGCGCAAGCCTTTATCGAAAATGGCGCCCTGCCGCTCTTTACCAACAAACCCACCGTCTTCGGCTGGGCCTCGCACGAGCAACTCTGGCGGGGCTATCAACGCGACATCGAGCAGCGCTGGAATCGTGCCCGCGAATTTTTCCGCGGCGACCTCGCCGATCCGCTGGAATATCTGGCCGCACACGAGGTGCGCTACATCGTGTGGCCGGGCACCGACGTCGTGGATCGCGCCTTGTTCGATAAAATCAGCGCACAAATCAAAGACAGCTATCATTTCGTGCGCTTCGACGAGGCAAACCCCACACTCGGCATCTGGGTGAGAAATTGATTTTTCTCCGCACCATGTCCATTAGACTCCTCTAAACTTCACTAAGAATGAAAAGCAATACACACGTCTTCAGCAAGCTCTTGGGCTTCCCAGTCCCCCCGGAAGCCGCCGCCCTTCTCGATTCCGCAAAATCCGTCACTGTCGCCACTTCCTCCGCCCAACTCGTCGATCTCGCTGTCCGCGATGCAGTCGATGGCTGGCATGAGGTCGCCTACGAAGTCCCCGGCAAAGGCAGGGTTGTCGAAGCCTCTGTCTGCCGCGCACGCAATGGGATCAACGCAAATTATCCCGAAGCCTACATGCGCCGCCGCGATCCCGATTGCATGGTCATCGGCGATTCCCTTCCCACCGACAAGCCGACCTATCTGGGCCGCTTTGGCAAAGACTTCGCCAGTGTCCGCGAGGAAACCTTCGCCTGGCTTAAGGAACAAGACCTCGCCGTTTTCCCCTTCCACGCGGGAATGCAGGGAAAAGGCACCGACGCACTCGTCATCGCGCCAGCCAACGCCGGATTCTTCGCCCTTGGCCTCGCACTGCTCCAAGGCATCCTCACCGAGGAGGAAATTCCCAAGGATTTCGCGCCGCGCGCCGTCATCTACGTGGCGCCACCCTTCCGCCACACTCACTTCGAGGGTCGGCAAGTGGTGGTTCATAACCGCCTCGATGCCGCCCACGAGCTTTTTAGCTACAATTTATATCCCGGTCCCAGTGCCAAAAAAGGCATCTACGGCGTTCTCCTGAACATCGGTGAAGCCGAGCACTGGGTCACCATGCATTGCTCCACTGTCCAGGTCATCACCCCGTATGATAACAAAATCGTGATTTCCCACGAAGGTGCCAGCGGTGGTGGAAAAAGCGAAATGCTCGAGCACGCCCACCGTCAGGCCGATGGCTCGCTTTTAATCGGACGTAACATCGTCAATGGCGAAAGCCGTCTGCTTACCCTGCCCCGCGCATGCGACCTCCGGCCCGTCACCGATGACATGGCACTGTGCCATCCGTCGCTGGAAAATAAATCGGGCAAACTTAGCCTCGTCGATGCGGAAAACGCCTGGTTCGTTCGCATCAACCACATCAACCATTATGGGATCGATCCTCATCTTGAGAAGCTCACCATTCATCCTCCCGAACCCCTGCTCTTTCTCAATGTGCAGGGCAAACCAGACGCCACTTCCCTCATCTGGGAGCACACCGAGGACGCACCCGGCGTCCCTTGTCCAAATCCACGGGTGATCATTCCCCGCAACATCGTGCCCAACGTCGTCACAGGTGCCGTTGATGTGGACATCCGGAGCATGGGCGTGCGGACGCCTCCCTGCACGGCGGACTTTCCGACCTACGGCATCATCGGGATATTCCATAAATTGCCACCTGCCCTGGCATGGTTGTGGCGTTTGGTGGCCCCGCGCGGCCATGCCAACCCCAGCATCGTCGCCACCGAGGGCATGTCCTCCGAGGGCGTCGGCTCCTACTGGCCATTTGCCACGGGACGCCGGGTGGACCAGGCCAACCTTCTTCTCAACCAAATTATCGAGACGCCGAAAGTTCGCTACATTTTAACTCCCAACCAATACATAGGCGCATGGGAAGTCGGATTTATGCCACAATGGATCACCCGCGAATTCCTCGCTCGCCGTGGCGGAGCGCGTTTCACCGAGAGCCAAATGAAACCTTCCCGCTGCCCGCTGCTCGGTTACACGCCCGGGAAGATCATCATGGAAGGGCGCACCCTCGGTGTCTGGTTCTTCGAGGTGGATCAGCAACCGGAAGTCGGCACCGCCGCCTACGACCAGGGAGCCAGGATTTTGGAAGACTTTTTCCACCGCGAATTGTCGCAATTCCTCGTCGATGATCTACTGCCCGCTGGCCGCGAAATCATCGAGTGTTGCCTTGCGGGCGGCACTCTCTCCGATTACGAGGCTCTGCTTGGCATTCCCTCTCTGGAACCCTCCTGATCACCGCCCCCGCCCTTCACACTAGCAGTCTTTTATCTGCTGGTAAAAAGTGATTTTTCCGGATTTAATCAACCCTCGGGCACTGCACCAGCGCGCGATGGGCGCTGGCATCCGTTCCTTGTCGTAACCCAAATCATTTTCAATTGATAGCCAACATCGATCTCATCCTCGCCGCGTTGCCTGTCGCGCTGCTCATCTTTTTGATGACCAAGAAAAAGGCCATGCCGTCGAACTTCGCGCTGCCCCTCGCGGCGTTCGTCTTATATGGACTTCTACTCGGCTACTTCGCATTAAGTCCACTGCTCGTTCACGCCGCTGTGATGGCGGGATTGCTCACGGCGCTCACGCCGATCTTGATTGTCTGGGGGGCGATCCTTCTTTTCAAAACCATGGAGCACTCGGGGGCGATGGCCACAGTGCGGCAGTGGCTCAACGGCATCACGACGAACCGCGTCGCGCAACTCATGATCGTCGGGTGGGCGTTTTCGTTTTTGGTCGAAGGAGTCAGCGGATTCGGCACGCCAGCCGCATTAGCTGCACCGCTGCTCGTGGGGCTGGGGTTTGCCCCGCTTCCAGTGGCGGTGCTTTGCCTGATGATGAACACCGTGCCGGTTTCCTTCGGAGCCGTGGGAATGCCGACGTGGTTCGGATTCGAAGGATTAAATCTGACGCCTGATGAGATGCGCGAAGTCGCGTTTAAGACGGCGTTGATGCACGCGGGGGCGGCGCTTTTCATACCGTTGCTGGCCTTGCGCGTGGTGGTGCCCACCCGTGAAATTCGGCAAAACCTTGGTTTCATCGCATTGGTTATCGGTGCGACGATGGCAGCTTACGTCACGGTGGCGTTTTTCGACGTCGAATTTCCCTCCATCGCAGGTGGACTATCCGGACTTGCCGCCTCCGTGTGGTTGGCGCGGCATGGTGTCGGCCTTGCGCCTGCCGAAACCTTGGAGCGCACGGAAAAAATCTCTCCAGCCGTTTTGCTTAAAGCCACCTTCCCGCTGTGGGTCACTGTGCTGATTCTAATCATTACGCGCCTCGACACATTTGGCTTGAAAGCATGGCTGACCTCCAGTGAACCCGCCTTGAATATCCCGCTTGCTGGGCTGGGCGACTTTCGGTTAAGCCCGTCCCTGGTCGTCCAATGGCGGCATATTTTCGGGACCGAGCTAAGTTGGTCGCACGCGGTGCTTTTTGTGCCCTCGGTGATTCCATTTTTCCTCGTTTCCGCGCTTACGTTCGCCCTTTTCCGCACGCCTGCGGCGGCTAAGCGCGCGGCCTGGCAGGAGTCGTTCCGGCAAGTGGTCAAGCCCATCGGCGCTTTTCTGGGTGCGTTGGTTTTGGTAAAATTGCTGATGATCGGCGGCGAACGTTCCTGCGCGGCGATTCTCGGCCATGGGCTGGCAAGTATCGGCGGTGGCGCGTGGCAGTTTGCCGCAGTGTATCTCGGCGCACTCGGCACCTTTTTCTCCGGCTCGAACACCGTCTCAAATCTCACTTTCGGCGGCATTCAGGAAGCGACCGCCGCCACACTCGGTCTCTCCCGCACCACGATCCTGAGCCTGCAATCCGCCGGCGGCGCGATGGGTAACATGGTTTGCATCCACAACATCGTCGCCGTCTGCTCCATCCTCGGGTTGCACAACGAGGAAGGACGCATCCTTCGGCAAACTTTCTGGCCA
>Ga0105048_10011504_pt1 | contig 13955 bp, 15 predicted proteins | sample MAT05_FD_78382 | JGI IMG/M metagenome (GOLD analysis project Ga0105048, IMG submission 78382) | Freshwater microbial communities from Lake Fryxell liftoff mats and glacier meltwater in Antarctica - MAT-05 | ecosystem: Environmental > Aquatic > Freshwater > Ice > Liftoff microbial mat | place...
CACGGGCGGAGGCGCGGGAGGCTGACGGTGAACTGCGCCTTCCAGCATCGACGAAGCAGATGGTCGAGATGCGCTGCGAGCGCGAGTGCCTCGCTTTTCCAGTAGCATAGCCCAAACAGCGCACCGATGCCGATGCGCCGGAAGCCCGCGTCGTAGGCCCGCTCCGGGCAGGCGAGGCGCCAGTCGAAGTCGCGTTTCGGTCCCGCGGTGTGCAGCTCGGCGTAAGTCTTCCGGTCGTAGGTTTCCTGGTAAACGACGAGACCCTCCGCGCCTGCGCGCACGAGCGGGATATATTCGGCGGTCTCCATCGGCCCGACCTCGAGTGCGATGGTCGGGATCTCCGGCGCGAGTGCGCGGATGCACTTTTCGAGGTAGCCGTTCGAGACGAACTTCGGATGTTCGCCCGCGACGAGCAGGATGTTGCGGAACCCCTCCGTGGCGAGATGCCGCGCCTCGAGCACGACGCTCTGGACCTCCAGCGTCACGCGGAGAATCGCATTGTCGCGCGAGAAACCGCAGTAGGCGCAGTTGTTGATGCACTCGTTGGAAAGGTAGAGCGGCGCGAAGAGGCGGATGGCCTTGCCGAAGTTGCGCCGTGTGAGCAGGGCGGACTCATGCGCCATCGCTTCGAGCTGCCCGTCGGATTTCGGCTCCAGCAGGGCGGCAAATTTCCGCAGCGCGGCGGAAGGCCGTGCGGGATTCAGGATTTCCTCTGCTGGTGTCATCGGGGTTCATTTACGTGCATCCGCTGGCGCTGGCAACTTCCGCGGGGCTTGCCAATTTGCGCGCGGGCGCTTCCGCTGTCGCTCACATGGTTGCGCAGACGATTTACCACTGGCTCATCCTCGGCGGGCTGCTGCTCCTTCTCGCAAACGTCGTGGCGAATCTGATCACCTTCGACAGCCTGCGTCCGGGAACGCCGCCAGCCGATCCGCCGCTGGTTTCCATCCTCGTCCCGGCGCGAAATGAGGAGCGGAGCATCGAGGCATGCGTGGGTTCGCTGCTGCGGCAGGATTATCCAAACTGCGAGGTCATCGTGCTCGATGATCATTCGGACGATGGCACCGGTGCGATCGCCGGGCGGCTGATGTCATCAAGCCCGGCAACTGCGCGGTTGATCCGTGGTCAGCCGCTCCCCGAGGGCTGGACGGGCAAGAACTGGGCCTGTCATCAACTGTCGCAGGCTGCACGCGGAGACTTCTTCTTTTTCACGGATGCGGATACCGAGCACGCTCCGGGCACGGTGACCGCAGCGGTGTCGTATTCGCTTCGAAATCGGGCAGGCCTCGTGTCGGCGTGGCCGCGACTGCTGACCGGCACTCTGGGCGAGAAGCTCGTGGTGCCGGTGATTCTCCTCGTCGGCCTGGCGTCCTGCCCGCTGTGGTTGCAGCGGTGGATTCAGCAGCGCCCTGAACGTGCGAAAGGGCGCGACGTGCGCAGGCTCGGCGTGGCGAACGGGCAGTTCATGTTCTTCAGCCGCCGGACCTACGAGCTGGTGAAAGGCCATGCAGGCGTCCACTCGCACGTCGTGGAGGACGTGACGCTCGGACGGCAGGTCGCGGCCTTGATTCCTGAGGGCGAGCGGCTGTTTAACTGCGATGCGCTCCAGTTTTCCACGGTGCGGATGTACCGCTCCTTCGGCGAGACGTGGGAGGGATTCACAAAGAACATCCGCGCGGCGTTCGACGAGCAGCGCGTCACGTTCTGGGTGTTTGGCTGGGTTCAGGCCGCTTTGTTGGTGGGACCGTTCGTGGCGATCTTCACGGCTCCTGCATCGCTGAAGCCGCTCATCGGAGTGCAGATCGGGCTCATCTTTTCCATCCGCTTTCTGCTCGCTGCGCGCTTCCGCACGAGCTGGCTCGGTGCGCTGCTGCATCCGTTCGGTGTGCTGCTGATGATGCTCATCGGGCTCAATAGCTGGCGGCTTTCGAATGGCCGCGGCGTGGTGTGGAAGGGCCGCACTTACAAACCGGAGATCTGAGGGCGTGTCCGGAAAGTCGGAAGATAGCCTTCCAGGCTGTCACGGGACGCAGGCGTCTCGCCTGCGAACGCCATGCCTGCGCGGGCTGGACGCCCTCGTGCCATGACAGGCGCGACGCCTGTCTTCCACGGCGCGAGACTTTCCGGAAACGCTCTGACGCAGCGGGGGGCGAGCGCCGCAGGATTGAGGGCCGATGCCGACGCATGGCGTGCCCGAGAGTGCCACCGGCGAGGCCCCGGCCCCACTCCTGCCGACGTGCCGCAAGCACCAGTTCGTTAAACTTCGCGCGCATCACTTCCAAGTCCGCCAGCGTTGGCGGACCATTGGTGAAAGGGCCATCTTTCAATTCTCAATATTTGCCTTGACGGGAAGATCCGGGTCAGCCGTGTTCAATGAGGTGCGAATGCCATCGCCACCTGTTTGGGACACTTCTATCTCTGGGTAGCCTTTGGGAAATATTCTGTTGGCGCCACCGCGCGCTTAGACCTGGGTTTGGCTTTCAGAATGGCAGTGCTCATCGCTAAATGTCGTTTCGGTTGCCGACAGCATATTGACTGTCACCCAGCGACCTTCGAGAGCAAAAAGCACCCGGTAGTCGCCGACCCGCAGACGGTATTCATTGTCGGAGCCTTTGAGCTTCTTCACGTTGCCGCCCAGGTCTTCCTCCAGCAGGAAAAGCTTGTGCCCGATCTCCCGGCGCAAGGGCAGCGGCATGGCATGCAGCCGGGCTTTGACTTCGTCGGTGAGAATGACGGTTAGCGCACGGGCATCGGTTTATCCGCTGTGAACTACGCGGCAAAGCGCGGAATCACTCCGGGAGAAGGAGCTTGAGCGCGCGATCGCGCAGGCCGCGGCATGGCTCGAAGTCGCGGCGGTCGGTGGTCACGAGGACGGCCTTGGGCGACAGTTCGGCGAGCGAGACGAGGGAGGCGTCGGCGGCGTCCATGGACGGGTATTTCAACATGACGTGCTTGGGTGTGCGAGAGGTGCTCGGGCCACGGTCGCGCGAGCACGATGGCGCCCTTTCTCACCAGATCGAGAAGCGCGTGGGCCGCCTGCGTGTTTCCACCGAGATGCCAGCACGCTTCGCCGAGCACGATTTCCGTCGTGTGTAGCGGCCCGCGCCGCGCCGAGAGTGCCGACACGCTCCATGCGTGCCATTGGTCGGCTTCGTTGAGCCAGCCGACCAGCGGGCCGGCGTCAACGATGGTTCTTATCTCCATAGCCCTCGCGGCTGGATAGGTTGGCCGGGCCTTTGAACATCCCGCGATAGGGTGCGGCGAGCTTTGCAAAGTCCACGTCGCCTTCCTCGACTTCGCGGGCCAGCGCGCGTCGGGCGAGGTCGGAGAAATTTTCCTTCCGCCTCGTGAGTGCCCTTCGGATTTTCACGTCGAGGCCATCGGGAATTTTAAGGGTCACCGTTTTCATCGTAATACGATCTGTAATACCCGAATCTCCCGTGTCAATGCCGGGAACAGGCAAAGGGACAAACAGTCGCGGTGCACGGCGGATTCAATCGCAGGATTTGGTGCGCAGGTCGCATTGCGTGCAGCATTCCAGGTTCATCGGCAAATATCGTTCCGATGTGAGCCATGCCTCTCACTCCGCCGGCGGCTCCTCGCGGACGAGCGCGGTGGGTTCATCATGCCCGGCTTTTGCGAAGGAGACGAACTTCACGCCGCGCGCGGCGGATTCGCGCTCCCGTTCCCGGACGTAGTCGAAGAGGCGCTGGAGGTCGTAGCCCGTCTCCCGCGCGAGGTCGTCGCGCGTCTGGCGGATTTCTTGGAGGATTGGGTCGTTCGCGGCTTCGGCGGCTCCTCGCGCACGACACACGTTGGTTCCCCGATTCGCCGGGGCGGGAGCGATACGACCTTCCAGCCCTCGGCCTTCAGGCGTTCGAGTTCCTCGCCCATTTTGGCGAAGATGACATCCACGTCGCAGTTGCACTCCCGCGCGTGCTCCGCACGGACGCGGTGGATTTCGGCGATGATTTCGTTTTCGATCATGGTTCAGGCGCTCATGAGTTCGGCCGGTGTGCAGATGTCCGGACACAACATCCCGGAGGCTTCGCACGCCTGCTCAATCCGCGAGCGGATTCTGTGGTTGTTGATGTGCCTGCAGTTCCATGTGAGCAAATACTCCATCCCGTGCGCGGACAATGCGATGTGCGTCGCATCGTCCGTGGCGACTGCGGGGATGATTTCATCCCGCAGCAGCCGCTTGGCGAGTTCCGCGGCCTCCGGCAGGTTGCTCAGCAGGGTGAAACCGGCCAGTTGCACACGGCGCGCCGCGGCAAAAGCCGGATCGTCCCGCATTGCTTCATCGAGGACGGTTTGCGAGGTGAACAATTCGTAGTCGTGACGACGTTCGTCCCACCACTCGTGCGCGGCCAGTTGATCGGCAGCCAGCCGGACATCCCGGCTGGGCCTCGCGACGAGGTAGCTCGGGATGGTCGCTTCGAGGCAAAGGCGCGGGGGCATTCCCGGGCCTTGCGGTTTCGGCGGCTCCTCGCGGAGGATCAGAGTCTCTTCCGCCGTTCCGTGCTGCCGGGCGGACGCGGTGTGGGCACTGTTGAAAAACTCCAGCAGCTCCGCGCGGCTCATCCCCTCCGTCTTGCGGGCGACGGATTCCTTCCAGCGGCGCGATTCGAGCACCGCATCAAAGTTCTTCTTCCTCGTCGTTTTCATGGATCAATTCGAGTGGGGAAAGGAGACGGACTTGCGGGTAGCCCTGCAACAGGTTCACGGCGTTGAACCCCGCCTCGCGCCGCGGGTTTGCCAGATGGCGAAAATTCCAGCTCACGATCACCTCGAGCCCTTCCTCCGTGGCGATGGCCACATGCCGCGCATCATTGGGGGAGGCAGGGACTGACAGAACGCCCGTTTCTGGACGCGCTTTTCATCACGCCCTTTCGCGCCGTCGCGGCGAATTTCTTTCCGCCGCCGTCGCGCACTGATAGCGTCGCAGCGCAATGAGCATCACGCACCTCGACGATCTCTTTTCCTTCATCCGCTTCCCCAGCGTTTCCACCGAGCCGTGCCATGCGGGCGATGTCGCGAAATGTGCGCAGTGGCTCGTGGCGAAACTCACCGCCATCGGGCTAAAAGCGGAGCTGCACGCGACCGGAGGGCATCCCATCGTCACCGCGCGCAACGAGCACAAGCCCGGCCGGCGCACCGTGATGATCTACGGCCACTACGACGTGCAGCCCGTCGAACCGCTCGCGGAATGGACCACGCCGCCTTTTGAACCCGTGGTGCGCGACGGCATCATCTGCGCGCGCGGTTCCACGGATAACAAGGGCCAGATCCTCGCGCACATCCTCGGCGTCGGCGAGACGCTGCGCGAAAAGCGCGAGTTGCCCGTGAACCTCATCTTCCTTATCGAGGGCGAGGAGGAAGTCGGCAGCAAGCACCTCGCCGCATTCCTCTCCGCAAACCGCGAGGCGCTCCGCTGCGATCTGATCGCCATCAGCGACACCGGCATGATTGCGCCGCGCACGCCCACCTTCACTTACGGCCTCCGCGGCATCACCGCGATGGAAGTCCGCGTCCACGGCCCGTCCATCGATCTGCACAGCGGCATCTACGGCGGCACTGTCGCGAACCCCGCCACCGCCATAGCCCGCCTCGTCGCCACGCTGCACGACGCCCGCGGTCGGGTCGCCGTCCCCGGTTTTTACGACGAAGTTGCACCGCTCGAGCAGTGGGAGCGCGACGCATGGGCGAAGCTGCCTTTCGGGGAAAAGGAACTCCTCGCCGTCACCGGAGCCGCGGAGCCATTCGGCGAGGAAGGCTACACCTCCGTCGAGCGCGCGTGGGCTCGCCCCACCGCCGAAGTGAACGGCATCGGCGGCGGCTTCCAAGGCACGGGCAGCAAGACCGTCATCCCGCGCGAGGCCTTCGTGAAACTCACTTTCCGCCTCGTCCCCGGCCAGCGCCCCGCCGACATCCTCGCGAAGGTCCGCGCGCACCTGCTCGCGCACTGCCCGCCCGGCGTCCGACTCGAAATCTCCGACGGCCACAGCGGCGACCCGTATCTCACCGATCCGCATTCCGCCGATGGAAAAGCAGCGCAGCGCGCCCTCGCCGCGTCCTTTCCCGGTCAGCCGCTCGCCCTCATCCGCGAAGGCGGCAGCATCCCGATCGTGAACACCTTCCGGCAAATCCTCGGCGTCGAGACGCTCCTGCTCGGCCTCGCGCTTCCCGACTGCCGTGCGCATGCGCCGGATGAAAATTTCCCGGTCGAAAACTTCGAGGCCGGCATCCGCCTCAACAAGGCCCTGCTTGAAGAATTCGCCCGCGGGTGAGGCGGGAGTTTTCCCAATCTCCCCAGGAGACTTCCCAAGCCGGCGGAGCCGGAACCAAGGAGGGGAGGTATCATACCACCCTCTGGCAGCGGTCGCTCCGCGCCGCTGCCAGCTCCGGCGTGGCAACGCAAAAGGATTCTCGAAATCTGCACGCTCCAGGCGGTGGCTACGGCTGCGGCTCGAAGCGGCGCGGAGCGTCCGCGTCGAGAGGGCGCTATCAAAGCGCCCCTCCTTGTGCGCCCCACAAGAACATCGAAAACTTCGAGGCCGGCATCCGCCTCAACAAGGCCCTGCTTGAAGAACTCGCCCGCGGGTGAGGCGGGAGTTTTCCCAATCTCCCACGGAGACTTCCGGAAAAAGCGAAAGCGCGCCACCGCAGTGGCGCGCTCTAAAAGTCGACGGTGGCAGATTGCGCCTAGCGCATCAGCAGCGCCTGGCGGGCGCGTTTGATCGCGTTGTTGATTTTGCGATGGAAGTTGGCTGGCACTCCGGTCTGGCGGCGGGGGAGAATCTTGCCGGCTTCGGTGACGAAGCGCTTGAGCAATTCGGGATTCTTCCAGTCGATGGCGTCGAGCGCGATGTCCACGCGGCGGCGCGGCATCGGGCGGTTGGCCTTGCGAAAATTGGAACGGCGTTGCGGTGTCTTTGGCTGGCTCATGGATTACTTGATCTCCCGGTGCAGGGTGCGACGGCGGAGGAAGGGGTTGTATTTGACCTTCTCCAGCCGGTTCGGCGTGTTGAGGCTCTTTTTGTTGCGGGTGGAGATGTAGCGGGATGCAGGTTTGCCTTCCGCTTTCGCCTCCGTGCATTCGATGGTGATGAATTCTCGGGCCATGGTGAATTATTCTTCCTGTGGTTTTGCTGGTGTTTCTTCGGGCTCGTCCGCTTCGCCGTCGGACTCCCCTTCGGTCTCGGTGAGGCCGAAGAGCGACGTCACGGGGACGCGGGAGCGTTGGAAGCGGCGGGTCTTTTCGACCTCGGTCTGACATTGGACGGTGAAGCGCGCAAAGGGCAGCGCTTCGAGACGCGGATGCGGGATCGGCTTGCCGCTCATCTCACAGACACCGTAGGTGCCGTTATCGACGCGCTTGAGGGCTTCCTCGATTTCGTAAAGGGCGTCCTGCTCCTGCGAGAGAAGGCTGAGGGCGAAATCCTTGTCGTAGGCGTCACTGCCCGCATCGGCCTGGTGCATGCCGAAGGCGCTCGCTTCGCTGCCTTCGGGGCGGGAGCGGAGGGTGTCCTTGGCGACGCCGGCCATCGAGTCGAGGATGCTGTCGCGGAGCGCCATGAGGCGCTGTTTTTGCATCTTGAGAAACGGCGTCAGTTTGACTGGCGTCATGGGCAGCGCCCTTCGATTTCCCAACGGGTCCGCAGTTGTGGAGTTCACCACGGGCTTGGGGGCCACCTTCGTTTTCGCGGCGGGTTTGGGAGCCTTCGCTTTTGGCGCGGGCTTTTTGGCGGCTTTCTTCGGCTGCGGTTTTGGCATGATTAAAGGGTGTCCTGTAACGAAAAGGGCGGGATAGATACGGAACCCACCCGTGAGGCGCAAGGGGGAAATAGGAACATTTTTGTTACGGCGGCCATGCCGATGCCGATGGGGGACCGGCGGTTCCCGAGGCGTCCGCTCATGAACTCGCGCTTCCGTAACGTCGCAGCGCGAGCAGCCAGAGCGCGCGGGTTCCGACGAGGACGATGACCGTGGCTGTCGCGAGTGTCGCAAGTCCGGCAACGGGAGATTCGAGCGGACGTGCCAGGATCTTGGCGGGAACATTTGAGACGAGGATGATCGGGATCAACCAGGTGAAGATGAAGCGGAACACGCCGCGGAAGACCGCCTCCGGGTAGCGACCGATGTGAAACAGATTGAAGTATCCGTGGATGAAACTTTGCGCACGGATGAACCAGAAGCTCATGCACGAAAGTCCGAACATGACCGCGTAGTGGACGGCGACACCGAATGGCACCGCCGCGGCGAAAAGTGCGAGCTGCATCGGGCTGGGCACCGTGCCGAGCTTCGTCATCGCAAACGTGACGATGCCGATTCCCACCAGCGAGTTCACCAGGCAATCGAAACTCACCTGCCGCGTGCTGATGGCGAACTGTGCATCCACCGGCAGTGTGAGCATGAGGTCCAGGCGTCCGGTGCGCACGAGTTCGGGCAGGGCGGCGAGATTGACGTAGAAGATCGCCTGGAAGAGTTGGGAAACGATCTGGTGTACGCCGACGAGGGTGACCACCTGCCATTTCGACCAGCCGGCGATGTCCTGCACCTGCCCGTAGAGCACCTCGATGAATGCGAGCTGCCCGACGAACCAGAGCAGCTCGACCACCATCCAGAGGAGGAAGTTCAGCTTGAAATTCATCTCGCGGATGAGCGAGTTCCGCGCGGTGAGGCGATAGATGGCGACGTAGCGATTCATCGCGTGTTCAGCCTCCGACCGCCTCGTAGCGCTTGATGCCGAGACGCCAGAGGCCGACTGCGAGCAGCCACATCACCACAGCCCACGCGGCCTGAATCGCGAGCCCCGTGGCGAGCGCAGCGCCGCTGATGCGCTCCATGAATATCTGCACCGGGAAATAGAGTTCGTAGGGGAATGGCGTCCATTTCACGATCGCGCCGAGCCAAGGTGGTAGCATGTCCAGCGGGAACACCTGCCCGCTGAGGAAATACTCGATCGAAAAAACGATGAAGATGACCGTGGAGATCTCCAGAATCCAAAACGCGAGCATCGCGAGCGCGTAGGCGATGAAGAACTGGATGAGCGCGGCCAGTCCCGTGCTCGCCGCGAATGCCAGCCAGGTGAATCCATGCGAGGGCAGCGTGATGTGCTCGCGGAGAACGATGAAAATCACGGCGATGCCCGGGAGCAGCACCGCCGTGTAGAGCACCCGGTAGCTGGCGTACAGCGTGAAGCGATAGGCGAGGTAATTGATCGGCTTGAGCAGGAGAAAGTTCATCCGCCCGTCGCGGATCTCGCCGGCGATCTGCCATTCGTCCTCGGTGGGCGTCACCAGGTTTTCGACGAAGATCGTCATTGCAAAATAGAGGATGAGCTGGCTGTAGGTGTATCCGCTGAGATGGCCGCTGGCATCGCTGCCGAACATCGCGCGCCAGAGGTAGATCGTCCCGATCAGCGGCACGATTCCGAAGACCGAGCGGAGGATGAAATTCCACCGGTAAACGAAGGTGTTCTGCGCCCCGACGTTGAAGACCTTCAGATACTTGGCGAGTTCGGCGGCCATCGTGGGTTGGTCGCCGGCCGCGGTGCTGCGCGCCGGCTTGCGAGTGTGCTGTGCGGGAGCGCGACTGCGCGCGGTCGGCGGTTCAATAGACCTTCACAAACGCCTTCTTCCTCAGGCGCTGCAGCCACTCCTGCTGGTCCTTCTGCCTCTCGATCTGGATCAACCTCCGCTCGATCTCGCCGTGCAATTCCTTGAGAGGTTTTGAAGTGCCGCCCTTCTTTTGCTCGGCGAGCATGATGTAGCAGGTCTCGTGGATCTCGATGATGTCGCTCACTTTGCCCGTGGGCAGATTGAAGACGATCTCCTCCATCTCTGCGTTCAGATCCCCGCGCTTGATCCACCCCCAGTCGCCGCCCTTGTCCTGCGTCGAATCCTCCGAGTAAACGCGCGCGATGTCCGCAAAATCCGCCCCTTTCACCAGCCGCTGATGAATCTCCTGCGCCATCGTCCTTTTCCGGTCCGCTTCCTTGCCCGGCACGAGTTTGATCATGCGGAGCTTCACCTCGCTGTTTGTCGTCCACTCCTGGATGTGCTGGCGATAGTAGCTCTCGATCTGGCCCGGGGCGATGATCGGCTCGCTCTTCGCCTCACGGGACCGCATCGCCTGGACGATGATCTTCTCCTCCTCCATCTTCCGAATCCTGTCCATAGTGAAGCCCTGCGCCGTGATCGTCTTGATGAAGGCGGACTTATCGCCCCCGAACTCCTCGCGGATGATTCCATTGATCCGGTCATCGACCGCATACGGCGGGATCTGCCCTTTCATCTTCTGGAACTCCTGCAGGATGAGCTGCCGGTCGATCAGGTCATTCACCGCGCGCAGCCGGATTTCCTTGATGCGGTCCGCCAGGGCGTTGCCGGAGTAGTTGGTCCTCAGCGAATTTTCGAGCGGCCCGGTCAGTTCCCGCACTTGGGAATACGTAATCACCTGATCGTTGACCAGCGCCGCCATCCCGTCGAGCACCAGGGGCTGGGGCTCCGCGGCTCCAACTCCGGCAGGTGCGCAGGCAGCGGTGATTACGAGAAGGCAGAACAGGCGTTGAAGGTTCACAGGATTACGGTTCGGAATTCGTCGCAGGCTAGGAACCGCACCCCGCAAGTCAAGCGAGGCCTCAACCCTTGCACCGGGTGGAGCATGATTCAAAGTGAGTCCGAAGGCTGGTTGCCGGCCAAAGCCGGGCGGCGCATGAGTGCCGCGAGGCTTTGGAGTGCGGAGGCTCGACTCCGCCTTGGCTTTGCGGAGGACAGATGGGCGAAATCGCGGAATGCGCCGCGCGTACGAAAGGCGCTGCGTTCCTTTGCCGGGCAACGGTGAATTTGCGCGTCGGACCCGAGGCGAAGGGAAAAGCGGCGTCAACCCGCGCGCAGTCCAAAGGCTGGTGCCACGCTCGTCGCCACCGCTTCGCTCATCCACTGGACTCACTTTCAATCACACCCCACCGGGTGCCGATCAAAAAGGCGTGCTCGCCACTGTGATGCGGCCCGCCTTGCAAAGCTTCCCGATCCCGTCGGTCAGCATTTCAGTGTGTACGCCGAGGTCCCGCACGCCGCCATCGAGCAGCGGTGTGCAGACCGCGTCCGGCATGCCGCCGATGTCAATCTGGAGGCACGAGCCATCCTCGATCTCGGCGGCTATCCGGCGCGCGGCGGCGAGATCGGTTTCGCCCGCCGGCGGATTCGTGAGTTCCGCGGGCGGCTGGCCGTCGCCCTCGATGATGTAGTCCGCCTCGCTGACATGGATGCCGTTCATTTCCCCATCGACGCGCGGCAGGCCGCGCGTGACCTCGACGATCACAATCTTCGCGCAATTTATCACCGCGCGGTGCCAGAAATTGGAGGGGCCGAAATTGAAATGTCTGCTCCCGTCCTTCGGGCATGTCTTCAGGATGACGATGTCCACCGGTTTGAGGGATCGGCGATTGTACCCGGCCTACTTGGTCCGGAAGAGCGGGCTCGCGACGATCTCGTGGATGAGCGAGCGGAAGCCGTAGTTTCTGGCACTCGCCTTCCCAACGATTGCACCGATCTCGGGCTGGTCGGAAATTTCCGGCGCGCCGCCAGTGGCGTAGGTGACGAGCTTGGCCGTGAGCGAACGGGCGATCTGATCCTTGCTGGTGAGGAGCAGTTGCTTGAGTTCATCGCTGTTCCGGAATGCGCGGCCATCGGGCAGCTTGTCGGAGGGATCCACGTCTGGCCCGCGGAGGTAGTGAATCTTGATGCCGTCGATGGTCACGGGCTTTCCGTTGCCGCTGGTGCGGTAGTATTCCCGCCAGCCGCCGATCACATCGAAGCTCTCCAGCGCGAAGCCGGGCGGATCGATCTTCACATGGCAGCTCGCGCAGGACTCGATCGTGCGGTGCTTCGCGAGGCGCTCGCGGATCGTCGTGGCTCCACGCGTGTCGGGCTCGAGGGAGCCGACATTCTCCGGCGGCTTCGGCGGCGGTGTGCCGAGGATGCGATCCAGCACCCACGCGCCGCGGATCACCGGCGAGGTGCTCGTGCCGTTGGCCGTCACTTTCAATATGCCCGCCATGGTGAGCAGGCCGCCGCGGTGGCTGTCCGGCGGCAGCTTGGTCTTGCGAAATTCCCAGCCGTCCACGCCGGGGATGCCGTAGTGCTTTGCGAGCCGTCCATTGAGCATCGAGAAATCGGAAGCGATGAAGTTTGTGATGCTCAGATCGTTCTTGAGGACTTCCGCGAAGAACGATTCCACCTCACGGACCATCGCGGCCTTCAGCATGTCGTCGAATTCGGGATAGTGGAGATGGCTGGGAATCGTGAAATCGATGTCGCGCAGTCCCAGCCACTGGCCGGTGAAATTCCCGGTGAACGCAGCAGCCTTCGGGTGATTCAGCAGCCGCTCGACCTGCGCATGCAGCATGGCGGGCTGGCTGAGCTTGCGCTGTTCGGCAAGCGTGAGCAATTCGTCGTCGGGCATCGTGCTCCACAGGAAATATGACAGCCGGCTGGCGAGCGCGAAGTCGTCGAGCTTGCCGGGCGTTTCGCGGAAGAAGAGGAACTCCGGCGAGGTCATGATTGCGAGGAGTCCGACCCGCACGGCTTTCTCGAAGGAATACTTTTCCGCCAGCCGCGCATCGACGAGTCCGAGGATCGGTTTGAGTTCCGCCTGGGTCACGGGCCGGCGGAATGCGCGGTGTGCGAAATTGCCAAGGATGATCCTCGCATCGGCGGCCGGATTTGCCGAGGTCACCTCCATGCGGTCGCGCTGGTTGTAGGCAGGTGCGGACGTCTGCTGCATGTCACCGAAGATCCGGCGATGACTCACCGGCGGCCACGTGTCGTTCACCGGCCCCTCCACGTCCACCCACTCGATCACGAGGCCAGGCTCCGCCCACGCGTCGGCACCCACGTTGTTGACCTCGCGCGCACCGGCGAGTCCGAAAGGCAGGATCGAGATCGAAGTCTTGGGCTCGAAGCGATCCACAAACTCGAACACCTGCGGCTTGTCGGGCGGCGCATCAAAATAGCCGACCAGGTGCCCGCGCGGGCCGCCCATGCCCCCGGACCCGCTCCACACCTGGAACGTGACAGGCTTGGCCGCGCTCTGGGCCGCCGAGGCGGAAATCCGGAAGCGATAACGCCCCGGTTCGCTCGGGTAAAATGGCGAGAGCATGACCCTCTGCCACGCCGAAGAGGAGAACATCACCACGCTGCCGTCGTCACGGGTGCGGAAGACTTTCTCCTTGGTGCTCTTCACCTGATGCGTCTCGGTGAGGCGGATGCGTTTCTGCGTCACTGCAGGCTTGGGCCGGTTTGCGATGGCCTGGCCCAGCGCGAAATCCGCCGCTTCGAGATAGCGATCCATCAGGAAGGACGACGTGTGCAGCGCGTCGCCGATGTTGTCGAAACCATCGGCCGAAGTGTCGAGCGGCAGCCGGTCCTTGAGATTCGTCTCGACGCCCAGCAAGTCACATACGGTGTTTTCGTATTCGGTGCGATTGAGCCGCCGCACCACCACGCGCCCCTCGGTCACGCGCCGCTTCGCCGAAACTTCGCCGATTCGCGCCGTGATCCACTCGGAGAACGCGCGCACTTCCTGCGCAGGCGGGCGCGGCTGTTTCTCCGGCGGCATCTCACCCGCCGCAATTTTCTCGAGCACATCCAGCCAATGCTCGCGCGTCACCCGGTCGGCGAAGTCGAGTGTGAGCAGGTCGAGCCGGAGATCCTTTTTCGCCTTCTTCGGTCCGTGGCATTCCACGCAGTGCTGATCCAGAAAAGAGCGCGCGCGGCTTTCAAAGGTCGCGGGTACCGCGACAGCGAACGCGCCGGCGATATTCAGCCACAACAACGCCAGCCGGACGCGGCAGGTGAGCGTGGCCCGAGTGAAATGAATCCGGCGCATGGGGAGTTGCACCGCACGATCGGTGAGTTGCCCAGGGCAGGCAAGGGGATTCAAGCGGG
>Ga0105048_10011505_pt1 | contig 13954 bp, 14 predicted proteins | sample MAT05_FD_78382 | JGI IMG/M metagenome (GOLD analysis project Ga0105048, IMG submission 78382) | Freshwater microbial communities from Lake Fryxell liftoff mats and glacier meltwater in Antarctica - MAT-05 | ecosystem: Environmental > Aquatic > Freshwater > Ice > Liftoff microbial mat | place...
GGCCGTCCTCGACGAGAACACGCCCGCGGCCGCGCCTGCCTGGCCGTCCTCGATCGTCGCCGACGAGCGCACTGCCAGCATCCCGATCGCTGCCGCGCGCGTCTCGACTTCGCGCACCAGCTCCGCCGGCAGCTCCGCCGTCAGGATCCGCTGCGCTGCCTCGCCGAGCGCGTGCCCGATCTCGTCGCTCGCCGGATCGAGGTCGCCCACGATCGAGCGAAACGCGCGGTCGTCGATCACGAAGCCCTCGGGCACGGGCAGGCCGGCCGCGATCAGGCGCGCGAGCCCCACGGCCTTGCCACCGCACGAGGCGTCGGCGTCCGCGAGCCGGTGCAACCACATGGACGGGTTGTACCGCGTGACGTACGATCAGGGCGTGCGCGGGCTAGCCCTCCTCGTCGTCGCTGCGCTCGCGGCACCGACCGCCGCCGACACCAGCAAGCTTGCCAGGGAGGACGTCCCCCTCCAGACCAAGGCGAACCTCCGTGGCAAGAACAAGCTGTGCTGCGGCTATCCGCTCGTCGAGGACAGCCGGTGGGCGCTGCGGTTCTACTGGCTCGCCCTCGAGGAGGACTACCAGGACGCGCGCACGTCGACGATCCCCAAGGCCGGCCGCAACGCGAAGGTCCCCGACCACACGTGGGTCGAGCTCTACACGCAGGACGGCATGTTCTTCGGTCGCGTCCGCGAGCGGTTCGCGTGGTCCCTCCGCATGGAGGGCTCGGGCCTGATGATGGACGGCCGCGTCGTGAACTACAAAGGCTCGTGCCGCTACGGCTACGGCACGTGCTTCGAGCAGCTCGACATCGCCGAGCATCCGTTCGGTCGCGGCGCGGGACAGCGCCCGCTGATCCCGTTCAAATCCGTCGCCGTCGATCCCCGCGTGATCGCGATCGGCGAGCCGATGTACATCCCCGAGTTCGACGGCATGCAGCTCCCCGATGGCTCGATCCACGACGGCTGCGTCCGCGCCGACGACACGGGCGGCGGCATCAAGAAGCGCAAGATGGACTTCTTCGTCGTGACCTACGGAAACTTCCGGTTCCTCCTCGATCAGCTCCTCGGCGTCAGCTGGATCACGCCGCACATCGAGGCGCCGCGCTGCGAGTACATGCGCGATCACACCACGTGGTAGCGTCACCTCCGTGCTCGACGGCCTGTTCGTCACCCCCGCGGTGACCGCGATCTCCGAGGCGCTGTCGTCGGCAAATGCCGAGGGCAAGGTCGTCGTGATCGGCAATGCGAAGCTCGCCGCCGCTCTCGCGGAGCAGCGCGAGGTGATCGCCGTCGGCGTGTCGGCCCGCGCCGCCAAGAAGCTCGCGACCACACTCGCCGATACCTCTTCGCTCGAGGCTGGCTCGCTCGCCGCCGTGATCGGCGTTGATGTCACCGAGGACGCTCGGTGGGATGCGACGCTCCGCGAGTGGGCGCGCGTCGTGCGCGACGGCGGCGCGATCGTGATGGTCGACAAGGGTCATGCGCCCGAGGCGAGCCGGCGTGCGCTGTGCGCGGGCTTCACCGAGATCGAGCAGCGCCACGCGGGACGCACCATCGTGACGAGCGGCCTCGTCACGCACCTCTAGCAGGCCGCGCAGACCGGGCGTAGCCGGATCTTGCTGCGCGTGCAGACGTAGTCGTGCCCCGGTGGTGGCGCGAACATCGATCAGGAGATCGAACAGAACGCCGAGATCCTCGCGTTCCTCGCCGTGAACCTCGGGCTCGAGTAGCTCAGACGGGCGGACGGTCGTCCTCGGGCGTCGCGTCCTTCTTGGACGCCCGGAAGATCAGATCCATCTGCGGGCCCTTGGTGCCCTTGCTGTGATCGCCGCGATCGTTGGGCTTGACGCCCGGCGGCACGCTCCACGGGATGTCCGGGTTCGGATAGTTCCGCGTCGCCTCGAACATGTAGCGCGACCACAGCGGCACCGCGGTCATGTACGCCGCGTCGAATTTGCCGAGCGCGCGAACCTTGTGGTCGTCGCCCATCCACGTCAGCGTCGTGAACTTCGACGTGTACGCGATGAACAGCGTGTCGTGTGTGTCGCTCGACGTGCCGGTCTTGCCTGCGGCGTGGATCTGCGTTGCGCGCAACACGTTCGCGAAGCCGTAGATCACCTCGTGCGCGAGGAGCCGCGACATCAGGAACGCGGTGCGCGCCGGGATCGCCTGCTGTGCCACGATGCCCGAGAGCTTCGCGATGCGATCGAAGCGGTCGCTCGCGGCGAGCTGTGGATCGTCGGCGAGCGTGTTGTCCTCGACGGTGTTGCCGTCGCGATCGAGGATCCGGCGCACGTAGATCCAGTTCTTCTCCTTGCCCGGCTCGCGCGGCCACCACGCACCGTTGCGGGCGAACAGCGTGAACGCGCGCGCCATCTCGTCGGGCTTGGAGGCGGAGGCGCCGAGGGCGAGTGCGTCGTCGGCGAAGATCTTGGTGGAGAAGCCGAGGCGGCGCGCCCAGTCCTCGACGTTCTTGGCGCCGAGCCGCTTGAACAGATCGACCGACGGGATGTTCTTGGAGAACACGAGCGCGTACTCGAGCGTGACGTCGCCATCGAGCGTGCCGCCGAGGTTCTCGACGGTCCACACCTCGCCGGTCACGGGATCGATGATCTTCGGCGGCACGTCGTTGAGGACAGTGTCGAAACCGTAGCCCTGGTCGAGGCCGAGTGCGTAGTAGATCGGCTTGTACGTCGAGCCCGGCTGGCGCTTGGCCTGTGTGATGCGGTTCCACACCGAGCGGTCGAAGTCGTAGCCGCCGGTCATCGTGACGACGTAGGCGTTGTGGTGATCCGCAGTGAAGATCGCGGACTGCGGATGCGGGACCTGCTCGAGCACGACGGTGTCGGGGTGCGCGTCGTCCCACTCGTGCTCGTCCTCGCCGACCTTCCAGGCCGGGTTCTTGGTGTCGGGCAGGTGCCACTCGCGATACTTCGTGCGCGACCGGATCTCGCGCGACACCCAGATCACGTCGCCGACCTTGAGCACGGAGTTTGCGCTCTCGACGGTGCGATCGTTCTCGGCGTTGCCGGCCTCCCACTTCGCCGCCCAGCGCAGGTTGCGCGCGGGGAGCTTGAGCTTGCGGTCGCCGATCACGATGTCGGCGTTGTCGCCGCTGACCTTCTCGACGAACGCGAGGTAGCGCTTCTTCGGGACGAGCGGCGCGGAGCCGTAGAGAGCCTTCTGGCGCTCGATGAACTTCGCGCGCGCGTCACCGTCGAGACGCCACTCGGGCCCCCGCCAGCCCTGGCGCTTGTCCTGGTTGTGCGCGCCGTAGTCGGTGTTCTCGTAGGACATCGCTTCCCACGTAGGCTCGGCGGCCGTCTCGATCTTGAGGCCCTGCGCCGCGATCGCGTCCTCGCCGTACGTCTTGTTGACGTACCCGCGGACCCACTCCGCGTAGTACGGCATGCGATCGGGGAAGACCTCCTTGTAGAGGTCGAGCTTGATCGGCTCCTGCTTCGCCGCCGCGACCTGCTCGGCCGTGGCGAGACCGTAGCCGGCCATCTTGTCGAGGACGATGTTGCGGCGATCGATCGCGAGCTTGGGGCGATGGATCGGCGAGTAGGCCGTCGGAGCCTTCGCCATGCCCGCGATCATCGCGGACTCGGCGAGCGTCAGCTGGTCGAGGTTCTTCTGGAAGTAGCGCTGCGCCGCCGCACCGACGCCCCACGAACCAGCGCCGAGGTAGATGTGATTGAGGTAGACCGAGAGGATCGCGTTCTTCGAGTACATCGCCTCGAGGCGACGCGCGACGACGGCCTCCTTGCCCTTGCGCGACAGCGACTTCTCGCCGCCGAGGAACTGCTTCGCGACCTGCTGCGTGATCGTCGATCCACCCTGGGCGAAGTCACGTGCGGTGATGTTTGCCCAGACCGCGCGGGCGATGCCTTTGAAGTAGAGGCCGCGGTGCGCGTAGAAGTCGTGGTCCTCGACGGCGAGGAACGCGTTGACGAGGTTCTTGGGGATGCTCTCGAACGGGACGAGCTGCCGCCACTCCTTGGCGAACTCGCCCATCAGCGTGCCGTCGGCGGCGTACATGCGCGACACGGACGGGGCGACCTTCGCGTAGCGCGACAGATCGGGGACCGGCGGCGCGTTGAGCGAGAAGTAGCCGTAGATCAAAAAGCCGCTCATGCCGATCGCGGCGAACACCACGAGCAGCGCGAAGCCGTAGAGCTTGGCGACCCAGTAAGCGATGCCGCCGTCAGCACGGTTGATCACCTCGACGCGAGGTCGGGACCCGGCAGACAGGCTCCCGGCGGGCTTGGTCACCGGCGACGACCGACGGCTGATCAGCACGGCTCCGAGCACGCAAAGCGCCGCACCGATCAGCATCATCACCATGCCGAACGCGTGCGCGAGGCCCGTGAGTCCACCGCCGACGCCCGATCCCTTCGAGTCATCCGACCAGAGGACGAGCCCGAGGATCACGACTCCGAAGCCGCCCAGGAGCAGCAGGAGTCCGATGACGCGCGAGCGCGTACGGCGGTCGTTCACGGCGCGCTCATATAGCCACGGCGCACGTCGTAGCATCAAGTGCTAGGCTGCGCCCCCATGGCTTCGCGCCTACCGATCGTCGTCGGGATCCTCGCGATCGTCGGAGGAATCGCATGGTTCGCGTTGCGCGGGACCTCCGACACGCCCGGCCCCGCACAAGGATCGGGGACCCTCACCACGACCGGCTCGGGCTCGGGCAAGGCTGCGATCTTCGCGCCCGAAGGACCGGCTCTGACCGGTAGCGGAAGCGCCCAGGCCGGTCCCGTCAACGCGTTCGACCCGATCGCCCCCGCGCTGCCCGCCCTATTGGATGCCGCGGCGCCTCCCGAGAAGCTCACCCATCGCGACGTGTTCGCTGCGCAGGCTCGCGACAATGACTGGGCCGCCGCGCAGGAGGACGAGCTCGAGGATCGTCTCCGCACCCTGAAGCTCACCACCGCGGTCAGCGCCGTCGACTGCCGCACCGATCAGTGCGAGCTGACACTCGCGGGATCATCGGACACCGTCGAGGCGGCGATCGCCAAGCTCGAGAGCGGGCTCTCGAAACAAGCAAAATCGCTGCTGCTCGGACGGCCCGAGCGCAGCGACGACAAGCTCACGTTGCGCGTCTATACAATCTACGAACGCTAGGCCGCGGCGGCCGCGAGGTCCGCGATCGGGCTGTCGCCGGCGAGACCCTGGAGGCAACGCACGAGGTGGGCGCGGATCTTGTGCTTCTTCGAGTAGACCGTCTTGAGGCTGATCTGCATCTCGACCGCGATCTCGTCGGCCTCCATGCCCTTCTGGTAGTACAGCTCGACGAACATCCGATCCTTCTCGGAGAAGTCGTTGAGCAGACCGTTGAGGTGACCCCAGCGCTCCTTCTCGATCAGCAGATCGAGCGGGGTGCGGTCAGCCTCCTCGTGCGGATCGAGGTTGCCGTCGACCTTGTCGAGGAGCGGGCGGCGGCCGGCGCTGCGGAGGAAGTCGTAGGCGGCGTTGACCGAGATCATGCCGATCCACGAGCCAAGCTTCGTGCCACGCGTCGGGTTGTAGATGCGGAGCTTGTGCATGTCATCGCGCACGAGCTGCATCATGACGTCGGCGTAGATCTCATCGAGGTCGGCGCTGCCGAGGCTCGGCGAGTACTTCAGCGTCACCTTGCTGATGCACCGGTAAATGAGCGGGCGGAAGCGGCGGACCAGCTCGGCCCATCCACGGGCGTCGCTTCGGAGGACAAACTTCAGCAGATCGCGATCGGACCAGTCAGCGGAGTTCTTGGACGCGCGAGCTGCGAGGAGTGCCATGGCGGCTGCTTAGAGCAACCTCGGTGCCGACAGCTAACCGACCGAAATCGCTAGCTGGTTCGAGATATCCACAGGTGCCCGGCACCATTTCATGGTGAAAACAACCAGGCGAGGGAAGGAGCCATTTACGGGAGCCGTAGGAAACACTCCCGGCGAGATGTAGGTAGTGCGTCGCGTTACCGTTCGCACATGTTCGGACCGCACGACGGTGTACGCGTTCACGTCCTTCCCTACCGCCGGATGATGGCGTTCTTGATGCGCGGACGAAACGAGTCCGTCGTGTACTTCGAGCAGCGCCTCGATCTGAGCAAAACGATGCCGTGGCTCGCGGCCTGGAACGGCGAGCGCGCGGCGGGAGCGAAGGCAACGCTGTTCCACGTCATCATGTTCGCACTCGCGGGTGTCTTGCACGAGCGCGAGCGGCTCAACCGCTTCACGGTCGGCAAGAGGACCTACCAGCGCAAGCACGTCCGCCTCTCGTTTGCCGCGAAGAAGGCGATGTCGGACGACGCACCGCTCGCGACCGTGAAGAAGCAGTTCGAGCGCGACGAACCGTTCGCGCAGGTGGTCGAGCGCACGAGCGGCGAGGTTCGTGGTGCGCGCTCCGAGGCTCCGAGCGCGATGGACAAGGAGCTGTCGCTCCTGCTCAAGCTGCCCGGCTTCCTGCTCACGTTTCTGATCGGCGTGCTCGAGCGCGCGTACGCGTGGGGCCTCGCACCGCGTTCGCTGATCGACACCGATCCGCTGTACGCGAGCGCGTTCCTCGCGAACCTCGGCTCGATCCAGATCGACGCCGCGTATCACCACCTCTACGAGCACGGGAACTGCCCGCTGTTCGTGACGATCGGTCGGATCACCGAGTCGTCGGTGACGATCCGCTACTCGTTCGACGAGCGCGTCGAGGATGGGCTCTACTGCGCTACGGCGTTACAGCTGTTGCAGGCGCGCGTCGAGGATCCGGCGAACCACATCCGGTAGGGAGTGCGCGCGTGGATGAAGCCCCGCCACTGCAGCGGCGCGAGCCGGTGAGCGCGGGCCGATCGGGATCACGTCGACTCCTCCTCGTGAGCCGGTGCGTCTTGATCTCGCTGCGCCCGACGGGTAAGCCCGGTTGGATCACGACGCTCGGCTCGACCGCCAAGCCGTACATCGTGATCAACCAGGCGGTCTACACGCGCGAGTAGCTACGCCTTGGCGACGGCGATGTCCCAGCGCGCGAGGTGCTCGTTGACCTTCGCGCGGTCGGTGGTCGGCACGAAGCGACGCTGCTCGCGCCACGTCTTGCGAACTTGATCCTGATCTTTCCACACGCCGGTGCCGAGGCCCGCGAGGAACGCGGCGCCGAGCGCGGTGGTCTCGACCACATCGGGCCGCGAGATCTCGACGCCGAGCACGTCGCTCTGGAACTGCATCAGCAGATCGTTGGCCGATGCGCCACCGTCGACCTTGAGTGCGGTTAGCGGGCGACCGGCGTCGCGCTCCATCGCGCGCAGGATGTCGACGTTCTGCAACGCGATGCCCTCGAGCGTCGCGCGTGCGATGTGCGCGCGCGTGGTGCCGCGGGTCAGACCGGTGATCGCGGCGCGCGCCTCGGGACGCCAGTGCGGCGCGCCGAGGCCGGCGAATGCGGGGACGACGATCACGCCACCGGAGTCGGGGACCGAGCCGGCGAGCGCCTCGATCTCCGTCGCGGAGGTGAAGAAGTGGAGGCCGTCGCGGAGCCACTGCACGGCCGCACCGGCGATGAACGCGGAGCCCTCGAGAGCGTAGCGCAGCTCGTTGCCCTGCTCGGGGCCGAGCTTCCACGCGACGGTGGTGAGCAGGCCCGCCTTCGACGCGACCGGCTGATCGCCGGTGTTCATCAGGATGAACGCGCCGGTGCCGTACGTGCACTTCGCATCGCCCGGCGTGAAGCATGCCTGGCCGAACAGCGCGGACTGCTGATCGCCGGCGAGGCCCGCGATCGGAATACCGTCGGGGAGACCGGGGACGCCCTTCGTGGTGCCGACGATGCCCGACGACGCGACGACCTCGGGGAGCAGCGCGCGCGGCACGCCGATCACCTCGAGCAGCTCGTCGCTCCACGCGAGCGTGTTGATGTCGAACAACAGTGTGCGCGACGCGTTGGTGACGTCGGTCGCGTGGACCGCGCCAGCGGTGAGGCGCGACAGCAGGTAGGAATCGATCGTGCCGAACGCGATCGAGCCCGACGCAGCGCTCGCACGCAGCCCCTCGACGTTGTCGAGCATCCAGCGAATCTTGGTGCCGGAGAAGTACGGATCGAGCGTGAGCCCCGTGAGCTCCTTGACCCGCGCCTCCTTGCCCGCCGCTTTGAGATCGGCGCAACGATCCGCGGTCCGGCGGTCTTGCCACACGATCGCGTTGTGCACGGCCTTGCCGGTCTTGCGATCCCACAGCACCGACGTCTCGCGTTGGTTCGTGATGCCGATCGCCGCGATCGAGCTCGCGTCGATGTCCTCGAGCGCCGCCTTCAGCGCGAACGTCACGGACATCCAGATGTCCTCGGGGTCGTGCTCGACCCAGCCCGGCTGCGGATAGATCTGGCGGTACTCCTTGTAACCGCGGCCGCGCAACTTGAGCTGCTCGTCGAGGACGAGCACGGTGGAGCCGGTGGTTCCCTGGTCGATCGCGATCACGTGGCGCATGGAGTGTCTCCGCAGGATTTCAGAAAGTTCCCGACCTCGGTGGCGACGATGTCACGTTCGACGTCGACGGCGATCAGGTGATAGCTCAGGGGCAGGATCCGGGTTCGGACCGCGCGCGTGCGAATGGCGATCTGCTGCGCGCAGGCGACAGGCGCCGTGTGGTCCTGCGTCGCATGGAGGACGAGCACCGGCTGCGTCACGTGGAGGAGCGCCTCGTTCGTGATCTGCATGAACGTCATGAGCTCGGCGAGCGCGCGCGTCGGGACCGACTGGTAGCAGGGGTTCTTGCCCTTCATCTCGGGGTCGCGAATGTCGGAGCCACCGAGCTTGGGGAGCTGGCGGACGCGCGACAGCCAGGCGCCGGGTGCCGTCCACCGCGCGGCCCTCGCGGACAGACCTTCGAGCCACAGCGGCGTCGCCAGGCTGGCGACACAGGCGACATCGGGGCGCCGGCTGGCGAGGTGGAGCGCGAGCAGGCCGCCGAGCGACTGACCGACGACGGCCACACGCCGGCACCGGGCGAGCAGGGCGTCAAAGCTCCGTTCGACCGCGTCGGCCCAGTCCTGCCAGTGCGTCTGGTCGAGGTCGGTGACGGACGTACCGTGACCCGGGAGTCGCGGGGCGCTGACCGTGAAACCGGTCTCAGCGAGCCGCTCGCCGAGGTAGCGGATCTCGAACGGCGTGCCCGTGAACCCGTGCAGCAGCACGACGCCGACATCGTCATTTCCGACGAAATCGAACGGGTCGCCAACCCTCACGTGGCCGGCTTATCACACCGCCGCATACATTGACAGCGACGGTGCCCTGCGGTCAGATCGATCGCAACGCGACGTATTCATGAGCGAGTGGAAGACCCGCATTACCAAGGTCCAGGTCGTCAAACCGGCCAAGGAAGCCGGCGAGGCGTGTCTGGTCCTGATCTATCCGCCAGGCCCCGATATGGGGAAGCGGTTCCCGCTCGCCCGCAGTGAAGTCGTCCTCGGCCGCGGCGCCGATTGCGACATCCAGGTCGATCGCGATTCCGTCTCGCGTCGTCACGCGCGCGTGTTCCGCACCGGCGAGAACTGGTCGGTCGAAGATCTGCAGTCGACGAACGGCTCGTACGTCAACGACGTGCCGGTGACCAAGAGCGTCCTCCGCGACGCTGACTTCGTGAAGATCGGCGCAGCGATCTTCAAGTTCCTCTCGGGCTCCGGCGTCGAAGCGAGCTACCACGAAGAGATTTACAAGATGACGATCATCGACGCGCTGACGGGCGCGCACAACAAGCGCTACTTCCTCGAGTTCCTCGAGCGAGAGATCGCGCGCTGTGCACGCTATCGCCGTCCGCTGTCGCTGCTCATGTTCGACATCGATCACTTCAAGTCGATCAACGACAAGCACGGTCACCTCACCGGCGACTACGTGCTCCGCGAGCTATCCAAGCGCCTGCTCGGTCGCGTTCGCCGCGAGGAGCTGCTCGCGCGCTACGGCGGCGAGGAGTTCGCGGCCGTGCTCCCCGAGACCGATATCACCGGTGCCCGCACGTTTGCCGAGCAGGTCCGCCGGCTCGTCGCCGATCAGCCGTTCGAGTACGAGGGCGATACGTTCGCGGTCACGGTCTCCGTCGGTGTCGCCACCGTCGAGGGCGAAGACATCGACGTCAGCGCGATGATCAAGACGGCCGACGACAACTTGTACAAAGCGAAGCGCGAAGGCCGCAACCGCGTCGTCGGCTGAGCGTCAGCGGAAGACGTCGCGGAGCGGGATCTCGACGTCGAACACCACGCTCTGCGCGACCTCGCCCTGACCGTAGTAGCCGGCGAGCTGGTAGTCACCCTCGACGAGGAAGTAGACCTCGATCGTCTCGCCGATGGGGTCGACGAGCCAGTATTCCGCAATTCCAGCCTTCGCGTAGAGAGCGAACTTGCGCACGCGATCGAGCGCAGGGCGCGACGACATCACCTCGATCGCCAGGTCCGGCGCGCCCTCGACGCCGCGCACGCGGAGGAGCAACCACCGTGCCTTCACGCCAGAAGCGCAAGCTCGTGATTCTGAGTCGCGGGTGTCCGCCGGCTGGACCGCGCAACGCGAGGCGCCAGCGCTACGTCAGCTGCGATTCGGGCGTGTGCACGGCGGCTTCCTTGAGAGCGCGATCGCGGATCCGCTTGTCGAGGAAGTAGTCGCGGCCATGCCAGAACTCGAGCGCGACGCCGACGAGTGACACGGCAGCCGCGCCGTAGAGGAACCACTCGGAGTACTCGGGCATCAGCAGCGCGCAGGCGACGAGACCGCACACGCCGAGGACGCGGCTGCCCCACGCGAGCGCCTTGGTCGCGCGCTGGTGGTGCGAGAGAAGATTGTCGAGACCGCCGACGGCGAGCTCGAACGCCATGATCGCGTAGATCGGCCACGTCGGTCCCGGGGTCTTGACCAGCGCGGCGATTACCAGACCCGGCAACGCGAGCCCGCCGATCAACCGCACGGCGTCCGCCTTCGCGAAGTCACCGCGACCGCGGAGCTGCTTCCAGCCGATCACGATGTAGTCGATGCCGCTGATCCACGTGATGCCGACGACGGCGAGCATGATCCAGCGGACGGCGAGCGTCTCGTCGTACATGTACACGGCGAGGATCGGCGCCACCGAGCCGCTCATCACGAGCGCGCCCTTCCAGAACTTCTTCTTGAGGAACCAGAAGAAGCCCATGACGAGCAGCGGGATCGCGGTGAGGATCGCGAGCGACCAGATCATCAGCTCGCGGTTCTCGACGAGCGGAAACAGCAGCATCACGCCGATGCCCTGCATTTGCGTCCAGGTCTTCACCTTGGCGAGGTAGCTGGTCTTGAGCGTCAGGTTGCGCTGCTCGTACGCGGAGCGCAGCGAGGTGATGAAGAACTCGCGCGTGAACATCAGCGCCACCGCCCACCACGGCACGAGACCGAGGCCGACGGCGTCGTCGCAGAATGGCAGGTAGGCGAACGCGATGAAGACCTTGTCGGCGATCGGATCGAGCAGGCCGCCGAGCACGGTCGGGCCGTACTTGCGGGCGAGCATGCCGTCGACCCAGTCGGTCGAGGCGACGACCGTGCCCGCGATCAACGCGGCCCACATATACGGGTTGTTGCGGAGGCTGCCCTGCTCGCCGCCTTGATAGATCAGCCAGCTCAGGAGCGGCATGGGGATCAGGCGCGCCAGAGTGACCTGGTTTGCGGTGATCCACGGCTTCCCGGGGGCAGGCACGACGCGGGGACCCTATCACACCACGAGATCACGGTCCGAAACGACGACGGGCGAGGAGGTCATCCTCGCCCGTGGCGCAGTAGAGAGATCTACGAGCTACTGATCAACCGCATCGGTGACGCAGTACGCGATGACGTGCGTCTCGGGCGGCGGCGTCTCCGCGCGCTCGATCTTCAGCGTGAAGTGATCGCTGAGCGGGCAGTTCATCAGGTCGACATTGATGCGCCAGCACGGCTTGACGCTCGCGTTGGTATCGCACTGCGGCATCACGTTCTCGGTCTGCGTCGGCTTGCCCTGGTTGGTGACGTCCGAGACCGAGCAGTCGTACTGCGGGCCCGGCGTGGTCAGGTCGACGTCGGACAGCTTGCCCTCGATGCACGGGTCACCGATGACGCTCTTGAGGAGCTGGGCGATCAGCACGAGACCGTCAGAGAGGTTCTGCTGGCAGATCGTGGTGAACGTCGAGCGGTTCGGGAACTGGTCGAGGAGGAACTTGATGCGCGTCGGCGGGTCAGCGACCTCGAGGCCGTTGGCGCCGGTGTAGCTGCACGAGTGAGCGACGGCCTGCTGCGCGGTGCCACCACCCGGCGGGGCACGGAGCTCGACCTGGTACGGCTCGGTGACGCCCATGATGCCGGCGACGATGATCTTGGTCGGGTCGCTCTTCAGCTTCTTGAGGAACTCGACGTAGACCGAGACCTTCTCGAGGTACGCGCTGTTCTCGTTCGGGTGGCACTGGCTCTTCGTCCCGACCTGGTTCATCTGGTCGGCGCTCGTGCCACCGACGTCGCAGATGTGACCGAAGCGGTTGCAGCGGAACGACTGCAGCGGTCCGAGGGCCGCGCTCTCGGGTCCGAGCATCGCGGATTTGCTCATCGAGCAGTCATCCTCGTCGGCGATGAAGATCACCGCGAGGTAGGCGTCGGGGCGGAGGAAGCCCGCGTTCTGCGGGTTGTTGTTGAGCGCGCGCTTCATCGCCTCGAGCGGCTGCTCGAAGCCGCAACCACCTGCGCCAGCGCCCTTCGCCATCAGACCGAACACCTGATCGAGGTTGCCGGTGTAGTTCTTCGTGCGGGTGCCGTTCGTCTGCTTGATGTCACTGATGTACGTACCCGTGACCATCTGACCGAACGTCTGCAGGTTGCCACCGTCGCCGGTGCCGGAGCAGCCGCCGTTACCGATCTGACCGATCGCCGGGCCGGGCGCCGAGTCCTGCGTCGCCTTCGTGCCGACGTCAGTCGTCACGATGCCGATGTGCACGTCGGGCAGTCCGCCCTGAATCGTGTTGAGGACGTTGATGAAGTTGGGGAAGTTCGTCGACAAGTTGGCCTGCTTGTCGGCCATCGACGGCGAGTCGTCGATGACGAACAGGATGTCGACGTTCCGGTTCACGGTGACCGGGATGTCCTTGTACTCGACGCGACCTTGCTGAGGCGTGACCTCAGAGATCGAGCGGTCGGGACAGCCGGTCATGAGACCGATCAGTGCCAACCCAAGGAACGATGCAGTTGTGATGTGGCGCATGGGTAGTCGAACCTCCAAAGCTCGAGCAGCATAGAGCAACTGCGTGACCAAGTTGAGTCTCCAGCAGTTTCAGATGCTTACTTTTCGCACGGCGTGAAATCGCTGCCAACCTTGTTGGCGATCTGGATCGATCGTTGGCACCGGATTCGCCACAGATTCTGGTGAGTTGGCGTGTCGTCGGGGTTCGCCCGTGACCATCGTCCCGTCATCGCCGGCGACGGTGCAGCCACTCGTGCCAGCAGGGCGACAGCGGCCTTCACTCGGTCAGGCAGTAGCCAATGATGTGCGTGTCGCGCTCTGCGAAGTCACGGCGTCGGCGATCCGCGCGAACGCCTCGGCGACGGTGCCCTCGTAGTGCGCGGTGATCCGCTTGTCGGCGTGCACCCAGTCGATCACGAACGGCGAGCCGACGAGACCCTCGTGCCGCAGACCGCCGAGATCCGACGTCACGACACCGAGGTGCCAGTCGCCGCGGCCGCTCTGGTGCAGACCCTGGACGATAGGTGCGGCGCGTTGGCATGCGCGCGAGCGCCAACTTCGTTGCTAATTGTCAGGTGTGTTGTCGCCAGCCGCGATGCACTCGATCTGACCAACCGTGCCCATCGGGACCACGATGCCCGCCGGTTCGAGCACCGTCGAGAGCGCAGGATTGCCGAAGGTTCCGCAGTACGGCTCGTCGATGATTCGCCAGCACGCGGCGGCCGGCGACTCACCGCACTCGAGGATCACGATCCCGGACGCGGGCTCGTCGCGTGGAGCGA
>Ga0105048_10011508_pt1 | contig 13952 bp, 9 predicted proteins | sample MAT05_FD_78382 | JGI IMG/M metagenome (GOLD analysis project Ga0105048, IMG submission 78382) | Freshwater microbial communities from Lake Fryxell liftoff mats and glacier meltwater in Antarctica - MAT-05 | ecosystem: Environmental > Aquatic > Freshwater > Ice > Liftoff microbial mat | place...
ATCGCGATCTGCCGAGTGAATTCCTTCTCGACTTCTTCCTGCGTCCACATCGCATCGACGATGACGTTCGGCTCGCGGTTGCGTTTGTCAACCTTGCCGCGCACGAACCGCACCGCTTCCGGTTCGACCTTCGCGCCCAACCTGGAAAACTCTTCCGGCCACATGATGCAGCGGACGATGCCCGACGGGTCTTCAAAATCGAAGTTGACGTATTTCGTATGCCCGTTGCGGCTCGGCTTTTTCGTCGCGGCCCGCTTGATCGCCGAGACCATGCCCCCCAGCACGATTTCCGCGCCATCTTCGAGTTCCACCAGATCTTTCGCCTGATGGGTGGCGTAGGCTTCCAGCGCGCTCGCCATCTCCGTCAGCGGATGCGACGTGAGGTAGAAGCCCAGCGCTTCCTTCTCGAAGTTCAGCGTCTCACGATGCGACCAGTCGGGTAAATCGGGCAGCAGTGTCGCCATCGAATCCACACTGGTCGGGTCAGCTTCGTCACCGCCGCCGAACAGGTTTTTCTGTCCGCGCTGTTTATCCCGCTGGCGTGAGGCGGCCGATTGCACGGCTCGTTCGATCACGGCGTGCAGTTGCACCCGCCGGCCGCCGAGACTATCGCAACCACCGACTTTGACGAGCAGTTCCAGCACCGATTTTGACAATTGCTTGGGGTCGACCCGTTCGGTGAGATCGAAGATCGATTTGTACGGGCCGTTCGCTTCGCGTTCGGTAACAATCGCCCCGACCGCCTGCTCGCCCACCCCTTTGATCGCCCCCATGCCGAAGGCGATCTTATCGCCCCGCACGGCGAACTCGACTTCACTATGATTCACCTCGGGCGGCAAAACGGGGATGCCCATCCGGCGACAATCGTCGACATGTTCTACGATTTTGTCGGTATCTTCCATTTCGCACGATAAGAGTGCCGCCATGAATTCGACCGGGTAATGGGCTTTCAGGTACGCCGTTTGATACGCGACCGCGCCATAGGCGGTACTGTGCGATTTGTTGAAGCCGTAGCCGGCGAATTTTTCGATCATGCCGAAGAGTTCGACGGCCGTTTGTTCAGGCAGGCCGTTGGCTTTGGCCCCGTCGATGAATTGTGTCCGGTACTTGGCGATGGTCTCCAGCTTCTTCTTGCTGATCGCCTTAATACATTGATACGACTGCGACAGCTCGATGCTGCCGAGGCGGTTGAGAATCCGCATCACCTGCTCTTGATAGACCATCACGCCGTAGGTCTCGTCCAGCACCTCATCCATGATGGGATGAACTTTCGGGTGCTCGAGACGCTTATTCTTCACATCGACATACGTCATCACCATCCCCCCTTCCAGGGGACCGGGGCGATACAGGGCCGACGTGGCGATGATGTCGTTGAATTTGTCAGGCTTCATCTTGGTCAGCAGGTCGCGCATGCCGCCCGATTCCAACTGAAAGATGCCCTTCGTTTCGCCGCGCTGCAGCAGCGCGAAGGTTTCCTTGTCATCCAGGGGCAACTTGATCGGGTCGATGTCGACGCCGCGATGTTTCTTCACGTTCTTGACGGCTTTGTCGAGAATCGTGAGATTGCGCAGCCCGAGGAAGTCCATTTTGAGGAAGCCGGCTTTTTCAACCGTCGGGCCATCCCACTGCGTGACGACATCAGTCTTGCCGGAAATCGTTTGAAGCGGCACATACTCGCCGATGGGCCGATCGGCGACGACCACGCCGGCAGCGTGCGTGCCCGCGCTGCGCGCCAGGCCTTCGAGTTGCACGGCCATCTCGAAGAGTTCTTTGATCTGCGGATCGCCGTTGACGGCTTCCTTCAGTTCCGCGCTCTTCTCCAATGAGTCGGCCAGGTCGATGTTCAGCTCATCGGGAATCATTTTGGCGACGGCATCGACGCGCGGCAGCGGAACGGACAGCGCGCGGCCCACATCGCGAATCGCCGCTTTCGCCCGCAGCGTGCCGAACGTGCCGATCTGGGAGACGTTCGCCTCGCCATATTTCTGCTTGGTGTAGTCGATGACTTCCTGCCGGCGGTCGCGGCAGAAATCGATATCGATATCCGGCGGCTCGGTCCGATTCTCGTCAAGAAACCGCTCGAACAGCAGATCGTATTGCAGCGGGCAGACATGACTGATGCCCAAGGCATACGCGACAATCGCCCCGCAGGCCGATCCGCGCGCGCTGCTCGGAATGCCGCGCTCCATCGCGAACCGCACGAAGTCCCAGACGATCAGGAAGTAACTGGCGTAGCCCATTTTCTGGATCACGCCGAGTTCCCGCTCCAACCGGAGCCGAATTTCCTCCGTGATGCCGTCGGCTCCATACCGCCAGATCAAACCTTCCTCGCACAACTTGCGCAGGTAGTCCACATCGGTCAGCGCATCGGGGCACTGAAAGACCGGATAGAACCGCTTCTTTTCCAGTTGAATATCGACCCGGTCCGCGATCTCCTGAGTCCGGGAAACGACCTCTTCCATGCCCGGAAATGCGGCGTACATTTCTTCCGGCGTGCGGATGAAAAGCTGGTCGCCATCCATCCGCATGCGGTTCGTGTCGCTCCGTTCCGTTTTGGTGTTCACGCACAGCAGCACGTCCTGCACGGCGGCATCCTGCTGATTCAAATAATGTGCGTCGTTTGTCGCAACCAGCGGCAGTCCCATCTTGTTCGCCAGATCGACGGTCCGCTCCAGGCAGTCCGCCTGCAACTTGTAGCCGGCATTCTGTATTTCGAGATAGAAGCGGTCGCCGAACGTGGCGACGTACCACTCGGTGAGTTTGCGGGCCTCGTCGAAACGTTCACCCAGCAGGTGCTGCGACAGTTCACCCGACGCGCAGCCGGAAAGGCAAATAATTCCTTCGCTGTGCGCGGCGAGAATCTCCTTGTCGATCCGCGGCTTGTAGTAAAATCCTTCCAGGAACGACTTCGACGACAGTGTGACCAGATTGCGAAACCCAACCTGATTCATGGCCAGCAGCGTGAGATGGAAGCTGGCTTCCTTAACCCGGCTGGCTCCTTTTTTATCGAACCGCGAACCGGGCGCGATGTACGCCTCCATGCCGAGAATCGGCTTGATGCCGGCCCCGTGGCAGGCTGTGTAGAACTCGAACGCGCCGTACAAGTTGCCATGATCGGTGATGGCGACGGCGTTCATGCCGCTGCGTTTCACCTTCTTGACGAGACAATCGCGGTCGTCGTCATCGATCCGGGTCGCACCATCCAGCAGGCTGAAGTGCGTATGGCAGTGCAGATGCACAAAAGGCTTGGTCACCGGTCATCCTTGCGGGGTGAAATGAACTTTAGACTGTCTCAGCGCATTCTGCCCCGCTGGTCGGAGTCTGGCAAGGATGCGCGAAGCCAGCGGCAAACCCACTTGAGATTGGTGCTGACAAACGCGGTCGGGAATGGTACATCTGGATGTGACCGAGGGGTTTGCGGAATCTGCGCGGCGAACCCTACCAGGAAGCCACGCAAGGCACGGGCACGGGGATCAGGCCATGTCATCGGCGTCCATGAAAGACTGGTTGCCAAACCATCGGCAAGTGCCGAGCTGGGTGTTGTCCACGCTGTTTCATGGGGTTATGGTGTGGCTGTTGTTGACACTGATGCCGGCCTGGGATCGACCGCCGGTGGGCTTCACGGATGAGCCGTCGCAACAGATTGGCATCTTTGTGAAGGAACGGGGTGTTGAGGTCGAACCGCGGGACGGGGTGGATGTTGCGACCGATCCAGCTGCCACCGCCACGACCGACTCCACACCCGCCGCCAGCGATCCTCTCGCACCGCGCCAGGCAGTCCCCGACCTGCCCGCGATGACTTCGCCCCTGCCCCAGGCGGAAAGTCTGCCCGGCATTGGACCAGGTGCGCCGCTCTCCGGCGGCGGATTGCCCGATCCGCAACAGTTGATCAAATCATCGGGAACCGGGACCGGTGCCGCGGCGGCTTCTGGAGGAATTCCCGGGACGGCATTTTTGGGGGTTAAAGACCACGGCACGCAGGTGGTGTTCGTGGTCGATTCATCGGGCAGCATGTATCAACACAATGCGATGCGAGCCGCGAAAGCCGCGCTGGTTTCGAGCATTTCCAGTCTGGAACCGAGCCAGCAGTTTCAGGTCATCTTTTACAACGAGACGCCGCGGACGATGACGCTGCGATCCGCGCCGAAACGGCAGCTCTATTTCGCCACAGATGTCAACAAGCAGGGGGCGCGGCAGTTCATCCAACAGATCGAGCCGGATCTCGGGACCCGGCATGTGGATGCGATCAAACTTGGACTGAGTTTTGGGCCGGAAGTGATGTTTGTGCTGACCGATTCCGGCGATCCGCAACTCACGCCACGGGAACTCGATGAAATCGCGCGCCGCAACGGTGGCCGTACCCGAATTCACGCCATCGAATTCGGCGTGGGGGCGGAACTCAAAGGGATGACGGCCAATTTCCTCGTCAAGCTGTCTCGTCAGAATGACGGCACGCATCGCTATGTCGATGTCATGCAGTTTGCGCGACCTTGAATCTCGTGACAACGAACAATAATCTAAAGTCATTCATAGTAGTGGCTTATGGATATTTATTCCTCGGTGGCGGGAATGTCCATTTGAGTCGAATCGGTGATGCATCCGCAGCGATTTTCGGCTCGCGGCTTGCGAAAATCGCCCATTTTGATCACAATCTTGAACATTCTTATCGGTTCATGCTGAAGGGGTCCCTCTTCACCTGAACACCAGTTCTCTTTCATGTCCCGAGCCACCACGGAGCCTAGCATGGCGAAGAAGAAGGCCGCCCCCGCAAAGACTGCGGCATCGAAACGCCGGCCGGCCGTGGCGAAAGTCAAATCGACAGGCAAAAAGGTCGCGACCAAAACGGTGAAAGCCGCCCCGAAGACGGTCGCGAAAAAGGCCCCCGCAAAAGCCGCACCGAAGAAAGTCGCCCCGGTCACTCGGGCGAAACCCGCTCCTGTGGCAAAAGCCGCGCCGAAGACGGCAGCGAAAGCTGCTCCGAGCACAGTGGCGAAGGCCGCTCCGAGCACGGTGGCAAAATCGGCCTCAGCCAAGTTACCACCTCCGCCAGCCAAGACCGTGGCCCCGCCGGCGAAGCGGCCGGGCGAAAAGGGGGAGCCGAAGAAGAAGATGATGCGGCGGATCCCGACGATGTTCGCCCCCTGCCCGTGGGATCTCCGCGATGTGAAGGTGACCTTCTCGGAAAGCAGTTACACGACACACTTCCACTACATCCGCACGAATCCACTCAACTGCCGCGTACGGGTCTGGTATGCGGGGACGGTCAACGGCCCGCTCGATAATGAAATCGGATTCCCCCGCGATCACGGCCAGGCGGATTGCACCGGCGTCCCGCAGGCGTGGGACTCCGACCAGCTCATTTCGAGCCAGCATCTGGTGCGTATTCAGTTGTTTCTGAACGATGTCGCCAAGACGGCGGCACGCGATGTCGTGGTGACTTCGGTGCCTTAATGCCACCCGACGCCTTAATGCCACCCGATATAGTCTCAAGCCCAGATGTCGCTGGAACTTTACCAGTCGACTTGCGCACGAACGCCGTAGATGTCGGTGCTGGCGTGGGGTTGCTCGTAGCGGCGTTGGAAGGCATGGATGAAGTTGAATTGGACTTTCGTGTAGCCGTTCAAGTACCAGTTGACGCCCGCCGTCATGTCGTTGAGTTGTCCGCCGTTGATGTTGTTGTCGTTTAAGTCGATGAACGACCAGCGCAGCGCAGCTTCCCAGGCACCCGGCCCGGTTTCGCAGCCCGGTTCCTTGATAAACGGCCGTAGCGGAACCACGCGGTCGAGCGCGCCCGCCTTGCGATCATACGGTCGGCTTTCCCCCGTCAGGAAGTAGCTGCCGAACATGTAAAATCCCCAGAAATTCAACTGGGACCCGCCGCGCTGGCTGATGGACGACATTTGCGCCTCGGCTTGAAACGAAGCCGGGCCTTCCACCCACAACAGCTCTGTGCCCAGGTTGGTGAACATGTGCGTGTTGATGAAGCCGGTGTCGACGAAGGGGGGCGTGCCGTTGACCACGTTCGGCAGCAGGAATGCCGTCGATCCGATGGGAATGCCCGCCGAGGTGCCAAAGGCGCCAATAAACGCTTCCGGGATCGAGAGGAGCCGCACACGATTATTGGCGGGATCGCCAAAGTGATAAGCAGCCCCCAAGTGGAGATAGCTCAACCCTTGCTCGCGCGGCCCATAATAAGGCAACCAGGTGATACGTCCCGCGGAGGCGGCTCCGCCTGAATCACCGATGTCGTTGCCGAACTGATCCTGCCCTTGCCGAAACACCGACATGGCCCAGGTCATGCTCTGATCTTCGTTCACGTCATAGAATCCGATCCCGATGTGCCGGAAGGCGTCGAAGGGTTGGAACAAAACCGAGCGTTCCAGAAACGTTTGATAGCGCACGCTGGAGACGACTTCGAGGCTGTAGGGCTGCTTCCACTGACCGAAGCGGACATTGCCGAGGATCGGGACTTTCGTGACTTCGCCCCAGACGTCGGTGAAGGTCGGCCGGCCGAAGAAACCGAAATCGAGCTGCGCGAAATAATTGACGTTCGGGGCCACGGCCCCCTTGGCGGATAAGCGGAATCGACGGAAGCCCGCCCCGTCTTGAATATCCCCGTTGACAGCTCGGCTGTCCGCATCTTGATCAAAGTAGAGCGCGTCCGCCTGGAAGAACCCGTTCATCTGCACGGTTGGATATTTCGGCGGTGCCGCGGCGGCGGATGGCATCAAGGGCGGGGGCATGACCGCCCCAAACTCCGCTTCCAGAAACGGAGCCGGTGACGGTGGCAGAGTGTGGTACTCGACCGGTTCCACACCACCCGGCAATTCTCCGGCGGGAGCAGCTTGGCTCAACCGGGCGACCTGGGCCTCCAGTTCGGCCAATCGCCGGGCGAGCATCTGGGATTCAGTTTCTTGCGAAGCTTCCTGCGCGGCTGTGTAGTTGCCGAACATTCCCAGCAACATAAAGCTGGCAATGAGCATGCGATGTCGACGACGGGAAGTGCGCACGGACTTTGCCTCTCCACGGAATAATCTCGCAGCCGCAATGTCCTCTTATCCAGTTTGTGGAAGAGGTGATCCGGCCCGATGTCCGGCTTCTATGCCCGAGCGGGTCAAACCGTCAACGAGTACCGGTCGCCGCTGCCTTGAAATCAGGTGGGATAGGCAACTCTGGGAACGGAAAAGCTCTGGCCAATGAAAATGTAAGGTTTCCGGTGGCAGAACTTGCCGAACTCTTGGCCGGAAAGCGACTTTTGGCTCGCTGACTTCATCATGCGCCCGAAGATTGATCTTGCCGGATTCCCGCGCTCGATGTATTTCACGCCCAGCACATAACGGCAGAATCTGCCGGAGGGAGTCGGCGTGGGGGATTTACGACTGAGCCACGGGGGGAACCAGTGTCGTCGCGCGCGGCTGCGGCTGATGGTGCGCGCGGCCGGTTGCCTCCTGGTGCTGGCAGCCACGCTCGCTCAGGGTGCTCCGCCCCGCGTCATTGATGAAGAGGATGACTCGTTTCAGCCGGCGAATTTCGCCCAGGTCGATTCGCCCGAGTTACCCCGCGCGATCTCGCCACGCAATTCATCGCACGACACTCCCGGCAAGCCGATCACGGCCGGAAAATCGTCCACGAATCCGGTTTCGCTATGGGGAACGGTGATTGGACTGGGCGCGGTGTTCGGCCTGTTTCTCGGCGTTCGCGTGTGGTTGACGCGCAATGGCCCCACCGGGATGCGGGGATTACCGATTGAGGCGCTGGAACTGCTGGGCAAGCGGACCATCGAGCCACGGGTGTCGATTCACATTGTTCGCTGCGGCCCGAAAATTTTGATCCTTGGTGTGTCGCCGGATGGCATTCGCACGCTGACGGAAATCACCGATCCGACGGAAATCGATCTGCTGGCCGGTGCCTGCAAGCGAAAGGAAGCCGGGGCCGCCAGCACAGCCAACTTCGCGGGCATGTTTCGGCAAACGAATTCATCGACAAATGCCTCGTCCCGAGGAGGCGTGTGATGACCTCGCCTCTCATTCGTTGCGGCCGATTTGCATTCATCTGCTCAGCCGTGGCGATCGCATGTTCGTCCGCAGCATTCGCTCAACCTACCAATCGCGTGGGGGAATCGCTGCGGAAGGTTCCGCGGCAGGCGAAAGTTCAACCGGTGGTTCACGAAGACGTGGTGCCACCCGCACCGGCTCCATCCAATCAGGGATTCCTGCCGCCGGGGCTGAACGCCGACGGACTGACATCGCCGCAGGGGTTGGGGTCCTCCATAAAGGTGATGCTGCTGCTCACGGTGCTTAGCCTCGCGCCGTCGATCTTGATGATGACGACCTGCTTCGTGCGGTTCGTCGTGGTGCTGACGCTATTGCGGCAGGCGTTGGGAACGCAGCAGTTGCCGCCGAATCAGGTGGTGATTTCGCTGTGTCTGTTTCTCACCTGCCTCGTCATGGCACCGGTGTGGAACCGGGCCTATGAAGAGGGGATCAAGCCGTACAGCAGTCCGGCTCCGGGGGAAGTGCCGCTGGATGAAATGACAGCCTTGGCGCGGACCATCAGCCCGTTGCGGGAGTTCATGGCCGAGCAAATTGAGAGAGCCGACAACAGCGACGCGATCTGGATGTTTCTCGATTTCCAGGCGAGTTCGCTGTCGCCCGGCGAACAGCCACTCGAACCGCAGAGTTACGACGATGTGCCGCTCAGCGTGTTGCTGCCGGCGTACATGCTGAGTGAATTGAAGGTCGCGTTTCTGATCGGCTTTCAGATTTATCTGCCGTTCATTGTGATCGACATGGTGATCTCGTCGCTGTTGATCAGCATGGGGATGATGATGATGCCGCCGGTGCTAGTGTCGCTGCCGTTCAAGCTGCTGCTGTTCGTGCTGATCGACGGTTGGGCGCTGACGGTGGGGATGTTGCTGGAGAGTGTGCGGCCGATGGGGTGAGTGCGAACCGGCGTGCGAACCCGCAAGCGACTGCGAGCGTTTCTAACCCTCTGATCCTCCAACCCTCTGATCCTCATGACGATTGATTCCGCGTCTGAACTGTGCCGCAACGCGGTTTTCCTGGCGCTCATCATCAGTTTGCCGATGATGCTGGCGGGGTTGTTCGTCGGGTTGTTGATCAGTATCGGGCAGGCGGTGACGCAGTTGCAGGAGCAGACGCTGAGTTTCGTCCCAAAGCTCGTGGCGATGATGCTGGTGATGCTGCTGACCCTGCCGTGGATATTGAATCAACTGGTGGAATACTCGACCGAGGTGTTTCAGAACATCTCGGCCGGCATGTGAACGATTCGTCTTATTCTGGTCCCCTCTCTCCCATGGGCATTGTCATCGACACAAGTCAGAAATCCTCTCTCGCAAAGGCGCAAAGACGGAAAGTTCGCCAAGAGAATTCTTGCTCATCAAACCTGGCATCTCGATTCTCGATTTCACGATCTTCATAAACTGATGCTTTCTGCTGGACCTCCTGTACGAATTCTTGGCGAAACTTTGCCTCTTTGCGCCTTTGCGTGAGATGCCTTTCCAAGTTGTTTAGAGACCAATGCCCCCGACGCGGGGGCGAGGGGACATGCGGGGAGGCAAGCCGTTCAAATATACGTTCCTTCCAAAGGGGGCTTGGGAGCGAGACTGGCGGGCGGTACGCTAACGGAAGCAGACCTTCTCCGTCACCACCCCGAGACCATGCGGCATGCCATCGGATCAACCGCCTGTCCTGATTCTTGGCGCGGGTGTCCACGGCGCGGCGATCGCACGCGAGCTGGTGCTGAATGGCGTGTCGGTGGAAATTGTCGAGGCGTTTGATATCGCCTTCGGGGCGACCTCGAAATCATCGCGCCTGATTCACGGCGGATTGCGGTATCTCGAATATGGCGACTTCCGACTGGTCCGCGAATCGTTGACAGCTCGGGCCGACCTGCTGGAACTCGCGCCGCAATTTGTGACGCCGCTGCGGCTGCACATGCCGACCTCACGGCGCTGGTCGGGCCTGCTCCGTTCCCTAATCGGATTCTGCGGCTGGAGCCGGACAAAATTCGGCCGGCGAGTTGCCGCCGCGAGAGTCGGCCGAGGGTATTGGCCGCTGCGGATCGGGCTGGCATTGTACGATCAACTCGCACCGCATCGGCAGTTGCCTCCGAGTTCCGCCGCCGCTGTCGGAACACCCGGCACACCGCGCGTCGATTCGGCCCGCTATCGCTGGCTCTGCTCGTACTCCGATGCACAGATGCTCTATCCCGAGCGATTCGTGCAGGCACTCCTGGCCGATGCGCGGCAGATCGCCGAAACGCAGCCCGTCGGATTTCAGTTATGGACACACGCCCGCGTGGTGCGCTCGGCCGATGCTTGGCGAATTCATGATCGCACCACGGATCGCGAATTGTCGCGCTGCCGGCCGGCGTGCGTGATCAATGCGACCGGTGCCTGGGGCGATGCCACGCGGGAGCAGTTGCAGATCACCGGCGAACTACAGTTCGGCGGAACCAAGGGGACGCATTTTCTGACCTGGAATGATCCGCTGCGAAAGTCCCTCGGCAATGCGGCCGTGTATGCCGAGGCCGATGACGGCCGGCTGGTCTTCATTCTGCCGTTTGGTGATGCCGTGTTGGTGGGAACGACGGACGAGACGTTCGCCGCCAGCCCGGAATCGGCCCGTGCCACCGATGAGGAACTTGATTATCTGTTGCGACTCGCCGGCGGGGTGATGAACTGCCGGCTGACGCGGGCCGACATTGCCGCCCACTACAGCGGCGTACGCCCGCTGCCCCGTTCGTCGGCGGCCACCAATGCCGCGGTCAGCCGGGATCATTTGATCGTGGAACAGCGGGTGGAAGACCGAACCCTGTTCACACTGGTTGGCGGAAAACTGACGACGTGGCGCGAGTTCGCGGAACAGGTCACCGATCGGGCGTTGCACGCCATCGCCCGGCCCCGACGAATCACGACACAGCGCCGGCCGATCCCCGGCTCGGAAGAGTTTCCACCTGATGACACCACACGCGCTGCGCTCTGGCTGCGGTGGGCCGCTGAGACCGGCGCTGATCTGCCGCTAATCGCCGCGCTGTGGCCCCTGTATGGCACTCGGGCGGAGACCGTACTCGCCGCGTGCCGCCACGATTTTGGCACCCCCATCGCCGGGACCGCCTTCACCAATGGCGTGGTCCGCTGGATCATCGATCACGAGTGGGTGCGAACATTGTCCGATCTGGTGGAACGCCGGTTGATGCTGGTCTTCGCCCATTATCTCTCGCATCAGACACTCCTCGATCTGGCCGCCTGCCTGATCGCATCCGGCAAACTGTCGCCCGACGATCTCGCCAAGTCGGTCGCTGATGCTGAACAACGCCTGACCGAGGATTATGGCCGGTGCTGGGAATGATGTGCCTCAACGACGGTGAGTTCAGGTGGCCGGGGCTGGACTGAGACTTTGCGAAGGAAGCCCCGGTTTGGCGAGCGTCGCGGCGTCAGCCCGCCGTGTCTTTGACACGAAGACCGGGGCTTCGCCGCAGCGGCTCCAGCCCCGGCCACCCGGCAAAGAGGACTCCGGCCGATTACCAGCGCTGCGGTCTGTCAGGGGGCATATGCTTTGCCAGTCGGCATGGTAGACTGAACCGCGTCACGCTTGTTCGCTTTCAGGAGCCGATATGATGGCCACTTGGGTTGCACGCTTGGGGCTGGGGCTTTGTCTCCTCACAATCGATTTCTCGGTCATCATCGCTGCTGATCCGCCGGCGAAAACGGAGCAACCGGCCACGAAGCTGGTGCCCCTGAACAAGCAAGAGACAGTCTTACTAGATGCGGCGGGCAAACGATTGATCCTGAAAGGGGAAATCGTGCTGCGGGAAGGGCTGCTCGAATTGCTGGTCTGTTTGAAACAGACCAAAGAGCATGAATCGATATTATCCGTGGCGACCAAAGCACAGACCGTGCATGCCGGGTTGTTGGCTTTGGGAGCGGACGTTGGTTCGCCGGTCAAATTCACCCCCGAATTCCAGCCGCCGCAAGGCACGAAGATCGACATCTTTGTCTCCTGGACGGATGAAAACGGGAAACCGCAACGCGTGCCGGCGGCGTCCTGGGTCCGCACGGCCACGCAGCGCTACTTCATCGAAAAGCTCGCCAAATTGCCGCCAGATATCCGGCTGCCGAAGGATAAGAACCTTAAATACGATGAGAAGCAGGGGGAGATGTTGTGGTATGGTTCGATGACCAAGCCGGACCGCGATCAGTTTCTCAAGTTGTCGAAAGACCCGGCGTATCAGAAAGTGATCCGCTCGTTCTTCGAGCAATCGCAGATGCGGGAAATGAAAGCCGATTGGGTCTTCGCCGGCAGCGGTTTTTTCACGGACGAAAAGTCGGGAGAAAAGTATTATCAGGCCGAAGCGGGCGACCTGATTTGTGTGGCGAATTTCGCGTCATCGGTGGTGGATATCAATGCCGAGAGCAGCGCCACGAATGATGGCCTGTTGTTTGAAGCCTATACTGATCGGATTCCGCCGATTGGGACGAAAGTCGACATCGAATTGCTACCAGTCCTCAAGCCAGTGGAACGACCGAAATCGGAAGACAAGTAACAGCCAGCCAATCACATGAGATTGGGTGGCACGCCCAGAGTCTTCTATGGGCGTGGTGATCGCCCAAAGACCACGCCCTTCGCAAAACCTCAGGGACGTGCCACCCGACGAAATCGGTCACTGGCCAAGCATGAGGGTCCGGTCAGGTAAACTGCGGAGACTCCGCGCTCTGCCGCGAGTTTGAGTCTCGAAGCCGTCGGACTCATTAATCCGCCTGCATCGCGCCGGTCCGAATCGTTGGCGGCAGTATCTGCCGCGCGCCGATGTTTTCTTTGGAAATGCGACGGTGCGTTCCTCTGGAAATCCCGCTGCGGGCCATTCGTGTTCGTGACCGGCCGCCTTGTGCGGTCCGTGTCTCGACGACTCCCCATCTCTCGCGACAATTCTGCCAACGAGGTCTGCATGCGGCACCTGTTTCGCTTCTGGTCGATGCTGGACTCCCAGCGTAAATCGAACATTTTCGCCGGCAGCGTCGCTCTCGCCGCCGTGGGCTTTCTCCGCCTGGAAGCCGCCCCGGTTCCCGCGGGCAGCGAGATGGTTCACCGCGTGGCGTCGAAGGCGCATACGCTGAAACTCGACCTCGCCGTCGCCGCGCCGCAACCGGGCGATAGCCAATCTCCCGTCACTACCGATGCCATTCCCGCAGCCCCGTTGTCTCCCGAGGAACAAGCCCGGCAGACCCTCGAGCGCAAGCTGGCCGCGGTCAGGCAGGGAATCGAATTTCTCCGCAAGACGCCCGACTACACGGCTCAGTTCAACAAGCAGGAACTGGTCAGCGACGAACTGACCGACGAGCAGCAGATTTTCATGAAGGTCCGGCATGAGCCGTTCAGCATCTACCTGAAATGGCTCTCCGGCGAGCGCGGCCGCGAAGTTCTCTTCGTCGATGGTTCCAACGACGGCGAAATGCTCGTCCGCAGCGGCGGCTGGAAGGGACGGCTCGGCACCCTGTCGATCGACCCCAACGGCACGCTAGCCATGCGCGAGGCCCGTTACCCGGTGACGAAGGCCGGCCTGCTCGAACTGTCCCTCACCATTCAGGATTTCAACGAGAAAGATCTCGCGACCACGAACTACACCCGCTGTGAACAACTGGCCGATCAGGAGTTCGATGGACGAAGCTGCCACTGTTACTTGGTGATCTACAATGACATCGATAGCTCGCCTCAGTATCGCAAATCGATCACGCTGATTGATAAGGAATGGTCGATTCCCGTGTACATCAAGAACTACGCCTGGCCCGCGCCCGATCTCGTCGCGGCGGACGACGCGGCTCTCGACGAGGCGACATTGATTGAGTGCTACAGCTACGCCGAGGTGAAGTTCCGGCAGCAGCTCGCCAATTCCGACTTCGACCGCGCGAACGAAGAGTATCGCCTGCATTA
>Ga0105048_10011509_pt1 | contig 13950 bp, 12 predicted proteins | sample MAT05_FD_78382 | JGI IMG/M metagenome (GOLD analysis project Ga0105048, IMG submission 78382) | Freshwater microbial communities from Lake Fryxell liftoff mats and glacier meltwater in Antarctica - MAT-05 | ecosystem: Environmental > Aquatic > Freshwater > Ice > Liftoff microbial mat | place...
GATGGCCTTCAACGCCACGAAAGGGCCGAGTGGCCCGAACGGCTCGAAGCTCGTTTTCTGCGAAAAATGCTGCAGAATAAGTTCAAGAAGTGAGAAGACATCCTTTTGTCAAACAGAAAAGTCCCCGTGCCCCACACGCACTCGAATGCCTTCAACCAACAAGCGCTTAGCCGCGAAGTGGCGGATTGCCTCGGGATAGGCAAGGCACTCCTGTTCGAAAACCCGGGCAGCCAGGGTGTCGGGCGTGTCGTCATCTTGGACCGGGACGGCTCGTTGCGAAACGATCGGCCCATGATCGAATTCGTTGTCCGCGAAGTGGACCGTGCAGCCGGAGACTTTCGCGCCGAATGCCAATACCGCTTCGTGAACGTGATGGCCGTACATTCCCTTCCCGCCGAACGCCGGCAACAACGAGGGATGAATATTCAAAACCCGATGAGTGAAATCTTCTGGGATGCGCAGCAGTTGCAAGAAGCCGGCCAAGCAGACAAGCTGGGCGCCCGCACTTCGACAGCGATCAAATATACGCTTGCTGAAGTGCTCAACGCCACTCGACGATTTCCGGGTGACAACCTCGATCGGCAGGCCTGCATTGCGGGCACGCGCGATGCCAGCCACATTCTCTTTACTGGAGATGACCTGAACGATGCGAACAGGAAGGTCGCCCGCCGCCCGGATGTCAATGAGATTCTGCAACGTGGTGCCGCCCCCACTGAGAAGGACGGCAATCGACAGTTCAAGCGGTTGGTTCATGGGTGAGGTTCGCCATCGGCCGTTCATCGCGGGTCGCCCACCAGGCAATCGCGAAGAATGCGAGGAGAGCATACGTGGGAACCGACAAACCGGCCAGAGACTGCCAGGGCTGGGCCGGGGGTAATGCATGACGTTTAGACTCCCAACCTGTCATGGCTCCCGAGCCCATGGGAAGAAGAAGAAACAAGCCCAGAGGCAGCCAGAAAATCGCATACGCCGTGAGCAGGACAGGACGCGCTATCGGTTGCTGAACGCGTGAACCGAAGAGCACAACCGGCAACAGGAGAATGATGAAGTAGTGAGTCCAAACGATCGGGGTGATCAGCAGCATGCCGATGATCGCGAGGGCGAAGGCTCGCGTTCGACCTTCAGCCGTTTGCACCTGTCGACAACGAAGGGCCACGACTACGGCAATCAGCACTTGTGAACCGTAAGCAAGAATCGCCCCGAGCAGTGGAGCTTTCGCGAACGGGACGACTCGAACGGCTTCATCCGGGTTGAACAATCGCAGCCAGAAAGCGGGAAGACTGACATTTCCCCAAGCACTTCGGTTGTGATCCAGTGAAGGCAGAACGGATCGAACGTAGGTGACAAAAGCCTCACTGCCGAATAGGGCGAGTGCCGCACCATTGGCAATTAAGAAAGCGGCAATGCCGACGGCCAAGGCGGACCAGCGTCGCCGCATCGCCCAATACACGAAGAGGAAGGCGGGGAAGATCTTCAGCGCGGCCGCAAGACCGATGCAAACGCCCGCCATCGCTGGTCGCTCCGCGCGGTCGAGACGCCACGCCCCGATTATGAGAAGGGCGAGCAACGCGTTCAATTGCCCCTGGATGAACTGGGCAAGCAACGGATGACACGCGAGAGCGAGTGCGATCAACTTGAACCAATCGAGTGCCTTCCACGGACGAATCCCCCAGGGGAACACGAGGCATAACGCCAGCCCAAATGAGCCAAGCATCATGATGTTCCACGCCAGGTGCGCGGAAGGATAATCGAGTTTTGCAAACGGCAGTGCCAACAGCACCGCGCAGGGTGGGTGCGCGTTCCAGGGGAGCATGTCTTCTTTCCGGTTCGGAATAAAACCGGTATGCTCGAACAAGGCCTCGACCTGAGGACGGTAAATGGGCTTGCCCGCATAAAAATCAACGGTTCGGTAATGAGCTAAGTTTGCCCATCTTGAACGTTGTTTGATGGGAAACGCACCGAATGGTGATCGTGCGAACACTACCGATCTAGCCTTCAACCGACCCGTTGATAAAAATTGCGGGACGACAGCCATTCCTGAGAGAAATCCAAGAGGAGCCCAGGAGGCGGGCGCAACATTTTCAGCCAGCCTGGCCCAAAATAGGCTGCGGCGATCAGAGCCAGCAACAGCCAAACGATTGTACGTATCTTGTCCGAAGCAGCTTCGGCGCGATCATTCACTATGGGTGCGTTCAAAGGGGTGTCTTTCGTAGGGCGACAAACCTTCGATTTCCGGGCAGGCGCGGCACAGCCGAGCTTTCATCTTCAATAATCTGCCAGGCTGGATCGGAACGGATTTCCTGGGCAAGGACCACGTATAAATCGGCTTCGATAACGATCAAATTCACGCGATGGAGAAGCAGCCAGTTCTTCCAATCACCCTGAGCATACTTTACTGCCATACAGTTTCGCCAGTGCGGAACCGGAAAAACATGTGCGTGGGTGCAAACCATCACATCCGCATTCGGTGGCGAAGTGTGGAAGAAATACTCTCCGAGCGTTTCGCTCGTGAAAATACGTCCCTGAAAGCGTCCGTCGGGGTAGTTTCGAAGAGCCTCGACCAGCGATGGCGCCCAACGGCCACGGTTTTGCGGAGCCGCGTTCAGTTCTAATCCCAGACGCCAGGGAGTCATGCGCGAGAGGCTCTGATCAAGCGGTTTGGGTCTGCCGCGAAACGCCCACTGCAGCATCGGCGTCCAGAGCAGAAATAAGCCAAGAATCCCAACTGCGAGCAGAGTCTTGCGGAAACTGGGAACCGTCGTTGGCAAGCGATCTCCGAGGCGATAACGTTCCACAACGGCAGGTCCCAATTCTGCCAATACCCAGGGAACCAGAATCAACCACCAAACCATCGCTCGTTCTTGAAATAACGGCCAAATTCCGAACGGAAGCAGGACGAGAAGCATTGCGGAGTAGCGAAACCCGCTAGCCGCCCAGAAGAGAACCAGGACCGTCCAGGAAACGAGGTACAGCCAAAAACTCCCCGCAAACGCGTGGGAGAGCAATGGCCGCCATTCGTCAAGCTGCCGCACGTTTGGGTGATCCGCGAAGAAAATAATGTGGCGATAAAGTTCTGGACCGTGAGGGTTGGCCATTGCGGCCAAGACAGAGAGCCCCAGGGAAATCAAGAGTCGGGCGATTGTAGCGGAACGGACGACTTCCCGCCAATTTCGGGTGGGAACTGTCTGAATCTCCTGGATGACTCGAACCAACGTCATCATCGCCAGCAACATGAGGCCCACCACGAAAGTGCCATGCACATTGGCCCAAAGTAGAAAAAGCAGGGGCAATCCCGCGACGGCGGATCGGCTCAACTTGGGGCGACTCAGGACCCAAAGTTCAACAACAAACAGGAACACTCCGATCGCCTGAGGCCTTTGAACCGCGGCGGGCGAGGCCATCTCAACAAAAAGCAGAACTAGCGCGACGTTCGCCCAACTTGTTGATCCTACCAGACGCCGACATGCGAACCAGAAAATCACAAAGCGAAAGGCGAGCAGCAGCCAGTGGAAAATCAGCAGAAATTCCACGCCTCGCGCCAGTCGAACTTCCGGATCCGCGGCGGAACGACCCAAGGCGCCAGCCCGCAGAATTCCCGCATAAATCACCTGGGAAAGCCACTGCGTGTGAACGGCGGGCATGTCGGGATCCGCAAAGGGACCAAACGGCTCCCTGTCAGGTAAAGTCCGATGCTGCCACATCACTTCGCCACGATGAGTGTGCCCCCAAATATCTGAGTGCCATAACGGAACAAGTGTATAGAACCAGCCGATCAAGCAGAGGAGGCAGAGACCAATGATGTGCGAAACGTGAAGAAAATAAGGAGCAAGAGGTGAGTTGGGATCTGCGAAGTCGATCCCAGCTCCGAGCGAACGTGGCGGTTCCGGCTGCTCCTCGGAGCCAGCTGGTTCGATAGTCATAAAATTCAAACACCTGGCATATTGTCAGGTGCTCCCTGAAAAATGAGCGAAAAACGCCAAAAGCCGAGCAGAATCGCGTGGCCCAAGCATTGGCGGCAGCAAATCGATGGGAAATCATCTTACCTCTGAATTTTCTTACCAGTTAGAGAATCAGGGATTTCGGCTATTATGAAAAGACTGAAAAATTGGGGAATTGGAAAAGTTCGCGCTTGTAAACTAATCGGCATATCCCCTATACTCTAACTTACTTAACCAACCGGCAAACTCGGAAGCCAGGAAAGTTAGGTAAGTGAAAATCGGAAGTCGCCCTTCTGTAAGATTATTCGGGTATCGCTCTGATCGATCCGCTCAACGATCAGCCCGAACAATGTGACAGGTTTCTTCTGGACAAGGGATTATCCAGAACCGAGGCTCGCCCAGCCAAGCCTAGCGCCCCTATTTCGGACTCGAACTCGGCTTTTTTCCGCGCCGTATGCACGGCTCGGATCATGAGACCACTCGATCGGCACCCTCAATCTTCAACCGTGAACATTGGGAAGAGGATGTCGGTTTTGTCGGCTAGTTTATGGTTGTCAGCCTAACCCCCCTATGCTCGTGTGTTGCGAGATGGGCCGACAAGCCAGGAACACTTACCAGGGAGACCCCTCGGATGCGCAAGCTTTTTTCGAAAATGTGGCAGGATGACGACGGCATCGTGGCTTTCGAGTACCTGCTCGTCGCTACGATCATCGGGCTGTCGCTCGTTGTCGGCCTGTCGGCCGTTTCGCACGCCTTGAATATCGAGCTCACGGAGCTGGCGAACGCGATTCTGAACCTGAACCAGACGTACACGTACGATGGCCAGTCGACCTGCACGGGTTCGGTTCTTGGCGCGGCAGTGACGGACTCGACGGCCAGCAATTTGATTAACTACGGTAGCATCGTCCCGACGAACGTTCCGATTGACATTGGCGCTTGCAACTGATCTCAGGCATTTTCAGCCGGATGGTCGGCGAAAAAGCGGGTTTGTGGTAAACTCCATGAACCCGCTTTTTTACTCTACCGCGGTTTTTACCCGCGGCCGTGACGTGACGACTGAACGGAACCGACATGAAGCTCTTTTTCCCCGACATCCTCTTCGGTTGGTGCTTCTTCACGCTGTTGATGCTGTTCTTGGTGTTAGCCGCCGTTATCGACGTGCGAACTGCGAAGATCCCCAAACCCCTCACAATTGCCCTGGCAGCTTGTGGCGTGATCATGAACGTGATCAGGGGCGCATGGCTCGGATCTTTGAGTCGCGAGACGTGGCAATTTGGGGCTGGTCCCGCGTGGCTCGGGGCGATTGATGGTTTTTGTTTCGCATTGGTGGGCTTGCTGTTTGCATTCGCCATCTACATGCTGATGTGGACCATGGGCGTTTGTGGCGGCGGCGACGTCAAACTGTGTGCCGCGATTGGCGCTTGGCTGGGTGGTTCGAATGTCCTTTTGTTCCTATTTGCCTCGGTCGTCGCTCATTTTGTATGGGCGGTTTTCTATCTGATCTTTTTCGGGCTAAGCCCCATCAATCAAGATCAGAAGAAAGTTCGTTCAAAACAGGTAAAATCAGTAGGCCTGTTGAAACGGCGAAATACATTTTCAATGTCTGCCGCACTGGCGGCCGCCATGGTAATGCTTTGGGTTTTTCGGGTAGAATTGCGGATTCAAGAACTAGTCGTTTCCGGGCACGGGATCTCGTATGCGTCGATCACTCCAACGAAATTGTGAACAATCGTTGCACCGACGCGCGATCGTGTCTGTCGAGATGCTGATCATCTTGCCAGTGTTTTTGGTCATTCTGCTTGGCTTCGTCGAACTCACCATGCTCGTGATTGTCGAGGAGCGTTTGGCCGCGGCAAGCAGCCAAGGAGCTCGTGTTGCTGCCCAGGGGGGAACCACCGCTGATGTGGCAATTGCGGTCAACAACTCTCTCGGCGCAGGGTCTGTCCGAACCAATTTGAATGCAATCATCTACAGCCCCACGGATCCGATGAACGCCCTGCCCGGAGATCCAGTTACCGTTCGGCTTGAAGTGGAAGCTCGCGAAGTCATCCCCGACTTGTTGAGATTCATTGGCTACAGCATCTCGAACCAGATGTTGGTTGGTCAAACAGTAATGAGAAAAGAATAGACGCTTGATTATTCCAAAGAAACAAGCGACAATAGTTATTCGGATCTTTCCACGGAACGATCCAAGCCACCAAGAGGAAACACCCCGATGAAAGCCAGTACCCTGTTCATTCTTTCGATCGCTCTGTTAGTAGGGCTTGGAGCCGCCGCGGCAGCCCGTTACGTGGGCCTCTTCGACAAGAGGAACGGCGGCGAAGTTGTGATACGTGAAGATACGATCAACGTTCTGGTCGCTGCCGCCGATTTGCATAAGGGTATCGCAATCACTTCTGAGAACGTCCGGATTCGGGAGCTTCGCTCCGATGAACGATCGTACTTCGATCAGAATCGGGCAAACATTTTGCCGCCGGTAGTTTCCGCGGCTTTTCTGCGAATTCCCAACAATCTGATCAAGGCTGATTCAATCCTTCGCCGCAAAGATTTCCAGGACGATTTACCTGATGCGTTGAGCTTGCGACTTGACGAAGACATGCGTGGCGTGACAGTCGGCATTCCTAAAGATAGGTCGGCCGGCGGCGTCTTACAGCTGGGGGAATATGTAGACGTCTGGCTGACCTGTACCATTTGCGAGGGTCCGAATTGCGAACGACCGATGATCCGTAAGGCACAAATCGCCAAGGATTGCCGGATCATCGTGAAACGCAACAACTTGCGGACGGTCACTTCGGTCGATAGCGATGACAAGCCCATTAGTTACACGCTGCAGGCGAACCCTTATCGGGCGGCCCTCATTGAATATGCGCAGTACAAGGGCCAACTCAGCTTGATGCCGGTTTTCAGCAAGGATGCGACCCCCCTTGAAGCCAAACGGCCCACGCAATCGATGCCACGCAGTTTCACCGATATGAACAGCAAGCAATATGCGGACGAAGACATCAAGATTCAGCAAGTCAAACTCGGCGATTTAGTCGTGGGTGATGAAGACCTGGAACGAATCTTTAAACTGAACAAGGTTGCTCCGGTTCCTGGCCCTGGGCCTCTGAAAGTTCGAAACGTCCGAGGTATTCAAGTGTCGTCCGAAATGGTCTTCAACAATCCCGACACCCGTGCACCCGCCACAAGCAACAACCCGTATTTGCCAGTTCCTCCGCGTCAGCAAGATTACCAATTCGGCCAACCGAATCAGTTACGCCCGAGCACGCCTGCCAGCAACGGGCAAGCCAACAGTCAGTTGGTATCGACCAAGAGTTCGTTCACTGTGCCACAACTCGGCCAATCTCCCGAAGATTGTCCGGATTGTGAGAAAAACAAGCGAGCCGGCAGTCCCAACCCGCTTCGGTGAGTAACGATCGCCCATTGAAGAATTGCGGGAGATGCTCACCATGAAGCGACATTCAATCCGACGAGCCGGGATTGCTATTCCCGCGCTCGTCGTATTGCCATTCGTGTTGATGGCGCTGCTCGTGGCCATCGCCGGTCGACAGTTTCACGACATTCACATCCGATTGCACAATGAGTCGGACGCCGCGGCACTTGCGGGCGCTGACGTACTGGCGCACGACGATTTCCTGCGCGGTTACATTCAGTCCGGGGCTAACGCATCACAACTTTTCGATCGTCTTGAATTGTCTCGGCTGGCGGTGCGCAACTTCGCAATGATCAATCCCGTTTATGGTGGATTTTCGGTCCCTGAGTGGAACACGGTTGATCCTCCGGCCGGCGACATTCTTTACGGTCTTTACGATCGAGACGCGACGGTCCCGTTCACGGCCTACCCACTTGAAGATTCCAGTTCGATGGCCGAAACGAATCTTCACGAAATTAACAGTTTGCGCGTTTATATTCGTCGAAATCGAGCGGCGAATAACGCAATTTCGATCCCGCATATGCCGCTTGCCGGAAACGGAAAGGTTGACGCCACAGTGCGGTCGACCGTGCTGCTGGATAACGACATCATTGGCTTTCGCCCACTTTTTGCAACTCGTCCCCTGCCCCTGTCTCCCATCGCGCTCGAAGCCGCTAACTGGAATTTGATGTTCAATACATCGCCTGATGTTAAGAGTTTTAATGCAACGACGGGCCAATTCGATGACATCCCGGATCAACTTCCCGAAATCACCGTAACTCTCACAATTCCCATGCCGAGCTTGTCCCTGACGCCCACTGGCGCTCTTCTCGACATCGGCCTGACGTCCTTTAATGACTTTTTGGCCCAAATTACCAATGGCGTTTACGCATCCCAGCTAGCAGCCGCGCCTTTCGGCGGCTCTTTTACGCTTCAGCCCGACACCAGCACGATGCCCGGTACAATGAAACTAGCCGTTCCGGGCGAGCCGACATTCACACCGGCGAATGGTCCAGACCTGGCGACGACGCTTGGGTTGCTGGCTCAAACTCCTAGCCAACCGCGGATCTATCCGCTCTACACCGCTTTCGATAGTAATGGCGATGCGATCATCACCCGGTTTGTGGCCGCCCGGTTGGTTGCCGCGAAGCCCTTGACGAATTTGGCTGACGAAATCGAAGGGATTCAATTGACTTTGCAGCCAACCCGGATGTCAGTCCCCTCGGCAACTACGAATCGACTCTATCGCAACTACGTTGGCGTTTCGAATCCATTCATCTTGAAAGTGCGCCTGGTCCCCTGATCCGGCCAAAGAGCGTCCACATGTCCGCAGCTTCCGAAGTGGCTATCCGCTTTCAGCGGTTCAAGGCCGACATTCATCAGCGCATCGTCGAGATGCTCGATCTTTCCCGCATCAATAGTTGGAAACCGGAACGGCTGCGCCAAGAGGTCCGCACGCTGGCCGAGCACATGATGCGGAATGTGCCCAAGGAATTGCTAAACGATGCCGACCGACTGCGGATGGTCGAGCAACTCATGGACGACGTATTCGGGCTCGGCCCTCTTGAGCCCCTCATGCACGATCCAACAGTTAGCGACATTCTGGTGAACGGCCCGCGAACTGTGTATGTCGAGCGCCGCGGCAAACTGGAACTTACGAACATCGTTTTCGCGGATGATGCCCACGTGATGATGATCATCCAGCGGATCGCCGCTCGCGTGGGTCGCCGCGCGGACGAAATGGCCCCCATGGTCGATGCACGCCTGCCCGACGGTTCACGCGTGAACGCCATTGTCCCGCCGGTCTCACTGCTGGGTCCGGTCCTTTCCATCCGTCGTTTTGGCGTCCACTTGAATGCCGAGGACTTAGTCGACAATGGAACGATGACCCCGGAAATGCTGACGCTGCTGCAGTCAGCGGTCGAGGCTCGCGTCAGTATCCTCGTTTCAGGCGGAACCGGCAGCGGCAAGACAACCCTATTAAACGCGCTGTCTCGATTTATTCCCGCCGATGAACGCCTGGTAACGATCGAGGATTCGGCCGAACTTAAATTGCAGCAATCCCACGTTATTCAGCTGGAAACGAAAATCGCGAACGCGGAAGGAATGGGCGAGGTTAAGCAGCGCGATCTGGTGCGAAACGCCTTGCGAATGAGGCCGGACCGGATCATCGTCGGCGAAGTTCGTGGTGGTGAAGCACTCGATATGCTACAGGCCATGAACACCGGTCATGAAGGATCAATGACCACGGTCCATGCGAACGACACGCGGGACGCTCTTACCCGCCTCGAAATGATGGTCATGATGGCCGGATTCGAACTGCCGATTCCCGTGATTCGTTACTACATTTCCACCGCCATCACCCTTGTCATACAACTAGCTCGGGCGAAAGGCGGAGGGCGGCGGATCGTTAAGATTTCGGAAATCGCGGGCTTGGAGCCGTCACCTTACCATGTACGTGATATATTTGGTTACCGGCAGCTTGGAATCCGCAATGGCGCCGCGTTCGGCGAATTCTACGCGACGGGAAATGTCCCGTTTTTCGTTGAGCGTCTGAAAGCCAGCGGGATAACTCTGGATGAAAAATTGTTCGCGGCGCGCACGCTGTCGCCGCGGGGGTAATCGGAATGTTCGAACCGGAAATAGGCCTGCTCTTGCTGGCGGTAGCGGGATTTCTCCTGTTCGTCCTGCTTTTGACGCAGGTTGTCCCGGGCAAGAAGAAACGTGAAGACCTTCTATTCGAAGGCGATGAGACAATCGCGAGCGAACGGTTTCTTTCAAGCATCGCCCCGCCTGACGCCCAACCGACCAACGCATTGCGGCGTATGGATGATGGCTTCTCAAGGATGGTTGCTCGCTCGGATTTGAAAATAACGGCGGAGCAAGCGCTGGCAACGATGTTCCTAACCGGAATTGTCGTCGCGGCCGCTTTGTATTTCTGGCGAGGACAATTGTGGCTCACGACGCTGGGCTTTCTCACAGGCCTTATCGTGATCTTTGGCTATATTTTTCTGAAACAGATGGGCTACGCACGGCGTTTGCAGCAGCAATTGCCGGATGCCTTGTTTTTAATTGCCCGTTCCGTCCGTTCCGGACTGAGCTTGGATCAGGCTATCGAACAAGCTTCGCAACAGGGAATTCAACCACTGGCGGGCGAGTTCAAATCGGCCCATCAGCAAATCCGGCTTGGAATTTCGATCCCCGCTGCCTTGCAGTTGATGGGGCGACGTATCAATCTGGTGGATTTCGACGCCTTTGTGTCGACGATCGCACTTTACGCCCAGACAGGTGGCAATCTCCCTCTTCTGCTGGATCGACTTGCATCTTCCGCCCGCGATCACAATCAGTTCCGCGGTTTTTTCGCGGCCGCAACAGCTCAGTCGCGGATCACCGCACTCTTCATTGGGGCTGCTGCCCCGGTGCTCCTATTGATCTACGCAATCTTCGAACCCGAACATCTCCAGACCTTTTTTCGTTCGAACACCGGTTGGATGATCCTCGGCGGCTGCCTCGTTCTGGAGATCATTGGCGCCTTTTGGCTTTACCGCATGCTGAAGATCGACTATTGTTAATAGGAGATGGATTCGTAGCCCCTACCACTTTCGAAATGTCATGAACGAACTGATCTCCCGATTACCGGATTTCCTTCGAAACGAGTCGGCAATCTTTATGATTGCCGCTTTCGGCATTGCGCTCATCGGCGTGACCATCGCCTGGCTGGTCCGCGAAATTCGAGGAGATCGATCAAACCATTCTCAAGTACCCTCCGGGGATACGTCAATCTCGGGACTGTTTCGGGGAATGGCGGGCTCCGGATCAGTCACGGAAATTGATCGCGACCGCTCGCAGATTGAACCGGAACTTCGTCGGGCTGGCTATTATCGACCAACGGCATTGGCCGAATATAAGTCTGTTCGCGCGTTGCTCATCATTATGCCCTTGGTGGGAGCCGCTGCACTCGCCCTGGTCATTGATCGCAGCCGAGTGCCAACCGTTTTTTTGGGCGGTTTGCTTTTGTCGGCCCTCGGATTTAGCGTACCGCGCATCTACGTCAATTCCGTCGCCCGCTATCGCAAGCGGGAAATAGAACGAGGATTGCCCATCGCAGTGGATATGCTTGTATTGGGGCTGCTTGCGGGTCAAAACGTAATGAACTCGTTTGCGCGAGTATCTCGGGAAATTCGTCGAGCTTACCCGGTATTGGCGGAAGAAATGGCGATCGCCTATCGTCAGGCGGAACTGAATACGCTTGGCCACGCCTTGCGCGTCTGGGCGGCTCGCTGCGGTGTGAACGAGGTCCATAACCTGGCAGTGATCTTGACCCAATCGGAACGTCAGGGCGCCGATGTCTCCAATAGCCTGCTGGAATTCTCCGGCAACTTCCGGATCGACCTTCGCCAACGTGCTGAATCGCAAGCAAACAAAACCAGTTTCTGGATGCTCTTCCCGACTATTTTCTGCATGTGGATTCCCGCCGCGGTGATTCTAGTGGCGCCGATCTATATGGATTTCGAAGATCGGCGAAAGAGCTACCGCGACGCCCTCGTGCCCCCCGGTGCCGACCGCAACGAGCCAAGCCTGCAGAAACGGTACGACCCGTACCTTCGTCGCGAGAAGAACTAGCCGCGTTTGCCCCGATAACCGACATACATTCCGCGGCCCGAATTCAATCTTTATGAAGGCTCCGTGAAATTGCGGTTTGCTACAGACTCTCCAAATCGGTTTACGTAAGATGCCCCTCGCCTATCCCGAACTTACTCGAATGGTCACACAATCTCCCTCAGGATCGTGCGGCTGTTCGACGTGAGGATCGCGGAGCGTTGGAATCCGTGTTGTGCTCTGTGTCGCTTTCTTCACTCATGCCTTCATCAACAGAACCATCTGAAATCGTCATCCGCGCGGGCGGCTCCTGGACCGGTTACTGGTCGGAATTATGGCGATTTCGTGAACTTTTTGTCTTCCTCGCGTGGCGTGACGTCAAAGTCCGCTATAAGCAGATGACCATCGGCATCGGTTGGGCGCTGATTCGACCACTGATGGTCATGATCATCTTCACGATCGTCTTTAGCCGACTCGCCAAATTGCCTTCGCCTGGCGATGTCCCCTACCCTCTCCTCGTGATGGCCGCCATGCTCGCCTGGCAATTCTTCGCCTCGGTCATGGGGGAGGGAAGCAACAGTGTTCTGACCAATGCGAATCTGATCACAAAAGTGTATTTTCCCCGCGTGATTGTGCCGGCCTCGGCGGTGGTGGTCGCGTTTGTCGACCTCATGATTTCGGGTTTGCTCATGCTCGGTATGTTCATCTGGTACGGTTTCTTGCCACCGGTACAGGTGTTGCTTCTCCCGCTATTTTTGATTCTTGCTCTCGCTTCCGCGCTCGGTCTGGGTCTTCTGCTTTCCGCTCTCACTGTGAAGTATCGGGACTTTCGCTATATCGTCCCTTTTATCGTTCAGTTTGGGCTCTATGTGACACCCGTGGGTTATAGCACAATGTCGATTCCCGTCGACTATCGCTGGTTATTCGGCCTCAATCCAATGGTCGGCGTTATCGAGGGGTTCCGCTGGTGCTTGCTAGGCACAGCATATCTGGGCGATGGCGTCTTGGTGGCGTCGGTCGTCACGACTGCCTTATTACTCGTCCTCGGCTTCCGCTATTTCCGCGCGACCGAAAGACAGTTCGCGGATACCATCTGAAAGAAGCCGTATGTCTGATGTCGTGATCAAGGTCGATCAACTTGGTAAACGCTATCGAATTGGTGCGTCGAAAGAGCGCTATATCGCGCTGAGGGACGTGATATCACGCCGTTTCAAGCAATTATGCCGCCGCATTCTTCGGCGGCCGAGCGAAGGAGACCCGAACAGCGAAGATTTCTGGGCTCTCCGCGACGTTTCGTTCGAGGTCAAAAGAGGCGAGTGTGTCGGCATCATCGGCCGCAACGGCGCCGGCAAGAGCACGCTGCTCAAAATTCTCAGCCGCATCACCGATCCGACCACGGGCGAGATCCGCATGAAAGGCCGAGTCGGCAGCCTGCTGGAAGTAGGAACCGGCTTTCATGCGGAATTAACCGGCCGCGAAAATATCTTTTTGAACGGCGCGATCCTCGGGATGGGTCGCAAAGAGATTGCGCGGAAATTCGATGAGATCGTTGCCTTCGCCGAGATAGAAAAATTCCTTGATACTGCCGTCAAGTACTATTCAAGCGGCATGTACATGCGGTTGGCATTCGCAGTGGCGGCCCATCTGGAACCGGAGATCTTGATTGTCGATGAAGTGCTGGCTGTGGGGGATGCGCAGTTTCAGAAAAAGTGTTTAGGGAAAATGGGAGAGGTCGCCAAGGGCGGGCGAACGGTGTTGTTTGTTAGTCATAATATGGCGGCGATAGAGCGACTTTGCAAATCATGCGTGTTGCTCGATCGTGGAACGGTTAAATTTTTGGGCGACGCAAATCAGGCAGTACGCCTATATCTCACTACTGTTCGCCAGATGGACGGGCGACTGAACAAAGCCATTCGAACTACAAATACTCAAGCGTTACACATCGTCGATGGCTGGCTCGAACAAGGAGATTCGCAAACAACACAAATTACACAAACTGAC
>Ga0105048_10011510_pt1 | contig 13950 bp, 9 predicted proteins | sample MAT05_FD_78382 | JGI IMG/M metagenome (GOLD analysis project Ga0105048, IMG submission 78382) | Freshwater microbial communities from Lake Fryxell liftoff mats and glacier meltwater in Antarctica - MAT-05 | ecosystem: Environmental > Aquatic > Freshwater > Ice > Liftoff microbial mat | place...
TGGTCGACGAACACGGCTTCGGCCAGGAAGTCCATGCCCAGCACGCGGTCGTGTGCACCCGGTGTTTCGGTGGCCTTGCCGAAATGGCGTGCCAGTGCCGGGTACAGCACGTCCTGGATCAGCGTGCTCTTGCCCGATCCGCTGACACCGGTGACACACACCAGGCGCTGCAGCGGCAATTCGACCGTCACGCCCTGCAGGTTGTGGTCACGCGCACCTTCCAGGATCAGCCGCGGCGTGTTGGCCTCGACCGGCTTGCGAAAGCCCAGGCCCACGGTCTTGCGCGCACCCAGGTAGGCACCGGTCAGCGTGTTGGCGCTGCGCGCTTCATGCGGCGTGCCGTCGAAGACGATCTGCCCACCCCGTTCACCCGGCCCCGGGCCCATGTCGATCAGCCGGTCGGCAGCCAGCATCACGGCCGGGTCATGTTCGACGACGACCAGCGTGTTGCCCGCGTCGCGCAGCCGGTGCATGGCCTGCACGATGCGGTTCATGTCGCGCGGGTGCAAGCCGATGCTGGGTTCGTCCAGCACGAACATCGTGTTCACCAGCGACGTGCCCAGCGCCGTGGTCAGGTTGATGCGCTGCACTTCGCCGCCCGACAGCGTGCGGCTCTGGCGGTCCAGCGTCAGGTATTGCAGGCCCACGTCGCAGAGGTACTTCAGGCGCGTGCGCACCTCGTCCAGCAAGAGCCTCAGCGCGTCGTCGAGCATCGTCGAGGGCAAGGCCAGGCCGCGCAGGGCCGCCCCAAGCGGCCTGCTCCCCCCCGGGGGAACGACGCCGGAGGCGTCTTGGGGGTCAGGTTCTCCATCGAAGAAGCGGCGCAGGCGTTCGATGCTGAGCTGCATCAGGTCGTGCAGGCTCAGGCCCGGCAGCGCTTGCAGCTGCTCGCGCGACCACGCTGCGCCAACCGGCAAGTGACGCTTCTCTGGTGGCAGCACGCCATCGGCATCCGCCTTGGACCCCATGCGCCACAGCAGCGACTCCAGCTTCAGCCGTGCGCCACCACAGGCGCCACAAGGTGTGTAGCTGCGGTACTTGGACAGGAGCACACGGATGTGCATCTTGTAGGCCTTGCTTTCCAGGTAGCCGAAGAAGCGGCGCACGCCGTACCACTGCTTGTTCCAGTTGCCGGTCCAGTTGGGCGTGCCTTCGATGACCCAGTCGCGCTGCGCCTGCGTCAATTGCGACCACGGCGTGTCGCGCGGGATGCCGGCCTCGCCGGCGTAACGCAGCATGTCTTCGTGGCCGTCTTTCCAGGCCGGTGTCTGCATCGGCTTGATGGCACCGTTGCGCAAGGTCTTGCGTGTGTCCGGGATGACCAGGCCCATGTCGACGCCGATCACACGCCCGAAACCGCGGCAGGTGTCGCAGGCACCGTACGCACTGTTGAAGCTGAAGAGCGCGGGCTGCGGGTCGGCGTAACGCAGGTTGCTTTCTGGGCAGTGCAGGCCGGTGCTGTATTTCCACAACGCTGCATCGTCGCCCACGTAGACCGTGAGCCGGCCGCTGCCGCGCTTGAGCGACAGCTCGATGGCTTCCAGCACACGCACTTTTTCTGCACCGGCCAGGCGCAGCCGATCCGCCACCACGTCCAGGATCTTCTTGGCGCCGTCCACCCGTTCAGCCTGCACCCGCGTGAAGCCGGCGGCCGACAGCCACTGTTCCTGCTGTTCAGCGCTGGTGTCGGCCGGAAGTTCGGCCGGGAAAGTGAAGACCAGGCGCGGGTCACCCGCCGCCGCGGCACGCGCCATCAGGTCGGCGTAGATGGTTTCCGGCGTGTCATGCCGCACCGGCAGTGCGGTCTGCTGGTCGAACAGCTGCGCGGCGCGTGCAAACAGCAGCTTCAGGTGGTCGTTCAGCTCGGTCATCGTGCCAACCGTGCTGCGGCTGGTGCGAACCGGGTTGGTCTGGTCGATGGCAATGGCCGGCGGCACGCCGTCCACGCGGTCCACGGCGGGCCTGTCCATGCGGTCCAGGAACTGGCGCGCGTAGGCGCTGAAGGTCTCGACGTAGCGGCGCTGGCCTTCGGCGTACAGGGTGTCGAACACCAGCGAACTCTTGCCACTGCCGCTGGGGCCGGTGACCACCGTCATCTCGCCGGTGTGGATGTCCAGGTCCAGATTCTTCAGGTTGTGCTGTCGCGCACCGCGGATTCGAATGACACCGGACGACATGAAGGCCTTCGGAGGTTGAAGGCGGGGGATTCTAGGAGCCTCACGCGGGCCACGGGCGCACACGGGCATGGCCGTGAAACTGTGCCGTCAATCTGCGGCTTTCCGCAGCTTGGGCAGCCCCGGCTGGCGCCACACTCCGGGCCTGCTCCACCCCTGGGAGAAGCCCCTTGAACCTTCAGACCCTGCTGCACGCAGCCCTGGGCGCCTGCCTGCTGGCTGCCAGCCTGGCCAGCCCGGCACAGATCCTGATCGGCCAGACCGCCGGCTTCACCGGCCCGGTGGCCGCCGGTGTGAAAGAAACCACAGCCGGCGCACAGATGGTCATTGATGCGATCAATGCCGAAGGTGGCATCAACGGCCAACGCATCGAGCTGGTGTCCCTGGACGACGCCTTCGATCCCAAACGGGCGGCTGAAAACGCACGCCAGCTGATCGTCGAACGCCAGGTGCTGTCGCTGTTTCTCACCCGAGGCACGCCCCACGCCCAGGCCATCATGCCGCTGCTGACGCAGCACGGCGTGCCCCTGGTGGGCCCGTCCACCGGCGCCATGGTGCTGCACGAGCCGGTGCACCCTTGGATCTTCAACGTGCGCGCCACCTACCAGCGTGAGGCCGAACGAGCGGTGGCGCACCTGGCGCTGATCGGCGTCACCCGCATCGGCGTGATCCACGTCGACGACAGCTTCGGCGCCGACCTGCTGACCGGCGCACGCCGCGGTTTTGCGGCCGCCAAGCTGGAACCGGCCTTCGTGGCCACCTTCGACCGCGCCAAACCTGACTTCAGCACTGTGCTGCCGGCGGCGGTGCGCGCCAACCCGCAGGCACTGCTGTTCGTCGGCAGCGGCAACGTGGTGGCCGAAGGTGTGGCCGCGCTGCGTGTGCGCGGGGTCACGGCGCAGGTGGTCACCTTCTCCAACAACGCCTCGGCCGGCTTCGTCAAGTCGCTCGGCGCCCACGCCCAAGGTGTCATCGTGGCGCAGGTGTTCCCGTCCGAACGGTCCATGTCCACCGCCTTCGTGAAAGAAGCGGCCGCGATGGCCGCGGCCAAGGGCGACCTGGCGTTGAGCCCGGCCGTGCTGGAAGGTTTTGCCGCCGCGAAGGTGCTGGTGGCCGGGCTGCGGCGCGCCGGCAACCCGGCCACCCGCGAAGGCCTGCAGAAGGCGCTGAACGGCATGAGCCGCTTCGACCTGGGTGGCATCGAGGTGGGCTATTCACCGCGCGACCACACCGGGCTGGACTTCGTGGACCTGTCCATCATCGGCGCCAGCGGCAAGTTCATGCGCTAGTAATCTGGGCCGCCAGGCGTGCCCGATCAAGGCGAAAAGAACCGCTCCACCAAGGCAAACTGATCGGGTGTGTTGAGCGCCGGTGCATGGCCGCAGTCCGGAATGGTGACCACCACCGCGCGCGGTCCGCGCGAGCGCATCGCATCGGCGGTCTCGGGCAGCAACAGGTCACTGGACTGGCCACGCAGGCACAGCACGGGCAGCTCGAGCCGGTCCCAGGCGTCCCACTGCAGGTAGTCGTCGGGGTGGTGCACAAACTGCAGCACCATCGCGGGGTCATAGTGCGGCGCCACCTGGCCGTCGGGGAGGCGGCGCATCGAGGTCTCTGTGAGATGGCGCCACTGCGCATCACTGAGCCAACCGTAGGGCTTGTAGACGGTGCGGAAATACTGCTCCAGCTCGCTCACGGTTGTGAATGACTGCGGGTTGCCGGCGTAGGCCAGGATGCGATGGATCGCCGGCTGCGGCAGTTGCGGCCCCATGTCGTTCATCACCAGCCGCGTGATGCGGCCGCGCAGCAAGCCAGCGCTGGCGCGCAGGCCGATCGCCGCGCCCATCGACGTGCCCAGCCAGTGCATGCGGTCCAGGCCCAACTGGTCCGCCAGCGACAGCGCCAGCCGCTCGTAGAAGGCCAGGCAGTATTCCTGCGCTGGCAGCGGGCTCCACTGGCTGAGGCCGCGGCCTATCGTGTCAGGACAGATCACGCGGTAGCGTGCCGCCAGATGGGCGGCGATGAAGTCCATGTCGCGCCCGGTGCGCGCCAGGCCGTGCCAGGCCACCACGGTTTCCGCCTGGTCGTGGCCCCACTCGGTAAAGTGGAGTTCGCGACCTTCGCAGAGCAGGTAGCGTGACCGGTGGGGTGGCATGGTGGGCTTGGCGCGCGGTAGCAACTGTCGCAAGGCAGCTCAGTTGGGCACGCTCAGTTGGGCACGTTCAGCGAGGTGCCTGCGAAGCCGATCTGGTCGGCCACCAACGGCGCGGCCTTGAGGGTCGGCACGTTGGCCGCGGTGATGGCAGGCGCCGCGCCCGGGACGCCGCCACGCGGTGTTGCACGCACCACCTGGCTCGGCGGGAGTGCGGTGCCGTTCTTCAGGTGGGCGTACATGGCGTCCATGGCGCGCACGTAGTACACGTGCAGCGGCACGTAGCGGGTGTCGAAACCGCTGAACGGGATGAAGCTGTCGAAGTGCTGGGCATTGGCCACTTCGATGTAGGCCAGCTTGCTGGCAGCTGCCTCGACCACCTTGTTGTAGGCCGCATAGGCGCGTGCGTTGTCGTTCACCGGCACCAGGGCATCGCTGCGCCCGGCCACGATCAGCGTCGGCTTGCCACGCAGGTTGCCGTTGAGCAGCACTTCGGCAATGCCGGCCTGCACCGCGGCGGCCTGTGCCGCGGTCGGCCGCGTCGACGTTGCCGTGGCCGTAAGCGGCGCCCCCGTCTCGTCGACCCCGGTGACCAACGCGCGCTGGCACAAGGCAGTGTCCAGGCCGAAGTCCTGCACCCCGGTGGAAGGCGAGGTGGCGATGTTCCAGACCCGTGCGCCGCCGACCGAGTTGTTGTAGACCACCGAAGCCGGCGCGCCGTTGGCGGTGCCGTTGGCGATGGCGAAGCTCTGCGCCTTGCTCGTTGCGCTGACCGCCACCGGGGCGCCGGTGGCATCGACCTGGGCGAAGCTGGTGCTGCAGACGTTGTCGGTGACCGAGAAGCGGCCGTAGCTGGTGGGATACATCGCTGACAGGATCGGCCCGTTGCCCAGGCCGTAGTGGGCGTTGTGCATCTGGTCGTGGTCAGGCGTCCAGCCATAGGCGCGCAGCTTGTTCAGGGCATCCAGTGCCTGCGCCGCGGTGTCGGCGCCGCTCAGCAGACCCTTGGCTGTCAGACCGGTGCAGCGCGCCGCGGCGCGGCCGGTCTGCCCGGTGATGACCAGATAGTTGAAGACCGTCAGCTCGGTCATGGCAGCGCCCGCGGCCAGCGCGGCGCAGGGTTGGTAGAGGTTGCCGTAGGTGACGTAGTCGGCCAGCTTCTTGCCGTAGCCGGCGACGGCCACGCCACCCAGCTGCACACCGTAGCCGGCCGCGGTCGGCATTTCAGCCACCGGTTCACTGGCCACCACGCCGTCGATCAGGCCGCTGCTGTCCTGCTCGGCCGCGCGCAACACGGCGGCGCCGCCGTTGGACACCGAGCCGGCGATGACCAGCGTGTTGCCGGCGTTGAAGGGCGCTGGCACATCGACGCTGCCGTAGCGGTCGTTCAGCGCGAACAGCGCATAACGCGCCGCCGCCAGGGTGTCGTTGCCCCAGTCCTTCTCCGGGTTCAACTGCGAATGAACCTGCTTCAGCGCCAGCCGGTTCGGGAACAGCGTGTTGTAGGCGGTGCGCGCGGCATCGGTGATGTTGGCGGCGAAAAAATTCAGCCCGCCGGCGGCCGCGCGCGTGGCGCGCGTGCCGTCGATGCGATTCACCGTGTCGTCGCTCAAGTCGTACAGGCCGACCCCCTTGCCGGCATCGGTGAGGGCGACGGCGCAGCCGCGTTTCAAGCCCCATTCGCTGGCCGAACCGATGGCGCCATACACACCGCGCGAGCCCGACGACGGGCCGAGCACGAGGCACGGCGCGGCGGTGTTGAAGCTGTCCGGGATCTGCACCGCCATGACGACACGCTTGTTGCCGCTGCCGTCGTCCAGCGTGGCCACGTACTCGCGCCCCGGGACCAGGCCCTCACTGCTGGTGGCGGTGCCGGCGACGTCCACGTTCGGCCCGTACAGCGAGCCATAGCCACCACTGATGGTGGGGTCGACCAGGGCGCGGTAGTTGGCGTAAATGCCGTTGCGGCGCAGTTCCAGCGCAGTGGGGTTCAAGGGGTCGGCATAGGCTGGCGCGGTGGCCAGGCCCAGGCCGGTGCGACCGAGACCGGCGGTCAGCAGGTCTTGCGTCGCCGCCGTGTTGCCGGCCGCGGGCGCTGCAGCCGGGTAGCTGGTCATGCCCTGCTGGGTGATGTTGGCGGGCAGCGTGTTGGGTTCGGGCTCGTCGTCGTTGTTGCAGGCAATCAGCAGAAAAGCACTAGCGCTCATGGCGGCAGCCAGTTTTGCGGCGGCCGCAAGGCGATTCAGTTTCGGGTTCATCTGCGTTGTCTCCTTCTGTGTTGAAGTTCGATTTGGACCTTCAGCGGCGTCAGTCGCGCCTGCGCGCGGCTCGCAGCCTGCCGACCACACCGGTCGGAAAGTGATACACCGAGAGCACAAACAGCACCCCCAGCCACAACAGCCAGCGGTCGGGCGTGACCACCTGCGACAGCACCGGCACACCCTCCAGCGCCACCGCGCCCAGCTTGAGCAGGTCTTGCAGGTAGTTCTGCGCCAGCACGAAGAGCGCCGAGCCCACCACGGCGCCGTAGATGGTGCCCATGCCGCCGATGACGACGATGAGCAGGATGTCCAGCATGATCTCGAAGGACAGCGTGGTGTCCGGCCCCACGTAGCGCAGCCACAGCGCCAGCAGCGCGCCAGCCACGGTGGCAAACAGCGCCGACAGCACGTTGCTCCAGGTGCGGTAGACCACGGTGCGAAAGCCGATGGCCTCGGCGCGGAAGTCGTTTTCGCGGATCGCCTGCAGCACACGCCCGAAGGGTGAGTTGACGATGCGCAGCAAGGCCAGCACCAGCACCACCACGACGGTGAAGATCAGGTAGTAGGTGAAGATCTTGCCGTCGATGGTCACGCCCAGGAAGGGCGCTTCGAAGGGCTCGAAAGATGGGCTCAGCCAGGGCGGGTTCTTGAAGCTGAGGCCGTCTTCACCGCCGGTGAAGTCCGACAGCTGCGAGGCCAGCGTCTGGAAGGCGCTGGCCACGGCCAGGGTGATCATGGCGTAGAAGATGGCCTTCACGCGCAGGCTGAACAGGCCGATCACCAGCGACAGCAGCAGCGACACCAGCAGCGCCGCGGCCGTGCCCACCAGCACCGCCGCAAAACCCGGCTCCATGCGGGTGCTGGCAATGGCCACACCGTAAGCGCCGATGCCGAAGAACATGGTGTGCGCAAAGCTGACGATGCCGGTGTAACCCAGCAAGAGGTCGAAGCTGGCCACCAGCAGGATGAACACAAGCGCCTTGGCCGCCACCGACAGTGCCTTGACGCCCGGGAAGGCAAAGGGCGCAACGGCCAGCGCCACCAGCACGATCAACAGGGCCAGCGCCAGCCAGCGGCTGCGCGGGAGGTCGTGCGAGAGGATGCGGTTCAGCAGCATGGTCAGCGGTTCGTGACAGGGTAAAGACCTTGCGGCCGCCACAACAGGATCGCCACCATCAGCCCGATGTTCGAGAACAGCGCCACCTTGGGCGCCAGGAAGCCCGTGTAGTTGGCCAGCAAGCCCACCAGCAGCGCGCCGATGAAACAGCCCAGCGTGCTGCCCAGGCCGCCGATGATGATGACGATGAAGATCAGCACGTTGACCTGTGCGCCGATCTGCGGCGTCACCGACTGCTGGTAAAGCCCCCACATCACACCGCCCAGCCCGGCCAGCGCAGAGCCGGCGGCAAACACGCCCACGAACAGGCGCTTGATGCGGTAGCCCAGGCTCTCGACCATCTCGCGGTCCTGCACACCGGCACGGATGAGCAGGCCGACCTTGGTGCGCGACAGCGTCCACACCAGCAGGCCAAAAACCGCCAGGCCCACCAGCGAGGCCACGATGCGGTACTTCTCGATGCCCGCGTCGCCGAAGAAGAAGGCCCCACGCAGCGGTTCGGGCAGTGGCAGTGCAATCTGCAGCGGGCCCCAGATGACCTTGATGATCTCTTCGCCGACGATCATGCCGCCCATGGTGATGAGGATCTGCTTCAGGTGCAGGCCGTAGACCGGCCGCACGATCACGCGCTCGAAGGCCAGCCCCACACCACCGGCCACGGCCATGGCCACCAGCATGGCGCAGAAGATGGCCAGCAGCGCCTGCAGCGCGCCCTGGTCGGCAAACACCGCCATGCCACCCATCACCGTGGTGGCCATGAAGGCGCCCAGCGCGATGAACACCCCGTGGCCGAAGTTCAGCACGTCCATCAGGCCGAACACCAGCGTCAGGCCCGAGGCGATGACAAAGATGATGAGCCCCATGGCCAGGCCCGCAAAGGTAAGCGTGATCCAGCTGCTGGTGCTGCCGATGGCCGGAATGGCGGCCAGCATCAGGCCCACCAGCAGCAGCACCGGCTTCCAGTCGAAACTGGCCTTGGGGATGGCCTGCGGCGGGGTGGCCACGGGCACGACGGTGGTGTTCATGCATGCGCTCCCAGCGACAGGCCCAGCAGCCTGTGTTGCAGGGATGTGTCCTGCGCCAGTTCGGCCATCGCACCGGTGTGCACCACCCGGCCGTCGTCCATCACCGCCACCTGGTCGCCCAGGGCCTTGGCCATCATGAAGTTCTGCTCCACCAGCAGGATCGTGGTCTGCTGTGCTTTCAGTTCGCGGAAGGCGCTGATGAGGTTCTGGATGATCGACGGCGCCAGGCCCTTGCTGGGTTCGTCGATGAGGATCAGCGCCCGCGGCTCGCAGATGGCACGTGCCACGGCCAGCATCTGCTTCTGCCCGCCGCTGAGCTTGCCCGCGGGGTAAAGCCAGAACTTCTGCAGCGCCGGAAAGAGGCCGAAGATCCACGTCAGGCGTGCCTTGTCCAGCTCACCTTCATGACGTGCACTGCGCGCAGCCAGCACCATGTTTTCCTTCACCGTGAGGTCGGTGAAGATGCCCATGTTCTCGGGCACGTAGGCGATGCCACTGGCCGCGATGTCGGGTGTGGGCACGCCGTTCAAAGGCTGGCCGCGAAAGGTGATCTCGCCTTTCGATGCGGCCCACAAGCCCATGATCGTGCGCAGCGTGGTGGTCTTGCCGGCGCCATTGCGGCCCAGCAGCATGGTCACCTGGCCCTGCGGGACGACAAAGTCCACGCCGTGCAGGATGTGGTACGCGCCGATGTGCGTGTGCACACCCTTCAGTTCGAGCAGGTTCGCCGTCATGGAGCCCCCAAAGCGCTGCGCGCTGGCCCCCCGAGGGGGCGCGAGCGCCTTCGCAACGGCCGTTCAGTGCTCATGCCGGCTCTTCCGCAGCCATGCCCAGGTAGGCCTGTTGCACCACCGGCGAAGCGATCACCGCAGCCGGCTCGCCGTCGGCCACGAGCTGGCCGTTGTGCAGCACCACGATGCGGTCGGACAGCTCTCGCACCACGTCCATCTTGTGTTCCACGAGCAGGATCACGACGTCCTTGCGGCGCTTGAGCTGGCGGATGAGGTCCAGCACCACCGGCACCTCGTCCACGCTCATGCCGGCGGTGGGTTCATCGAACATGTAGACCTTGGGGTCGAGCGCCATCAACAGCGCCACTTCCAGCTTGCGCTGGTCGCCATGCGGCAGACTGCTGGCCGGCAGCTGCGCCTTGTCGGCCAGGTGCACCTGTTCGAGCACCTGCGTGGCCTCGGTGATCCAGGCCTGGTGGTCGGACCACACCCGCCACAGGTCCAGCGCAGCCCACACACCGCCGTGGCGGCCGGCTTCGCGGGCCTGCACGGCCAACCTGACGTTTTCATGCACGCTCAGGTTGGGAAACAGCTGCGTCAGCTGGAAAGCCCGCCCCAGGCCGCGCCGCGAACGCAGCGCCGCGGGCAGCGTGGTGATGTCCTCACCACCCAGCGTGACCGTGCCTTCACTGGCCGGCAGCTGGCCCGAGATGAGATTGAAGTAGGTGGTCTTGCCCGCGCCGTTGGGCCCGACGATGGACGTCAACGTGCCGGCTTCGAAGCGGCACGAGACATGGTCGACCGCCACATGGCCGCCGAACCGGATCGTGAGGTCTTTGGTTTCGAGCACGGGAACCGCCAGACTCCGGGAAGTGGCACTGAGCAGGCAAACGCATCAAGTGGACGCCGCGGAACCGGCTCCGCCGGTCCGCTGGGGTCGCCCCCCTTGGGGGGGGTGCGGCGCAGCCGCTCCGGGGGGGCTACCTCTTATTCCGGATGGGGATGTTCAGCTCGGCGGCCGGAATCACCCGCACCAGCTCAGGCACGCCCCAGGCAAAGGCCGGGTCGTTCTTGATACGGAAATGGAACATGTCCTGCATCGCCTGGTGGTCTTCCTTGCGGAAGGTCATCTTGCCCTTGGGCGTCTCGAAACTCATGCCTTCCATGGCGGCAATGAGCTTGTCGGTGTTGGTGTCGCCCTTGGTCTTTTTCAGCGCCTCGACCACGGCAATGGCCGCACTCATGCCACCAGCCGTGAAGAAGTCGGGCGGTGCCTTGAACTTGCTGTAGTGGTTGGTCACCAGCCAGGTGTTGGCGGCGTTCTTGGGGATGCCGAAGTAGTAGTACAGCGCACCTTCCATGCCCTCGAACTGCTTGTAGGCCACCATGGCCGGCAGGATGTTGCCGCCGGTGGCCAGCTTGATGCCGTAGCGCTTGTCCAGCTCGAGGTCGGCGATCTTCGAAAACGGCGTCGGTGCGCCCGACCAGCCCACCGAGACGTACTTCTTGCCCGGCTGGTCCTTCAGCTTGTCGATGATGCGCTGCAGGCCGGCGGTGAAGTCGGTCGTGCCCACGGGCAGGTATTCCTCGTGCACGATCTTGGCGTTTTTCATGAACTCCTTGGCCGCCTTCACGCCGTCGCGCCCGAAGGCGTTGTCGTTGGCCAGCGTGGCCACCACGTTGCCCGGCAGGTCCAGCGCGGCGGCGTTGGCGGCAGCGTCTTGTGACGAGTTGCGGCCGGTGCGGAAGATGTACTTGTTCCACTTGTCGCCCGTGATGCTGTCGGCCACGGCCGGCTCCACGAGCAGGATCTTCTTGTATTCCTCGGCCACCGGCAGCATGGCCAGACCCACCGGGCTGGCGGTGGGGCCGACGGCGATGTCGACCTTGTCGTCGGCGTAAGCTGCGGCCAGCGCGGCCTTGCCCACGTCGGGCTTGCCCTGGTCGTCTTTTTCGATCACCACCAGCTTGCGGCCGGCCACGGCCATGGTGCCGCCGGTGGCGTAGTCCAGGCCCATCATGAAGCCGACGATGGTCTGCTTGGCATAGGCTTCCAGCGGGCCGGTCTTGCTGGCGATGAGGGCGATCTTGACGTCCTTGCCCTGAGCAAAGGCGGCAGGCACGGCAAGGCAGGCGGCCAGGGCCAGGGCGGTGGGGATCAGGTGGCGACGATTCATGCAGGTCTCCGATCTTGTGGATGCCTCATCAACGCAATGCCTGTGCCATGCGCACCACGTCAGTGCAAACCCTGGAATATGGTGCGTTTTTGCCCTAACGTTGCCTGAATGTTGGGCAAATGAAAGGTTTACTGATCTATTTTCAGACACTTTAGATGTCTGAAAATCTGGCAGTCAACTCGGGCCAGCGCGCCAAGCGGTCGTACAGCGCGGCTCGCGACATGCCCAGCTGCTGCGCCGCGCGCACGCGGTTTCCCCGGTTGGCGAGCAACGCCGCGGCGATGGCGGCGCGTTCCACTTCGGCGATCTGTTCGCTCAGCGGGCGTTGCACGGGCGCGATGGGCATCGACGCTGCCGGCGCGGCATCGGGCCCGGCTGCGCGGCGCAGCAACACGGCTTCGGGCGCGGCCATCCGCGCCATGGCATGGGCCGCATCACCAAGCGAACGCGAACCCGAACCCGCCGCCGCCGCTTCACCAAAGTGCCGCGGCTCGAGCACCAGGTCGTCGGTCATCAAGGCGGCCTGTTCCAGAGTGTTGCGCAGCTCGCGGATGTTGCCCGGCCAGGCTTGCAAGGCCAGCAGCGACAGCGCTTCGGGCGACACGCTGCGTGCCGGCAGGCCGCTGCGGCGGGCGATGTCTTCGCTGAGCGCCTCAACCAGTGCTTCCAGGTCGGCCAACCTTTCGCGCAGCGGCGGCAGGCGGATGGGCAGCACGTTCAGCCGATAGAACAGGTCAGCGCGAAAAGCGCCTTGCGCCACCATGGCCGCCAGGTCGCGGCTGGTGGCGGCGACGATGCGCACGTCCACCTGCTCGACGCGGTTGCTGCCCAGGGGCTCGATCTCCTGCTCCTGCAGCGCGCGCAGCAGCTTGCTTTGCAGCGCCAGCGGCATGTCGCCGATCTCGTCCAGAAACAGCGTGCCGCCGTCGGCCAGCTTGAACTTGCCATCGCGGCCCTTGCGGTCGGCGCCGGTGTAGGCGCCGGGTGCGACGCCAAAAAACTCGGCTTCGAGCAGCGTGTCGGGCACGGCAGCGATGTTCAAGCCCACGAAGGGCCGTGCGGCGCGCCGGCTGGCGCGGTGGATGCCGTGGGCCAGCAATTCCTTGCCGGTGCCGGTTTCACCCAGCAGCAGTGCCGTGCTTTCGGTCTGCGCCACCCGCCGCGCCTGACGCTTGACCTCCATCGCCGCCGGGCTGGTGCCGATGAAGCTGGCGATGCTGTGGCGCGGCCGGCGCTGTTCGGCCATCTGCTGCGCCAGCTGGCGGCGGGTGGAGTCCAGTTCGTCCTGCAGGCGGCCGAACTTGCTGATCAGCGGCTGCATGGTCGTTTCCGGGTGGTCCAGCAGCACAAAACCCACGGCACCGATGACCACACCCTGGTCGTTGCGCAGCGGCAAGCGCGTGACCAGAAAGGTGCCAGCCTGATTGGACAGCAAGTCCACCAGCATGCCCTGCCCGCTGTCCACCACCTGGCCCATCATGGTGTTGGGCACCACCTCTTCAACCCGCCGGCCCACGAAGTCGCCCTCGGCGTGGCCCAAAGCGGGCAGAAAGCGGCGGTAGCCGTCGTCGATCCACACGATGCGGTGGTGGCTGTCCACCACCAGCGTGCCCATCGCCGTGCGGGCGAAGGTGTCGAACATGCTTTGTGCGGCCAGCGACAGCACGCGGGCGGCGTCAAGCGTCAGGGGCGGGTGGGCGTCGGGCATGGCGGGGTGAGGCAATGTAGCGCGACCGATGAGTGCGCCGGGTCGGCACACGCGCCGGTGCCCTCCGCTTGCCCACTGCCTGCTTGCCCATTGCCCGCTACCCATTGCCCACTGCGCACTGCCACTGCCACTGCCACTGCCACTGCCACTGCCACTGCCCACTGCCCAATACCCTCTGCCAGCCCTCTTGTGATTCTGTAATTACAGCGTTACGATGAATCGCATGGTCGATCCCACCCCCCTGCGCGGCACCTCCATGCACGACGCCGTGGCCACGCGGCTGCGCGCCATGGTCTTCGACCGCGAACTCACCCCCGGCGAGTTCATCGACGAAAAGGCACTGGCCCAAGCCTGGGCCGTGAGCCGCACGCCGCTGCGCGAGGCGCTGAAAGTGCTGGCCGCAGAAGGCCTGGTCGAACTGGTGCCGCACCGCGGCTGCCGCGTCATCGAGCTCAGCGAGGCCGACGCCGACGCGCTGTTCCCGGTGATGGCGCTGCTGGAAGGCCGCTGCGCTTTCGAGGCCGCCAGCAAGGCCGACGACGATGAACTGCGCACGCTGCAGCGTTTGCACGAAGACCTGGAACGCCACGCCGCCGCGCACGACA
>Ga0105048_10011511_pt1 | contig 13949 bp, 6 predicted proteins | sample MAT05_FD_78382 | JGI IMG/M metagenome (GOLD analysis project Ga0105048, IMG submission 78382) | Freshwater microbial communities from Lake Fryxell liftoff mats and glacier meltwater in Antarctica - MAT-05 | ecosystem: Environmental > Aquatic > Freshwater > Ice > Liftoff microbial mat | place...
CTACAGAGAGTGTACCGGAAGTCCGGCCGAAGAGCTGAATTTGAGCCGCGGATGGACGCGGATGAAATGCGGATAAAATGCGGATCCAGAGAATGCGAAGGTTTTCTTATCCGTGAAAATCCGCGTCCATCAGCGGCTAAATTGAGTTTCGGTAAATCCTCTTAGAGAAGGTGCCGGAAGTCATTCCACAGATGGTTTTGACCACGGATACACGGATAACGCAGATATTTGCCCACTCCCCAGCCGTGTCATCTGTGTGATCCGTGGTTCATTTCCGAGTTTCAATACATACTATTAGACAAACTCCGTCATCCCATCGTAGCCGTGGCTGACGTGGGTGGGGCAATCGAGGTGGCGCAGGATGGCGCGGGTGAGATTCAGCTTGTCCTCCAGGAAGTCGTCGTCATGCGTGGGATCGTGATGGGTGACGATCCAGCGGGGGACGCCGGCGAGCTTCATCAAGGAGGCGGCATTGCTGATCGAACTGTGGCCCCAGCGGATTTTGGAGGGGTATTCGTCGTTGGTGTATTGGGCTTCGTGGACGACGACGTCGGCGTCGGCGAGGAAGTCGATCATATTGCCAAAGGGCTGGACGAGGCGGTGGTCGCGGGTGAGTGCCGCGGGGTCGCCGGTGAAGCCGAGGAGGAATTCATCGTCGGGCACCCAGACGATCTTGCGGTCGTCGATAGAGATCTTGTAGCCGACGGTGGCGCCAGGGTGAGTGGCGGAGACCCAGGAGATGGTGGCAGGGCCGATGACGACGGGATCGGCGGGGAGATTGCGGAACTCGATCTGCGCCTTCATGTCCTCCATCTGCACGGGAAAGTAGTCGCGATCGAGTTGGCCGCGGAAGACGGACTTGAGGTCTTTGCCGAAGCCTTCGGCACCGTAGATATTCACCTCGAAGCCGGGCTGGTAGGCGGGGGCGAAGAAGGGGAAGCCCTGGATGTGATCCCAATGGGTGTGGGTGATGAAGAGGTGGATGCGGCGGACGGGGCTGCGGATGATCTCGAGGCCGAGTTCGCGGATGCCGGAGCCGGCATCGAAGATGAAGTAATCTTCGCCGTGGAGCAGGGAGAGGCAGGAGGTATTACCGCCGTGGCGCAGGTAGCGGGCGCCGGGGGTGGGGGTGGAGCCGCGGGTCCCCCAGAGGCTGAAGTGGCAGCGGCCGGCGTCGAGGTGCGGGGAGAAGTGGAGGCCGTCCGGGCCGGTGGAGTCGGCGGTGAGGGGGATGCCGGAGCGGGCGCGTTTTTGGAAGTAGGCCTGCACGATGGCGATGAGGGCCGGGACTTCGAAGGGTTTGGCGAGGAGGTCGGAGGCGCCGCGCTCCAGGCACTCATCGAGGTCGGTCTTGTAGTCTTTGGCGGTGCAGATGATGACGCCGATATCGGCTGTGGCGGGGTCGGCCTGGAGCGCTTTGAGCACTTCCACGCCGTGCATCCGGGGCATCATGATATCGAGCAGGATCAGGTCGGGCCGGGTCTCTCGCGCGCGGCGCAGGCACGCGGCGCCGTCGCTGGTGACGTCCACGGTGTAGCCGGCGGCGACGAGCGCCACCTTCATCAGGTAGGCGATCTCGGGGGTGTCTTCTCCGATCAGGACGCGGCCGGAGGAGGTGGGTTCGGTGCTCATGAGTGACGGGGGCAAGCAAAAGCAGAAAGAACGCCGGGCGGAAAGGGATAAACCGTCGGTCCGGAATTGCGATCGGCGGTGATCGGGATGTTGCTTGTCGCATCCCGCGATGGGTCGGCTATGGTGGGCAACGACTTGATGATCCAAAACGACGAGCAATCGAAGATGGTGAAGCGCGCGCTGCTGGTCGGCGCGTTCATGGATGCGGCGGGGAAATCGGAGGCGGTGAGTCTGCTCGCGGAACTGGAGGAACTGGTGGATACGCTCGGCGTCCCGGTGCTCGATCGGATGCTCGTCCATCATCGCGAAATGCACGCCCGGTATCTCGTGGGTTCGGGCAAGGCGGAGGAGATCGTGGCTCGCGCAAAGGATAATGGTTTCGACGTAATAATCTTCGATAACCAGCTCTCGCCCAGCCAGCAACGAAACTGGGAGAAGCTGGCGGGCATCGCCGTGATCGATCGGACGGAGGTCATTCTCGACATCTTCGCCAAGCGGGCTCAAACGCGGGAGGCACGGCTCCAGGTGGAACTCGCCCAGCTCACATATTCGCTGCCGCGGCTGACCCGCGCGTGGACCCATCTCGTTCGCCAGGGCGGTGGCATCGGGGCCAAGGGCGAGGGTGAATCGCAGCTCGAACAGGACAAACGGCGGGTGCGCGGGACCATCGACCGGTGCAAAAAAGAGCTGGAACAGGTGCGCGCCTCCCGCGCCACGCAGCGGAAGGACCGCAAACGAGCGCCGGTGCCGAACGCGGCGATCGTGGGCTACACGAATGCGGGGAAATCTTCGCTGCTCCGTCGGCTCACCGGGGCGGACGTGCTGGTGGAGGACAAGCTCTTCGCCACGCTCGATACCACCACCCGCAAGATCTCCCTGCCGAACAAACAGCCGTTGCTGCTCACGGACACGGTGGGCTTTGTCCGGCGGCTGCCGCACGGACTGGTCGAAGCCTTCCGCGCCACGCTGGAGGAGGCCACGCTTTCCGACTTCCTCATTCATCTGCTCGACGCGAGCGAGCCCGAGGTCATGGAGCACTATGCGACCACGATGAAGGTGCTGGCCGAACTGGGGGCAGATCAGCGCGAGATGCTGGTCGTATTTAACAAGGTCGATCTGGTCGAGGATCCGGCGACGCTCGCGGGCTTGCGGCAGCACTTTCCCGAGGCCGCATTCATTTCCGTGCAGACCGGCGCAGGGTTGACCGAGCTGGTGGAAGTCATTGCGGCTCAAGTGGCCGGTGGGGCGGTCACCGGCGAGTGGCGCATCCCGCAGCGCGAGGCGGCGCTGATCGCGCGGGTGCACCGTCAGGCCCAGGTGCTGGAGATGGAGTACTTCGGTCAGGAGGTCCGGATCGTGGCCGTCCTGCCCGGCCGCCTGGCTGCGGAATGCCGGGAGTGGAGGGATGAAGGCGACGGTAAAAAAGACGCTCGCCTCGCCGAATCTTTTCACACAAAATAACCGCCGTCAGCCTAGTATCCAGATCGCCGACTGGTCCGTAAGCTGCTGAACTCCTTTATTTCTCCGGATCCATGTCATTTCTCGATCGTTTCAAACGCAAAGCGCAGGACCCCAATGCGCCCAATTCCGAAGCTGATCCGAAAACGACCAATCGAGCCCCCTCCGCCCCGCCGGAACCGAAGAACTCACCCGAAGCCGATCTCGGTCGCCCGACGCGGAAAGTGCCTGATCCGGCGATTCAGGCCGCTCCCGCCGGGGAGGCGAGGCGGCCGGCGAAAAAAGACCGCCGCAGCGAGCTGACGAAGCCGGCGGCCGACGAAGGGGAAATGACCCTGGAGCTCAGCGACTTTCTTCGGCGCATTCCGCAGGGACAGCTCAATCCGGGCGTGCACGATCCGAAGACGCCACTCAATTTTAATCTCAGCGAACTCGCGGACCGCATCGCGCGTGGTCACACGACGATTCCGCTCCACGAGGTGTATAAGCGGGTGCCGGGGATTTTCGCCCGTGAGGTTTCGGTCGGAGATCAGACCGAAATTCGGTTTCCGTGGCAGAAAGTAATGAAGCTGCTGGCCGATGTGGCGACGGCTACGCCGTCCTCCGGGCTCAGCCCGCAATCCGCCGAGACGCTCGCGGAAAAACTGAAGAGCCGGCGGGCGGTTCGCAATATCGTGCCTACGCAGGCCGGGACGGCAGAGATGAAAGCGGCCGCCGAGGCGAAAGCCAAACCAGCGCGCGAGACCCGGCTCAAATCGGGAATTGAACCCGTGCCCAAAATGCCGGCCGAGGCGGCCCCGCAACCCTCGGCTCCTCCAGCCTCCGTGGCCGGGGGATTCGCCCCGCCAGTGTCGATCGCCCCGTCGGCATCGATGAGTGCGCCTGCGGGGGCGGATGCGGCATCGAGTTCCGATGACGAGCAGGCGACCCGCGAAGATTTGATCAAAGCTCGCGATACGGCGCGCTTGATGGCGGCTCGCGTGAAAGGGGATTACGAGAGACAACTCGCGGCCGCCGTTCAGGATCGGAAGCTCGTCGCCGAGGAGCGCGATCGGGTCGCGGCCGAATTGGCCAAGGCACGGAAGGACATCGAGGATCGGGCCGAACAGGTGGAGTTTGAAAAAAGCGTCGCGGCTCGGAGTGGCGGGAATCTGACTCTCCTGCAGCAGGAACTCGAGTCGCTCCAGCGCGCTCTCGCCCTTGGCGAAAGGGAACGCGAGACATTGAGGTTGGAACTTTCCAAGGGCAGCGTCGCTGCCGGTTCGACCGCCTCAGTGGTGATACCGGATCCCCGGCTCGAGGATCTGGAAGCCGAACGGGACGGGCTGCTCAAGCAGACCGCACGTCTTTCCGCCGAACTGGGGGCACTCCGCAAGGCTGCGGATCAACCCCGCGAACCGGATCCGTCGGTCGTGGGTGCGCTCCAGGCCGAATCACAGCGGGTGACGAGCGAACTCGAGCAGCGGATCGCCCGGATCGAGACGACTCGTGAGGAGACGGATCAGGAACTCCGGCGCGAGCGGGAAAATCGGGTACGCCTCGAACAGCAACTCAGCTTGGCCGAACAGGCTCGCAAGGACGCGGTCACGCAGGCGGAGGTGGAGCGGACCACCCGGAATCAGGAACTCGAAGCGGCAACTGCGCAGCGTGCGGTGGAGGCGACGCGGGTTCTCTCGGAGGCCGAAACGAAAATCCAGACGCTGCACGGCACGAATGAGAAACTCAACGGTGAGATCGAGGCGACCCGGACGCGATTGGCCGCCGAGGCCGCCGCTGCGACTGAGCGCACCGCAGCGGAACTCGCGGCGGCAGCGCAACGTGAGACGGCGCTGAACCAGAAGTTGACGGAAACGCGGAGCCAGTTGGAAAGCGCGAACCAGAAGCTCGCGGAAGAGCTGGAGCAGACGCGGACACGGTTGACCGCGGAAGCGGCATCCAGCACGGATCAGGCGAAGCAGGAACTCGCGGCGGCGGCGCAGCGTGAGACGGATCTCGCGCGGAGCCTCAATGAGGCGCGCGAGCAGTATCAGAGGCTTCAGGAATCCCACAGCGCGGTGGAGTCCGAACGCTCCGATTGGGAGTCCCGTGCGGTCACCCAACTCGAGGCGGATATCGAATCTTACCGTGGTCGGATCAAGGCAACCCTGCAGGAGCGCGATGCGCTCGTGTCGGATCGAGACAAGCTGGCGGCACAGCTTGGCAGCGAGCGGGATGGCTTCGCCAACCGGGTGAGTGAGTTGGAGGCCAGGCTGAATTCCGTTTCGGGCGAAGTCGAGCAGGCGCGCGCCGCTGCCGATTCCACGGGCTCGAGCCTGCGGGGTGATCGCGAGCATGCGATCCGCGAGCGGGACGAGGCGCGGGCGGAAGCAGAGAAGCTCACCGCTGCGATGCAGACCAGAGTGGCGGAGCACGCCAGCGCATTTTCCACCATCCATGGCGAGCGCGATCTGCTCAGTAACCAGGTCAAGTCTCTCTCCGAACAGTTGGCCGCGGCGATCGCGGATCACCAGCGCGCCGTGGGTGAGACCCAGGCCTCTTCCAGCGAACTGCAGACGGCGCTCGACACGGCGCGGCGTGACCAGGACGGGATCAATGCGCTGCTCGCGAATGCCCGCGAGGATCTCCAAGCCGCTCGTGACGATCACCAGAAGAACCTCGCCCTGGTCTTCGGCGAGCGGGACAAGGCGGCCAACGAAGCGGGTGCCACGAAGGAGGAACTGGCCCGGCTGCGCAACGACTACGAGAATCGGCTCAAGCAAGCGCGGACCAGCCGCACTGAGGTCGAGCACCAAGCCGCCGAAATCATCAAGGAACGGGATGCGGTGCAGGCGAATCTCGCGGCGGTCACGGGTGAGCTGGAGAAGACGCGGCAGCAATCTCAATCGGTCGCGACCAGCCTGGGCGCCGACCGCACCCGGTTGACGGGAGAGGTCGAGGCGCTCAAGCAGGATCTGGCCAAGGCCGCGACCGAGCTGAAGTTTGCTCATGACCAGTTGGGTGCGGCGAAGACCGAATTTGAAGGACGGTTCGCGACGGCTGGTACCGAGCGCGCGGAGATTGAAGCCAAGGCGTCGGAGTCGGCGCGTGAACTCGACGCCAATAAACGTCAGCTTGAAGCCACCGAGAACAATGCCCGCACGGAGCGCGAGCAGTCCGCACAGGCCAGGGGCGACCTGGAAGGCCGTCTGGCTGGGATCGTTTCCGAGCGAAATCAACTCAACGATAAACTCGCCGGCTTGACCCGCGAGCTTGACGACGCCCGCAAGGAACACGGCACTGCCTATGCGGCGCTCGGCCTGCAACATCGCGAGTTGCAGGCCGCGCGTGAGTCGCTCGCGGCGGAATTCAGTTCCACCCGGATGAAGCACGAGAAGTCCTTCGCCGCGCTGACAGGTGAACGGGACTCGCTCGCCGCAGCGAAGGAGGAACTCGAGGCCCGGACTCGCGAGGCGAATACGCGAATCGCCGGGCTTGAGAAACAAGTCGCTGGCTTGCAAATCGATCTTAGTAGCGCCCAGGACGCGGCCCACAAGCACGAGACGCATGGGGCGACGCTCGTGACGCAGCACGCCGAGGCGATCGACGCTCTGACCGGCAAGCAGCAACTGGTCTTGACCGCGCTCACGACGGAAAAAGACGCCACGATCGCGACGCTCGCGGCGGAGAAAGCCGCGATGGCCGCGACGATGGACGACAAGCTCGCGGCGCTCGGCACCCAGCACGAGCGGGCGCTCGCGGCGCTCCTCGCAGACAAGAACCAGGAATTCGCGGCCCTCGATGCGCGGCTCAAACAGGAGATCGCCGGAATCACCGGGGAGCGCGAACAGACCCTCGGCCAGCTCGCGACTGCGGAGAAGAAGATCGCGGAACTTGCGGCCAAGCTCGACACTTCCGACCGCGAGGGCACGGCGCTGGCGCAGCAGATGGCGGTCACCTCCGTCGAGGCGGACAAAAAACTCGCTGCCGTCACCGCCGAGCGCGATCGCCTAGCCGTGGACAAGAAGACTCTCTCCAGCGAACTCGACGAGGCCCGCGAATCGCACAAGGCGCAGAGCGGAGTCTTTGCCCGCGAGTTCAAGGCCGTGGTGAAGCAGCGCGACGATGCGCTCCTCCAACTCGAATCCGATCGCAAACGCTACGAACAGATGAGCGCGCAGCTCGTCCAGGAAAAGGCCGCCCTCGACAAACGCGAGGAAGAACTCGGCGCCCGCTTCGAACGGGACGTGGCCCGGCTGCGCCGCGACCGTGACAGCGTCGCCGAGCAGCGCGATGGCCTGCGGCGGCGTCTTGAGGAACTCATCAATCAGCAACGCCGGGTGCTCGACGAGGTCGCCACCCAGGCATCTGACTCCGCGCGTTCCGAGCACGTGCCGCAACCGCCGCCGCGGTCCCGGGAGACTTCCAAGCCGCGCAAGGATGTGGAGGCAAACGTGATCGACATCACCTCAGCTGAAGTGGTGAACGAGCCGGTGGAGCCCGAGTATGGCTTGAAAATTCCGCGCGTCCGGCCCGTGATCGTGCCGCCGCCGTTGGTTCGGATTCTTTGAGCCGAAAGAGCGGAGGAGCAGCGTGGCGCTGGGCGCGTTGGCTGGGACTCGCGACGGTGATCCTGCTCTTCATCCCGATCGTGCAGGTCGGGTGGGTTCGGTTTGTGAATCCCTCCTTCACGCCCCTGATGCTGCTCCGGCCGCTCGAAGCCCGGCTCGATGGGAAGCCGGTGGCGAAGCGGCGTTACGAATGGCGCTCGGATGCAACCATTCCCGTCGTCTTCTTGCGCTGCGTGATCGCGTCCGAGGATCAGCGGTTTTACCAGCATCACGGCTTCGACTGGCGGGAAATCCGGATTGCGCAGGCGGAGGCGGAACGCCGGGGTCGGTCGCCGCGCGGGGCTTCCACGATCACGATGCAGTGTGCGCGTTCGCTCTTTCTCTGGCAGGGCCGCTCACTGATCCGCAAAGGGCTGGAAGCCTACTACACGGTCTGGATGGAACTCCTGCTCTCGAAGCGTCGCATCCTCGAGCTCTACGCCAATGTGGTGGAAATGGGCGACGGGATCTACGGCGTGGAGGCCGCGGCACGCGCGCACTTCGGCGTCAGCGCTCCGGCGCTCACGCGGCAGCAGGCGGCGGCGATCGTGGCGTGTTTCCCCAATCCCCGGCAGCGTGACCCGCGGAATCCCTCGCCCAAGGTCGTGTCCCGGAGCCGGCGGATCTTGCTCGAGGAGGGGACGATCAAGCTCGGCCGGGGCGGGTGACTACTCCGCGCTCGCTCTGGAGCGGTGGCGATACCCATGCTGCCGCGGGTTCATGAAACCGTTTCTTTTCCTCACCGCTCTGCTGCTCGTGCTCGATGGGCGCGGCGCAGAGCTGGCGCTGCGCACGACGCACGAGTTGCGGGCCATTTCGGGGGAAGAGGCGGCGCTGCTCCGGCCGGTGCATCTGCGAGCGGTGGTCACGCTGGTGGATGGTTCGCGCACGGCCTTCATTCAGGAGGATGGCGCGGGGAGTTTTTTGCATCTGCGGGCCGGTTTGGTGGAACTGCATGCGGGCGATCGGATCGAGGTGGAGGGCGAGACTTATGCCGGCCTTTACGTCCCCGGCATCGCGCCGAAATCGCTGCGCATCGTGGGTCGCGAGGCGCTGCCGTCTCCGCGCCCGGTCAGTTTCGAGCAGCTTGCCTCGGGCATATTTCATTACGAATGGGTGGAGGTGCGCGGCATCGTCCGCAGCTTTCGCCCGGAGAAAGGCGGCGCGGGAACGCTCGCTCTCGCGCTTGGCGATGGCCGGTTGGAGGTGCTCGCTGCATCCGTGGATCCCGACGCGGCGGCGTGGTTGGTCGATGCGCGCATCCGGATCGCCGGCCTCGCGGCGGGATACATCAATGATCGTCGGCAACTGGTGAGCCCGCAGATGCGCGTGGCGGATCTCGGCGGGATCGAGGTCGAGGAAGCGGCACCGATTGCACCGTTCGACGCCGCAGTCACCGCCGTGGCCGTGCTGCGGCGCTTTCGCCCGGAGCGTGCGCCGGGGCATCGGGTGAAGGTGCGAGGCATCGTCACCCATCATCAGCCGGGCGAGGCGCTCTTTCTCCGCGACGCTGCGCTCGGGCTGCTCGTCGAGGCGACCGATGAAGCCCGGCTCCAGCCAGGCGATGAGGTGGAGGTGCTGGGCTTTGCGGAGATGGGCGCGTTCAGCGCGGTGTTGCGGGATGGCACCTTCCGACGGCTCGACAGTGGCACTGCGCCGGAGCCGATCGTGGCCACAGTGAAAGAAGTACAGCGAGGCAGCTACGACGCCGATCTGGTGCGGGTCGAAGCCACGCTCGTGGATGGGCTGCGCGGCGGGAATGGATTCACGCTGGTGCTGCGCGCGGAGGACGTCGGCTTCGAAGCTCGGTTCGCCGGGGGCGACAACGCGCGATTCGCCGCGTTGCGCGCGGGTAGTCGGTTGCGGCTGACCGGGATTGCGCAGGCTACGCAGCCGGATTTTTCGAGTTCCGGCTTCAGCGCCCGCCAGCGTTCGTTCGTGCTCCTGCTGCGTTCGCCGGAGGATGTGCTGGTGGTGAATACGGCGCCCTTCTGGAGCGCGCGCCGGCTCGCTGCGGCGCTGGGGCTGCTCGCGCTGGTGGCGGCGGTGGCGCTGGCGTGGGGGGCGACGTTGCGGCGGCGGGTGAACGCGCAGACGGCGATCATCCGCGAACGCACGCGGGCCGAAGCGGCGCTGGAGGAGCGCGAGCGGATCGCGCGGGAATTTCACGATACGCTGGAGCAGGAGCTGGTGGGCCTCATGTTGCGGCTCGACGCCGCGGCGGTGCGCGTGACCGAAGAGAAGCCGCGCGAGCTGCTCGCCGGGGCGCGCCGGCTGGTGCAGGGCGTGCAGGCCGGGGCGCGGAGTCTGGTGTGGAATCTCCGCCAGCCTGCGCTGGAGGTGGCGAATCTGCCCGAAGCGATCCGGCAGGCGGTGACGGATCTGTGCGAGGGTCGCGTGATCGAAGTGAAGACCGTGGGCGCGGTGCGGCGGCTGGCGGGAGCGATCGAGCATGAGCTGCTGCGCGTGGCGCAGGAGGCGGTGACGAATGCGGTGAAGCATGGGGCGGCGGCGCGGATCGAGATCGAGCTGGAGTTTCCATCCGGCGCGGCGCGGCTGCGGGTCACGGACGATGGTCGCGGCTTCGACGCGGGCGTGGAGCGAGGGAAGGCGGGCCACTTCGGCCTGATCGGAATGAGGGAGCGCGTGACGAAGCTGGGTGGAACGCTGAAGATCGAAAGCGAACCCGGGCGCGGGACGATTCTGGAAGCCGTCGTGCCACTGCCCTCGTGAATCACCCCATGCCGAAGACCACCCGCATCCTGATCGCCGATGATCATCACGTCGTCCGCAGCGGGCTCGCAGCTTCGCTGGGGATTGAAGACGATCTGGAGGTGGTGGGTGAAGCCGAAGACGGTGCCCAGGCGATTGCGCTTTATCGCGAGACGCTTCCGGATGTGGTGCTGATGGATCTCCGCATGGCCGGCGGCTCGGGGATCGAGACCACTGCCACGCTGCGGACCGAGGCTCCGGGAGCGCGGGTGATCATCTACACGACCTTCGACGGCGATGAGGATGTCTATCGCGCCGTGCAGGCGGGCGTGCTGGGCTATCTGCTGAAATCTGCCCCGCGCACGGAGCTCCTCGCCGCGGTGCGAGCCGTGGCCGCGGGCGAACGCTACCTGCCGCCGGCGCTGGCGCAGCGGCTCGCCGCGCGTGTGGCGGGCCCCGATGTGAGCGAGCGGGAGATCGAGGTCCTGCGGCTGATCAGCGCGGGCAGGAGCAACAAGGAAATCGGCGCGATCCTGCACATCGCGGAGGACACGGTGAAACGGCACGTAAGCAACATTCTGATGAAGCTCGGGGTGAGCGACCGGGCGCAAGCGGCGACGGAAGCAATCCGCCGCGGGTTTTTGCATCTGGACTGATGCGCTATTTTTCCTCGCGCAGCGTGCCCTTGGCGGAAAAGACCGCTTTCGGATACGGCTGCCGATTGAGGCGCCGCTCGAGGACCGGATTCTCCTCGGCAGACTCGCTCACTTCGCACTCGAAGGTGCCGCCTTCCCCGCGGCGCAGGCTGAGGATTTGGTCGAAGCTGGGCTCGCCCTCGGTGGCCAGCGAGGCCTGGATGCGCGCGGTGTAGGTGCCTTCGCTATCGAGCCGCCCTTCCACGATGGCGAGGCGGCGCGGGCTGCGCTTGCCCGGATCGAGGTAGGTGCCGGTGGAAAGCGCGGGATCGATGACGAGTTGGACGCGCTCGGACTCGCCCTCGGCGCGGCCATTGCGCAGGGCGCCGAGTGTGCCGGCGTAGCGACCGGCGAAGGATGGAGGCACGGCGAAGACGGTCTTTTCGCCCGGCTGGATCACCACGCGATCGAAGAGTCGCGGGCGGACGGTGCGCTCGTCGGCGCCGCGGAGCGTGAGCTGGTAGATGCCGGTCACGACCATGGCCTCGGGCTGCGTGCTGAAGGGAATGCCGCGATTGAAGCGCTCGAGTTCCACGAAGGATTGCTCCTCGGGAAGCTGCGCGGTCATGCGGAGGACGGCGTGATCGTAGTCCGAGCCGCTCCGGCGGTCGAAGACCAGCGTGCCTTCAGCGCGCTTCAGGCTCGCGTCGTGGCCCGGAGCGAGATCGGCGGGTGAGTTGAGTGCGATTTCGATCGCCTTGAAGCCCTTTGCTTCCACGACGAGCTGGGCGGGGAAGGGGAGTTCGCTGCCGTCGAAGCTCGCCCGCCAGTGGTCGCCCTCGCGCTCGATCGCAGCCGGGCGGTCGCCGATCCGTGCGGTGGCGTGCGGGGGGAGGTCGCCCTGAAGTTGCACGGTGGAGCTCTTGGTGAAGAAGCTGCCGCGTTTTCCCTCGCCGAGTTTATAAATCAGCCACGCTCCGCCGCCACCGAGGGCGCAGAGCAGGAGGAGCGCGATGATGAGCAGCGGCCAGATGGAAGGTGCGCGCGGCGGGGTGCGTTTCAGCGCTGCCCGGCCCGGCGGCGGGGTGGACTCCGCGCGCGGCGGGGTGGCCGTGGTGAGCGGATCGTCTTGCGCCGAGGGGAGCGGGGGAGGCGCGGAGGTTGGCGGAGCGCCGCCCTGGGTGGTCGAGGGCGTGGCAGTGGAGCTGACGGTGGCGTGCGTGCGAGTGACCGAGGCGCCCATCAGGCCTTCGGCGATGAACAGATCGGCGAGTAGCTCGCTGCAGGTGGCGTGGACGAGTTGGCCGCTGAGCGCGTGGGACAGAACGCGGTTCGACTCCTCGGAGAGCCCGGGGATCGTGAGTGCTTCGGGGGCCGGCGGCGGCATCTCGGCGGGCACATTGCGGCCCGCGAGCAGGCGGAAAGTGAGTGCGGCGAATTGGCGGCCGGGATCGCTGGCGAGCGGCGCAGCAGGAGTGACAGCGGCGACGTCGCCGAGGGTGAGAAAGCGCGGAATGAGCTGCGCACCGGCTGGCGGGCCGGCGTCGGTCTGTCGGATAAAGACGCGGTGCGGCTCAAGTTCGGGCGGGGGTAATCCCGCGGCGAGCAGCGTGTCGCTGGCGTTGGCGATGGACTGGAGCAGGAGCCGCGCATCAGCGAGGCGGATCGGCCCGCTCGTCTTGGAAAAGGAAAGCAGATCGGCACCGGTCGGAGCCTCGAGGATCACGAGCGTGCGGTCGGGATGCTCGCGGAGCGCGGTGACGGCGAGCAGGGCGGGGGAAGGGCGGCGCTGGAGGTGGCCGATGTTTTTGCGCAGGCGATCGACGGTGCGCGGATTCGCGAGCAGGGCCGGTTTCAGAAAATGCAGCCAGACCGCGGACTGATCCGCGAGCGAGCGGGCGGCGAAGTCGCTCCCGGTCGCGCTCTGGCCGCGCTCGCCTTCCAGCGTGTAGCATTCCTCCACCGGCACGGTGATCCGCTCGATCGTCGCGGGCTGCGGCGGACCGGCTTCCTCCGGCTCCACTTCTTCGCCGGCGCCGGCCCGGTAGGGTGAACTCGCGACGCTGGGCAGCCCGAGGCCCGCGGCACATTTGCCGATCGCGGTGACCAGTTGCGCGGCGTTGGCGAACCGATTTTGCGGCTGTTTTTCGAGCAGCCGGGCGAGCACGGTCTGGAAGGCTTGCGGGAGCTTGCCCGGCAGGCGGGGCGCGTAAGTATCGGCGCTCAAGCGCGCGGCGACGACGGCGGCGGAATTCCCCGGATCGGGCGCGGACCCGAGGACGAGAAACCAGAGCGTCATGCCGAGCGCGAAGAAGTCGCTGCGCCCATCGAGCGGTTGGACGAGGAGCTGCTCCGGGCTGGCAAAAAGCGGCGTGCCCACGAAGCGCTGCTCGATGGTGGGCATATCGTCGGGATCGATCGGCTCGGCGTCTTCATGCGCGGCGGTCATGACGAGCCCGAAGTCGATCAGCTTCGTCACGATCGGCCCGTCCGGCGAGGCGAGCATGAGATTCGAGGGCTTCAGGTCGCGGTGGATGAAGCCGGCGCCGTGCGCGCACTGGAGCGCGGCGGCCACCTGGAGGCCGATCTGCACCGTCTGCACGATGGAGAGCGGGCCGTTCCGCTTCACGTAGTCCGCGAGATCGCCTCCGCTGCAATACTCCATCGCGTAAAAAAGCTGCCCGTCGGTTTCGCCGAAATCCAGGATCTGCGCGATGTGCGGATGCTGCAGCTTGGCCGCCGCGCGCGCCTCGCCGAGGAAGCGTTCGCGCGCCTTCGCGTCGGCCATGAAGCGATCGTTGATGATCTTCAGCGCGACGGTGCGTTCGAGGAAGATGTGGCGCGCCTTGTAGGTGCGGCCAAAGGCGCCCTTGCCGAGTAGGTGCGGCTTGCCGTCGGGTCCGGGCAGGATTTCGAAGCTGCCGAA
>Ga0105048_10011513_pt1 | contig 13949 bp, 8 predicted proteins | sample MAT05_FD_78382 | JGI IMG/M metagenome (GOLD analysis project Ga0105048, IMG submission 78382) | Freshwater microbial communities from Lake Fryxell liftoff mats and glacier meltwater in Antarctica - MAT-05 | ecosystem: Environmental > Aquatic > Freshwater > Ice > Liftoff microbial mat | place...
ATGACCGGGGACTCGAAGAGGCGGGCGAAGACAAGATTCTGAGCCAGGCCAAGGCCGAGAATCGGGCGGCGCTCGACGTGGCCCGCTTCTACGAGGACGCCTACATGCTCGACCTCGGACGCCTCAACATCGCACCAGCCGACATCGCGCCCCGGGCATCGGAATCCATCCAGTTGATGATCGACCTGATCGCCACCCTGATCGAGCGTGGCAACGCCTACGTCGGTGGCGACGGGTCTGTCTACTTCGACTCCCGCTCGTTCGAGGGGTACGGAGCGATCAGTGGCAACAAGCTCGACGCCCTTCGACCAGGCCTTCGATTCGCGGTCGAGGAGGACCCGGAGGCCAAAGACCGCAAGCGCTTCCATGCCGACTGGGCGTTGTGGAAAGTGGCTGGCGACACCCGCACCCAGCTCGTGTGGGACACCCCCTGGGGCGTCGGCTTTCCGGGGTGGCACATCGAGTGCTCCGCGATGAGCCTGCATCACCTCGGCACCACGATCGATGTTCACACCGGCGGAATCGATCTACGCTTCCCGCACCACGAGGACGAGAAGGCCCAGTCCGATGCCGCCGCGGGTCATTCCGTGGTGCGCCATTGGGTCCATGCGGAGCACCTGCTTTTCGAGGGCCGCAAGATGGCGAAGTCGACCGGCAACGTTCTGCTGCTGCAGGACGTGATCGACCGCGGGATCGATCCACTCGCCCTTCGCTTGTCATTTCTCGAGCACCACTATCGGCAGCAGATGAACCTCACGTGGAACGCGGTCGACGCCGCTGCCACGCTGCTCGATCGCTGGCGGATGCGCGTGGCCGAGTGGGCAGAGGCTCCCTCCGAGCCGATGGACGAAACCGCCAGGAGTGCCGTCGTCTCCGCGTTCGACGACGATCTCGACACTCCTTCGGCCATCCAGGTTCTGCGCCGGCTCGAGAAGGACGACGCCGTCTCCCCCGGCACTAAGTTCGAGACCTTCGCCCACCTGGACCGACTTCTCGGTCTTGATCTGGTGCGCGAAGTGGGTCGACCGCGCGTGGCGCCCGTGCTGCCGGACGGCGCCCAGGCACTGCTCGACGAGCGTGCCGCCGCTCGCGTGGGAAAGGACTGGGGCGGCTCGGATCGACTCAGAGACGAACTAGCGGCGATAGGAGTCGCCGTCATCGACACCAAGGACGGGCAGGAGTGGGGCTTGACGCCTTAACCCCCGGGGCGAGGCGGAGCAGCAGGGTTAGGGGTCGGCCTGGGAGTGGGGGTGGACGAAGGCCTGACCGGCTTCTTGCATGTGACGTCGTTGGCAGGGTTGTACCTGGTCGTCAGCGGCTCACGCTTGACCTCCTTGCCGTTCACCTTGAACACGCGCGTCACCACGATGCGGAAGCCGTTGACCCCGGACTGCGGGGTACACGTGGCACTCGTGTCGGTGAGGGTACGGAAGGGCTTCGGATTGGTGCGCGGACCCGCTTCGGCAGTGACGTCGTAGCGCTTCGTGCCATACATGGTCACCGTGATGAAGTTGCTGCCGCTCTGCGAGGTGATGAAAACGCCGTTCGGCGAATCGTTCGTGAAACGCAGGTCGAGGCTTCCCCAGGCCACCGTGGCTTCGAGCCCGGCGCGGTAGCGCGCGATGTAGAACGAGTGAGCGCGCTGCTCGACCCGTTCGAGTCCGGCGAAGAACGCCGCATGCCACATAGCCGTCGCGCTCGTCGACACACCGCCTCCGAGGTCTTCGGCCAATCGGCCACCCTTGATGACGAAGCCTGTGGTGTAGCCGTTCGCAGGAGTTCGCTCAAGCACTGTGTCGTTCAGGCTGAAGGTTTGCCCGGGCAGCAGCAAGCTGCCGTTGATCCGCTTGGCAGCCTGACCGATGTTCTGCTTGCGGTAGGGCGCGAAGGGGAAGGGCTGCCGGAACGACGACAGCTCCTCCACGACGCCAAGGCCGCGAGCCTCCGCGGTGGTCAGCTCGGCGGGCTGCGAAGTCAGCCGCACCGAAGCAACGCGCGCGCCCGTCGAGGTTGCCGCGTCGATGATGGCGGATCCGAGCGCGCTCTTGCCGACCGAACTTCCATCGCGCGATGGCACCACAACCGGCTTGTCGCCGGCGATGCGGAAGGTGGCATCGACGGCTGGAACCTCGAGCGGACCGAGGTCGGGCTTGAGCTCCTTCATCACACCCGCGGCATCAACAGCGAGTTCAATCCGTCCCTCCTCGACCGTGGTGCTCAGGTAGGGAGAGAGGCGGCGGATCGGCACGCTGACGCTCTCGTCGATCCGTTGGCCATCGCTGGTTCCTGTGACGCGCACGGCCACCGGTCCGGACACAACGGTGCGCCCCAACGTCGCCACCGCCTGATCGACGTCGGCAGCCGTCAGCTCGGTGGGTCGTGCCACGACATCGAGGGGCACCTGCCGGTCGGCAGCTCCGACGCTGGCCAGGATGGCTGCCCGCGCGATCGGCGCCTCGATCCGCCGACCGGGAACCGGCGTGATGGGAACCGCCTTCGCGCCCACGAAGTCGATGCCCCCCTCGACTGCGGCCCGGTCAAGCTTGGCCACGACGGCGACCGCGCTGCTGTCGAGCTTGGCGTCGTCGACGAACAGGACCGGATCAAGCTCCCGTGACCCCCCGAAGAGCCCAGCGATGGCCGTAAAGGGGCCTCCACCGGAAGTGGCCTGGTCGACAGTGCCCGCGACGTCGATCGACACCCCTGCCGCCTTGGGGGTCACCGCCACGCGTGAGCCGTCTGCCACCACCACGAGGGGGCGGGTGGAGCGCGGAACGAGTTCGGTGGTGAGCACAGCCTTGGCCTCGTCGGCCGATAGGCCCCCGATGCTGATGCCTTCGACCGAGGTGCCGCGTGGCACAGTGCCGGCCGACACCAACGTCGCCACCAGGAACAGGGCCACCGGGACGAGCACCACGACGGATCCCGCGATGATGAAGCGTCGTTTCGGAGTGGCGGGTCGCTCCGAGACTTCGGGGCCTCCCGCAGAGGCCGAGCCATCGGACACGAGTACAGAACCTTCCGCGCAGGATGAGCCGCGCGCGTGCGCGGATACTCATCGTACGACGGGCGCGCGCAACCGCGCGTTCCGCCGATCCGCCGTTCGGCCGATGCTCAGGCCGGGACCGAACCGCCTTGACGCGCATTCGCGATGACGACGGCAGCTGGAGATTCGATCAGTCGAAGAGTGTTCAGCGAGGTCTCTCCGAAGGCGCTCTTGGTGGCACTGCTCAGGGCCAGGACACCCATCGTGCGCCCACCGGCCCGCAAGGGCATCGAGAGGAACGTGGCCATCCGGCCTTCGTCCTCAACTCCCAGATAGCCGTTCGGATCGGCCACCCGCGACACGAGGTCGCCTGCGGTCAGCGGCGAGCCGGTCACCTGGGTGGCGGCATCGGCCACGGCCCCGAAGAACTCCGCGTGGTGTGTGGGCGAGGTCTCGCGGGCCACGGTCAGGTACGCCACTCGTTCATCAAGCATCAGGACGGCGGCCAGGTCGTAGTCGACCACCTCGCCCAGCACGTCCAGGACGCCGGCGATGGTCTCTTCGAACCCGTGCGCGTCGGCGGCGATCGCGGTGACCTCCGAGGAGATCGAGGCCTCGAAGAGCTTGCGGTCGAGCAGGTCGCAGACACGGGCGAGAACATCGTCCGAGGTCAGTTCGAGCGGGTCGGGGCGCAGGGCCGGGCGGCCACCCCTGGCCTCGTCGGCGGTGTCAAGCACCTGCCGCACCGCGGCCACCAGTTCGGGCGCCTCGAAGTCCTTCGTCAGGTATCGGTCGGCGCCGACGCTGCGACCCCAATAGCGATCGCTGGCGGCATCAAGGGAGGTGAGCAGAAGGATCGGAATGTCGGAGGTCTGCCAGTCGTCCTTCAGCAGACGAGCTGCCACGTAGCCCGAGACGCGAGGCATCTGGACGTCCAGGATCACCGCATCGGGTTGCTCGCGGAACACTGCCTGAACGGCTTCCACGCCGTCGACCGCCGACACGACGGTGAAGCCCTCGCGCTCGAGGACCGTGCCGACGATGCGGCGAAGGGTCGGGCTGTCGTCGGCAACGACGATGGTGGGCATGGGGTCTCCAGGGTCTAACGGCCGACGAGGCGTCGAACCGTCTCTACTAGTTCGTGCTGATCGAACTCGCTCTTGAGCAAATAGGCGGAAGCTCCTGCGTCAAGACCTGCTCGTTGGTCGGCCTCATCCCCCCGGGAGGTCATGATCACGACCGGGACGTCCTCCCAGCCGCGAGTGCGACGAATCGCGCGGGTCAGCGTGAAACCGTCCATACCGGGCATCTCGACGTCCGAGACAACGGCGTCGACCGGTTCGTGCCCCAACCTGCTGGCACCATCGAGTCCGTCCACAGCGGTGAGGACCTCGTAGCCGGCGCCTTCCAGGATCACCCGTTCGAGTTCGCGGACACCGATGCTGTCCTCCACCACGAGCACCCGCGGTCGGCGCACCGGTCCAACAGCATCTCGCTGAGCCGGAGCAAGCGAGGGGATGGACGCCGGCACGTTGGAGCCCACCTGGGCCACCGCCAGCTCGCGAATGTCGAGGAGAAGCATGACGGCGCCATCACCATCGATCGTCGCTCCAGAGAGTCCGTGGGGGCGCCCGAGGAATCCCCCGAGCTCCTTGACGATGACTTCGGACTCGCCTTCGAGGTGGTCCACCGTCCAGGCAAGAAGGTCGGCAGGTCCGCCGAACCTCACCACCACTGCGGCTCGCGGATGACGGTCGCCTGTGACGCCGAGCGCTCCACCGAGGTCGGCCACCGGAATGCTCGACGCGTCACGATGCAGGATGGGGGCGCCGGCGACCGTGACGATCGAGCCGGCGCCGATCGACACCGTTTCGATGACGCTCGAAATCGGGATGGCGTAGCGCTCGTTGCCCACGCGCGCCACCAAGCAGCGCATGACCCCAAGGGTGACCGGCAACGTGATGACGAAACGAGTGCCCACACCCCTGTCGGTCTCGATCTCAACCGTTCCGCCAAGTTCCTCGACCGATGTGCGCACGACATCTAGGCCGACACCGCGGCCAGAGGTTTGCGTGATGTCGCCGCGCGTAGTGAAGCCGGCAATGAACAGGAACGACAGCACCGCCCCAGGGGCAAGCACCGCCTGGGGATCAAGCAGGCCGCGCTGAACCGCCAGCTCGGCAATCACTGCCTCATCGATGCCCGCGCCGTCCTCGCTGACCTCGATCACGACCGTCGACCCGGCAGCACGCGCTGCCACGGTGACAGTCGACTGCGCCGGCTTGTGGGCCGCAACCCGCTGCTCGGCGGGTTCGCACCCATGGTCGACGGCGTTGGTTACCAGATGCTGAAGTGCTTCCGCCACGCCGTCGAGCACGCGGGCATCGATCTCGACGTCATCACCGGTCACGACCAGACGCACATCCTTGCCCGTGGTCCGCGCCACCTCGCGTACGAGCTGGCCGAATCCTGCGGTCACACGACGAACCGGCACCATGGCCAAGCCCATGGCTGCGGTGCGCACCTGGGCCAAGCGCGATGTGGCGTCCTCGACGCCGGAGCGAAGATCGCGGGCGCCGGTGGCGAGCTGATCTTCGAGGGCAACCAGTCCGTGGACCGCCGACGCCATCTCGGGATCCAAGGGATGGCGCGATGCCGCACGGCGCACGGCGGCCAACTGATGAAGGTGCTCATCGAGCACGTCGGTGAGCGACGCAGCCCTGCGAGCAACACGACGCAGCTCGAGCTCGGACTCGCCGGTGACGTCAAGAAGGTCATAGAGGCGGACCGCGCGCACGCGCACCTGGTCGGTGGAGCGGGAACGACCCAGTGGCTCTTCGTCGAGCTCATCGCTACGGCGTCCGAGGTCGGGCACCACGAACGACAAGCCGTCGATAGCTCGATCCAGGGCTTCAACTACGCGATTGATGTCGTCAGCTTCCAACGGGTTGTCGGTGTCGGGCATGGCCCGACCGATCGCATCGCAGGTGCGCAGCAGAAGATCTATCACGGCCTGACCCACCGCCACCTTGTGGTCGCGAACGGCGCCGAGCAGGTCTTCGGCACGGTGCGCCATTTCAACCACGGGTTCAAGGCCGAGCATGCGAGCCGAACCCTTGACGGTGTGGGCATCGCGGAACAACGCATCAAGCAGCGATCGCGGTGCACCCTGGGTTTCTAGACGCAGCAACCCATCGCTCAGGCTGGCAAGGCGGTCCTGCACCTCGGTGCAGAAGGTCGCCAGAAGCTCAGGATCATCGGCCCAGGCCATCGCGACCTCAGGCCACGCGGAACTGAGCGATCGAAGCCCTGAGTTCTGCGGCCAAGACGTTCAGCTGCGCCGCTGCTGCTGCCGACTGCTTGGAGCCGACGGCGTACTGGCGCGCCACGTCCGACACCTGCGTCATGGCCGCAACCACTTGGTCGGAGGCCGAACGCTGCTGCTGTGTGGCGATGGAGATCTCTCGGGCGGCCGTCGTGGTCTCGTCGACCATGCCGCTGATGCGTTCAAGGGCGTCCACCACGTCGCGCGCCAGATCCGCACCGGCGTGCACATCCTTGGCGCCCTCTTCGCTGGCCAGGATCGTGGCGTTGGTCTCAGACTGGATCTGGGCGACGATGGCCTGGATGCGGCCGGTCGATTCCTGGGCGCGTTCCGCAAGCTTTCGCACCTCGCTGGCCACAACGGCGAAGCCACGACCGTGCTCGCCGGCCCGGGCCGCTTCGATCGCGGCGTTCAAGGCCAGCAGGTTGGTCTGGTCGGCAAGGTCGTCGATCACCTCGAGGATGCGACCGATCTCCTGGCTTTTCTCGCCCAACGACACCGCACGGGTTGAGATCGAGTCGACACGATCGGCGATCTGATCCATGGCGCCTACCGATGCCGCGACGGCTGAACGTCCTTCTTCGGCGTAACGCAAGGTTTGCGCGGCATAGCGCGAAACAGCTTCCGCCGTCTCGGCGATCTGTGCGGCCGTAGCGGCCAGCTCTTCGATCGTCGTGGTCGTCTCAGCGACTGCCGACGACTGCTCGGTCGCGCTCGCGGCGTGCTCCTCAGCGGTCGAGAGCAGTTCTCCGGCGCTGGCCGAGATCTGCTCGCCGCCGGTGCGGATCTGGTCGACCAGGCCTCGCAGGTTGGCGATGGTGTGGTTGAAAGAACCGGACAACGCCACGATCGGGTCGTGCTCGCTGACCACGTCAGGCACCGGTACTTCGGAGGACAGGTCGCCCTGAGCCGCACGAGCCAACTCGTTGGTCAGCGCAGTGAGCTGCGCCTCACGGGCATCGCGCTGTGTGCGCGAGGTCTCCTCGGCGCGAAGCAGGGAGTTGGCGAGTTCGCTGTCGATCAGGATCATGGCCGGCAGAGCGACGATGGCCATGATGAACAAGGGAGCGGTCTCGGGACCGACGGTCTTACTGACCAGGCCCGCCACCACAACGGCGACCGCAAGGCTGCCCGCGAACAGAGGCTTCTGCCAGCGATCCAGCACCATCGATGCAAACAGCACCACGACGGCCAGCAGCACCAGCGTCGCGCCGCGCAGGCCACCGCTCACCGAGGCCAGACCCGTGATGAAGACGACCTCAAGAGCCAGGAGTACCTGGGCGGCGCGCCGTATGCGCACAGGACCGACTTGGTCCAGAACAGTCGGCACCGCAAGACCGACGGTCGCGACGAACAGCATCAGACCAAAGGTGGCCCAGGTGGCAACCCCTCCGACCGACACCTCGACCGAGGTGACGAAGCGCGAGGTCAGGTAAGCGGAGAGCAGGCCAAGCAGCAGCGTGCCGCCGAATGCGATGGACGCGATCAGCGCCACTCGTCGACCCACAGCCGTCATGGCCTCGACGTCTGCATGCTCGTCGGACTCGATCACCTCAGGAACCTTCCCGTGACTTCATGGCCGCCGACCCATGAGCTGCCAGGGCGGCGCTCGGGGACGGCGGGATCCTCACGGGAGGCATCGGGAGATCCGGGCGATTCCTGAAGCCCGGGGTCCGGAGTCCGGACGAGGCAAGCGCCTAGGAGGTGCGCAACAGACCTCACCAGGCAGGTCGGGTCTGGCGCAGCTGGCCTCTCAGACCCAGAACAGAGGCCACATCGAGAAGACCGACCGGGCCCTCGACGTTCACGATGCCCTCAAGGATCGAGGCAGCAGCAGGCGTCACAGTGGCGGGAACGGCCTCCACCGTCGACCCAGGATCATCGATCAGTCCCAGAACGGATTCGACCAGAACACCGGCCCGCACCTCGCCTTCGGCGAGCACCAGGATCCGGCCACTGCCGGGAAGCACAGCGCGTTCGACCCCGAGCAGAGGTCGGACGTCGACGACGGGCAGCACCCGGCCACGCCAGTTGGCCACACCGGCCAGCCAGATCGGTCCAGCAGGCAGGCGGGTCAGCGGGGGCACCTGCAAGACGTGTTCGACCGCGTTCAAGGGAACGGCATAGCGCCCATGCCCGAGCCGAACGCAGACGTGCGTCTGCTCGATCCGAACCTGCAGAAGCGCCTCGAGCGCCCAGGGGTCATCGAGGACGGTCGGCTCTAGGGAAGTGCTCTCCACAGGCTGGTCATCGGCCCACAGTCGATCGTTCTGAAGCAACGGGCAGCAAGGGCGCCGCGAGGATCGCGACCGTGCTGACGATCGCAAGCCCGCCACCCAGGTACAGGTATCCGTACCAGGTTCCGGGAACCACGACGTCGCCTGCGCCCTTGGTCCACGTGAGAGCCACGGCACCCGCGATCCAGCCGAGGGCCACCGCGACGGCGGCCGAGCGTCCGGGGGTGAGTGAACTGACCACCGTGGCACCCGCCCAGGTAATGAGCATCGCTCCGAGCAATCCAGTCGGAACGAGAACGGATCCGACCGACACCTGACCCGGCTGCCAGAAAGCGCCGATCACCGCCACGACGAGCCCGAACCCCGCCGCCACGAACAGGGTCATGGCGGAGGCAAGACGTTCAAGGAGGCGGCGCACACCCCCGAGTCTGCCTCAGACCGACTTGTGAGCCTCGTCCCGCAGATCCACGACACTGGGGCGCGTCGTGCCACCGGCGGCTTCAAGGACATCCGTGATCTCCCTGCCGATCAGTTCTGATCGGTCGAGCAGCGCATCGCGAAGCGCTGCCACCAGGTGCCGATTCTCGGACAGCAGAGTCTTCACCGCGGCCTTCTGCTCCTGGAGCAGTTTCTCGACTCGCTCGCGTCCCTCGGCATCGGCCAGCACTCGGCCCACGATGTTGCTGCCGTTGAACGCGCCACTCTGAACGGCGGCATAGGAGATGAGGGTGTCGGTCATGCCGCACGAACCCACCATGTCGGCGGCCACGTTGGTGGCATAGAGCAGGTCGCCGCCAGGACCGGTCGACACATCGCCGAAGAACAGTTCCTCGGCCACCTGACCGGCCATGGCGATGCGAATCAGCGCGAGCATCTCGGTGCGCGAGCGAGTGAACACGTCGTCGGCATCGCCGTGGGCGAGCAGTCCGAGAGAGCCACGTCGCTTGATGATCGTCAGGATCTCCAAGCGGCGGTGCGGGGCGCACAGGTACGCAGCGGTGGCGTGCCCGGCTTCGTGCGTCGAGATCAGTTGACGCTCGTAGTCGGTGTAGGCCACCGGCTGACCCAGGCCCACCTCTTCCACGAGACGTGCGCGCTCGACGTCGGCCATGCTCATCTGGCCCATTCCCCGCCGCACCGCGTTGATCAGCGCCTCATCGAAGAGGTGCTCGATCATCACAGGGGTATAGCCGGTCGTGGCCGAGGCGATCTGGTCGCGCGCGAGTTCGGCATCGAGTTCGGGCGTGTGCGCCTTGGTGGTCAGGAAGTGGTTGATCAGATCACGCCGCCCCGCCTTGGCCGGCAGCTCGAAGGTGAGTCGCCGGTCGAAGCGACCCGGCCGCAGCAGCGCAGGGTCGAGATTGTCGGCACGGTTGGTGGCCGCGATGAGCAGCACGTTCGTGCGAGGCGGCACCGGTCGCTTGAACTGACGGTGCTCGGGCAGTAGCAGGTTCATCTTGTCGGCCGCCCAGGTCTGCATCTTCTGCATGCCCGTCGGCTCATCGAAGGACTGCATCTGCACGAGCAGCTCGTTGACGACCCCACCCACTCCCTCGCTCGTCACGTTCTGATTGATGACGACCGACCCGGCGTTGTGCGCATGGGCGAACGAGCTCGGCAAGGTGTGCAGGCCACCGCAGCTGTGCGAGACCGAGCGCACCGACTCGGGCGCACCGGACATGCCCAGGCCACCACGAGCGATGGCGATGGCGTCGATCTCTTCGATGAACCCGATCGCGCCGCCTTCCTGGCGGGCGACCTTGCGAAGCTTCTTGAAGTAGGAACGAATCTTGCGCGCCGTGGCGCCGTAGTACATCGACTGGAACGAGGTGGCTGACACGAACAGGAAGGGGACGCCTGCTTCAGCAGCCATCGCCTTGGCCAGGTGCGTCTTGCCTGTACCTGGCGCGCCCTCGAACAACAGACCGCGGCGCGGGGTGCCGCCCATCTCGTCTGCGAACTGCTGGTGGGCGAGGAAGAGGTTGAGGCTACGGACCACGTCCTCCTTCACCGGGTCGATGCCGATCACATCGTCGAGCCGGGTGGTGATCTGCTCCGGGCGGTAGAGCACGTGCGGGGAGCGGCCCGCGCCCACGGTGGAGCCGAGCAGCACGACGCCGAGCAGCACGAAGAACAGGATCGGCACCAGCAGGAGCGGATCGATGCTCGGCAGATTGAAGACGTTGAACGGATCGCCGGTGAGCAACCGCGTCCACAGGAACAAGGCCGGGATCCCGAGGAAGATCGCTAGTGTGCGAAGACGGCGGAGGCGCTGCGTCTCACGGTTGCGACCCACATCGGCCGTGCGGGCGGCGATGAGCTGGGGAAGGCCGCTGATCTGCGGAGCAGGGCTCAGTGTGGAGGTCTCAGCCGGCGACGCCACTCGACCGCTGGTGTTGATTCCCTGTGGCGATGCCGTCCGCTTCACGCGAGCCTCCCAAGCCCCTAACGGCGCCGTGGTGGCGCCGTGCCCGAAGTCTCGCCCCGTGAGGGGGTCGGGCGCGAGGGCCATCACCCGTCCGGCGCATCAAGGAGCCCGTTCGCCCTGACGAGAGCGAGTGCTCTCCGAGCGCGACCTGCCCTGCCGTGACGCGCGTCTCAGTCGAGGTTGACGCCTGAGAGAAGGTCGCTCTCACGTCCCTCGGCATCCAGATCCGGACCGATTGCTCCCCGCACCAGACGGAAATACTCGGTTCCCAGGCCCTCGGGGCCCACCATCTCCGAGATCGCCAGGAAGGGAGCCTCCTTGGTGATCTGCGTGCGATGGGCCAGCAACGCCTGCACCTTGCTCGGCTCAAGGTTGAGGTCGCGCACCTGTGTGGTGATCAATGCGTCCGGGCAGGCCCAGGGGGTTCCGTTCTCGGGCTCCTCGCCCCCGAAGAACTCGATCCCCTTAGCCGCGAAAACTTCGCGGGTGCGATCCATATTCGACTGGGGAAAGGCTGTCCAGTAGATCTTGGGCACATCCCAGGCGGCACCCAACTCCGGCTTGAACGACGGTGCGGCGGCAAGCATCGATCCATACATCGTGACCCGATGGGCCTGGATGTGATCGGGGTGGCCATACCCACCGAACTCGTCGTAGGTAACCAACACCTGCGGCCGAGTCTCACGAATTACCGCAGCCAGTTCGGTCGACGCGGCGGTGAGGTCGGCCTGCCAGAACGCATCCGACCGCTCGTTCTGCTCGGTACCCATCATCCCGCTGTCGCGGTAGCGTCCCGCGCCACCAAGCAGCCGATGATCGGTGACTCCCAGGACCGCCATCGCATCTGCGAGCTCATCCTCACGGTGAGGGCCCAAAACGTCGTCGTGCATCGAGGCCAGGTGCGCCAGCTCGGGAACCAGCACCTCGCCCTCTTCTCCCAGCGTGCACGTCACCAAGGTGACCTGATGGCCCTCGCCGGCATAGTGCGCCATCGCGATTCCGGACCCGATCGTTTCGTCGTCGGGGTGGGCGTGAACGAAGAGAAGTCGACCCTGAGCTGCCATGGCCCTCATCGTAGGCGCGGGCGGGCCAATCCTCCGGCTGGCAGGATCAGCACGTGACGATGAACCCGCAGAGCGGCACCGAGGTCTCATTCCCCCGCCGATCGGCCTTGACCAGAAACTTCCGGTTGGGCGCTCCCCGATCGTTTTCCATCAGCGACGACGGAGCCCGCGTCCTGTTTCTGCGGTCGACGCACGGCACCGACGCCGTCAACCGCTTGTGGGTGATGGACGTTGCCACGGGCGAGGAGACCTGCATCGCCGATCCATCCGTGCTGCTCGGTGGGCGCGATGCCGAAGCCGAACTCACCTCGGAGGAGAAGGCGCGGCGCGAGCGTGTGCGCGAGAGCGCAGGAGGCATCGTCACCTACTCCGTCGACGACGCGTGTCATCGCGCAGTTCTCACGTTGGGAGCCGAGGCGTTCCTGATCGATGTGCGCCGCGGTACCCACGAACGGCTCGCTCTCCCCGCACCGGCCATCGACCCGCGCCTGGATGCCTCGGGTCGACGCGTGGCGTTCGTGCACGACGGAAGCGTGTGGGTGCACGACGTCACCGGCCTGGCGAGCTCGGCCCCCGTGCAGATCAGCCCGCACGAGAGTTCAGCAACGGTCACCTGGGGACTCCCGGATTTCGTCAGCGCCGAGGAGATGGACCGAACCCGGGGCTACTGGTGGACCTCGGACGGAGCGGCGATCATTGCGGCTCGCGTTGACGTGGCTGCGGTGCCGACCTGGTGGATCAACGATCCAGCCCTACCCGATGCACAGCCGGTGGAGCAGCGCTACCCGGCGGCTGGAAGCACCAACGCCGAGGTGCGACTCACCCGACTGAGCCTGACCGGCAGCAGCACTCCCATCACGTGGGATCACGAGGCGTTCGAGTACCTGGTCGACGTCGTGGTCGATGGTCAGGGCGAACTCATCGTGGTGCAGAACCGCGACCAGACGCGCGTGCAGGTGCGAGCCGTTCGCAGTGACGGCACCACGGCGTTGGCCAGGGAGCAGACCGATCGGGCGTGGGTGGAGCTCATTGCCGGCGCACCGGCGAGGATCGGTGACGGCCGGCTGGTCGAAGTGGTGGACGATCCTGCCACCGACCATCGCCGGCTTGTGGTCGACGGGGAATGGGTCTCACCGGTCGGCCTCGACGTGCGCTCGATCGCCGATGTCGATGGATCAACCGTGCTGTTCACCGCGTCCCCCACCACGGATGCTCGGTCCTCGATGCGCTGTCAGGTCTGGGCCTGGACTCCGGACGAACCAGCCGCCGCCCTAACCGACGACGGCTGGTCATCAGGTCGACTCAGATCTGGTACCTCCCTTGTGGTGAGGAACACGCTCGGGTCGATTGGAGCAACGGCGACAGTTCAGCGAAGTGGCACCGATGCGCATGTCATCGTCTCTTACGCTGAAACCCCGACCGTTAAGCCGGCCGTCCACACCGTCACGGTCGGCGATGATCTGGTGCGCACAGCTGTGCTGTTCCCGGACGGCGTAGTCCCCGACGAGCACGCGGCTGCCCTGCCCGTGCTGCTCGATCCCTATGGCGGCCCTCACGGCCAACGGGTCGTCGAGGCGGCAGCAGCCTTCCTCACCTCGCAGTGGTGGGCCGATCAGGGATTCGTCGTCATCGTCACCGACGGACACGGGATGCCGGGCCGCCCGTCGTGGGAGAAGTCGGTACGGCACGACCTGGTCACCGCGGTGCTGCAGGACCAAGTGGACGCGCTGCACGAAGTCGCCAAGGCCTTCCCCGGCCGGCTCGACCTCACGCGTGTCGGCATCCGTGGCTGGTCGTTCGGCGGCTACCTGGCCGCCCTAGCAGTGCTCGAACGGCCCGACGTTTTTCGCAGCGCCGTTGCTGGTGCACCGGTGACGGACTGGCGGCTTTACGACACCCACTACACGGA